>ERZ857750.1685-NODE-1685-length-23519-cov-4.505583_pt1 | contig 23519 bp, 19 predicted proteins | sample MGYA00519915_ERZ857750 | MGnify/ENA primary metagenome ERZ857750 (study PRJEB31778, sample SAMEA3449358) | human gut metagenome | biome: human gut; feature: human-associated habitat; material: faeces | place: United Kingdom | collected 2010/2012 ... | reverse complement strand
TGAGGTCTTCCGCTTCCTGTTGCCTCGCCCACGTTGCATTACATATTGTATCAAAAATTCTGGCTTTTGTACACTCTTTTTTTAAAAAAGCTTTGCAATTTTCCCAACTTTCCACGCGAAATGTCGTTTGCGCGACGACGTAGATGGATTCTTGTTGCAAAAGCGTGGGGAGCAATTTTTGCAGCTCCTCCAGGTTGGCAAAAACCTGCACAGGGCCGCTTGTATGGCCGACAATTCCCTGTACTTCGGGGTGGTCGGCGTCGCCTGCAACAAGCAAAAGCGCACCGTTTTTGTCCGCTTCCATCGCGATTTTATGGATTTTTGCAACAAACGGGCAGGTGGCATCGTGATACGCCAGGCTGCGTGTGCTTATTTTATCATAGACGCTTCTGGGCACGCCATGGCTGCGGATGATGACCTCATACCCGTCGGGCACGGCGTCAATATCCGGGCAGGTCACAGCGCCCTTCGCCTCCAGGTCGGCCACGACCTGGGCGTTGTGGATCAAGGGGCCGAGGGTCGCAACCTTGCGTCCCTGCGCCAATAAATCATAAGTCAGCTTGACCGCGCGGTCCACACCGAAGCAGAAGCCGGCGGTTTTGGCACGGATGATCTCCATAGATAAGCTCCTTTTGTAAACTCCTTGCCTCCCTCTGCGAGACAGACTCCCCCGAAACGGGGGAGATGGCGCTTGCGCCAGAAGGGAAGCAGTGGCCCCGCAGGGCCGGAGGGAGAGAGCCGTGTCTTTATCCGAAGCTTCGGGCCTCGGCAAAGCTCTCTCCCCCAACGCCTGCGGGCGGAACCCCCTCCCAGAGGGGGCCAAGGGGAATGTCATTCCGGCAGCTGCGGCTTGTCGTCCGGTGCAGCGGGTTCCTCCGCTGCCGTTTCGGCCAGGCGCACAGCAAAGGCGTTGTCGGCCAGCAGCTGCTCCAGCTCGTCGCGCAGGCGGTTCTTCATACGGCGCAGCTCCGCCATTTTGTGGCTCTGATCCCTGATCTGCAGGTCCGCGGCGGGGATCGGCTCGCCAAAGACGATGCGCAGCTTGCAGAAAAGGTGCAGCCTGCCGTCCTTGGTGCCGTAGATGATGCGCACAGGCAGCATGTCCGCGCCCGCGGCGGCGGCGATCACAAAGGCACCGCTCTTGATCACGCCCAGCTTGCCGGTCTTTGTGCGGGTCCCCTCGGGGAAGATCATGATGCCCGTACCATTTTTGCACTCGTTCGTCAGCTTTTCGACGGTGGTGGTGTCGCCCTTGCCACGCTCGATGGAAACAGCGCCCATGCAGCGCAGGAACCAGCCGGCCAGCGGATTTTTGAACAGCTCCTCCTTGGCCAGAATACGCAGCCGCTTCCAGTCAAATATCGTTATAGCGATCAAGACAGGGTCAAGGTTGGCAATGTGGTTCGGTGCGATGACGTAGGCGCGCCCATCGCGGACGGCCTTCAAATTCTCGCGCCCGATGACCTCGAACCGGAACAGAATGTGGGCCAGCACCCAGATGATGGGCAGCAGAATCCAGTATAAAAGCATCGTCAGCCCCCTTAGATGTGCGCAAGAATCGTGCGCTTGAGCAGGTCAAAGCTCTCCTGCAGGCCGATGCTGCTTGTGTCCACCAGAATGGCGTCGTCGGCCTGTTTGAGCGGGGCCACGGCGCGGTGGCTGTCCTGGTAGTCGCGCTGCCGGATGTCGGCCAGCACGGTGGCAAAGTCCGCGGGCTGGCCCTTCTCGGCCAGCTCCTTGGCACGGCGCCGGGCGCGGGCCTCGGCGCTGGCGGTCAGGAAGATCTTGACCGTGGCGTTGGGCAGCACAACCGTGCCGATGTCGCGGCCATCCATCAGGATGTTCTGGCTTTCGGCCAGGCCGCGCTGGGTGTCCAGCAGGAAGCTGCGCACCGCGGGGTGTGCGGCCACGGCGGACGCAGCCATGCCGATCTCCTCGGCGCGGATGGCCGTGCTGACGTCCTCGCCATTTAAATAAATGTGCTGCGCACCGTCGATCAGGCGGATGCCGAGCTTGACCTGCGGCAGCAGTGCGGCGACAGCGTCGGCGTCATGCGGGTCAACGCCCACACGGACGGCGTACAGGCCGATGGAGCGGTACATAGCACCGGTGTCAACGTAAACATAGCCGAGGTCTTTGGCGAGCGCCTTGGCGAGACTGGATTTACCGGCCCCGGACGGGCCGTCGATTGCAATGGAAATCATAGTTATCATCCCTTATTAAATAATAGATAAAAAATAATAAATAAGGTGGATCGCGGCGCGGTGCGCCGCTCGAAAATTTCCGCCACCATGATTTTGTTTTCGACCACAGGGAGAAAATCCACATTCTTTTTTATTTATTATTTATTATTTTTTATTTGGCAATAGCCCGCGCTGCCGCCACGGCGGTTGACCAGGCGATTTGCAGGTTATAGCCGCCGGTGCGGGCGTCCACGTCGAGGACCTCCCCGGCAAAGTACAGGCCCGCGCACAGCTTGCTGGCCATCGTCTTGGGGTCTACCTCACGGACATCGACGCCGCCGGCGGTGATGACGGCGTGCTCCTTATCGCCCAGTGCGCTGACCGGCACCTGCCAGTGCTTGCACAGGTCAACGAGCGCCTGCTTCTGCTCCCGCGTGATCTGCGCGGCCTTCGTGGCGGGGTCGATGCCCCACTTTTCGACGGCGACGGGGCGCATCGAGTTGGGCAGCAGCTTTGCCAGCGCCCCCTGCGCACTGTGGCTGCCCTGCTCCGCAAAGTCGCGGGTCAGGCGGTCATAGAGCGTTTTTTCATCCAGCGCGGGCTTTAAGTCAAACTCACAGATATAGCGGTGCTTCGTTATATCCTCAATGTAGGTGCTGGCCGACAGGACGAGCGGCCCAGACAGGCCGAAGTGGGTGAACAGCGCCTCGCCCTGCTCGGTAAACAGCGGCTTGCCGTCACAAAGCAGCGTCAGCGTGACGTTGCGCAGGGCCAGGCCCATCATGCGGCGGCAGGCCGGGTCGGGGCTGACCAGACTGCACAGGCTGGGCTGCGGCGGCATGATCGTGTGCCCCGCCTGCCGCGCCAGCCTGTAGCCGCTGCCGTCGCTGCCGGTGGCCGGATAGCTGATGCCGCCCGTGGAGATCAGCGTGTTTTCTGCCCGCAGCGTCTCGCCGCGGTCCGTCACAGCACCCTTGCAGACGCCGTCCTCGATGACCAGCTTTTTTGCGCTGCCGCGCACAAATTCCGCATCTCGTGCATAATCGCGCAGCGCGGCCAGCACGTCGGCGGCGCGGTCACTCCGGGGAAATACCCGCCGCCCGCGCTCGGTTTTGAGCGGCACGCCGAGCGACTCGAACAGCTCCATGGCCGCCGACGGCGGGAAAGCGTAAAGGCTCGAATACAAAAACCGCCCGTTATGCCGCACATAGGGCAGAAACTCCCGCACGTCGCTGTCGCTTGTGACGTTGCAGCGTCCCTTTCCGGTGATAAGCAGCTTTTGGCCCGGTCCCTTGGGGTTGTGCTCCAGCACGGTCACGGTCAGCCCGCGGGCACAGGCGGCCCCGGCTGCCATCAGGCCCGCCGCGCCGCCACCGATGACCAGTAGATCTGTCATGCGTTCTCCCTTCGTTTGTCAGTTTTTCTCGGTCTGCCGTACAAAAGCAGCCCGGCAAATGCGTACAGGACCAGCAGCGGATGCACCGTTGCCAGGTACATCGTGCTGGTGCCGATGCCGAAGCTGGACACCTCGACAAAGGCGATCATGGCACAGCGCAGCAGCGCAATGCCGAAGATGCCGAACAGCAGCAGCCACGGCACAACGGTCTGTGCCGTGCATTTTTGACGCCGCTGCGGCAAAAGCTCTGCCAGCTGGCACAGCACGGCGCAGAGCACGCCCACCGTAAGCAAAATACTGCAGACCCGCGTCCAGCCCTGCATGACGGCAAAAACCGTCTTTTGGTACGGGCTGTAGTAGGGCGTGTCCTCCCCCGCGTTGGCGGCGCTGTTGAAGCCGCAGTGCAGGTAGCCGGACCAGGCGGCAAAGTCGTCCTCGGTGCCGATGGACCGCAGCGTCTCATAGGGCGCACAGTCCCGCAGGCCCAGCACATGCCAAAAGCCGTTCCAGGTCTCGGCCAGCGTCGAAGGGACGTAAGCCGCCGAGATCGGCTGGCTTGTCGCCCCGCGCCTGCCGGTGCGGCTGGGCAGTGTGCCCGCGTCGCAGGCGGCGTTGATCTTATCGGCCACAGTCTGCCAGTAGGCGTCGGCGGTCTTAGCGTCGGCGTAGATGCCCTCAAACTGCGCGGCGCGGCGGATGGCCCAATAGAAGCTGCCCGCGCGGTAGTCGTCGAGATTTGGGTCGCGGAAATCATTCTGCAGCTGGGCGTCCTCCTCCAGCCAGTAGGCCAGCGGCTCCAATTCCGGCACAGCGTCGTAAATTTTCTCGCGGGCGTCGGCGGGCACGGAAAGGTACGGCGCGGTGCTGTCGGTGTCCACGCGCATCATCGCGCCCATCGTCGCGGCAAAGGAGCCTTCCGAAAAGTCGGACAGCGCAAACACGCCGTAGTGTGTGTAATTGAGGGTGCAGAAGGTCAGCACGCCGACGCCGAGCATGACATACGGGACGACCTGCGCGGCCAGAGCCTTCCAGCGGCGCTTGCCCGCCAGCACCACGGCCACAATGACGGTGGCCGCCGCGGCGAACGGCAGCAGGAACAGCCCGGCGTCCTCGCGGTCCAGATAGCCGCAGGCCAGACCCGCGCCCGCCGCGGCCAGCCACGGCCAGAGCGGCTTTTCCGGCGTGAACACCGCGCGCAGTGCCATGCCCGCCATGCCCGCAAAGAAGTACAGACACAGCGCCGGAAAGATATTGTCCCGGTAGACGCGCAGCGTGTAGGCCGCCCAGCTCGACGGCAGAAACGCCAGCGCCGCAAACAGACCGAGCGTCAGCACACGGCCCTGTGCAGGGTCTTTTTTGCGCCACAGCGTCGAAAAGGCAAACGCCGCCAGCAGCGCCGCACCGCACCAGAGCGCCGCGCCGCTGATAAGATACGGCAGGTGCAGCGCGTGCAGCAGTGCCAGCCACACCGGGAAGAACATGGCCTTGGACAGCGTCAGATAATCATACGCGCCCAGCCACTGCCCGGCTGTGATATGGTTGGCCGCACGGAACATCAGCTCGTCGTCCAGCGGCGCACCGCCCACCCAGATGTACGCCTGCTGAAAGCCCGTCAGCGCCAGACGCAGGCAGACCAGCAGGGCGCAGAGCACCCAGAAAGCGCGGCGGGACAGCCGCGGGCGAAAATGCTTCATCGGTAACTTCCTCATGCGTTATTTTTGCAGCTTCTCAATGCTTTCCACAAGATATTTCTGCTGCCTGAACGTCAGATTTAAGAGCAGCGACAGATACTTGACGACGATGGTCAGCACGGCGAACAGCCCCGCAAACCCGACGGTGATGACGAACATCGTCGTCGTCCAGCCCTCTACCGGGTGGCCGGTGGCGAAGATGACGAGGGTATAGACCAGCTCGGCCAGCGCCAACGCCATCATGCAGAGCGTGACGGTCACGCTGGCCTTGAAGCCGAAGTTTGTGTAGAGCGTCAGGCTGTCCAGCGCCAGATTGAACCGGCCCTTCTGCTTAACGGTCAGCTGGCCGTCAAATTCCAGATCGACCATCCGTAAGCCGCTGGCCGCGTAGGCCGCCTTGCGGTAGGGCAGGTGCGTGCTGGACGCATGGACGCGGTTGATGGCGCGGCGCGTCACCAGACGGAACGCGTCGGTGCGCAGGCGGTAGGTGCTCTGGGAATGGGCGTTGAACACCTTATAAAACAGGCTGCTGCCGCCGCGCACGGTGCGCGGGCAGACCGACACAATATCGCTGCCGTCCAGCGCCGCCCTGTACGCCTGCATAATAAGCGGCGGCGCGTAACAGAGCTCGGTGGAGTCGAACTCATAGACATAGTCGCCGATGGCGGCATCGAGACCGGCGTTCATGGCGTCCTCGAGCCCGTGGTAGATGCTCATGTGCAAAATCGTCAGTGGGGCGTCCTGCTCCCTGCCCCAGGCGCGCAGCTGTTTGACCGTGTCGTCGGTGCAGGCGTCGTCCACGACGACCAGCTCATATTGTTTAAAGTTGGCGTCCAGCTCTGCGGCCACCGTGCGGCAGAACTCCACGGCGCGCGCGCCGTCGTTGTGCAGGTAGACGACTGCCGAAATAAAATTGTTGTCTTTAAGCATCATACATCCAATACCTCGTCCAGGTCGTATACCGTATTGATCTTGCCGGACAGCACGCTGACGAGCTTCGGCTCGTCGTTCATCACGCGGACCACCGTCGGGCGCGAGTCGTCGATCTCGCTGGCCTTTAAGATGGGCTTCATGCTGAACAGGCTGCTGTGGTAGGCAAAGCCGTATTCTTCCTTTAAATACTTGCGGGCCAGCTGGCTCATGTAGGGCCAGGCGCTTTGCGGCTTGGCCGGGCACTCATTGCAGTTGTACAGGCTGCCCGGTTTGCACACGCCGCCGCATTCCTGCTGGCACGGGAAGGTCGCGACGCTGTCATAGCTCGTCTCATGCGGGGTGAAGGTCACGCTCGTCAGGCTGTGCAGGCCGGTCCGGCCGAAGGGCATCAGGCTGAAAAACGGCCCGTCCATGACCGTGATGCCGGTGTTTTTCAGGCTTTTGTCCACGGTGCACAAAATGATCTCGCACTTTTCGTACTTAATGCCGAACGGCGGCAGACCGAGCATGGCGTGTACGTCGTTGACGCCCGCATAGGTCGCGTTGAGCAGATAGGGCGCTTCGGCAGTGATCTCCCCCGCCTGCACGCGCCACGCGCTGCCGACCTTCTCGATGGCCGTCGGCTTGTGGCTGTACAGTACCTCAACGTTGGGCAGTGCGGCGAGCTGCTCCAGAAACCAGCGCTTAAGTATCTGCGCATCGTAGGTGTACTCGGTGGTCAGGAACGCGCCGTCGCAGAGGCCCGGGTTGAAGTAGCGCTCGGGCGCAACGTCGTCGCAGCGGATGCCTGCCGCCGCGCAGAACCGGCGGAATTCCGCCGCGTTCGTCCAGGAGAAGTGCGCACTGGTGGCGTAGACCTGGTCAAACTCGGTGTGCAGGCAGAAGCCGTAATCATTGCAGAACCGCTCAAAATAGTGGGCGGACTTGATGGCTGTGGAGTAGCTGCGCGGGTAGTGGTAGCCCATGTGGACACGGGCCTGGTTGATGTAGGTCGCGCGCATGAAGGGCGCGGGGTCGCGCTCCAGCACAAGGACGCGCTGCCCCGCCGCGCCGCATTTCTGCGCCGCGTACAGGCCGTACAGCCCCGCGCCGAGGATAATTTTATCGTAGGTCATAGAGCGTTTCCCCTTTTTACATTCCTTCGGACGATTGCCGGGTGGATATGGGATCCGCCCCGGCATTGTAGGGGTCGATGCTCGTCATCGACCCGGGCACTTTGCGGCTGCCGCCAAGTGCCGCGGGCGAGCACCGCTCGCCCCTGCATCTTTGCAAAATATAACTTACGGATTATACTTCCCGGCCAGCGCATTCAGCAGGACCTTCATCAGATTGCTGTTGCCCTTGAAGCCGCTGATCTTCGTCGGCGTCTTGCCGGTGGCCGGGTAGGCGCGGGTCACGGGGACCTCGCAGGCCTTCAGGCCCAGCTGCGTCGCGCGGATGCTTAAATACGCCAGCAGCTCATACCCGCCAAAGACATCGCGCAGCGGGCGGACGTCCGGGTGGGTCAGGTACTCGCGGCTGTAGGCGCGGTAGGCGTTGGTCGTATCGGTGAACCACTGGTGCGCCCCCAGGCTGACGAGCGGCGCGTGGATGAGCCGCACGGCGGCATAGCGCACCGGCGGCGTGTTGATGGCGTGGCCGCCGCGGATAAACCGGCTGCCCTGCACGAGGTCATAGCCCTCCTGCAATTTTGCGATAAACTCGGGCACATCCTCGATGGAGTCCTTGTTGTTGCCGTCGATGGTCAGGATGCCTTTATAATTGCGGTCCAGCGCAAAATACATGCCCATCCGCAGCTGGGCACCCTGCCTGCCGGGGCCGGTTTTCGTCAGCAGCGTGTTGACGTGGTAGAGCGCCAGCGTCTCCCGCTTCATGCTGCCGTCGGTGGAGCCGCCGTCGCAGATGACGATGTCGCAGAGCTGGTCGATGCCCGCCTTCTGGGCGCGGCCCAGCTCGGTCAGGATGCGCGCGCCCTCGTTGATGACGGGGATCAGCAGGCAGTAGTCATGGCGGCGGCCCTCAAACTCCACAGCCGTGTAGTCGGGCACGCCGTTCAAGTTTGTGCGCTCATACTCGATCATGCGAACACCTCCGCGATATAGTCCATCGTGCGGCGGATCGTATCCACGTCGGTGTGGGCCATCTCGACGGAGACGAAGCCGCGGTAGCCGACAGCCCCCAGCAGCAGCGCCAGCTCCTTGTGCTCGGGGCGGCGCTCAATCGGGACCAGACCCGGCTCACTGATGTGGACATGGCTGACATACTGCATATCATCGATGAAGCTCTGCAAGTGCTCTCCCTGCGCCAGCACGGTGGACAGGTCCAGATTGACCGACAAGCCGGGGTTGTCCAGCCGCTTGACGAGCGCAAAGGCGTCGGCGGTGCCGTTCAGGTAGTTCGTGTACATCGGCGGGTTGGCCTCCAGCGCCAGATGCACGCCGTACCGAGCGGCCAGGTTGCCCGCCTGCATGAAGAACGCCTCGGCGGCGGCATCGTTGGCCCCCAGCGGGCGCATACGGTTCTTCGGGCAGCCGAACACCAGCGACGGGCAGTTCAGGCTGTGGGCAAACTGGAACGCCTGCGCCGTGTAGTCCAGCAGGTGCTCGGTGTCGGCAGGGTCAAAGATATTGCCCTTCTGGCCGTACCAGATGCTTTGCAGACTGGGCACCGAGAAACCCCAGCGGTTTTTGAGGTAGCCGCCGAACAGCAGCGCACTCGTCAGGTTTTCATACGGTGCTTCGGAGAAAATGCGGGTCGGGGCCAGCTCCAGGCCGGTGAAGCCCGCCTGCTGCATGGCCGCGTATACGGTTTCGTCATCGTCCTTCTGCCATGCAATGTTCGAGATGGCAAGCTGATAGCTCGGCATGGGTCAGTCCCTCCAACTGCGCATAAAGCGCGTAATATCATCCAATTCCTGTTGTTTTGTGCAAAGATAATCGCCGCTGCCGCCCAAAAGCGCCGCGTGGCGGCTGCGCAGGTCGTAGTCAAACGGGGGCTTGGGCAGTTCATTGTGCCAGTCCGTTTTGCCGGTCACGGCGGTGTAGACCTCGGCGGCGGAGACCGGCGGCGTGCAGAGGTGCAGCAGCTTTACATCAGCGGCGCGGGCAGCCTCCATATCCGACCAGAGACGGCCTAAATTATAGAACTGGTAGCGGCTGCGGGCATCGGTGAAGGCCAGGGCGTTGAAGTCGTTGGCTGCAAAAAAGGCGCGCAGCGCTGCCGGGTCGGCGGTGCCGTTCAGCTTGTAAAAGCCGTTGTCCGCCAGCGTGTAGGCGGACTGCACCAGCACAGATTTTGCCGCCAGCTCGCTGTATTTTTCCGGCCTGAGCATGGCCGGGGTGATGGTGTGCAGGTCAAAGAGGAAGTTTTTCCTGATGCCGGCACCGTACAGTGCGGGCAGGCGTACAATGAGCGCGTCGGGGAAGTCCTCGCGCACCCAGCGCTCCAATTGCAGACGGTTTTTGCCGTAGGCGGGCAGACCTTCGGTGTCCTGCGCGGGGCTGTCCTCATAGACGCCGCGGCTGTCTGCCAGCACGGCAATGCTGGAAATCAGGACAAGCCTTTTGGGCGCGATTTGGCGGATATTCTCCCGCGCGGCGCGCATGACGGCAAGGTCGGCCTCCGGGTCGGCGTTGGCCAGGAACATGGCCGCCGGGACGCCCGCGTAGACACAGAGGTCCGGGCGGGTGCCGTACTGCGCGGTTATGTCACTGCTGTGGCATGCCGCGGCGAAGGTATGTTTGGCCAGCAGGTTGCCCCCCACAAACCCGGTGGAGCCGACGAGCAAGTCACAGGACATAGCAATTCCCCTTTGCACATTTATACAAGGTACATTATAGCCTATTGCGGGGGAAAAAGCAACGCCCTGTGCGGAATCGCACAGGGCGTTGTAAATAATTGCTATGTAGGGGCCGGGCATGCCCGGCCCGCAACTGTACGGCAAGCCGACTTTTATGGCAAAGCCCCGGGCCGGACATGTCCGGCCCCTACCGCTCGGTCATTTCAAAAACTCCTCAATAATTTTCAGCCCGACCGCCCCGGATTTTTCCGGGTGGAACTGGCAGCCGAGGACGCTGCCGTGGCTGGCGGCGGCGCAGATCTCGCGCCCGCCGTAGACAGTGTCGGCCAGGCGGTCCTCATCGCGGACGGGCTTGGCCTCGTAGCTGTGGATAAAATAGCACTCCTCGCCGGGCTTGAGCGCGGCCAGCGCCGTGCCGGAAAAATCCGTGCGCCCGCCGCCGGGGTAGAGCGGATCCCAGCTGATGTGCGGCACCTTCTGCGGATGGCCGTCCACGTCCGTGTCGGGGATCTTTACCACACGGCCCGGAATAAGCCCAAGGCCCTTGTGCAGGCCGAACTCCTCCGACTCGTCAAACAGCATCTGCATTCCTAAGCAGATGCCCAGCAGCGGCGTACCGGCGGCAGCCTTCTGGCGAATCGGCTCGATCAGCCCCAGCCGTGCCAGACCGTCCATGCCGTCCTTGAACGCGCCGACACCCGGCAGCACCAGCTTTTCCGCGGCCAGCACGTCCGCCGGGTCACTGGTCAGCAGCGTTTCGGCCCCAAAGTGGGCAAACGCATGGCGGACGCTCAACAGGTTGGACAGACCGTAGTCAATCACTGTTACCTTCATACCTGGCGCACCTCCACCCCGCCCGCGCGGATGTCCTCTTTCAGCTCCGTCACGGTTTCTTTTTTGTAATGCAGCACAGCGGCGCAGGCCACGGCGTCCGCGCCCGCGTTGGCGGCGTCCACAATGTCGTCGCCGCAGCCGACACCGCCGCCGCAGATGACCGGCACGTTCACGGCTTTCGTCACGGCCTCGATCAATTCAAGGTCCATACCCTGCTGTAACCCCTCGTTGTCAACGCTGGTCAGCAGAATTTCGCCCGCGCCCAGCGCCACGCCGCGCTTGGCCCACTCGACGACGTCATAGCCGGAGTGGGCGCGGCCATTGTCGTAGTAGGCTTCCCACTTGCCGGGCCAGGTGCGGCTGCGCTTGGCCTGAATCGACAGCACCATGCACTGGCTGCCGAACGCCTCAGCAACCTCGGTGATAAGCTCGGGGCGCTTGATGGCCGCCGTGTTGATGGCCGCCTTGTCCGCACCCATCGACAGGATGTGGCGCACATCCTCAACGCTGCGCAGCCCGCCGCCCACGCAGACGGGAATATACACATCATCGACTGTTTTGCGCACAATATCGCTTAAATTGTTGCGGTTGTACAGGCTGGCGACGATGTCGATATAGAGCAGCTCGTCTATCCCGGCCTCATAATATTCTTTGGCAAACGCATTCGGGTCGCCCAGCTTGCGCAGTCCCTCGAGCTGGATCCCCTTGACAAGGTTGGTGTCCTTGACGTCCAATCTTGCGATAAGTCGTATTTTTTTGCTCATAGCTGAACCTTTCTAAAGCCTTCCCCTGTGGGGGAAGGTGGCCGCGCGAAGCAAGGCCGGATGAGGGGCGCGTATGCCGCGATTGCCCGCAAACGGGTTGCCGCGGAACTTCCACCCCTCATCCGTCCGCCTCGCGGACAGCTCCCCCAAGGGGGAAGCCTTTTCGCTCAAATTTCGTGGTGCGTTCCCCTCGGGTCGCCCCACAGTACCTCGCTGTCGCCCTCATAGGGGGTGTGGCGGAGCTTCCACATATTGTCCTCCCACTTCCAGATGTGGGGGGAGCGGAAGCGGTCCGCCAGGTCCATAAAGTAATCGCGGTCCATCCTGGGCTGCTCAAACAGCTGGCTGGCCCAGGGGAAGTGCTGGCGGTCCAGCGACAGATATTTGAAGATTTCCTTTTCAAAACGGTCCGGGTACTCGCCGTCAAACTTCTTGCAGAGCGCCTTGCCCTCGTCCAGCGTGATCTCCTCGTTGCGGATCTCCTGCGCGGCGTCGTAGGTCGTGCGGCCGATGCCGTACTTGATGTAGGTCGTGTAGTAGAAGAAGTCGTCGATCTTGTCATCGATGGAGTTGTACTTGGAGTAGGTGCCCTGGGTGCGCTCCGGCGCGGGGCGGAAGCCGCCGTGCTCGACGCTGTAGTAGTACGCGCCCTGCGGATGCCACTTCTCGTAATAGCCCAGATACCGCACCTGAATGTGATTTTTCTCAAGGTTGGAGGTCTCGGACGGCAGGTAGATGGCCAAATCGGCCTTGTCCACTTTGTAGTCCTCCTCCAGCTGGCGCAGGCTGACACCGCCCAGATAAATGTGGTCGTAGTCGTTGACCGCAAAGAAGTGCTCATCGCGCAGGGCGGAGTTGTTGTCGGCAATCGGGTTGCCGAACTCGGCCTCGTTCTCGCCGTAGAACACCAGCGGGATGCCGAACTTCGCGGCCATCTTGGGTGCCAGCTGCTTCTGGCCCAGAATGAACGGCTGGAACGGGTGGAACAGGTTCTCCGTCGCAAGGCGGGTCAGCAGGCGGTGGGTCATGCCGTTGGGGGTGCACAGGTAGTTGTCAAAGCCCGCGTGGATCCACGCCTGCATATTCTCCCAGCCCCAGGGCGTGTAGATGTGCGGGGCCCAGGTGACGGTCAGCGGATGCATACCGTACTTGTATTTCAGCAGGTGCGCGGCGTAGAAGCTGTCCTTGCCGCCGGAGCCGGGCACAAGGCAGTCATAGCTGCCGTCGTTCTTGCGGTACTGGTCGCAGAGCTCGCGCAGCTCCTTCTCGCGCAGGGCCCAGTCGATATGGCCGTTGGCCTTGTTGTGGCAGGCATGGCAGGCATCACAGACGCCGTCCTCCTGAATGACCATCGTTTTCTTGATGGAGTTGATCGTGTGCTCAAACTCATAGCAGGAGTTGGGCTTCTGGTTGCTCATGACGCATTCCTTGCAGAACTGCACGTGCTTGGGCAGGCCGTAGTAGGCCTCGAGCCGGTCCTCCGGGATGTCCGGGGCGTACTTGCTGTAGTCAATGTCGATGTGACGGGGAATCTTTTCCATATTCTTTACACTCCAATCGGCTCTGTATCAAAATGAAAAGGCGCCGTCCGATAGCAATGCTATCAGACGGCGCCTTTGCCGTATGCGGGTATTATAGCACAGTTTTATGCGGGATGCAAGAGGGCATCAGGCAGATTTCGCACGGCGGAACTGTGCGCAAACCCATAGAACCAACAGCACCGGCACAGCTGATACCACTGCCGCACAGCCTGCCACCGCCGGAGCGAATGCGCCGAACCACTGACAGAACAATGTATAACCGATATCCCCTGCCGCAGTCCAGCTGCGATATCCGCTGCCAAAGGTCAGCCACAGCGCCAGTATGACACCCGCTCCCAGGCAGCCATCCGCCATACGCAGCAGCCCACCGCAAAACATACGCCACCGGTCGGCCAACAGATATTGCAATGCAATGCAGCCCATAAGCAACAGGCCGGAGAGATACATGGCAATGGCCACAATGCCCCGGTATTGCAGTACCATACTCAGCGCCGCCGAAAACGGCGTTGCCATCGCACTCTGCCACTCCATTTGGCAGTTATACTGTAAAATGCGGTAGCCATCGTAAGTAGGCGGCTCGGGCGCAACGGTGTCCTGATAGGTTGTAATCAGGCTGCCAAAGGGGTCGGTCTCATCGTTGGTACTCCCATGCCACAGGCTGTCGGCGCGGTGCATCACGCCTGCGTACACAGCGTCAGGTGTTATGGCGTTGGCAAGCGGATCGGCAGTCGTTCCAATGGCAGCAGCGTACTGACTGCAGGTGTCCAACACAGCAGCGTGGACGGTGTCCAGATAACCGGATTTTTTCAGACAAGCGGCAAAATGTCCTTCCCGCAGGAGCGTAAAGGACAGCGCCAGACAGACCGCCAGCAGAAGCGCACAGACACTGCCTACCAGCTGAACAGCCACAGCCAGCCGAGCGGCTGCAGCCTGCTTGCCGGGGCGGCTCAAGACAGCCCCTCCAGCCGCGGACCGCTGACATACTTGCCGTAGATAAAATAACGCATATCCGTCAGGGACACCTGTCCCAGCGGGTAGCAGGTGTACAGGATAATATTTTCCTCCGGCGCATCCATGTCATAGGCGGAGGTATCGTTGGCGTTGGCTACGCGCATATCCGTGATTTCGTAGATGTAGGTGCCGTAGGCGGTGGTGACGGTAATCATTGCACCGTTCTGGGCATGCTCAAAATCGCGGAAATAGGTTGCCGTGTGGCCAGCCACCAGAATCGTGCCACCCTCACCGGGGATCTTGCCGCCGGTATAGATGCCCGCGCCCGTGTCCAGCTGGGGATCTTCGTCACCGTAGTAAATCGTGCAGTCCACCGATGTGCCGGAAATCGTGATTTCACCCAGAGCATCCCCCGCCGCGGGGTAGCCGCCGAAATCATTGATGTTGACAGTCTCGGGCTGTGCGGGCGTTTGCTCCGGGGCCGCGGTGGGCTGGGCATCAGACACCGCAGCCACCGATGCGGGCAGCGCGGTCTCAACGCCGGAGCGTGCCGCCGCACCAGCCAGCATACGGCCCGGCCCCACCAGCACGAGAAGCACTACGCAGAGTGCAGCCACACAAAAAACAAGAGAAAGAACCAGGTTCTTTCTCTTGCCGTGTGCATGCACTGCTTTGTGAGAATCAGAACTCTTCATAAGCAGCATGTTTCCTTATTTTTACTTGCCGAGACCCTGCTTGCGAACGATGCAGGCGAAACCGGCAACCAGAGCGGCAGCCAGAGCCAGAACAGCCAGAACGACCATACTCATATCAGCACCGGTCGCCTTGATGATGTTGTTGGAGGCAGCAGCAGAGGTGGCAGTGGGCAGCGTAGCAGTGCCCTTGACATTGGGGTAGCTGCTCAGATCCTTCGCCTCGATGTGGCCGCAGTGGTCGCACTTGTAGCCGCCCACAGTGCCAGTCCAGTTGTGGTAACCGCAGGCCTTGCAGGTATAGAACTGAGCGTCAACAGCGGCGGCGTCAACCGTGGTGGTAGCCGGGGCAGCGGTGGCCGGGGCTGTATCTGCAGCAGCGCTGACCTTTACGATCTCATAGGTAGAGAAGTGGGGAACCCAGAAAACGACCACGCCGTCAGCAACCTTGGATACAGAATCAATCGTTGTACGGTTTCCGGCATCATCCACAAAGACGATCTGGTAAGCTGCGCTGGTATCCATACCATAGACGGCAATATTGGCACCCGCAGACGGCTGCGTACCGGTCCAAGTAGCAGACAGTACCAGCGTATTGTCATCCTTCTTCGTCAGGGAAAGATTAGAAATCTGACTCTTCTCGATTGTCTGGACAGCAACGGCATTGGTAACGCTCCCCGTGCCGGGATATACCTTCTTGACGGTGTCCTTATCAAAAGAGCCGTCCGCGATAGCCTTGTCCGCGTGGGCATTGATAACGGTCGCAGCTGCGTTAGCGTTCTGCTTGGTTACAGGCACGGTGGGGTTGGCGGTGTAGTAATTGGCAATGCTCTTCGCAAAGGCTGCACCTTCGTTTGTAGATGCGTTCTTGGCAGTAATACTTGTGGCAGCCGTGTTAGCAGCCTCACCGGGCGTAGCTTCAGCGAAGGCGGGCACGGCGCACAGGGCAGCCAGCGCTACTGCGCAAACCATAGAAAGAAACTTTTTCATTTCGGGTAGGACTCCTCTCATAATTTAAATGGCTGCATTCACAAGCCATATAGTCTAATGAGAGTATACCCCCCCCCGGTTACTTTTGTCAATGGACATTTTCACCAATTATTCACTTTTATTCTGCCATAACAGCAAAGCTTTAGACTGCCGCCAGCAGCAGTATCGGCGGGGCAGCCATTACCAATCCCAAAAGGCTGCGATACCACCCACGGGCAGCCAGCGGCTGCGGCTTTACGCAGAGCGCCGCCAGCACAAACACCAGAGGCAACACGCCCGGCATGCTGATGCTGAAAAATGCCTGTACTGCATACCCAAGGATTGCTGCGGCAAGCCCCGGCGCTGTCCGCAGTCCGCGGCGGACATGTAATCCCAGAAAGGCCAGCCAGGAAGTCAGCCCAACTACCCCTCCACAGATCAGGTGCTGCAGATACTCGTTATGTGCCGAGTCAAAAACATCACCGTTGAGCAGCATCATATATTTGACAGAGTAGTCATCTATGTTCAGCCGTGCATTGGCAGCATCGCCGCCTAATCCAAAGAGCATCTGTAACGGTGTCAAATCATCCTTCCATACCGTCCAAAGCCGCTTCCATGCAAAGCCCCGGTTGGAGCCCCACTGGTCATCAAAGAACAACAGCCTTGTCAACGGCTGCGGCAGCACCACGGTAAAATTGGCAAGCAGCACCAAAACAGCGGCCAGCACCACGGCCGCGACAGCCAGCACGCGCACAGCACGCCAGCTGTTTACCTTAGGCCGTCGGCGCAGCAGACCGCCAGCGACAAAGCACACCGCAGCCAGTATAAGCGCCACCATCGGCTGTGTAACAAATTTCGACACGGTACGCCACTCTGCGCGGGCAGGCAGCAAGCGAGCCAGCAAACCCATTGTTCCTGAGCAAAGTGCCCAGACAGCCGCAGCATAGGCTAGCCGGGAAAGCCGCCCGGCTGTAATGCGCCGCGCCATGCAAAGCACCGCCACCGCACTTACAGCCCCCAGCCAGGCCGCATCACTGCCTGCAACCACAAGGCCTGCCCCCAGGCAAACCGATGCCGCGCCCCATAGCCGTGCCGAATCGCTGTCTGGTGTCACAAAAAGCTCCCACACGGCAATAGGCAGGCAAAGGTCAAGAAACGCCCCATAAAAATTGATGTTGCCCACTGTACCGAGGAACAGCTCCCCGCTTTCAGGCAAAAAGCTGTAATAGGCATCCAACGGGTCAACCATAAAGAAGTTCATCCCGCACAGCAGCGTAACAGCGCATCCTGCTCCTGCCAACAGCCGTCCGAACCATGCAGCCGGAATCCCGCCGCCTGTCAGCTGTACTGCAAAGTACAGCACCGTACAGGCCAACAGCATGATAAGGCCGTTGTAGCGCCCCTGCAATCCCCACAAAGCCACGGCAGGATTCTCCGCAAAAAGCCATGCTACTGTGTAGCTTAAGCAGAGCAGCAACAGCGGCAGACCGGCAATTTGCGCCTGCTTTACCGGATGCTCATTCCTGCGCAGGCTTTTTTGCAGGCAGCAAAGCAGCAAAGCACATCCAATCCCTGCCAGCCACAGCAGTAGATGAAATTTAGCACCCACCAGCCCAACATAACCATTGGGCATATAAAGCGGCGGCAGCAGCAGCGCTGCCAGTGTCAGTACATTTCCGGCGGTAGCCATTGTGGGGCATTGCAGCGGTTGTTTTGGCAAACGCATGGCCTCTACGATCCTTTCCACTAATCATGCCTGCTCGATACGCGCCCCGTCAATAAAGACTGCCTTCACCTCGGTCATGACCTCGAAGGGGCAGCCGTTCGTGATGACGACGTCCGCGTCCTTGCCCACCTCCAGCGAGCCGACGCGGTCGGCCACGCCGATGTGCTCCGCCGGGTTGATGGTGATGGCCTTCAGCGCGTCGAACGGGTCCATGCCGGCCTTGACCGCCATGCCTGCGCAGAGCGGCAGATACTGCTGCGGAATGACCGAGTTGTCGGTGATGATGGACACGTGGCAGCCCGCGTTGGCCAGCACGCCGGGGGTTTTCCAGGATTTGTTCTGCAGCTCAAACTTGCTGGCAAACGTCAGGCTCGGGCCGACAGCCATCGGCACGTCCTTTTCTTTTGCCAGCTCGTCCGCAATGAGATGCCCCTCGGTCACGTGCTCCAGCGTCAGGCGCAGATCGAACTCCCTCGCAATGCGCAGCGCCGTAAAGATGTCGTTGGCCTGGTGGGCGTGGGCCTTTAAGGGGATTTCCCGCGCCAGCACCGGCAGCAGGGCCTCGAGCTTCTGGTTGTAGGCGGGCATTTTGGTCACGTCACCGTTGGCCGCCTGCTTGCGCACGCCGTAGTCCCGCGCCTGCATCAGTGCACCGCGCAGGAACGCCGCCGTGGACATGCGGGTGGAGTCGCACTTGTCACGGTAGCAGCGCTTGGGATTCTCGCCAAAGGCGCACTTCATGGCGACGGGGTCGCGGACGATCATGTTGTCTACGCGCTCGCCGACGGTTTTCATCGCCAGGAAGGTGCCGCCCAGCACGTTGGCGCTGCCCGGGCCGGTGCAGACGCAGGTCACGCCTGCCTTACGCGCGTCGGCCAGCGAGGGGTCGCGCGGGTTGATGCCGTCGATGGCGCGCAGCTGCGGCGTCCAGATGTCGTTCATCTCGTTGTAGTCGCAGCCCTCATACCCGATGCCGTAGCCGTCGAGGCCGATATGGGTGTGCGCGTCCACAAAGCCGGGGAATACATCAAGGCCGTCGGCGTCGAAAACCACAGCGTCCGCCGGGGCGGTCAAATCGGTTCCGATGGCGGCAATTTTGCCGTCGGCCAGCAGAATGTCAGCCTTGCAGGCGTCGCGGTGGACAGCGTCATGGACGAGGCCGCCGCGGATGAGGGTGGTGGGCATTTTCATTTCCTCCTACATAAAATGGGATGGTTGTCCCATCCCATTTTGCTTTTTATTGAAAGTTCTCTGCCGCGGGCATTTCCGCCGCGTTGTAAAGGAACAATACCAAATCCGGTTTTGTTTCCTCAATGTACGAGGCAATCGTCTGCGGGAACGCGCGCTTGTCAATCGTGTCCAACTCCGCGCACGCCTGCGCCAGATACGGCGTAAACGCACAGGCAAAGCTATCCCGCACCAGCAGCACCCGCTTGTCATTCGGCGGCTGGTGATTCACGATATGGCAAAGGCCATAATCGCCGCCAATGTAGCCCGCGTAGGGGTTGTCAGTGTACAGGTCTTTCTTTTCAAACATTTCGGGCACAAGCAGCGTGTTGACATAGTCGCCGCTGCGGTCTATGCCCTTATCCGGGACTGTCAGCGTAAAATCTGCGGCGTAGTTTGGTGTGATGACCGAGAAGTCATCCAACCCAGCGTACACCGTGCCGACGCGCTTGCCCTGACTGCCCAAAAAACAATTCGGATAGGTGGTCACTGTGTAGTTGTTCAGATCGGTGATGGCGTCGTCAAACACAAAGCCATACTCGCTCTTAAGGATTTGCGCCACCTGTCCCCAGCACCAGAACGCTCCTTCCGGCGTCCAATGGTGGTCGGTCTTAAAGAAGAAGTTATATTGGTCTATACCATTCTCGTGGATGACCTGCCGCAGGTCTGTACAGTGCACCTGTCCACCCAACTGAGCCAGAAAGGCATCCGCCATCGGGTTATAATTATCCTGCACGCCGGTGGGCAGCTCCGGGTCATATTTACTGATTTTCTGCGGTGTCAGCACAAAGTACAGCTCTGCGCCGTTCTCCTTGCAAGTTTCCTGCAGTGACAGAAGTGACCGAGCACTCTCCGTCACATCCGCTGGTTCACAGACAAAGGTGAGATAGCCGTTTTTCATCTTGACGACCTCGTCACCCTCGGCAGTGTCCTCAATCACATTTTTGCCCAATGTCATCTGAAAAAACGTGTTCAGATTGATCATTCCGTGATAAAACGGCACGCTTTCCTGCGCTGTCATCTCCACCGTGTCCGTCGTCAGGGCTGCGGCATCGGCGGCCTGCGCTGCGAGGTTTTTCCAGGTCCGTACACTTCCGCTGCCCAACACAGCCATCATCAGCAGCATCGGCAGGACCTTCCACCATTTTTGCTTCATGTCTGCACCTCCCTTAAAAATCAAAGTAAATGAACGGATTGTATCCGCCCTTTACAATAAAGGAGAGTGCAACCAGAAACACTGCCGCGCACCAGACCGGGCGCAGGCTCTCTATCCATGCCCCACGTCTGCCTGCTTGAGCACGCAGCCAGACCGCAATGGGCAGGGCAGCGGCCATACCGATGAGCAGAAACATTTTATATTCTGCAAAATAGTAAACTGCCTTCTCGTCCAGCAAACCCGTAGTGTGGATATTGAACATTGCCAGCAGATATTTAAGCGCACCTGTGACATTCTCTGACCGGAACACCACATTGCCCGCGATGAAGAAGAACACCGTATAAATCCAGCCAAGCCAGCTTTTCTGCCCGGACAAATTCAAAATGCGCTCCACACACAGAAGCACGAAGTACATCATGCCCCAGACAATGTACGTCCATTTGGCGCCATGCCAGATGCCGGTCAGCAGCCAAACAATAAAAATGTTGAAGTAGAGCCGCCGTTTTGCAGCCACACGGCTGCCGCCCAGCGGAATGTAGACATAGTCGCGGAACCAACTGCCCAGCGAGATATGCCACCGCCGCCACAGCTCCGTGATAGAACGGCTGATGAATGGATAGTTAAAGTTTTCCAGAAAGTGGAAACCGAACATCTGCCCCAGACCGATGGCCATATCCGAATACCCTGAAAAATCAAAGTACAGCTGCAAAGAGTATCCGACAGCCCCGATCCATGCCATGGAGAACGACAAATTTCCCACAGAGGAAAACGCCGCGTCCGCCACATAGGCCAAGTTGTTGGAGAGAATGACTTTTTTACCAAGTCCTATAGCGAAGCGATACCCTCCCCTATTCCAGTTTTGCAGACTTTCCTGTCGGTTATGAATCTGGTCTGCAAAATCAGAATAGCGGACGATGGGGCCGGCAATCAATTGCGGGAAGAAAGCAATGTACAGCATGACATCCCACAGGCTTTTCTGTGCCGCTTCCCCGCGGTACACATCGACCACATAGGAAATTGCCTGAAACGTAAAGAAGGAAATGCCGATTGGCAGTGTAATTTGCGGAACAGGAAGCCGCACAAACGGCAGGCGGTTCAAGTTTTCCGTAAAGAATCCGAGATATTTAAATACGAAGAGCACAGTCAGATCCACACTGACCGCCACAAGCAGGAAACCCTTCCGGGCACTTTTTGCCGACGCCTCGATTTTACGGGCAAAGAGCCAGCTTGACACGATGACCAGCAGCATGACCAACACAAAGCGTGGTTCACCCCACGCATAGAACAGCAGACTGGCCCCTGTCAGAAAGAGGTTTCTGGCCGCCGTGCAGCGTTTTGGAATCAGATAGTAAAGTAAGGCCACTACCGGTAAAAACGCAAACAAAAACGTGGCACTGGAAAAGAGCATTCGGTGGGTCTCCTTACTTACACGTTAAAATCCAAGCACGTCCTTACCGCGGTGTACGGTCTTACCTTGCCGTCTGCCACGGCGACGTGGCCGGGGTGGGTGGAGTAGCCTTTGAGCGCGGCGGCGTCGGTGAAGGTCGTGTCCAGCATCAGGTCAGCGTTGGCAGAGCTGGGCAGGGCGTCGGTGTAGACGCGGACATCCAGCAGGCCGGGAATCTTACCGGCCAGACCCTCCAGCCCTTCCTTGATGCCGGCCTTGACGGCGGCCTTTTCGGCGTCGGGCATCTCCTTTAATTTCCACAAAATAACATGACGTACCATTACTTGTTTTCCTCCCAGATGGGGTGCTTGAGCTGCCACTCGCCGTACTCGTTCTTCTCGAACAGGTCGCGGTTGTAGAACTTGTCCAGAATGGCCCAGAACTCGGTCTCGGTGTAGCCGCAGAACTCGCAGAAGTCACGCACGCAGAGCGGGTCGAGCTTGCCGTCGCGCTCCTTGATGATGGGGATAGCCTCCTCGCGGGTCATCATGCCGTAGCGGATGTAGCGGGCCGTGTAGTCGGTGGCGGCGGCGTGGCCGAACTTGGGATACTTGAGCCAGCTGTGTACCAGATAGGCGCGGGAGTCGATCTGGTCAAAGTTCTCGGCGTGGTGGGTGCGGTCCCACTCGTGGGTCAGGTCGTGGAAGCCGTGGGCCTTGGCAATCTGGTAGTTCTTGTAGCTGTTCCAGGGCACAAAGTAGCTCATATAGAACGGGTCGAGCTTAGCGCGCTCCTCGGCGCTGGGGGCCAGCGTCAGAGAGAGGTCTTTCTCGGTCACGCCATCGCCCAGCAGTTCCTCCATCGGCATACCGACGGCGACACCGTTCTCGATCTGGCCCATGGCGGAGTAGGTCTCCTTGTCGGCGTTGCCGCCGTACTCAAAGCTGACATTCTCGCCGTAGCAGAGCATCGGAGTGTTGAACTTGGCCGCCATGTGCAGCGGGAAGGTGTAGATCAGGCGGTCAACATACCAGGTCGGCTTGCCGTACTTCTCAAAGAATTTGCGCATCAGCGTCTTTTGCACCTTGATATTAGGCTTGCAGGAGATGATCGTGCAGCCGAACTCCTCGCTGATGTTCTTGAGGTTGTGGATGCCCGCCTGCGTCATGGGGAAGTTATCCTCGACGCTGAACAGGATGGGGTTCATGTGCATGACCTCTTTCAGCATCCAGACCTGGAAGTGGCTGTCCTTGCCGCCGGAGACGGCGACGGCGCAGTCATAGCCGCCGGGGCCGTTCATGCCGCGGTACTTGTCGCAGTAGGCCTCGAACTCCTTAAAGCGGGCGTCCCAGTCCACATTTTTGCGGTTTTCGTAATGGCGGCAGGCGCTGCAAACGCCCTCAGAGTCAAAGGTGATACCGGGGCGGGTGTCCGGCATGGTACATTTTTTGCAATAACGCATAACAGGTTCTCCTTTGCTGTTTCTTACCCAATCTGCCGGGTGTCCGGCAGAATATTTCTACTTATTGTTATCATACCCGATTTTGCCTGCATTGGCAAGTAGCGCGCAGCGCAAGACACGTCAGAATGCACGTTTTTCTTTTGGGCTGCACCAAACCTTCCCTGCCCTGCAAATTCAAGCGTCGATGGGGGCATCGACACGCAGAATTATGCGGTATTGCTTTCAAATTTTACATATGTAACCCTTCCCAAGGCTATGCGGTTGTGGTATGATGATAGTTAATGATGTTCACTTTGAAGGAGGAATAAATTTTGAAAGGGACCCTAAAACTGCGCACAGCCAGCCTGGCTGCGGCAGCTGTTATGGCAAGACCACATACCACGGAACAGGCAAAACATTTGGCAGAAAATCTCGACCTGTTTGATTTTGCCCCCAGTGCCAGCACACCGGAAGATTCCGGCGTACCGTATGATGTGGCAAACGGGCTGGAAAACAGCTTCCGCTACAAAGATGGCGTGCCGATCTATGATGATTCCGTGCCCGCCATCGAGTGGGAGGATATTGTCCAACAGGACGCTGCCACCTACAGTTCCAACGGCATTGCCACCTGCAGCGTTACTTATAACGGCTTTGATGTCAGCTACCATCAGGGCACCGTTGACTGGGACGCCGTTAAAAATTCCGGCATTGATTTTGTCATGATTCGCTGCGGCATTGGCAGCGAATACGACGGCGTGGGCGAAAACAAACAGGATGACGCCGAGTGGTCCCGCAACGTAAGCGAGTGTGAACGGCTTGGCATCCCCTA
>ERZ857750.1675-NODE-1675-length-23643-cov-5.652154_pt1 | contig 23643 bp, 19 predicted proteins | sample MGYA00519915_ERZ857750 | MGnify/ENA primary metagenome ERZ857750 (study PRJEB31778, sample SAMEA3449358) | human gut metagenome | biome: human gut; feature: human-associated habitat; material: faeces | place: United Kingdom | collected 2010/2012 ... | reverse complement strand
GATGCGGTTCTACAGAACGGCGATTCGGACAGCGGACGCAGCCGGGAACTTACGGAGAAGGCCACTACTTCCGTGGCCAACCCGCTACGGGTAACGAAAACTTATAAGTATATAGAAAGAAAAGAAAAAGAAAAGAAAGAAATAAGATATAGAGATACCTCTTATCTTCCCTTTAGATACAGAGAGATACACAAGGGAATACAGAGGATAGACATGAAGAGAATAGGGAATGAATTTAAGAGAAGATAATATATATTTTCCTGTACTTTGTGTATGTACAGCTAATGGGAATATTCTTATACTTTAGATAAATAAAAAATAGGAGGTACTATAATGGCAAAAAAGATATTAATCACTGGAGGAGCCGGATACATCGGTAGCCACACAGCACTGGAACTTTTAAATGAAGGATATGAAGTGGTTGTATATGACAATCTTTGCAATTCATCAAAAGAATCATTAAAACGGGTAGAAGAACTTACCGGAAAGCACATTACATTCTATGAAGGAGATGTAATGGACGAAGCTGCTTTAAAAGAAATGTTTGAAAAAGAAAACGTAGATGCAGTAATCCACTGTGCAGCGCTGAAAGCAGTCGGAGAATCGGTACAGAAGCCATTAGAGTACTACCGTAACAATATAACAGGAACCCTGACACTGATGGATGTGATGAAACAGACAGGTGTTAAGAATATTGTATTCAGTTCATCAGCAACTGTATACGGAAGTCCAGAAGAGATGCCAATCACAGAGGAGTGCCCGAAGGGACAGTGTACCAATCCTTACGGATGGACAAAATCTATGATGGAACAGATCATGACGGACGTACAGAAGGCGAATCCGGATATGAATGTTATCCTGCTTCGTTACTTTAACCCGGTTGGAGCACATGAAAGCGGCCGTATTGGAGAGGATCCAAAGGGAATTCCGAACAACCTGATGCCATATATTTCACAGGTGGCAGTCGGAAAGCTTGAGAGGCTTGGAGTATTTGGTGATGATTACGATACACCGGATGGAACCGGAGTCCGTGATTATATCCATGTTGTAGACCTTGCAAAGGGACATGTAAAAGCAATCAACTATATTTTCAGTAATCCGGGATTGGATGTGATTAATCTTGGAACGGGTGTCGGATATTCTGTACTTGATATGGTAAAAGCATTCAGCAAGGCTTGCGGAAAAGAGATTCCTTATGAAATCAAACCAAGAAGAGCCGGAGATATTGCGATGTGTTATGCAGATCCTGCAAAGGCAGCAAGAGTTCTGGGATGGAAGGCTGAAAAAGGACTGGATGAGATGTGTGCAGACTCATGGAGATGGCAGTCTCAGAATCCGAATGGATACGAAAAATAATAAAGATATTATTATCGTAAAAGAATTTAAGAAATGAAAAAGTCATACGAATTCAGAAAAACAGGAGAAATGGTGGATTACATCGTTTCTCCTATTTTTCTGAATATAACATACAATATTCGATAAATGATTTCATGTTTTTTGTCAAGTGTTTGTTTCGATGCAAAATAAGATTTAGGTTCCTTTTTAGAGGTTTTGGAAAAGATAGATATGAAACACGGTGTTCCAGGATATCTTTTTTAATCATCATTTCAGGAAGAACAGAAACACCAAGCCCCATTGCAACACCTTGTACAATCGCTTGAGTACTGGAACTTTCCCATAATGGATGGATGTGTATGTCTTTTAAAGAAAAATATGCATCCAAAATTTCACGACCAGCACTTCCCTTCTCTCTCATGAGAAACGGGTGTAGGGCTAGTTCTTCTAAAGTAATAGACGTTTTGGAAGCTAGGGAAGAGTCTGGTGGAACGATTGCACAAAGTTTGTCTTCCATAAAAGGTCGCAAAATGATATCTGGATGTTCGGACTGATTTTCAATTAGACCAATGTCAATTTTATTATCGAGGATATGTTGTTCGATGGCTGAAGACTTATTAACAATGACTTCAAGGCGAAGATCAGGATTATGTTTTTGATATTCTTTGATCAGTTCAGGAAGAATATGAGTACCAATTGTGATGCTTGCCCCAATACGTAGAGTCCCGATATTGTCCCAGTTTTTTATATGTTGCTCCATTTCGTTAAATAGTGAGACGATATGAATGGCATAACCATAAAGATGTTTAGCAGCTTCAGTGGGAGTAATTCCACGACCAATCCGGTCGAATAACTGAACTCCATAGTATTCTCCTAATTCTTTGATTGCAAGACTAACAGAGGGTTGAGCAATGTGAAGTGTATTTGCAGCTTTGGTTATGCTCTTATGTTCATAAACTGAAACAAAAATATGAAGATGTCGTAATGTCATAATTTTCCTCCTTAAAAATATATAATAAAATCATTATATTTTGTATATAATAATAGTATTTTACATAAGTGTCAAGCAAGAATATACTAAAAAGCGATGAAAGGAAAGGGAAAGAAGATGGAGAAAAAAAATAAGAAGAAGATGCTGTGGAAGATATTTATTTCAACATTATATCTGAGTGCTTTTACTTTTGGTGGTGGTTATGTAATTGTTACGTTGATGAAAAAGAAGTTTGTGGATGACTATCATTGGATTGAGGAAAATGAAATGCTTGATTTAGTGGCAATTGCACAGTCATCACCTGGAGCAATTGCGGTAAATGGAGCAATAGTAGTGGGGTACAAATTAGCAGGAATATTAGGAACTATAGTTGCAATTATCGGGACAGTGATTCCACCATTTCTAATTATTTCCATAATATCGTTTTGTTATAATGCATTTCGTAGTAACTACTTTGTAAGTCAGATGCTAGAAGGAATGCAGGCAGGAGTTGGTGCTGTGATTGCTTCTGTTAGTTATGAAATGGGAGCTGGAATAATTTCGAAAAAAGATGTGGTATCTGTATTGATTATGATAGGTGCATTTATAGCAGCTTGTATTTTTAATATTAATGTAATTTTCATTGTGATTATATCTGGAATAATTGGAATTATTCGGACATGCGTTATCGGGAAGGAGAGGATGTAAATGATTTATTGGGAATTATTCCTAAGCTTTTTGCAAGTTGGTTTATTTAGTTTTGGAGGAGGATATGCGGCAATGCCGTTGATTAGAGGGCAGGTTGTAACGGTGCATCATTGGCTTAGTATGTCAGAATTTACAGATTTGATAACAATTTCCCAGATGACACCAGGACCGATTGCCGTGAATTCGGCAACATTTGTTGGAACAAAGATTGCTGGAACTCTAGGAGCGTTAGTTGCAACATTTGGATGTATTTTACCATCGTGCATTATTGTTACAGTAATTGCTAGACTGTATTTGAAATATCGGAATATGGCTGCTTTGCAAGGAATATTGAATTCTCTAAGACCAGCAGTGGTGGCGATGATTGCAGCGGCTGGCATATCAATTCTGATTACAGCTTTTTGGGGGAATACAGGAATGATATCGCTGGTTGGAACAAAATGGACTCTTGTTGTAATTTTTATGATATGTGTTGTATTATTACAGAAGGTAAAAATGAATCCAATCGGGGTTATGGCTTTGGCAGGCATTATGAAGGTTGGAATATCATTTATTGGAGGATAGGATGAAAAATATAAGCGTACTAATTAAACCGGCATCAGGTGCATGTAATATGACATGTGATTATTGCTTTTATTGTGATGAAGCTGCAAAAAGAGAACAAAAATTTTATGGAATGATGAGCGAAGAAACATTGAAGAATATGATTAGGAGAACAATGCTTCATTCGGAAGGAAGTGTAAGTTATACCTGGCAAGGTGGAGAACCAACACTTCGCGGACTAGATTTTTTTCGTAAGGCGCTTTATTTGCAAAAAAAATACAATCGAAATCACTTGCAGGTTATTAATGCATTTCAGACAAATGGTTATGGTATAACTGATGATTGGTGCATGTTTTTTAAAGAAAACAAGTTCCTTGTTGGTGTATCTGTAGATGGCCTTCCAGAAATACATGATTCGATACGGCATAATAAAATTGGAGATGGAACATTTGAACAGATTAATAAAAATATAAAATTGCTAGATAAATATAACGTAGAATATAATATTTTGACTGTAGTAACTCCAAAAGTTGCTAAGAATATAAAATCCATTTATGCATTTTATAAACAACGAGGGTGGCATTACCAACAATATATTGCTTGTCTGGATCCATATGGTGAAGAACACGGGAAAATGTCTTACTCTATCCTGCCAGAACAATATGGAAAATTTTTAGTAGAATTATTTAAATTATGGTATAAAGATTTGCAAGAAGGATGTCATCCATATATAAGACAATTTGAAAATTATGTGGGATTAGCAGCGGGATATATGGCTGAATCTTGTGAACAGCGGGGAAAATGTGGAGTTCAATATGTGGTAGAAGCAGACGGAAGTGTATATCCTTGCGATTTTTTTGTGATGGATAAATTTTATCTTGGAAATTTAAATACAGATATTATATCGAAAATAGATGAGAAGCGTAAGGAAGTGGGATTTATAGAATGCTCAGAAAGAGTGAATCAAAAATGTAAAAATTGTACATATTACAGATTGTGCAGGGGAGGGTGTATGCGAAACCGAGAACTAGGAGATAAGGAATATTTGAATTATTTTTGTGAAGGCTATCAAATCTTTTTTGAACATTGTTATGAAGAGATTCTGAAACTAGGTGATAGAGTAAATTATAGATAAAATGGGCAACGTTTAATTAATTAAAAAGGTGGAGTGAAGTTTATTCATCCCACCAGTTTGGTGTATTTATTGTGAGTAAAGACTGCTGGAATTCCTTTGGAGGGATTCCGGTAGTCTTTTTGAATACTCGGCTAAAGTATAAAGGATCATTAAATCCGGTCATTTGTGCAATGTTAGACAAACTCATGGAATTAGTAGCAATTAACTCTTTGGCTTTTTCGATACGAAGCTCTGTTAAATACTTCATGGGAGAACTCCCGATTCTTTTTTTAAATAGGTGCGAGAAATATCCTACACTTAATTTACAGTATTCAGCCATGGATTCGACATTCCAATCATCCATATACGTCTGATTTAGTTGAATTACAAGACGGTTTATAGAAAAATCATTTCCAAATGGGGAAAGAATCTGTTGATGGGATCGTGCAATTGTGGCAAGAATCTGCCAAAAATTGCTTAATACCATATCTTCAAAAAAAGGTTTTTTTAATTGTAATTCAATGATAACCTCTTGGAAAAAAGTTTTCAGTAAACTATGTTCGCCGATGTAACAATTATGTAGATTGTATTTTTGGATTATTTTTTCACAATTGTAACCAGTAAAGTGAATCCAATAGATTTCAGGATGCTCCTTAAAAAAATAAGAATAGGTTTGTGCTTCCTTTGGGCGAAACAGAAGGACATTTCCGGCACTGAGAGATTTCCACTTTCCATGAATGTAATAGTGTCCGGCACCCTTATAAATATAAATTAGTTGATAGTCTACTCGTCCTGCTGCTCGATTTTGTTTATAGTCCTTTGTTTTGAAAATCTGCATACCACAACAGTTTACAGTGAGTGCTGTAGAAAGATCTTCAAATCCAGTGGCTCTTCGTTCGTTTCTAAGATGTCCTGATACATTTATCATAAAAATCTCCATTCTGCCAGCTAGAGACGACAAAAAAACAATACAGTATGCCTTATCTATCATCATAATCAAATGTTGTTTAAAGAGCAAGCATTAGAAAAAAAATGATTGAGAAAAGCAGAATTATCCATGTTAAACGCATAATTTGACATAGAAATGGCGAAAATATAGGAATATACTAGGTCAAGCAGATGAGCAAAAGCAGAATTAAGTATATTACGAAAATCAAGGAGGATAGAATATGAGAAAGCAAGTAATATTTCTGATGACTGATACAACCAGAAAAGACATGGTTGGATGTTATGGATATCCTAAAATGAAAACTCCAAATTTGGATCGCCTAGCAGAAGAAGGAATCCGATATGAAAATGCATATACATGTCAGCCAGTGTGTGGTCCGGCAAGAAGTGCAATCTTTACTGGTACATTCCCGCATACCAATGGAATGGTAACGAATAGCATTGCATTGGGTGATAATGTAAAAACAATAGGACAGAGGTTATATGATCATGGAATCCAATGTGGTTATATAGGAAAATGGCACTTGGATGGATCTGATTATTTTGGAAATGGGCGTTGTCCAGAAGGTTGGGACCCAGAATACTGGTATGACATGAAAACTTATTTAAACGAATTAACTGACGAAGAAAAAGTAAAATCCAGAAACCCTAAAGAATGTTATAAGGATGACTTTTCGGAAGAGTTTACATACGCACATCGTTGTTCTAATCGAGCAATCAAATATTTAGAAAAGCATCAAAATAATGATTTTTTCTTAAGTGTATCTTATGACGAACCGCATGGACCATCACTTTGCCCGAAACCTTATAATCATATGTATGATGGATTTAAATTTGATAGTTGTCCTAATTTTCAGGATGATCTTTCTAAAAAACCATTTATGCAAAGACTTTGGTCTGGTAAGAATTTACATGCAACAGAAGATGAAATTAATCGACCGACAGATGGATTATCACTGTTTTTAGGATGCAATTCATATGTAGATTATGAAATCGGAAGAGTATTGGATAAAATACGGGAAGTTGCACCAGATGCACTTGTAATTTTTACATCAGACCATGGAGATATGCTTGGGGCACATCGATTGTTTTCTAAAAATGCTGCAGCGTACAAAGAGGTTGCAAATATTCCGTTGATTATCAAAGGTGGAGCCAAGGGGTATGTAGAAGAAGCAATGGCATCTCATATAGACATTGCACCGACGATATTGGACTATTTTGATATTCCAATTCCTAAACTTATGGAAGGAAAGAGTATGCTTTCACAGATTGAGAATCCAGAAAAAGAAATTAACGATGTGATCTTTACGGAGTTCACAAGATATGAAATTGATCACGATGGATTTGGTGGATTACAGATTATGAGGGCTGCTATATCCAAACGGTATAAACTGGTAATTCATTTGTTGGATTCAGACGAATTTTATGATATGGAGAAAGATCCATATGAGATAAATAATTTAATTGATGATGAAAATTATGTGGAGGAGCGCAATGCGTTGCATGATAAATTAATTCAACATATGAATGATACAAGAGATTTATATCGAGGATATCAGTGGAGAATGCGTCCATGGAGAAAAGACTTCGTTCCAAATTGGGAAAATGAAGGATATACAAGGCAAAGAGAAAATGAAGAGTATGAACCGAGACAGTTGGATTATGATACGGGACTTCCGATGAAAGAGGCCGTAAGAAAAAAATGCTAAATGAAGACAAGGAGAGAGGACAATGGAAGAAAAGAAATATTTAAAATGGTATAATAAAGTAGGATATGGATCAGGAGATATAGCTGGTAATGTGGTATTTGCATTCTTATCTTCGTTCATTATGATTTACTTGACAAATACTGTAGGACTGAATGCAGGTGTAATTGGTTCATTGATTGCAGCATCGAAGGTATTGGATGGTATATCGGATGTCGTTTTTGGATCAATGATTGACCGTACTCATACAAAGATGGGAAAAGCAAGACCGTGGATGCTCGGGGCATATTTTGGATGTGCAATAACATTGATTGCAGCATTTTCTGTACCAACAACAATGGGAAAGACATCTCAGTATGTGTGGTTTTTTATTACATATTTGTTGCTAAATGCGGGATTTTATACAGCAAATAATATCGCCTATTCTACATTAACGGCTTTAATTACAAAAAATGTCAAAGAAAGAGTACAAATGGGATCAATTCGATTCATGTTTGCATTTGGAACAAGCTTTATTATTCAGACTATTACTGTTGGATTGGTTCAGAAACTTGGTGGCGGAGCAGAAGGATGGAGAACAATTGCAATTATTTATGCAATTATAGGTTTAATTTCAAATACATTGACTGTATTTTCAGTTAAAGAATTGCCAGAAGAAGAACTTCGAAATGGAGAAGAAAAAGTAGAAGAAAAATACAGCTTGATTGAATCAATTAAAATGTTGGTACATAATAAATATTACATTGTGATTCTTGTGGTTGACATTCTCAGACAAACTTATTCGGCGATTATAAACTGTGGAATTTATTATATGACATATGTGCTTGGTAAAGCAGAATTACTAGGAACATTTTCGGGTGCGATTAACTTGGCTCTTATTGTAGGACTTGCATTTTTACCAATGCTGGTAGCAAAATACAAAGGATATTATAAGGTGAATTTTTCTGGATATTTAATTGCGGCAGCAGGAAGAGGAATTGTAATTATTGCAGGATATATGGGAAATGTTCCATTGATGTTAGCTGGTACAGCAATTGGTGCGATTGGTATGGCGCCATGGCAGGGTAACTTAAACGCTTTGGTTGCAGAATGTTCAGAACATACATTTTTACAATATGGAAAGAGAATTGATGGAACAATGTATTCTTGTACATCCATGGGGTTAAAAATTGGTAGTGGACTTGGTACAGCAATTGTTGGATGGTTACTTAATTTTGGCGGATTTAATGGTCAATTGAAGGTTCAGTCACAGTCTTGTATTAATATGCTTCATTTCATGTATTTATGGCTTCCGATGATTATTAATATATTGGTAGCATTATTATTGACACAATTAAATGTTGAAAAAGCAAATGAAAAATTAAGAATTCAAAAAGAAATTGGAATAACGAAATAAACATATGGCGGTTCTGGGAAAAGGGCCGCCATATGTAAATAGACAGAGTTATTTTATGCATATTTTCGAACATCTGCTGTATATGAATTTAATAATTGAAAACGTATAATAGCAGTAAAAATAAAGAAAATTCAGAGGAGGGCATACGAATGATCGTACCTAACTATTACGAAAACCTTCAGGTGCTTCATGAAAATACAATGCCATATCGTGCATATTATATTCCGGCATCAAAACCAATGGGCACACTTGTTCATGACAGAGAAAAGTCGGATCGCTTCCAGTTGCTGAATGGAGATTGGAAATTTAAATATTATAAAAGTATTTATGACTTACAGGAGGAGTTCTATCGGGAGGAGACATTGACGGAAACCTATGATGAAATCCCGGTACCTGGAATTTGGCAGAATTATGGTTATGACAGCCACCAGTATACGAATGTACGTTATCCGATTCCGTTAGATCCGCCATATGTACCACAGGAAAATCCGTGTGGAACATATATACATGAATTTGATTATAGCAAAGAGGAAAAAGCTCCGAAAGCGTATCTGAATTTTGAGGGCGTGGATTCCTGCTTTTATGTATGGATGAATGGACAGTATGTAGGCTACAGCCAGGTGTCTCATGCAACTGCAGAATTTGATGTTACAGAGTTTATGAGAGATGGAAAAAACCGTCTGGCAGTATTGGTATTAAAATGGTGTGACGGAACATATCTGGAAGATCAGGACAAATTCCGAATGACAGGAATCTTCAGAGATGTGTACATCTTAAAACGCCCGGAAAATATATTATATGATTATTTTACAACAACTAAAATAAATGGAACTGATGCGGAGATAGAGATCCGTGCAAACTTTGTAGGAGAAGGAAATATTGCAGAAAATATGAAGATTCTTCTCAAGAATGAAGATGGTACATCCGTAAGTGAAGGTCATTTCGAACGAGTGGCGGAAGAAAACGGATATACACATAAAGCTACATTTATAATTAAGAATCCAACTCTTTGGAATCCGGAGCAGCCTTATCTGTATCAGCTTATCTTGTTCTCTGATGCAGAGACGATTGCAGACCGGGTCGGAATCCGTGAGATTTCAAGAGACGGAAGTATTATTTACATGAATGGTGAGAAGATCAAGTTCAAGGGTGTGAATCGGCATGACAGTGATCCGGTGACAGGTTCTGTCATTGGTATTAATCAGGTTAAAAGAGATTTGATTATGATGAAACAGCATAACTTTAATGCAGTGCGCAGCAGCCATTATCCAAATTCTCCATACTTTTATCAGCTCTGCGACGAGTACGGTTTCTTTGTAATCGATGAAGCAGACAATGAAAGTCATGGAACGCAGACGCAGTATTTACAAAATTCAGAATGGGATAATGTCGTTGAGCAGTGGAATAAACGAATTGCGAATAACCCGGATTTCATACCGGCAACGATGGATCGTACTAAGCTGTGTGTATACCGTGAAAAGAACCGCCCATGTATTGTTATCTGGTCTATGGGAAATGAATGTGCTTACGGATGTACCTTTGAAGAAGCGTTAGAATGGACGAAGAAATTCGATCCGACACGACTCACGACATATGAGAGCGCCTTTTATAGAAGTACAGACAGAACTTATGATTATACAAATATTGATATCGTAGGAAGAATGTACCCTGCGTTTGATGAAATTGATGAATATATGAAAGAACAGCCGGATAAACCACTTCTGCTGGTAGAATACTGCCACGCTATGGGAAATGGACCGGGAGACTTAGAGGACTATTTTGAACTGATTCAGAAATACGATTCTTTATGCGGTGGCTTTGTGTGGGAATGGTGTGATCACGCTATTGATAAAGGTACTGCAGAAAACGGGAAGCGGATCTACTACTATGGAGGTGATCATGGAGAAGAAATCCATGATGGAAACTTCTGCATGGATGGTCTGGTATATCCGGACAGAACACCACATACGGGATTGAAAGAATACAAGAATATTTATCGACCGGCAAGAGTAACTTCGATTGATCAACAAGCGGGAGAAATTACATTACATAATTATATGAATTATGTGGATTTAAAAGATTACCTTTATGTTGATTATGAATTAAGCAGAGATGGTGAGACACTTATGACAGGTAGCACCGAAATAGAAAAGAGTATTCCGGCAGGTGAAGAAGGTACAATAAAAATCCCTCTGTATGTTCCTGAAAGCGGCAAGTGTTATTTGAAAGTAAAATATTACCTGAAAAAAGCAACGCAGCAAATGTATGATGGGGAAGAACTTGGGTTCGATGAAATTTTGTTAGAAAATACGGATTCACGTAATCAGAAAGTGAAAAAGCTGTTAGAGGATTGCAAGGAAAACCAGAAAGTATTAACGTCATTGGAAGTTACAGAGACGGACAGCTATCTTACGATTGGTATTGGTTCTCCAAAGTGTCTGTATATCTTTAATAAGCAAAGTGGAGTATTTGAAAGCCTGCAAAAAGAAGACAAAGAATTATTGGAGCGTCCGATGGAATTTAATATTTGGAGAGCTCCGACGGACAATGATCGTAAGATTAAAGAAGAATGGTATAATGCGCATTATAATCAGAGCTATTCCAGAGCTTACGAGACAACTTATGAAGAAATAGAACATAAAGTAATCATTCATTGTGTCTCTGCAATAGTAGCGCCAACGGTACAGAGAATTTTGAATATAAAATCGGACTGGGAAATTACTTGCGATGGAACAATCAAAGTAAATATGCAGGTAGAGAAGGACATGGAATTTCCAATGCTTCCAAGGTTCGGTATTCGCCTCTTCATGAACAGAAACTTTGACGATGTAGAATACTTTGGAATTGGACCGGATGAAAGTTATATTGATAAATGCAGGGCCGGAAGTCATGGTACTTACACTGCAAAAGTAGATGATCTTCATGAAGATTATTTACGTCCTCAGGAAAATGGAAGCCATACAGACTGTGATTATCTGGAAATTAAGAATAAAAATACAGTGTTTACAGCCATAGGTAATCAGCCATTTTCGTTTAATGTATCTTCTTATACACAGGAAGAACTGACGAAGAAAAAACACAGTTATGAACTGGAACCATCAGGATATACGGTTGTATGTCTAGATTATGCACAGAGTGGAATCGGATCTAATAGCTGTGGTCCAGTACTTTCGGAGAAATATCAGTTGAATCAGAATCATTTTGAATTTGACATGACATTAATTTGGAAATAATGAAATAGAGAAAAGAAAAATGCTATTGTCATCGGTTTACAGATGACAATAGCATTTGTAATAATCAGCATAAAAACAAATTACATTATTGAAATAATTTTTTAATCCTTTTAAAAGTTTCATTTGAAGTCCTCCTTTATTTTTTTATTTATCCTTGTTACAAGTGTATTGTAATATAGAAAAAGAAGAGATGCGTGTCAAAAGAATAGAAAAAGTAGACAAAAATTGCAGGAGAAATAAAATGTTCCCAGTATACGAGCAGAAAAAAGAAAATGTACATATATTACAAAAAACATCCAGACATGCACCGCCACATCTGCATAATTCGGTTGAATTCATATATGTGATAAGTGGAAGTATGGAAATTGGTATGGGACAAGAACTGTTCCATATGGACGAAGGTGATTTCGCTGTGATTTTCCCGGATGTAATTCATCATTATCAAGTGTTTGAAAAAGGAAAAAATAAATCTATCTATGTGTGGGCACTTCCAGTGATAACGAGCAATTATATGGACACGTTGCAAAATCTCTGCCCAGTAGATCCTGTTATAAAAAAGGCTGACTTACATCCAGATATAAAATATGTATTGCAGGCATTACTGCAACAAAAAAATATATCGAAAGAAAAGAAGGAAGAAATTCAGAATACTTCAGAAAATGTGTTGGAAGAACGATCAGTAGAACAAGCGTATATACAAATCTTACTGGCCAGGAGTCTTGGAAAAATGAAACTCATGGATAAAAAGAGTGTAGAAAGTAATGACATTGTTTATCAGGCGGTATCTTATATAGCAAAACATTTTAGAGAAGATTTATCGTTGGAAAAGATTTCGAAAGAATTGGGTGTGAATAAATTTACACTATCAAGAGTATTTTCAGGAATATTCCATAAAAATTTCAAGCAATATATAAATGAACATAGATTGAATTATGCAAGTGCAATGTTGGAATGTTCTAATGAAGATATTACAAGCATCTATCTGGATGCTGGATTTGAGAGTCAAAGAACGTTTAATAGAGTGTTTAAAGATAGGTTTAGGATGACACCGCGAGAGTATCGAAAGAGATTTAGAGAATAGAGGAAAAAGATGGAATCGTTTTCTGTTTAGAAATAAAAAGGATATATAATAAACATTAGAAAATGGATTTAATATGTGATGAAGAGGGGGATTATTTTGGAAGATTATGTTGAAAAAAGTAATAAGGGAAAAAGATAAGGAGCATTCCTGTAATTCATTAAAAGCGCCAATTGAATAAAAAAGAACCTCAAGGTATGATTGAGTTGCATCTTGGCGGATGTAAACAAAACAATCAAGCACTGGAGGTTCCAAATGAATTATACACAGAATGAAAAGATTGAGCAAGTAACAGATTCAACAATGGTTGTCGGAGTTGATATCGGAAGCCAGATACATTATGCAAGAGCTTTTGATAACAGAGGACGCGAACTTACAAAACGTATTTTTTCTTTTCATAACGATCTGGAAGGGTTCAATTCTTTCAACCTTTGGGCAGAGACACTTAAGACTGAGAATAAAAAGACTGCAGTTCTGATCGGCTGCGAGCCAACAGGTCATTACTGGTTTGCGTTTGTGAAGTATGTAAATGATCATCAGAAAAGATTAGTAATGGTCAATCCATTCTCGGTTAAGAAGATCAAGGAACTTGATGATAACAGTCCAAAGAAAACAGATTCAAAAGATCCAAAAACAATCGCAAAACTAGTTGTGGATGGGAGATATTCAATCCCATACATGCCAGAAGGCATTTATGCCGAAATAAGAGACCTGGTATACAGCCGTGACAGGATCATGAAGCAGCACAACATATCTGCAAACAGGATCCAGAGATGGCTTGCAATATATTTCCCGGAATATCTGGGATTATACACACGATTTGATGCAATAAGCGGCCTGGCAGTGCTTGAAAAAGCACCATTGCCAAAAGATGTGATCGCGCTTGGAGTAAATGGGATCCGAAAGATCTGGCATGATAAAAAGATGCGTGGCAGAGGAGTTACTGAAGATAGGGCAAAGACCCTGGTTGAAGCTGCGCACAACAGTGTTGGACTTGACGGAGGGATTGGAACAAAAAGTGAATTATATATGCTGCTCAGGTTTCCAGCACGGTTTATCTTTACGGAGAACCGAAGACAAGTACCGTCTGGGCATCTATTGATCTGAAGCAGCGGCAGCTTTTTGATCTGGATTAAAATTTACATAATCTTTATTTGATTATTTGAAAAAACAGTGCTATAGTAAAGTTGGTTCCGGTAAACGGATGATTTATGGATCCCAGAAGAGGACCGGGCGGAACCAAATTACTGTTGGCCGGTCAGGATCTGGATCAGGAAAGAAGGAAGAGGGAAAAAATTGCGTAAAAAATCACATATACTGTTAGGCAGATACCTGGCTGACCAGATGTCTGAGGTGTACAGTCTCCAGCAGCACAGAAAAGCGTTTTGCCTGGGCAATATCATGCCTGATCTGAAACCATCGTTTCTCACCACCAGACATGAGTTTTTCGGAACATTCGATCATCTCCAGAATAAGATGAGGGCGCTTGTCGAGAAGAACCCGGAGGAAGAGAATGCCAGAGTATACTGGAGAAGATTCGGTGAGGTCATGCATTATATGGCTGATTATTTTACTTTTCCTCATAACAAAACATACAAAGGAAATCTTGCAGCACATAATTCTTATGAAGCTGAGCTGAAAAACCGCCTGAGAGAATGCATCCTCAGCGGCGCAGCAGACAGCCAGCTGGAAGAAGCGAAGCAGTTTGAAAGCTTTGAGGAACTTGTGGAATATATCCGTGAGCGTCATGCATATTATCTGGAAAGCCCGCGGTGCATTGCCGATGACATCCGTTTTATCCTTCGGGTGTGCTATCAGGTTGTACAGGGAATTTTTCAGCTCTGTGTCAGAAAACAGTTTCATATGGGCGGACAGCCGGCAGTGACTGTCTGACAGTATATAAAAAGCCGCAGTGTGTGAGAGCACTGTGGCTTTTTCACGTTATGGTAAACTCTAAAAAATCTTACAAAAATGTGAATAAAAAGTGAAAAATAGATGAATTGAAGGAGATATCCTACCAGAACAGTTGATTTCACGATTTTCGTATGCTAAAATAAATTGAATTAAACTTTAAGTTATCAAACGGTTTAAGGCAGACCTTTATTATAGGGGAAGTAAAGGGATGTTCAAGGAAAGAAGGGAGCATCTTAATAAATATGAAGAACAAGTACCTGAATAAGTTTTTTTGCATCACGATGTTATCAGCTATGGTACTGGCAATTCCAACCGGAGTAAAAGCCGCCGAGGAAGCAGATAATGTTGTTGCTGAGGAAGGTGTTTCAGGAAACGGGAGCGAGGTAAGTGAACCGGAACCAGAAGTTACGGAAGTTCCGGCAGAACCGGTGCCGACAGCTGCACCGGAACCGGAAATAACTGCTGCACCTAACCCGGAACCAACTACAGCGCCGGAGCCAACAGATACACCGACACCGGAGCCAACTGCAACACCTGCGCCGACGGGAACACCTGCGCCGACAGCGACACCTGCACCAACGGCAACACCGGAACCGACAGCGACACCTGCACCAACGGCAACGCCGGAGCCAACCGCAACACCTGCACCGACGGCAACACCGGCCAGGGATGACTCTGCAAAGGTACAGGCGGTGATCCGGAAGATCAAAGCACTGGCAGGCAGAACGATCACAGCAGCAGATAAAGCGGAGATAGATAGCGTACGTGCAGCTTATGAGGCACTGTCTAATACAGAAAAGGCCAAGGTTACGAATTATAAGATCCTGACTGAGGCAGAAGCCAAGCTTGCAGCTGTCGACAAGAACGACAGTGATAACAAAAAAGATAACAAAAAAGATGATAGCAGCACGGAAGATAACAAGAATACAGAGATCACAGATGGAAATAACGCCACAGCAACACAGATCGGAGATCCTGTTTATGTGACAAATATGGTATCCAATCTCCATGCGGGCAAGGATTTTTATCTGGATAGTCTTAAGAGCAATTATCATCTGTCCTTCTCTGATGATTTTGCTTCTGTAATGGAAGAGATCGAAAGAGAATATAAAGAGAAGAACAAGCTTACCGATACGGAGAATACACTTCTGGTAAGAAACTGGCAGGATATCCTTGCTGTTTATATTTACGAAAAGAGCAAAGCAGGAGCAACGTCATTTACATTGGATGCATCCTGCAAGGATGATCTGGCAAGGATCTTTGCGGAGATGAACCCCATCGTCAGGGACAAGCAGGATATTACCAAGATATCCTACGGAAATCGCAAGATCAACTACTACATCAAGAAGAACAATATTGCAAAGAAAGACAGAAGCGTCCTTAAGAAATATGTGGAAACAGACTGTAAGCTTCTCTGTGCGGTAGTTACCGCATCCAAAGGCCTTGTCCGTGAAAGCGTGGGAGACAATGTTTCTGAGGATCGTGTAGATGTTATCACCGCAGCGTATTCACTGGTTGGTAAGGTCGGATATTTCTGGGGCGGTAAATCTACGGTGATCGGAGAAGATCCAAGCTGGGGCTCCGTTGAGAAGGTATCTGCAGACGGCAGCAGAAGCTCCGGTACGCTCCGTGCATATGGTCTGGACTGCAGCGGCTTTGTTACCTGGGCAGTGATCAATGGATATAAGGATCAGGGAATGCAGGCAGCAGTTGGAGACGGAACCTCTGACCAGTGGGAGAAGGCCGGTGTTGTCAGCGAAGCAGATGCACAGCCAGGAGATCTGGTATTCCAGAGAGGACCGGAAGCAGGAAGCAACAACCACGTTGGTATCCTGTGCGGAAAGACGGATTCCGGCGACTGGATCGCAGTACATTGTTCCTCAAGCAAGAATGGTGTAACGGTTGGTGAGGCATACAGTGCAAGCTTCCGTTATATCAGAAAGCCATCCTTCTATCAGGATACAACGGCGGAGGAAAATAAGACCACAGCTACAGAGAATGATGTTCTGACAGAGGAGAGTGCAGAAAAGCTCCTCACGGATGTGGTTAGATCTGATGCACTGAAGGATGCACTGGCATCCGGTGATACTGTTTCCAGTGACCTTCTTGCAGATTTTAAGAATAAGGCTTTGCAGGAGGATGAGGAAGAAGATGAAGTTGAGACGCTGACTCTGGATCAGGAGACCATGGACGATGCAGTGGATACATTTGATGATGATGTAGAAACACTGGAAATGGAAAACTAAGGGACAGCGATTGAAGATAAGGGCAGTCTCCCACGGGAGGCTGCCCTTTCTTACAATCGCTGCTTCAGACATAGGACATGATATTATGAAAAAAAGAAATTTCTGCCCCATGGCAGCCGCAGTGCTTACAGCTGCAGTGATCCTTCAGCCCTTTAGCGCTTCGGCAGGGGCACTGGATCAGATCCAATCCATAGCAAAGAGCATTATTTCAGGGGAACCAAAGGAAGTAGAGGAACTGCGTCAGATGGAGGTTGCCCAGAGTGAAGAAGGACATCAGGAATATTATTTCAAACAGCTTACGGAAGAAGAGCAGAGAGTATATCGGGAGCTGCTGAAAGGAATCCGTGCCCGGGAAAAGGAGTTTTATCTGACAATCTCCGATGATGACAGTATTGACAGAAGCTATCATGCAGTATTGAAAGACCACCCGGAGATATTCTGGGTCCACAATCGTGAAAAAATCTACAAAACTACGTATTCAGACAGTGATTACTGCGTTTTTACTCCGGGCTATACTTATACAGACAGCGAGATCGATGAGATACAGACGGCCATGGAGCAGAGCTTTCAGGAGGTCAGAGCCCTGATCCCGGAGGATGCCGGTGATTACGAGAAGGTACGCATTGTTTATACGTATGTTATTGACCATACCCAGTATCAGACTGGGGAGGATGATCAGAGCATAGCAGGTGTTTTCTGGAAAAAATCCGCAGTCTGTGCCGGATATGCAGGAGCTGTCCAGTATCTTCTGGAAAGGCTGGATATTCCCTGTATTTATGTGGACGGAAGCACAAAAGGAAGTACAGAGGGTCATGCATGGGATATTGTAAAAATAGGCCAGGAGTATTATTATGTAGATGCTACCAATGGGGATCAGCCGGATTTTTTAAATGGAGATGCCGCACAGCTGGAAGAACATAAGACGATCATTTACGATTATCTCTGCCCTTTCCCGGAAGAATATGAAAAAACCTATACACCATCGGAAGAACTGACAGTTCCGGCATGTACTGCGAAGGATCTGGATTTTTATGTGCTGAACCAGGGGTACTTTGAAGATTACAGCTGGCAGGACATATATGATTATTGTAAGATGAGAATGGATAATGGTGCGGCTGTAGTGCGTTTCAAGTTTGGCAGTCAGGAAGCTTTTTCCGAAGCCTGTCAGGAACTGCTGGATGATGGCGTGGTACAGAATGTGGCACAGTATTATATGAAACTTCACGGACTTGGTCAGGTGGAGTATCATTATGGAGTGATGGATAATTTTTATACCATATATTTTATTTTCTGAAACATCTTCGGGAAGATTTCCGGAGGTTTTGGAAAGAGAGGAGTAAGTTATGAATATGGATATGTTGTCAAGAGGATTTGACATACTGCAGAGAGCAGGAGGTATGGAACAGATCAGCCAGCTGATGGTGATCGTATATGGAGTGCTCTGCGTTTTCGGGCTTTTGAACTGTATCCTGGGATATCGTATCCTCCGGTTCTGGATGATGATCTTTGGATTTATCATCGGAGCAGGCGCCGGCTTTGGTGTAACCTATATGTCCGGTGTTCAGGATAAAATGGTGATCGCAGGTGCCATGGCGGGACTGGGGATCGTACTGGCTGTTGTTTCGTTTCTGATCTACAGGGCAGGAATCTTTGTACTGGGATTTGGTATCGGAATAACATTGAGTATCTATCTGGTCCATCCGACCAGTTCTTTTTCTTTTTTCCTGTGCATCCTTATCGGCGTGGGACTGGGAGTACTTGCTATGCGTTATGCGAAAGGAGTGATCATTGTCGGAACCAGTATACTGGGTGGTGTTCTGGCAGGATTATCCATTGCAAAGATCGCAGGGCTGGCGCAGTTTCCATATGGCGTCGGTATGGCAGCGGGAATTGCGATCCTTGGTATGCTGATCCAGTTCGCCATCAACAAAGACCGATACGATGAGGAAGATGACGAAGAAGAGGATGACGACGATGGAACTCTGCCGGAGGAGACCAGGAAGCCGGCAGGAAGGGACCGTAGAGGAAACAGTCGTGAATACACCTCTGACCGTAACAGGGACGATCACAGATATACATACGAAAACCGGGCAAACGATGACCGGGAAAGCCGGGGTGAAAGACGTTCCCGCAGACCATCTGACAGAGAAGGACGCAACTCTGACAGACGAGAAAGAAATTATGCAGACAGCCGAAAAAGATCCGGAAGCGAAAGAAACAGCAAAGGCAGTTCCACTGAAAGAAGAAGCACTTCCGGAACATCCGGCAGAAACAGAACATCCGGCAGAAACAGAACATCCGACAGAAATTATGCTTCGGATGACAGAAGAGGCCGCAGATACAGCCAGAGCAGCAGCACCAGGGAACGAAGGAATGCAGGAACGGGAAGCAGATCCCGCTATGCAGATCCGGAGGATCATGAAGACTATGATCGTTTTGATGAGTCGGAAAACAGGGACAGCTATGAAGATTTTGAAAAACTGCAGCAGAAAAGACGCCGGATGGATATTGAAAATATGGCGGATTTTGATGAGCAGGAAGAATATGGAAATTACAGGAATGACCCGGATCTGATGAATGATGAGGATCTGGATGAGCTTGATGAGTGGAAAGACAACTGAGAAAAATCCGAGGAGTGACAGAAATGGGAAAAGAAGCCAAAACAAACGCGATGAGAATGCTGGATCGAAAAAAAGTAAAATATGAAGCACTCACATATGACTGTGGAGAGTTCATAGATGGGATCCACTGTGCAGACATTACAGGAGCCCCTCATGATCAGTCCTTTAAGACCCTGGTCATGGAAGGGAAAAGCGGCGGCTACTATGTGTTTGTAGTTCCGATCGAGAAAGAGGTGGACCGTAAGGCAGCCGCAAAGTCTGTAGGCGAAAAAACAGTAGATATGATCCATGTAAAGGATCTTACAAAGATCACGGGCTATATCCGCGGAGGCTGCAGCCCTCTTGGAATGAAAAAAAATTATCCGGTGGTGTTTGACCAGTCTGCCGAAAACTTTGATGAGATCTATGTAAGTGGTGGAAGAGTAGGCCTTACCCTGAAGGTACCGCTTAAAGATCTTCTGGATGTAACACAGGGCAAGCTTGCTCCGATCACCATGGAGTAAGCGCATATAAAACAGATAAAAAAACTCCCCTGACTGCCTGTAAAGGCGGAAGCAGGGGAGATTTTTTGTTACAGAAGCATGGGATTTAGTTATCCTGTGCGTCCTCTTCGTTAACCTGGAATACGTGACGCTTCTTGGCCATTTCGTCGCTGGCAAGATACTCGTCGTAAGTGGTGATCTTGTCTACCAGCTTGCCGTTAGGAAGGATCTCCATGATGCGGTTTGCAGTTGTCTGTACAAACTGGTGATCGTGTGAAGTGAAAAGGATCACTCCCGGGAATTTGATCAGTCCGTTGTTCAGTGCTGTGATAGACTCCATATCCAGATGGTTGGTTGGCTCATCCAGGATCAGGATATTGGCACCTGAGATCATCATCTTGGAAAGAAGACAGCGAACCTTTTCACCACCGGAAAGAACACGGACACGTTTTACACCATCCTCACCAGGGAAAAGCATACGGCCAAGGAATCCACGGACGTAGGTTGCGTCCTTGATCTCGGAGTACTGTGTCAGCCAGTCGGTGATAGTAAGGTCGTTATCGAATTCCTGTGTGTTATCCTTCGGGAAATATGCCTGGGAAGTGGTAACGCCCCATTTGTAATTTCCTTCATCCGGCTCCATTTCACCTGTAAGGATCTTGAAGAAGGTTGTGATGGCCTGCTCGTTGGCGCCCACAAAGGCAACCTTATCTTCACGACCAAGAGTGAAGGAAATGTTGTCCAGAACCTTTACTCCATCAATGGTCTTGGACAGATTTTCCACCATGAGGACCTCGTTTCCGATCTCACGGTTCGGGCGGAAGTCGATGTATGGATATTTACGGCTGGAAGGACGCATGTCATCCAGCTGGATCTTTTCCAGGGCACGCTTTCTGGAAGTCGCCTGCTTGGATTTGGAAGCATTGGCGCTGAAACGGGAGATGAACTCCTGGAGCTCTTTGATCTTCTCCTCTTTCTTTTTGTTGGCCTCTTTCATCTGCTTGATCAGAAGCTGGCTGGATTCAAACCAGAAGTCGTAGTTTCCGGCATAAAGCTGGATCTTGCCATAATCGATATCAGCAGTATGTGTGCAGACCTTGTTCAGAAAATAACGGTCATGGGATACTACGATAACTGTATTGTCAAAATTGATCAGGAACTCCTCCAGCCATTCGATAGCAGGAAGATCCAGGTGGTTGGTCGGCTCATCAAGAAGAAGGATATCAGGATTTCCGAAAAGAGCCTGTGCAAGAAGAACCTTGACCTTCATACTACCGGTAAGGTCTGCCATCTGTGTATAGTGGAACTCGGTGTCGACGCCGAGACCGTTGAGAAGAGTAGCAGCATCGGATTCTGCTTCCCATCCGTTCATCTCTGCGAATTCACCTTCAAGCTCGCTGGCACGGATTCCGTCTTCGTCGGTAAAATCCTCCTTGGCGTAAATGGCTTCCTTCTCTTTCATGATCTCATAGAGACGAAGGTTACCCATAATTACAGTGTCGAGAACTGTATAGGCATCATATTTGAAGTGATCCTGCTGTAAAAAAGAGAGACGCTGTCCTGGTGTGATCACAATGTCGCCCTTGGTAGGCTCCAGCTGACCGGAAAGAATCTTCAGAAATGTAGATTTTCCTGCACCGTTGGCGCCAATAAGTCCGTAGCAGTTTCCTTCTGTAAATTTGATATTAACATCTTCGAAAAGAGCTTTCTTTCCAACTCGCAAAGTAATATTGTTTGCTGAAATCATATTTTCCTCCTATATTAAAACGTTATCCTTATAAATACACATATAATGATAAGTATAGCCGATTTTCATTTTATCGTAAACTGGCAAATTTGCAACAATTATTTCTTGTTTAAAGGCTGTTTTACAGCAGAAACATGGAGAAAACTTATAAAACCCAAAAACCTTAGACTTTACAAAAAAAAAAGCCGCTGTTATAATGGCTGAATATAATGTCAGAAGGAATAAAAGCACCGGAAGTTTTTTCTAAAAGGTGGTGTACGGTGCTGCTTCCCTGGCATTCAACTGGAGGAAAAATTATGCCGAAGAAACAGATATATCTTACCGGTTTTATGGGAACCGGTAAAAGTATGATCCTGAATTGCCTGCATGAGGTATGCGGTTTTGACAAAATTGAGATGGATGAGCAGATTGTTCAGGAACAGGGAATGAGCATTCCAGAAATTTTTGAAAAAAAAGGGGAAGAATATTTTCGGAATCTGGAGACCGAGCTTGTAAGAAAAATTTCTGCCATGGATAATATCGTAGTATCGTGTGGCGGAGGAACTGTAATGCGTCAGTGCAATGTAGATGAGATGAAGAAGAATGGAACGATTGTTCTTTTGACAGCAGAACCAGAGACTGTTTACGAAAGAGTGAAAGGCAGTCACAACAGACCTCTTCTGGAAAAAAATATGAATCCGGAATACATAAAAGAATTGATGGAGGCAAGGCGTCCCAAGTATGAAGCTGCTGCAGACTTTGTTATAAAAACAGACAATCGGACAGCGGAAGAAATCTGCCTGGAAATAAATAAACGTCTAAAAACAGTCGATAACTAAAAATAGTGTGAAATTAATGTTAAAAAAATTAAAAAACTATTGAAATAGAAGTTGAAAATTGCTATAATTTGAACATACTGGGAGGGGAAGAGAAGAAAAGGGACATAATATAAGAATCAGTATGATTTGTGTCCAGTAAGGAGAAGGTACAGACATGTTTATTACAAGAGAGTGCGATTACGCAGCAAGAGTTCTTCGGGCACTGTCAGGGGAAACTCGCCTTAGCGTTAATGAAATCTGCGAGAAGGAATCCATTACCGCTCCCTTTGCCTATAAGATACTAAAGAAACTTCAGAAAGCCGGTATTGTGAAAGGATATCGCGGAGTCCATGGTGGATATGCCATGAATAAATCACTTGGTGAACTGACTCTGTTTGACGTATATAAGGCTATTGACCCGGATTTGTTCATTATAGAATGTATGGCTTCAGGTTATGAGTGTCCAACAGATGGAAAAGGAGATCATCTTCCTTGCTACATGCACAGAGAACTCTGTGAGATTCAGCAGGGGGTGTGGGAAATGCTTAAGAGAAAATCCCTTCAGGAAGTTCTCATGCCGGAAATGTAATATGCTAAAAAGCTGGTCAGACTCCATAAAGGAGTATCTGGCTGGCTTTTTTTATGCTTACTGGTAATCTTTGTATGTGATAATATACAAAAATCAAAATAGACATCATTGGAAGATTATGCTATAATGTCATATGGACTTTTAGACACATGGTGTCTAGAAATATTATTTTCATCATACCTTTAAGGAGGAAAAACAAACTATGGCAAGAAAGAT
>ERZ857750.1668-NODE-1668-length-23703-cov-23.756132_pt1 | contig 23703 bp, 18 predicted proteins | sample MGYA00519915_ERZ857750 | MGnify/ENA primary metagenome ERZ857750 (study PRJEB31778, sample SAMEA3449358) | human gut metagenome | biome: human gut; feature: human-associated habitat; material: faeces | place: United Kingdom | collected 2010/2012 ... | reverse complement strand
AGCTGGGGATGCGGGCAAACTTGACCATGCGGAACTTCATGACCATGTGGTCGATCAGCTCCTGAGCCTGGGTCTCGGTCAGGGTGCCGTTGTCCAGATCGCGCTGGATATAGATATCCAGGAAGGTGGAGATGCGGCCCACGCTCATGGCAGCGCCGTTCTGGGTCTTGATGGCGGCCAGGTAGCCGAAGTACAGCCACTGGCAGGCTTCCTTGGCGTTCTTAGCGGGCTGGGAGATATCGCAGCCGTAGGCCTCGGCCATCTTCTTCATGCCCTTCAGGGCGCTGATCTGGCGTGCGATCTCCTCGCGCAGGCGGATCACATCATCGGTCATGGTGCCGTCGCCGCAGTTGGCGAAATCTTCCTGCTTGAACTTGATCAGGGCATCGATGCCGTACAGGGCCACGCGGCGGTAGTCGCCCACGATGCGGCCGCGGCCGTAGGTGTCGGGCAGACCGGTGATGATGTGGGTGTGGCGGGCAGCCTTCATCTCAGGAGTGTAGGCATCGAACACAGCCTGGTTGTGGGTGCGGGTATAGTCGGTAAAGATCTTGTGCAGCTCCTCGCTGGGCTGATAGCCGTAGGTGGTGCAGGCCTGCTCTGCCATCTTGATGCCGCCGTAGGGCATGAATGCACGCTTCAGGGGCTTGTCGGTCTGCAGGCCGACGATCTGCTCCAGATCCTTCAGGGTCTCGTCGATATAGCCGGGGCCGTAAGCGGTCAGGCTGCTGACGACTTCGGTCTCCATGTCCAGCACGCCGCCCTTGGCGCGCTCTTCCTTCTGCAGCTTCTGCAGGGCACCCCACAGCTTATCGGTCGCCTCGGTGGGGCCAGCCAGAAAGCTTTCGTCGCCGTCGTACGGGGTGTAGTTCTTCTGGATGAAGTCGCGGACATTGACTTCCTCTTTCCAGATGCGGCCCTCAAAGCCTTCCCACTGTTCAAAATTGATCATTGGAACCTCCTTGCTCCATTCCATGCGCGGGTTAGCGCATTCTAACTATTGAGCCTTTGAAAAACCGCACTGTATAGGCGGCTTTCTGGGGGCGAAACGGTCTTGAACTGCCGTTTGCGGCAGTTCCAACTACAAGGTGTAGACAAAAATGAAAACCTGCCCACAAAATCTTGCGTTACTATAATAACAAGAACCACTTTAAAAAGCAATAGAAAACAAGTGGGTTTTCTTCCAAAGCAAGGGGGATTCTTTGGGCAGAATGTAGAAAAAAAGCTAAAACCCCGGCGACACACACCTTTTTCGGGAAAAATTGCAAATTGAGGGTTGACAAGACTAACCGCTTATGGTATCCTGTTCTTGCAGCGGCGGTTAGCTAACTCTAACCACGATGCACCAAAAAACGGAGCGTCTGCAAGCGCTCCGTTCCATTCCTCCATTCCATACTCTCTTTTTCTTGGCAGGATGCAGCATTCTGGTTTGCTCTGCATCCGCTGCGCGGCACACAGGGCTCTGGTACGGCACTGTGCGCAGATGAAAACAAAAACGGGACACTCAGCTTGACCACCTGAGTGCCCCGATTTTTGTTTTGTCCCGGTCGTTGATCAGCCGCATCCCGGGGAGCGGACGACATTCTTTACACCACCGCATCCCGCAGCAGCTGGTAGATCGCCCCCGCGTTTCCATCGGGGGAGCGGAGGAAGACGAATTTTCCGTTTACCTGGCAGACCCCGTCTGAATAGACGGTGAAGAGCAGGTTCTGGCTGGCATCGTCTGCAAAGCGCAGGGTGATGGAATGCGCTTCGTAGTCGTGGGAGTAGGAGCGGACATTCTGGTTGAATTTTTGGTAGCAGCTCGCGTTTTGCAGGATCTCGAAAAATGTCTGATAAGTATCATCGCCCGCAGAATAGGCGCGGGTGGTAACCACAGAGGGGCTCAGGCTGACGGTATCCTCCACACTGACAGAGACGGAAGTGCTTTTATTGATATCAGTTTTCAGGTCAACGCGGCGGTTGGAAATGAATAACAGCACGAACAACACGACCCAGAGGGCCATGATGGCATAAAAACGGAGACTTTTGTTTTCCATAAGGCGTTCTCCTTTGGCGGGCCGCACAGCAGGGCGGCCAAAGATCTTCAGAGAGTACGCTTTCATTATAGTGCCGGAATGCGCAGGATGTCAACTGTTCTCCAGATGCTTCTGCGCCGCAAAAGTGCCTGCGGCGCTGGCGGCAAACACAAAATAGTAGCTTGCGATGCGGAAGAGCATCAGGGTGCTCATGGCTTCGCCGCTGGTCATAAAGCTGCTGAACACCAGCAGAAAGGCTGTTTCAATGGAGCCCATGCCTGCTACATTGGGCAGGGCGTTGGAAAGGAAGAGCATCAGGCTGGTGAGCAGTTGTACCTGCCAGAAGCTCAGCCCGCAGGAAAGCCCCATGAAGCGGATGCAGAACCACGGCAGGGTGAACATCAGAAACAGCTTGAGGGTCTGCACGGCAAGGATGCGGGCACAGCGGCCCTTGTCGGCCAGCAGGAGGCGGCTCTCGGTGGCCAGGGTGTCCAGCTGCTCCAGCCACTTTTCCCGGCGGGTCTGCCACGGTTCTGTTTTGGGCAGAAAGCCCATGGCCCAGCGGGCCAGCCGCTGCACCAGCGGCGAGACACAGAGCAGCACCAGCGTCACGATGACCAGCGCCACCACGCAGTAGGCGGCGGGCAGATAATGCATCACGCCGGAGGTGTTGGCGGCGAGCCACCGGTGCTGCAGCAGGAGCATCACAGTGGCATAGAGCAGAACGGTGGTCTTGTGGAATACATATTGCAGGGTCATCAGGCCCACACCGGGGCCAAGCGGCAGGCCGCAGTGGTAGAGATAGTAGGACTCCATGGGCACAGCCCCGGCACCCAGGCCGACCACGTTGCCAAAGATGCCCACAAAGGCGGCATCCAAGCCGCGCCGCAGGGTGAAGCCCGGCAGGCGGCAGCGGATGATGAGCCAGCAGACGATTCCCTCAAGCAGGGGGTATGTCAGGCCGATGGCCAGCACCAGCAGCACCTGCCAGAAGGAGAGCTGGGCCAGCGCGGTCGAGATCTCGGCCCAGTGGCTGCTGAAGATGAAAACCACTACACAGGTCAGCGCCAGCAGTACCAGCAGAGAAAGGATCGCCTTTTTGCGGGAGGGCTGCTGGGGGGTGTTGGTCTGTTCCATGGGACAAGGCTCCTTTCACGATACTGCTTGCAGTATAACACAGCGGAACCTTGTTTTTGTGAACTGAAACAAAATTTTTCTCGTCACTTTGTGTGATATGATAAAAACGGGGAAGTCTTTTCGAATAGAATTTCTTTTTGCTAACTTTTACAAATATGGTGCTGCAGTTTTGTCACACTATACAAAAATAAACTTTGTGCGTCAAAACCCTTTACAAGCAATAGGGGGGGGGGTATAATGTAAGGCAAAGAGAATCACTGCGCATCTGCATATTGGGCAAACCAGTTGAAAAACTGGGACGCAAAACTACAGGGCCTGTAACATGGCAGCCAGTTACACAAAAAAATGCGCCGCACGCCAGGGGTTGGCGGTGCGGCAAGGGTTTTGGTTTGCAGTTCAGGGCCGCTTCTGTTGCACGCAGGGGCGGCCCTTTTTTGCGTGTGGGTGTGCAGGAGCCGGGGGCCGGTGTGTGCGCCCCCAAGGAGGAAAAAGCCATGAAGAAGAAAAATCCGCTTGGTCTGCGGGTGCTTTCTGCGGCAGCCGTCATGTCCATTGTCACGTCCATTGCAACCCCTGCCTTTGCAGACGTTTACTACATTGGCAACGGCAGCATTGATGTCATTACCGAAGAAGGCACGGATTATGTAACAGTTAAGCAGGGCAATAAGGAATATCATGACACAAGCAGCGAAATCGTTCTGAAGGACGGCACCAGCGAGGACGATACCACCCTGAAGGAAAAGGAACGCCCAGAGGACAAGCGGGCGGAGGACGCAAACAAGAAGCAGACCTTTGCCGTAACCACCATTGGTGAAACCGAAGTGACCCCCGCGGAAGAGGAACCTGAGGAAGAAGAGCCAACGGAAAAGGTTGAGAAAAAGTCCTCCAACGAGCAGCCGAAAGCTGAACCCGAAGGGGAAACGAAAGAACAGCCCGAAGAACCGAAAGCAGCACCTGCAGCCGAAGAAGAACCCAAGGAAGAAGAGCCGAAGGAAGCAGCCGGGGACGAGCAGCCGAAAGAATCCGTAGAGGAGACCGACACCGAGAAAACTGCAGAGGACGAAACCGCGCCCGCAAAGCAGAAAATTACGAAAGCTCCGGTAAAACAGCAGCCGGAAGCCGCTGCCCAGGACGATGCCACACAGGGCGATGCCGCCGACCAGGATGAGCCGAAGACCCCCGCCGAGGGCAGTGAAGGCAACCCCACCAACAACGTCATCCACGTCATCAACAACTGGGTGGAAAAGACTCTGAACATCCGCCTGAGCAATGTGCACATCAAGGCGGATAATGACAGCAAGTATCAGGATGGAAAGACCGAAAGTGGAGGCAGAGTGCCCTCTATGAAAGTGGATGGCTCCGGCAACACCACCATTGAGCTGGACGGCCAGAATGTATTGGATGCTTCCGGGACATACTATCAGGCAGGATTGAACAAACAGGGCGAAGGCACCATGACCATTACCGATACAACGAATGACAAGGGCCAGCAGATCACCAGCAAGGAGTTTGACAACGATCAATCCGGCAGCCTGACTGCAAAGGGCGACGACGGTGCAGGTATTGGCGGCAACCATGGTGAATCGACCAAGAATATTACCCTTGAAGGGTTTGCCACCGTGGATGCAAAATCTAGTGGCTGGGCAGCGGGCATTGGCGGCGGTATGTATGGCGATGCGGAGAACATCACCATTCAGGGCAATGCGCATGTAACCGCAAAGGCCTATAACGGCGCTGCCATTGGCGGCGGTTCACCTTTTGATACAGGAGTTGCCAGCAGCCAAAAGTATTGTGACACAGGTTCCGCCAAAGGAATTGTCATCCAGGACCATGCGGTCGTGAATGCCGAAACGACTGGCTATGGTGCGGGCATCGGCAGCGGCGGTTACAACCGTTCGAGTGATGCAGAGGTGACCATCGGCACCGAAGGGGCTGACAGCACCACCGGGGATGTCCAAGTGACGGCAAAGTCAAAATACGGTGCGGCCATCGGCGGTGGTGGAAATCGAACCAAAGGCAAAACAAATGTGACCATTCAGGGCAATGCGACCATTGAGGAAGCATCGAGCTATGGTGGAGCCGCAATTGGCAGCCCGGATGGTGGTGCGACTGTTACCATCAAGGACCATGCATACGTGAAAAAGGCACAGGTGACCGACAATCAGGCAAACTACCCGGCCATTGGCGGAAGTTACGGCGATAATGTGACGGTCAACCTGGAAGGCAATGCAGTTCTGGATGAGGTCCTTGGTGCAATTGGTGCCGGGAGCGGTGTGAAGAACACTGTGATCAACATCAAGGACAATGTGAAGATCGGAACCATTGCAGCAACCCGGTACTGGGGCGGTGCCATTGGCGGCGAAACCACCGAGGATAACAAGGTGACCGTGAACATTGACGGCGGCAAAGATGGAAAGGTAGAGATTGGAACCGATGGTGGTGTAAGGGGCGATTCGTATGCCATCAACGGAACGAAGGTAAACCTTGGCGAAAATATCCTGCTCAAGCTGAAACAGGGTATGTGGACGAATTACAACGGAAACCACTATAGCGGCTACATCTCCGAAGGCCTTTTCAAAGACGATGCCGATATGGAAGTGGGCAGCACCAAAGAACCGGAAAAGGGCGGCCTGCTCAACACCATTGATGCCAACAGCGCGATTTGGTACACCGATTATACCAACAATCCCAACAATCTGGTAAAAATTGTGCACGGCGAAAACCTGTGCGTGTTTGACGAAGCAGGTGAACCGGACGAAATCATTAAACCTACCTGCACCACGCCGGGCTATAAGGTGTATAAGTGCCACTATGAAAAGAACAATGAGGCAGGCACCCCTTGCTGTGACCGCGAAAAGCGGGTGAAATACGCCGATGCCCTGGGCCACAAGGAGACCGACCTGGGAGAGGACAAAGTGCACCACGATGCTACCTGCGTGAAGGGCGGCTACTGGGAAGGCACCTGCAAGACCTGCGGCCAGAAAGTGGAAGTGCCGGACGGCACCGAGCCCGACCTGACCAAGCACGACTACGAAGGCCAGGAGTGGGTGACCACCAAGGAAGCCACTTGCGGCGCAGCGGGCGAAAAAGTGCTGCACTGCAAGCGTGCACCGAACGACCCGAGCCATGACAAGACGGAAATGATTCCCGCTACTGGTAAGCACACTTGGGACGAAGGCAAAGTGACCAAGGCCCCCACCTGCACGGAGGAGGGCGAAAAGACCTTTACCTGCACGGGCTGCAACGAAACCAAGACGGAAAAAATTCCGGTTGACCCCAATGCCCACGATTACCGGGATGACTGGACCGTGACCACAAAGCCCGGCTGCACCACGAAGGGCGAAGAGACCCGCCACTGCCACAACAATCCGGAGCACACCGAGACCCGCGACATTGCCCCCACCGGCCATGAGAAAACCCACGTGGTAGGCAAGAAGGACCCCACCGAGACTGAGCCGGGCTATACCGGCGATGAAGTCTGCGACAAGTGCGGTGACGTGGTGAAGAAGGGCGAGGTGATCCCTGCCACCGGCAAGATGGATGCCGAAAATGCCGAAACCCTTGAGCTGCGCGTGGTGGTGCCCGGCAACACCCTGCAGGACCTGCTGTTTACCGTGCGTCAGGCGGACGGTGAGCGCACCTACACCTGCAAAAAGGCCGATGCGACCCTGACCGGCACGCTGGAGACCCTGCAGTACCTGCAGGCCAACGGTGCCGAGACCATTGTGTTTGTGACCAATGGCCGCGTCAGCCGCTTTGCCGTGGCCGACCTGCTGGCCCTGTGTGATGAAGGCGATGTGTTCTACCTCTGCCATACCGCAGATGCTGAACCCACCCTGCTGATCATTGCCAACGACCACACCGAGCTGCTGAATAAGTAACGGCGGCTCGACAAATCAAGCCATCTTCATACCCCAAACAAAACCCCCGCCCTGCGGACGCACCCCGCAGCGCGGGGGTTTTTGTTTTTGTGAACTGAAACAAAATTTTTCTCGTCACTTTGTGTGATATGATAAAAAAGAACCTCTCCGGCTTACTTCGTTCGCCAAGCCCGGGTTGCGGCACCCAGCATCCACTTCGTGTTGGAAACAACACTTGTGTCTTGCTGGCCGCGGCCCCAACAGCAACGCCCTTTATCCGCCACTGGCGGCGGTTGTTGCTGTTGCCCCTATGAGGAGAAGCGGCATTGCGAAGCAATGACGGAGAGGTTTTGTGTTACTTTTTCGCTGTCAGATCTTCCACAGCAGCCCGGAGCGTCTGCTCAAAAGCCTCCTTGGAATAATACTGCTCGTACATTTTACGGCATTCTGTCCGCATGGAGGACAGCTCTTCCGGGTGTTCAATGGCGTGCTCCAGCAGGACAGCCAGCTGCTGCGGGTCGTCGTCGTGGTAAACGAAGCCGTTCCGCCCCTCGGAGATAAGCCCGGCGGTGCCGGTGTGCTCCGATACGATGGACGGCTTGCCGAAGATCAGACCCTCGGTGACAAAGGTGGGCATGGGATCATCGCGGGAAGCACAGACCAAACCGGTGCACTGCTCCATCAGGCTCTTGATCTCGTCACGGGTGAGCCGCTTGCAGTAGTACACGTTTTCCGGGTAGTCTGCGGTCAGGGCGCGGACGGAGTCCATCATCTCCTTGTCAGCGGCCTGGCCCACAAAGAGGAAGGAGGCCTTCTCCCGTACCTCGGGCGGCAGCAGGCGGATGGCCTTGCAGAAGATATCGTGGCCCTTACGGCGCTCAAAGGAGCCCACCGTGGCAAACAGCGGGCGGCCGCGGTTGTAGCCCAGATCGGTGCGGACAAAGTTCTCTGCCGCGTAATCGGGCAGGCCGTAGATGAGCGGCCGGATCTCGAACTCGGGCCGCACGGCGCGCATGGCGTTGGCGGCGTGGCTGCCCACCGAGTAGACCCGGACATTCTCTCCCAGCTGGGTGGGGATCTGGTGGGCAATGTGGGGATAGCCTGCAAAGGCATCGTGGAGCCACCACAGCACTGGCACGGCGGTGCCGCTCAGGGCACGGACAGCCCGGGCCATGACCACCGTGTTGGCGATGACGAAGTCGGCACAGAGAGCCATGCCCCAGGCATCGGAGACATTGCGGCAGGACGACCGGGTGATGACCGAGGCCCCGGCATCCAGGAAGAGATGCAGGGAGCCGCCGTCACTGGGGCCCAGCACAAGTACCTCATACCCCATGCTGCGCAGCACCGGCACGGCACTCACCAGCACGATGGGCGCGCCGGTCATATCCAGCACATGGCTCATAATAAAGGCACGTTTGCCGTGGGCCGAAAACGCATCCTCGGCGCAGATGCCGCGCTCGTAGTGGAGCAGGGCCTGCGGGATGAGAGTGGGCTTAGTGCAGAGCTGCGCGGCCAGCGCCAGCAGCTCAGGCACATTTTCGGGGTCATGGGCGGCGGCGCGGCAGCGCTCCAACAGGGTGCGGCTGACCACGGCGCAGCGGTTCTGCGCCTGCAGCGGCTGGCTCTGATAGAGGGCAGTCGCCCCGCCAAAGCCGAACACAGCATTGCAGACGGCGTAATCCGCACCGTCCTGCAGGGCTTTGGCAAAGAACATCAGGGCGGTGGACATCAGTTCCACGTCCTCAGCGGCCAGAAGCACGCCGTCCACGCTTGCGGTCAGCTCCCCGCCCAGCCGGTCCACCAGCCGGAACTTGCGGTGGAGCTGGTCCGTCAGGGTGGCTTTCAGGGCCGTGCTGCGGGCCGATGCGCAGACCAGCAGATAGGTGCTCTGGGTGTTGCTGTACTCCTGCAGGGCCAGCTGACGCTGCTGCAGGGGGGTGTAATTGTTATACATGGCTGTTCCTCCGTTCCGCTTCTCAGTTTCCACGGTGGAACAGGCGCATCAGGCTGCGGATGGGAGCAGTGAGCTTCCAGCTTTTACTGGAAAACACGCTTTCCAGCGAGGTCTCGTAGGCAGTGCTCCGGGCCTGCAGATCGGCGTTTTTCTGGTGCAGCTGTGCAATCTCCTGCTGCAGGGCGGCCACCATCTGCTGCTGGGCCGCGGCATTCTGCTCCAGCTGCTGGATATGCTGCTTTTCGCTGTCCTTGCGCAGCTGGAGCTGCTGCACGCCCTGCAGCACGGCGCAGAACAAAGGCTCGTCCGTCAGGGTCTCCAGCGGGAAGTAGCCGTAGCTCACCACCAGCTTCATCCCGGCGGGGTAGTGGGTGGTGCCCTCCAGCCGGTAGTTGGGATCATCGCCCAGGAACAGGGTGCTTCCACCGGAAAGGTTCAGGCCGTTGGTGGGCACACAGATGATGCGGTCGTCTGAAAAGATCAGGTTGGTGATGCAGCAGGGCAGCTCACCCGGGTCGAACCGCAGGGCCTGCACGGCCACCGGCAGCTCAAAGGTCGCGGTCACAGCGCCGGTCAGCTCGTCGGTGGTGCAGTCGGGTGCGGTCAGGGTGTCCTTTTCCGAAAAGCCGAAGCCTGCATCATAATAGAGCAGCGGCTGCAGCAGAGTGGGCGAGTCAGTATGCATCTCGCGCTGGGGGTGTGCCGCAAGGTAGGACTGCACCTTCTGTTCCAGGGCAAGGCAGCGCTCTGCCAGATGGGAAGCACCTTCGTCCGAAAGCTTGAGCTGCTGTTCCAGCTCGGCGATCTTTTCCTGCAGAGCCGCAGTGTTCTCAGGAGCTGCGTTGTTCATAACCGGATTCTCCTCATAATATTATTTCACTTCAGCAGAGGGAGCCCCTCCGCAAAAAATCAGTGTTTTGCCGCAAAATGACGCTCAGGCGCTTCGGTGCGGGCGCTGCGCCGGCGGGGCGCTTCCGCCGCCTTCTGCTCCCGGCGGGAGGTGAGCCAGAACTTCAGGTCCCGGCGGCGCACCAGCAGCTCGCAGATGAGCAGGGTGGAGCCCAGCGAAAGGGTGAACTGCAGCACCATGCCCAGCACCGGGTGAGCCGCAAACTTCTGGGGCATCAGATACCAGGGAATGGCCGTGAGCTCCACGGTGTGGACGCAGAAGATGAACAGCGAACGGCGGCCAATGGCCTGAATGGCGTGGGTGACAACGTTCTCCACCCTGCGCTGGAACCAGATGACGATGGAAAGGATGCCCAGGCCCGTCACGGCATCCAGCAGGATGCTCACGGGGCCGAGGGTCCACTCGGCCATCGAGACGCAGTCGGTGCTCTTGGTAAGAAGCACCAGTGCGGCCACAGCCAGCGCAGCCGCGATCATCCCGCCGCGCAGACGGGGCGAGAGGGGCTGCTCAAAGATCTTATACTTCTTGGCAAGGTAGCCCACATACAGAGCCGGAACGGTGACCATGCCCTGGCCGATGCAAAAAGGAGCCTCCCAGGTGATGCAGATGCCCCAGCCTAACAGCATGGTACCCAGCACCGCCCAGTTTATGTACTGCTCCGGGAAGATATTCAGGATGAGATCCAGCAGGATCCATGCGATCATCAGCGAGAGCAGATACCACATGGGGCCGCAGGAGAAGAACAGCTGGCCGAAATAGGTGGCCGTGTGGGGCAGGCCCAGTGCAAAGCCGCCCAGCACCTTGTAGGTCTCGTAGGTGGCGTTGTGCAGGCTGCCGAACAGGCTGTAATGGATGATAAAATGGAACACGGTGGTGGCAATGCCGGTATAGATGTAAGGCTTGAGCAGCGTTTTGAACTGCTGGTCGATGCACTTGCCGATGGAGCGCTTGCGGAAGCCGTAGCCGCTGGCAATGTAAAAGGCCGCCATCAGGGATTCGCGGTAGGCGAACATGCAAAAGGTCAGCGGATTGATGTGGCTGGCATCGCCCATGGGGTAAAGCTCACCGGTGTGGGCAAAGACGATGGTCAGCATGCCGACACCCTTGAGCAGGTCAAACATGCCCAGCGAATTTGCGGCACGGCGTTTGGTTCCCTCCATAAAAAGGTCCTCCTCTGCGCCGCACCCCGCCCCGGGATGGCAGAATTGCCGGATTTTTGGCGCATCATGTTAAAAATTAGAGATATTTATAATAAGTATAATGCTTTTTGCCCTTGCTGTCAATCAAACGCAGGGAGAAAGCACGGTGGGCGGATACCGGGAAAAGTGTACCACACTCACGGCCTGCCCGCAACAAAAGGCAGGATTTACATCCGGGTGCACAGATTGACTGCAAGTTTAAGTTGCATATTTGTGCAATTAAATCTTGCATTTGAGCCATCTATGCGGTATACTCTAGGCTAGAGCGCCCAGAAGATTCCATTTGGCGGAAACAAAAGGGAATGATTTAACAAAAATAAACAGGGAGTGTAAAATAATGGCAAACAAGGCTTGTAACGAAGTTGTGACCGTGGCAAATATGCCGATGACCGTTTTTGATATGATCTCTGCGATGCAGAATAAGTATGCTGACCGTGTGGCGTTCCGCTATGTGGAGGACAAGGACACGGTGGTGGAAAAGACCTACGCTCAGTATGTGCAGGATATCCGCAAAGTGACCGGCTACCTGCAGCAGGAGCTGGGCGAGCCCAAGGGCAAGAAGATCGTCATCCTGAGCCGCACCAACTATGAGTACGGCGCGGTCGTTTTCGGCACCATGATGGCAGGCGCTGTCATCGTGACCCTGAACCAGGGCAAGACCTGGGCCGAGCTGGAATATGAGCTGGGCATGGTGGAGCCGGATCTCATCTTCAATGATGGCATCGATTACGGCTACCGCGCCCAGCTGGAAGCGCTCTATGGCGCTCGGCTCCGCCCCATGGATGCCTGGACCGCTGCCCCTGAGGCTGAGATGGTCAACCGCATCGACCACGAGGGTCTGCTGATGCTGATGTTCACTTCCGGCACCACCGGCCGCAGCAAGGGCGTGATGCTGAGCGAGAAGAACTACTTCACCGCCTGCCAGATGTACATCGATGGCCAGAAGTCCGTCCTTGACTATGAGGAGCGGCTGGTACCCCAGTACCTCGACCAGACCTTCAGCCACTTTACGCTGGTGCCCATGTTCCATCTGGCCGGTTTCATCTGCTACTTTGTCTATGGCATACAGGGCTGGACCCTGAATCTCTGCTGTGATGCCCGCGACCTGCGCCGGGATATGAGCCTGATGCACAGTGATGCCATGTCTACCCCTCCGGTGCTGGTGGAGATGATCTGCAACGAGGTCAAGCGCGGCCATGCCGACCGCCTGAACGGGCTGTGGAACCTGAGCTGCAGCTCTGCCATCCTTGACCCCGCCATTCTGAGCGACCTGGTGAAGAATGGCTTCTACATCAACCAGTGCTACTCCATGACCGAGCTGGCCGGCTATGGCCTGCTGAACGTGACCCAGGAGGGCGACCACCTGCGTGCCCTGGGCAAGCCGGACGGCTTCTGTGAGGTCAAGGTGGACGAGACCGGCGAGATCTGCGTCCGCGGCGGCTGCGTGATGCTGGGCTACTATAAGGACCCCGAGACCACTGCCGAGACCATCGACAAGGACGGCTGGCTCCACACCGGCGACCTGGCCTGCGTGGACGAGGAAGGCTACTACTATATGACCGGCCGCAAGAAGAACCTCATCATTCTGGACAGCGGCGAGAACGTCAGCCCCGAGGAGCTGGAAAAGCTGCTGGGCAAGTGCGATGCCATCAAGGAGTGCATCGTCAAGGAGATGGGCAAGAAGATCGGCACCGTGGTCTGCTGTGAGGATGACAAGCAGCAGCAGGTGAAGGCTTTTGTCACCGAGCTGAACCGCACCCTGCCCATGTACAAGCGCATCTCCGTTGTAGAATGCAGTGCCGAGCCCCTGCCCCGCAACGCGCTGGGCAAGCTGCTGCGCAAGTAAAACCAAACGGGAGAAAAAGGAGCAGACCATGGTAAACAATGTCTATGATCTTGTCACCCGGACAATGGAGCAGGAATTCCCCGGGCGGGTGGCCTTCCGCTGGGTAGAGGATGCCACCGGCACCGTGAAGGAAAAGACCTATGCCGAGTATGTACAGGATATCCGCCGCGCCGCTGCCTGGTTTGCCCGGAACATCCCGGAGGTGGAGGGCAAGCGGGTGGCCCTGCTGAGCCGGAACTGCTATGAGTACGGCGTAAATACCTTTGGCGCTGTGCTGGCCGGGGCTGTTCTGGTAACAATGAACCAGAAAAAGACCTGGGACGAACTGAGCTGGGAGCTGGAGCTGGCAGAGCCTGCCCTCATCCTGAACGATGGGGTGGACTACGGCTGCCGTGACCAGCTGGAGGCTGCGTATGGGGAACGCCTGCGGCCGATGGATGTCTGGAAGGACACCGCGCCCGGCGAGCTGGAAAAGAAGATCGACCCCAATGCCCTGATGGTCATGCTGTTCACCTCCGGCACCACCGGCCGCAGCAAGGCCGTGATGCTGGCAGAGCGGAACTTCTTTACCGTGATGCAGATGCACGTTGCCATGGGCGACCACATGCTGGACTTCAAGCACCGGCAGCTGCCCGAGGACAAAAACGATGTCCTGAGCAACTTTGCCATCCTGCCCCTGTTCCATCTGGGCACCTTTATCTGCCTGTTCTCCTGGCCCTTCAAGGGCTGGGCCCTGAACCTTTGCAGTGACCTGCGGAATTTCTACCGGGATCTGGGCCTGATGCACAGCGATTCCATTGCCGTGGCCCCGGTGCTGATGGAGAGCATCTATAAGGATGTCAAGCGCGGCCGCGCCGATAAGCTGAACGGCCTGTGGAACCCCTGCGGCAGCTCTGCCATGTTCGACAGCGAGCTGCTGCTGGGTCTGGTGGAAAACGGCATGTACATCACCCAGTGCTACGGCATGACCGAGACCTGCGGCGATGGTCTGGTGAACTACGCCCAGGCAGAGCCCCATATCCGGGCGCTGGGCAAGCCGGACGGCCACTGTGAGTACAAGCTGGATGAGACCGGCGAGATCTGCATCCGGGGCGGCTGTGTGATGCTGGGCTACTATAAAGACCCCGAGGCCACTGCAGAGATCATTGACAAAGACGGCTGGCTCCACACCGGCGACCTGGCCCGTGAGGACGAGGACGGCTATTACTACATGGTGGGCCGGAAGAAGAACCTGATCATTCTGGGCACCGGCGAGAACGTCAGTCCCGAGGAGCTGGAAAGAAGGCTCAACGCCTGCCCTGAGGTGCAGGAGTGCGTGGTCAAGGAGATGGGCAAAAGGATCGGCGCGCAGATCTGCTGTGCCGAGGAAAAGCAGGCGGAGGTCCGGGCCTTTATCACTGGGTTGAACCGTACCCTGCCGCTGTACCAGCGGATCACGGCGGTGGAGTTCAGCACCGAGCCCCTGCCCCGCAACGCCATGGGCAAGCTGCTGCGCAGGTAAGCGCGGAAATTGTAAAAAAAGCGCAAAACCGGGCGGTCGGTGTGTTGCAATTCCTCCATAAAACAGGTATTATAAAACACAGGAATGCCCCGCCGGCTGGCTAAACCGGCCCGGCGCGTGGCATACTGAAACTGCGCCCTTGCAGGCGATAAAAAATCCCTCACGGAAAGGAAGATTTTTTGATGGAAAGAGCAGAAATCATGTCTCAGATCCTGGCAATTCTGGAGGATGTGGCAGAGATCTCGCCCGAGGATGTCAACGAAAACAGCGTGATGATGGATGATCTGGATCTGTCCTCTATGGAGATCCTGACCGTCGTGGCCGATCTGGAAGAGACCTTTGGTCTGCGCATCCCCGAAAAGGAGCTGCGCAACTTTGTGACCATCGGCGATCTGGCCGATTATCTAACCGAGAACGCGGGGTAAATTCCGGATGAATGCAGAGCAGCGTGCGGTGTTTCAGGGCATCGTCTACTACTACCGTGAAAATCAGGTCCTCTGCCGCTATCAGGCCACGCTGAAGGAGGCCGTTGACCCGGCCCTTCTGCAGCAGGCACTGGATACGGCCCGCCCGCTGGCAGAATATTATTTCTGCCATGTGGTGTGGGAAAAGCGGGAGGCCCGTCTGGAGCCCAACACTGCCCCCTGCCGTGTGCGGCAGGGCAGCACCCAGCCAAAGATCCCCGAGGAGACGAACGATTATCTCTTCTCGCTGGGCTATGAGGGGAACACGGTCTATCTGGACTGGTTCCACTTCCTGGCCGATGGCCGGGGCAGCGCGCCCTTTTTCACCCTGCTGCTCAAGCTCTACTGCAATCTGCGCTCCAATGCCGGTTTTGTGTGCGAGGCCCTTGCCTCTGACCCGCCCTACGATGTGGAACAGCTGCTGGCCCGCTACCCGGAGAGCCAGGTGGCCAACGACATGCAGAAGGACGTGCTGCAGATCCACGAGGGCACGCCCCATTTTCAGCGGCTGCGGCTGGACAGGCAGAGCCTTGTGGATCTGGCGCAGAAGGAGGGCGTGAAGCCCTTCAGCGCCCTCATAGGGCTGACCTGCCAGGCAGCGCAGCGGTATCTGGAAAAGAATGACCTTGTGTACAGCTATGCCGCCGACACCCGCGCGGCGCTGGGGGTGCCGCATGCCCTGTACAACTGCATTGCGTCCTTTCAGCTGTCCCTGCGGCTGGAACCGCAGGCCCGGCTCCACAGCTTTGCAAAGCGGCTCGACCATGAGATCCGGGAAAGCCTGACCCCGGAGCGCCGCCTGTTCCGCATGGCCGAACAGATGGGCTGGGTGTATCAGGTGTTCCGGCAGAAGGCCGCACTCAAGATCAAGAAGCGTGTGTTCCAGATGGGCGAGTACATCAGCGGCTTCCCGGCAGATTTCTGGGTCAGCTACATCGGCAGCCCGCTGCTGCCGCACAGCCCGGAGTTGGAAGCGTACCTGACCGATTTCCAGACCTGGGTGCTGCCGGACGGTGCGTCCCTTGCAATGGAGGTCACCAGCCTGCACGGCGTGCTGACCTGCTGCATTGAGAACAAGGTGGACAAGCCCGGCTACCTCGAGGCCCTGCGCGATGTGATGGAGCAGGAGGGCATCAGGGTGCTGGAAGCGGTACATATCTCTTAAAAGAAAATGACCATTTCCGTCATGCGTCGGCGTGGCGGAAGGGGTCGTTTTTCATATTGTGGAGGTGGGCCGGATGCTGACCTCGCCGTGCTGCAGGGCAATCTGCCTGCCGCCCTCGCGCTCCACCACCAGACGGCCCGCATCGTCAATGAAAAGGGCCTTTGCGGCATAGGTCTCGGCCCCGGTGCAGACAGTGACCCAGTGGCCCGGCACAAAACAGCGGGCCCGGTACTCGTCCAGACAGTCGAAGGCCGGGCAGAGGGAGAGCAGCTCCCGGGCAATGGCCCCGGCCAGCACTGCCCGGCTCACGGGTGCGGGCCCGCCGGGGTAAAGGCTGCCTGCCGTGCGGGCCAGCTCCTCGGGCCAGTCGGCAGGGGATGTGGTCAGGTTGAGGCCGATGCCCACCACCAGCCATTCCAGCTGGCCGCTCTCCATGTCGGTCCCGGCTTCGGTCAGGATGCCGCAGACCTTGCGGCCCTGATAGTAAAGGTCGTTCACCCATTTGATGCCCAGTTCCAGCCCGCACAGGGCCTTGACAGCCCGGGCCACGGCCACCGCCGCACTGATGGTCGCGCTCTGGGCATCGGCAGCAGAAAGGGCAGGCCGCAGAATGAGGGAGAGGTAGACCCCCTTCCCGGCAGGGCTTTCAAACCGCCGCCCAAGCCGCCCGCGCCCCGCCTGCTGGTGGGCCGTGAGCACCAGCGTACCGTGGGGTGCACCGCCCAGTGCCAGCTGCTTGGCCGTCAGGTTGGAGCTTTGCAGCGTGTCGTAGATGTGGATGGGAGCGGGATAGGGGCCCACCGCTTCGGCGCAGAAGGGGTCACCGCCTGCCAGCCGGTAGCCCCGGCGCGGGGCGGAATCCAGCGCGTATCCCTGGGCCAAAAGCGCCTGTGCCGCCTTGTGGACAGCCGCGCGGCTCACGCCCAGCGCTTCGGCCAGCTGCTGGCCTGAGATATAGGCTCCCTCTGCCGCCGAAAGCGCCTGCAGCAGGGCCTGTTTGGTGCTTCCCCCCATGGAAAACGCCTCCTTCTTGTGCTATAGTAGTAATAGTATAGCATAACTTGAGGCATTGCAAAAGAAGAACCTCTCAGGCGCTTTGCACCAATAGGGGAGCCAAGCAGCGCTTCCTGCCTCTCCTACCAGGAGAGGTGGCATTGCGCAGCAATGACGGAGAGGTTTATCCGTTTTTATTTTTCAAAATTTTTGCAGGAAAACCGCGCTCTGTTTCGTATTCAATTACAGAGCGGCAGGAAAGGAGGGATGCGGACCGTTGACAACACTGGAATTCAATGCGCTGGTGCGGCAGTATCAGGGGCTGGTCTACACGGTCTGCCACCAGCTGGTGCCGGACGAGGGCGATGCCCAGGATCTGGCACAGGAGACTTTTCTGGCCGCATGGCGGGCCATTGACCGCTGCCCGCCCGGGTACGAAAAGCAGTGGCTGGCGCGTATCGCTTCCAACAAAGCCAAGGACTACCTGCGCAGTGCGTGGGTGCGCCGGGTGAACACCCCGGGAGATGATATCCTTGCACTGGAAGGCGCGCCGCCCGGCTCCGACCCGGAGCAGCAGGTGCTGGATGCCATGAGCGAGGAGACCCTGACCGAAAAGATCCTGGGGATGCGGGAGCCGTACCGCACCCCCTGCCGCCTGATGCTGCTGGAGGGCCGCACCGCCGCCGAGGCGGCAGCTCTCTGCGGCAGGCCCCAAAAGACGGTGGAGGCGCAGATCTACCGGGCAAAGAAAATGCTGGCGGAGCAGATCCGTCAGGAAAGGAGGAGCGAAGATGGAATTGTTTCGTGAAGATGGCTGCATGACCGACGCGGGCTTCCGGGCCATGATGGACGGCCAGCTGGATGAGCTGGGCAGGCTGGAAGCCGCCGAACACCTCTCCTATTGTGACCAGTGCATGGACCGCTACACGGCCCTTTTGACCGCCGACGCACTGGAAACACCGCCAAGGAGTGTGCAGGACGCGGTGATGGGCACGATCTGGGCCCGCCTGATGCAGAATACCTATGGCAGGGCTGCCGTGGCCGGTGTAGCCGCTGTGCTGGCCCTGACCCTGTGGCGGAGCGGGGCGCTGCAGCAGATCATCCAGTATGGTGCCGGGCGGGAGACCGTGCTGGAGACCGACCAGAGCCAGCTCTGGGAACCCGGCCAGAATGACCCGGCCCCGGAGAACACCCCGCAATACCGCCCCATTGAGGACGACCGACCGCAGGCCGCGCCGGAACAGCTGGGGAAACCCATGGAGACAAAACAGGACCGCCGCTATGCCGGCGAAGGCTCCTCTTTGCTTCACAAGCTGTTCACGGATGTGACCGATAAGATCGCGGGCAACACCCCGAATACAGAGAAATGAGGGAACGATTATGAAGAAAAATGGCATCCTGACCCTGCTGTTCGCCTTTATCCCGGGCGCGGGCCAGATGTATCAGGGATATATGAAGCGCGGCCTTTCGCTGATGCTGATGGCGGCTGCCATCAGCATGGCAGCCATGCTGATCCCGCCCATTGCGTTTGCGCTGCTGGTGGTGTTCATGTACAGCTTTTTCGACACCTTCAATCTGCGTGCCCAGATCAGCATGGGCACCGCCCCGGAGGACGATTATCTGGTACACTTCGATCCGCAGGACAAGCGCCTTGCACGGATGATGATGGACAGCCACAAGCTGGTGGGCTGGTGCCTGATCGCCACCGGTGCGCTGATCGCCTACGAGCAGATCATTATGAACACGCTGGGCGACATCCTGTGGCGCTGGGGCCAGAAGGCTCCGGTGTGGCGGGCCATCTATCTGGTGATGGATCAACTGCCCGAGGTGGTGCTCTGCGTGGCGCTGATCCTGTGCGGTATCTGGCTGGTGCGTGGGCCCAGGGCAAAGAAGGCTGCCCCGGAAGCTGCACCGGAGGAAACCGATTTTCAGGAGTATCAGCCCGAAAAGAAGATGCCCAGCCTGCTGGATCGCTTTGCCCGCAAGGCAGAGCCGAATACGACCGGTGAGGTGACCCTTGACCCGGAGGATGAAGACGATGGACGAGAAGAAGAATAACACAGCAGAGCGCCCGGCCCCAAAAGCCCCGGAGAGCGCCCCGGTGCGCCGGGTGGGCACCCTGACGCTGGGTGTCTGCCTGATCGCCTGCGGCGTGCTGTTCCTCTGCTATTTCTTTGTGCCGCATTTCAACTGGGACCTTGCGCTGAAGATCGCCCCGGCGGCAGGGCTGATCCTGCTGGGGTGCGAGGTGCTGTATTTTGCCGCAAGGCCCCAGCGCTGGAAGTACGATTTCCTCTCGGTGCTCCTCTGCATCGTGCTGATGGTCAGCGCCTTTGGCGGGGCCTGCCTGATGGCAGCCTTTGATTTTGCCCTGCACCGGGGGGAGTTCTGGATCGAATACGATGCCCGGCAGGAACAGGACTTGGATGATGATGAAAGCGACCGCCTGCGTCTTGATCTGGACGAGGGCACCGGCCCTGACCTCGATGAGGAAAATGAGGACAGCAGCGCGGCCTCCCACACGGAAGTGTGAGCTATACAAAAAACATATCACAGCAATACAAAAGATACCTTTTACAGGGGACACCTGTCCGGGTATACTGAATGTGCACCCGGACGATGGGTGCTCGAAGAAAAAAGTGTAAGAGCGAACCGCCATGGCATCTGTCACCATGGCGGTTCGTTTTTTGCTGTATCGTGTATTACTTGCGGGCGATCATCTCGGTGTAGGCCAGCACCAGGGGGCCTACGCCCTTGGCATCGTTGCAGACCACAGGCTCACTGAAGTAGTAGGCCAGGGAGCCGTCGCGGTGGTCCTTGCCGCCCAGACCTGCCACCAGGCAGATGCCATCCAGCTGCAGGCTGCCGTCCGGGTTCTTGGAGAGGTACTTATCACAGGTGCCGTAGAAGGCTTTCTCAGCCCAGGCAGCCATCCGCTTGGGCAGGTAGCCCAGGCGCACGCCCTTGAGCACCGCATAGGCGAACAGGGCAGTGCCGCTGGTCTCAAGGTAGTTGCCCTCCACGCCGGGGTGATCCATCACCTGCCAGAACATGCCGGTCTCCTCGTCCTGGAACTTGTGCACATCCTCAATGGTCTGGCGGAGCTGTGCCATGATGCCGCGGTACTCGTTGTACAGCTGCTCGTCCATCCGCTCCAGCACATCCACCATGGCCACCATGAACCAGCCCATGGCCCGCAGCCAGAAGTTGGGGCTGCAGCCGGTCACGGGGTCAGCCCAGTACATCTGGCGGCTCTCGTCGTAGCCGTGGTAGTACAGGCCGGTCTTTTCGTCCCGCATGTGCTTTTTGATGTTCATAAACTGCTTGTAGCTGTCAATGCAGCCCTGCATCTTGTTGTAGCGGGTCTCATACTCCATGTAGAAGGGCTGGGCCATATAGGTGCCGTCCAGCCACACCTGCCACGGATAGATGTCCTTGTGCCAGAAGTTGCCCTCCTTGGTGCGGGGCTGGGTGAGCAGCTGGCTGCGGATGGTGTCGATGGCCCGGCGGTACTTCTCATCCCCGAAGATGTCGTACAGGGTGAACAGGTTCTTGCCCTGATTCACATTGTCCAGGTTGTACTCCTTGGGGTCATAGGTCTTGATGGAGCCATCCTCCTGCACAAAGAAGTCGATGAAGTCCTTGGAGAAGCTCAGGTACTTCTCGTCTCCGGTGGTCTTGTACAGGCTCAGGCAGGCCGTGATCATGCAGCCGTCAATGTAGTTCCACTTGTTGGGCTTGCCGCTGCGCACCTTTTCAATGTTCCACATGGGGGCCTCGGCGCTGGAATTGGCGATCAGGTAGTCCACATAGTCGCCCAGCAGGGTGAGAATTTCTTCATGGGTCATGGGTCAGTCCTCCTCGAAATGGCCGACATTGGCAAAGCGCAGGCGCTCGCCCTCGTAGCCGGTGATCTTGACGTTGTGCAGGTCGATCTCCTTGACGTTCTCCGCGTAGATGGCCAGCTTTTTCACGTTGGGGCGGTTGTCCGCCATGGCGGCCTGACCGGCTTCGGCGTTGGGGTCAAAGGTGATGGTGACATTCTTCATGGAGACGCGCTCGATGGGCTGCTCAGGCAGGCCGTCGAAGTAGCAGCCCGCGAACTGTGCGTCGGTAGCCACGATATCCTCCATGGTCAGGCTGCCCAGCTTGGGGGTGTACTCATCCACCGGCATGGCATCGCGGCACTGGACATAGGGGCCGTGGCCGTCCGGGTCACAGAAATAGAACATGTTGATGACAAAGGGAGCCTTGACACCGCGCATCTCCACGTTGCGGAACACCAGCCCGTCGATGACGGCGGTGTTGCCGCGGCCGCGCCGGGTCTTGACCCGCAGGCCGCGGTCGGTGTGGTCCATCAGGCACTGGGTCACCACCATATCCTTTACGCCGCCGCTCATTTCGCTGCCGATGACGATGCCGCCATGGCCCTTGTCCAGCAGGCAGTTCCGGATCACAGTGTGCTCACAGCTCTTTTTCAGCTTCATGCCCAGGAACACCTTGCTGGCTTTCATGGCAATGCAGTCGTCACCCACATGGATGTTCGCACCGATGATGCGGATGTACTCGCAGCTCTCGGGGTCGATGCCGTCGGTGTTGGGGGCGTTGTAGGGGTTGTTGATGTTGAAGTTCAGCAGATCCAGATGCTTGACAAAGATGGGGTGGATGGTCCAGGAGTAGCTGTTCTGCACCGTGATGCCGTGCAGGCAGATGTTCTCACTGTCCACCGCGGCCACCGCGCGGGGCCGCCATGCGATCCGCTTGACCTTCTGGTTGATCCACCAGTCGCCGTTCTGGGCATCGCAGTCCAGCGTGCCCTCGCCGGTCACCACCACGTCGTGCACCTGCGTGATGTTCAGCAGACCGGCAAAGCTGTCCAGCGGGTTGCCCTCCCAGCCGGTCAGGTAATATTCATCCACCTCGTTCTCACTGGGGATGACACCGGGCAGGATGGGGTAGTGGGTGCGGTCATTGTCGCCCAGCAGCACAGCGCCCTTTTCCAGGTAGAGGGTGGTGCAGCTCTTCATAAACAGGCTGGAGGTGCGGTAGCGCCCGGCGGGCACATACACCGTGCCGCCCTTGGGGCAGGTGGAAAGGGCAGCCTGCAGCTTGCCGGTGTTGTCGGTGGTGCCATCGGCCACCAGGCCGTAGCGGGATGCGTCCACAAAGAAGGTCTCAGCCTCAGTGGTGAAATCGAGGGTCAGGGTCTCGCCCTCAGCCTGCACGGCAACCGTGTAGGGGGTGCCGGGCAGCAGGCTGAACAGGGAGAACACGTTGGTCTCGCAGGCAGTATAAACGGTCTCGCCGTTCAGCTGGACGGTGAAAGGATGCGCCGGACGATAGCACAGGCCGTTTTCCAGCTCGAACACGGCACTGCGGGTCATGGAACGGATCAGGGAAAGCTTCATAAACAGGATGCCTCCTTGGATGTTGAAAGATTTATGGGTTGCCCGCAGGTGGCGGGCATGGTACACTGAGAAAAAGAAACTGTTGAATGGGGTGTGCGGATGAAAGCGGAACGGGAAAAATGGAGCGGCCGGGTAACGGCAAAGGCGCTGCGGTTCCAGACCGGCCAGTATGAGCTGGCTGAGGAGGAGGAGATCTGCCGGATCATTCTGGTGTCCGGCGGCAGCTTTACGCTGGTGCGGGGCGGCGAGAGCCTGCTGGTGAACCCGGGCTGTGTGCTGCTGCTGGGCCCCGGCGGGGGCCTGCTGCAGCAGGCGGGCCACATTGCCCCCGAGCTCCTCGGCTGCCGGTTTCCGGCGGGCGTTCTCCTGGTGCTCAAGAACCTGATGCAGCGGGATTTCATGCCGCTGTTCGAGCCGGGAGCACAAACGGCCCTGTACGGCCCGGTGCAGTGGTCAGGCCGCCTGCGCACCCTGCTGGGCATGATGCAAAGCGCCGAGAGCGAGCCGGAAAGCCCCGGCATGATCTATCTTACCCTCATCCTGCACTATGTGGAGCAGGAGTGCCGCAGTGAAAAACAGGACATCCGTCCCCGCAATGAGACGGTGGAGCAGATCTGCGCTTACCTTGCAGCCAACTACCAGCAGAAATTCTCCCTGACAGATGTGGCTGCGCGGTTCTACCTGTCACCCTATTACCTGAGCCGGCTGTTCCGGCGGGTCACGGGCCAGTCCATTGTGGATTACATCAATGGCCGCCGCATCGAGGCTGCCCAGCGTCTGCTGGAGAGCACCGACCTGAACATCAGCGCTGTGGCCGAGCAGACCGGCTTTGCCTCCGCCGCCCATTTCCGCCGTGTGTTCCGCGAGACGATGGGAACGGGGCCGCTGCAATACCGCAAGAGCCACCGCGGATAAGAACAACGCCCCCTGTGCTGCGCACAGGGGGCGTTGCTTATTCATCGAAAGTCAATGGTTCTGTCCGCAGAGGGGGTGCTTAGCCCTTGACAGCACCGGCGGAGATACCTTCGACGAACTGATCCTGTGCACAGAAGAAAACGATCAGCTGCGGCAGGATGGAGATCAGGGACAGGGCCAGGATACGGTTCCAGGCAAAGCCGGTATCACCGTCCATGGACAGCTTGACGAACAGGGACATGGGGTACTTTGCAGGGGTCTGCACGTAAAGCAGGGGGCCCATGAAGTCGTTGCAGCTCCACATGAACTGGAACAGTGCGCAGGACACCA
>ERZ857750.1667-NODE-1667-length-23708-cov-2.985752_pt1 | contig 23708 bp, 21 predicted proteins | sample MGYA00519915_ERZ857750 | MGnify/ENA primary metagenome ERZ857750 (study PRJEB31778, sample SAMEA3449358) | human gut metagenome | biome: human gut; feature: human-associated habitat; material: faeces | place: United Kingdom | collected 2010/2012 ... | reverse complement strand
TGGTCAGGTCGGGAACGAAGCAGCCATACTGGTCAGCAGCAGTGCCGAGGACAAGGCTCGCCATTTTCATTTTTTCTCCGCCTCCGTTGTGGCGGACGCGTTCGGGCGTGGTTCAAGGCGAATCGCGCCTTTTTTGTCACCCCGCCTCCGCCTTCCTCTAGAATGTTCCTGCATGTCCCAAGCCCCTTCGAGCGGGCGCGGACGCATTTTTCTATCGCAGGAATTGCTTTCCCTCATGAGTTTGGAAATCCGCCCCGTCCGAGAAGAGGACGTCGAGGTCGTATGCGGCCTCATTCATGCGCTCGCCCGCTACGAGCGACTCGAATCCCACTGCAAGGCCACGTCCGAGCAGCTTCGCGAGGAGCTCTTCGGCCCGCGCGCCGTCATCGGCTGCGTGCTTGCCTGGGAGGTGAACGAGGCGACGGGCGCCGAGCGCCCCGTGGGCTTCGCGCTCTACTTCTACAACTTCTCCACCTTCCTCACGAGGCGAGGCCTCTACCTTGAGGATCTCTTCGTCGTCGAGGACGCGCGCCGCCGCGGCTACGGCAAGGCGATCATCCGGCACCTTGCGCAGAAGGCGCTCGACGAGGGCTGCGGCCGCTTCGACTGGAGCGTGCTCGACTGGAACCAGCCCGCCATCGACTTCTACGAGGGACTCGGCGCCGAGGTGCTGCCAGACTGGCGCATCTGCAGGCTTTCGGGCGAGGCGCTTCTCAGGGCGGCCGGACGTTGAGCCGCTAAAATAAAGGTTCTTGCACATTCACTCAGCACTAAGGACACAGGATGAGCAGCTATCAGGTGCTCGCCAGAAAGTGGCGGCCTCATGACTTCGACACGATCGTCGGCCAGGAGCACGTCGTGACCGCGCTCACGCGCGCTCTCACGGAAAAGCGCCTTCATCACGCCTATCTCTTCACGGGAACCCGCGGCGTCGGCAAGACGACGATCTCCCGCATCTTTGCCAAGGCCCTCAACTGCCAGGGGGCGGACGGCCACGGCGACATGACGGCTCATCCCTGCGGAGTCTGCCCCGCCTGCCGCGCGATCGACGAGGGACGCTTCCCCGACTACATCGAGATGGACGCGGCGAGCAACCGTTCGGTCGAGGACATGACCGCGCTCCTTGAGCGCGCGATGTACGCGCCCACGCAGGGCCGCTTCAAGGTTTACATGATCGACGAAGTCCACATGCTGAGCTCGACGGCCTTCAACGCCATGCTCAAGACGCTTGAGGAGCCGCCCGAATACGTGAAGTTCATCCTCGCGACGACGGACCCGCAGAAGGTGCCCATCACCGTGCTCTCGCGCTGTTTGCAGTTCAATCTGCGCAACATGACGCCCCAGGACGTCGTGGGCCACATGAGCCGCATCCTCACCGAAGAGGGCATTCCGTTCGAGGAAGGCGCGCTGCGCGTGCTCGCCCAGGGCGCCCGCGGCTCCATGCGAGACGGCCTTTCGCTTCTTGACCAGGCCATCGCCTACTGCGGCGACGGCGTGACGCAGGAAGGTGTGCGCCGCATGCTCGGCATGAGCGGCGGCGAAACGCTCACGGGCATTCTCAGGGCGCTCGCCGCAGGTGACGGCGCGGGCATGCTGGCCGTCGCCGACGCCATGCAGACGCAGGGCCTTTCCTTTGCGCAGGCGCTCCGCGACCTCGCGGGCCTGCTGCACCGCGTCGCGCTCGTGCAGCGTGTGCCCGCAGCCGTGAGCGAGGACGATCCCGACTGCGCCTCGATCCGAGAGTTCGCGCAGGCCTTCTCCCCCGAGGAGATCCAGCTCTACTACCAGATCGCCCTTCACGGCCGCAACGACCTCAACCTCGCCCCCGACGAATACGCGGGCTTCACGATGGCTCTGCTGCGCATGCTCGCCTTCAAGCCCGCAGGCGCGAGAGCCGTGACGCGCGTGCCCGCCCGTGATGCGGGCAGGGCGCCCGTTCAGGCGCCCGCCTCCGTGCAGGCCCCGGCGTCCGCTCCGCAGGCCCCTGCGGCAGTTCCTGCTCCCGCTGCGCCCTCGGCTGGAGTACAGACCGTGGGCCGAAGCTCGGGCATGCCTCCCCTGCCGCGTCCCTCGGCGCCGCCTCCCGGACTCGCGGGCCCCGCCGCCGGGCAGCTCGACGACGACACGCCTCCCTGGGGAGAACCCTCCGCCAGTTGAGTACGCTCCGGAGATTCCCCAGAGCGGTCCCGATCCGGACCGCTCGGAGTCTTCTCTCGACTGGCGGTCGATCATTGCAGGAGCAGGACTGACGGGACCGCTGCGCAACCTCGCCGCTTCGGCGCAGGAGCTTGAGCTCACCCGAAGCCACGTCAGGCTTCGTCTTCGCGTCGCGGCATTCGCGACCGAAACGGGCCGCGAGCTTCTCTCCCGCGCGCTTTCGTCCTATTTCGGAAGCCACTGCATGGTGGAGTTCGAGGTGGGCGACGTGGCGGGCGGCACCGTGGCCGATCAGGAGGAGCGCGAGCGCGAGGAGGCCCGCAGGGCCCTCATCGAAGGGTTCCGCAACGACCCCTTCGTGAAGCAGGTGCAGGCGCTGTTTCATGGTACGATTGACGACACTACCGTCAAGGCGAACACCGACTGACGGCTTGAATGATTTTTTGAATAAAGGAACACAATATGCGTGGATTCGGCGGCGGTATGGGCGGTCTCATGGCTCAGGCTCAGAAGATGCAGGCCAAGATTGCCAAGGTGCAGGAGGAAATCGCTGCGATGGAAGTCGCGGGTGAGTCCGGCGGCGGTGCCGTCAAGGTCGTCATCACCGGCAAGCACGAGTGCAAGAGCGTCGTGATCGATCCCTCGGTCGTGGATCCCGAGGACGTCGAAATGCTTCAGGACCTGATCCAACTCGCCTTCAACAGCGCGCAGACCCGTCTCTCCGAAATCTCCGAGGAGCGCATGCGCAAGGAAGTTCCGCTTCCTCCGGGTATGAAGCTGCCGTTCTGATCAGCCTGACACGATCCGAACGCTGACAAGCCAACAGCCGTCGATGCCGAAAGGATCGGCGGCTTTTTTCTTCAGGAGCTGCAAGATGCTGCGAATTCCACAGTCCTACATTGACGAGCTGCTTGAGGGCGACTGGGCCCTTCATGACGTCACGACCGAAGGCATGGGCCTCAAGGGCGAGTACGTCGTCACCGCCTGGCCCAAGGAGACCGGCATCGTCGCCGGCATCGAGATCGCCGAGCGCGTCTTCAAGACCGTCGGCCTCAGGACCGAGATGCTCTACGGAGACGGGGACCACGCCTTCATGCACTCTCCGATCCTCCGCGCCTGGGGCACGCCCGAGCAGCTTCACGCCACCTACAAGGTCGCCCAGTGCGTGATGGAGTTCTCCACGGGCATCGCCCGCCGCACCCACGAAATGGTGAGCATCGCGCGCGACCGCTGGGGCCGCATCCAAGTGGCGGGTACCCGCAAGCACTTCCCCGGCGGCAAGATCCTCTCGATCGCCGCGCTCAGGGCGGGCGGCGGCATCATCCACCGCGCGGGTATCTCCGACTCCATCCTAGTCTTCGACCAGCACAGAACCCTCACGCGCAATCCCGTCCATGCGGTCCGCCGCCTCATGGCGATGGAGCCCGAGCGCAAGGTCTGCGTCGAGGTCGACACGCCCGAGGACGGCATGTTCTGGGCCGACAAGGGCGTGCACATCATCCAGTGCGAACGCTTCACGCCCGAGGTCCTCGCGGCCTTCGTGCGCGAGGTGAAGGCGAAGCACCCGCACGTCGTTGTCAACGCCGCAGGCGGCATCAATGGCGACAACGTGGGTGACTACGCGGACACCCGCTGCGACGTGCTGGTCACGAGCTGGCCCTATTTCGGCAGGCCCGCTGACATCAAGATGAGCTTCTCGCCCGCGAATCCCAAGCCATGAGCATCCGTCTTTCCCCAGCCGTCGAGAGTCTGGTCAAGGCCCTCGGAAAACTTCCGGGCTACGGCCCCCGGTCGGCCCAGCGCGCCGCCTTCCACCTGCTTCAGAACAGGGATGAGTCCCTCGACGAACTCGCCGCCGCCGTCGAGCGCGTGCGCCGAGGCGTCGGCCGCTGCCGCCTCTGCAACACCTTCACCGAAGGGGATATCTGCCCCGTGTGCCTTGACGAGGAGAGGGACCCTGGACTTCTCTGCGTCGTGGAGAGCACGGCGGACCAGATGGCCCTTGATGCGTCGCTCGCCTGGCCCGGCTACTACTTCGTCCTTTCGGGGCGCCTGAGCCCCGTCAACGGCATCGGACCCGCCGACATCGGCATGCCGCTCCTGCTCAAACGCGTGGGGGCGGGCGTCGAGGAAGGCGTGCTGCGCGAGGTCGTCGTCGCCATGAGCTACACGCCCGAGGGCGACGCAACCGCCTACTATCTGATCGACGCCCTCAAGAAGCGGTGGCCGCAGCTGCGCGTCACCCGCCTTGCAAGAGGCCTGCCCGCAGGCATCGAAATCGAGTACACGGACCTGAGCACGATCGCCAACGCGGTCTACGCCAGAAGGGATGCCTGAGAGGTCGTGCGAGGCCCCTCGGGCCTCCGCCCGACGGCGGCAAAACCGAGTGCATTTGTCGCCAAAAACGACCATTGTTGAACCGTTTTCGGATGAAAAGGAATTACTTTTCCTTCGTCCGATTTCGGACAATGCGACTAGGGTTTTCTGCTCAGACAAGGAGCGGAAAAGGGCTCTCCCGCCTACATAGAATGACAGGGTTCCCAAGCCCGTTTGTCGCTAACGGCTCAGCTAGACAATAGGGCAAAAAATAAGAGCCTCGAGACATCCAGATGCACTCTCTCTTCAAAGACCCGCGCCCCGAAGCCGCACTCATTCTTTCGGACGGCACGGTACTCCTCGGACGCAGCTTCGGTGCGAGCGTCTCCAATGTTGCCGAAGTCGTCTTCAATACGGCGATGACCGGCTATCAGGAGGTCCTCACGGATCCGTCCTATACGGGCCAGATCGTCACGCTCACGGGCGCCCACGTCGGCAACGTCGGCGTCAACGCCCAGGACCGCGAGGGCGGCGCAGCCGTTCATGCCGCAGGCCTCGTCGTCAGGGACGTTCCCGCCGTCCACTCCAACTTCCGCTCTGAAAAGTCCCTGCCCGACTACCTCGTCGAGCAGGGCGTTCCCGCGATTGCAGGCGTGGACACGCGCCGCCTGACGCGCATCCTCCGCACGAAGGGCGCCCAGGCCGGCGTGATCGTCGTCGCCCGCAACGGTGCGCTCACCGAGGACGAGATCGACGCAGGCCGCAAGGCCGTTGCCGCCTGGAAGGGCATGGCGGGCCAGGACCTTGCCAAGGTCGTCACCTGCAAGGCTCCCTATGAGTGGACCGAAGGCGCCTTCAGCATGAAGGCCGCGGACGGCAGGCCCGGCTTTGTGACGCCCGCAGAGCTCCCCGTTCACGTCGTCGCCTACGACTTCGGCGTGAAGACCAACATTCTTCGCATGCTCGTCGAACGCGGCATGCGCGTGACCGTGGTGCCCGCGCAGACGCCCGTGGAGGACGTGCTTGCCATGAACCCCGACGGCGTCTTCCTCTCCAACGGCCCCGGCGACCCCGCCCCCTGCACGTATGCCATCGAGGCCGCCCGCGAGATCATCGCGAGGAAGATTCCGCTTTTCGGCATCTGCCTCGGCCACCAGATCATGGGGCTCGCCGTCGGCGCCAAGACGCTCAAGATGAAGTTCGGCCATCACGGCGCGAACCATCCCGTGGTGGATTTGCGCTCGCGACACGTGTACATTACGAGCCAGAACCATGGTTTTGCCGTGGATGCAAAAACGCTTCCCGCCAACGCCGTGCCGACACACGAATCGCTCTTCGACGGTTCGCTGCAGGGCTTTGAGCTCACCGACGCGCCGGCCTTCTGCTTCCAGGGTCACCCTGAAGCCAGTCCCGGTCCGCATGACATCGCCCCGCTTTTCGACCACTTCCGCGAACTGATCGAGAGGCACAGAGCAGCCTGACCGTCCCCTGAGCTCCGCACAGACTCAAAGAGGACCAACATGGAAAAAGCAAACGTTCTGGCCGCACTCAACGACGCACGCGATGCGCTCGACGCCCTGATCTCCAACGAGAAGACGATTGAAGCCGTCGTGGCGGCGGCAGGCCTCATGGCGGACGCCGTCGAGGGCGACGGCAAGGTGATGAGCTGCGGCAACGGCGGCAGTCTCTGCGACGCCATGCATTTTGCGGAGGAGATGACGGGCCGCTACCGCAGCAACCGTCGTCCCTACGCAGCGCTTGCGATTTCCGACGCCTCGCACATGGCCTGCGTCGGCAACGACTACGGCTACGAGGAGGTCTTCTCTCGTTATGTCGAGGCGCACGGCCGCAAGGGCGACGTGCTTCTTGCCATCACGACGTCCGGCACGAGCCGCAACATCGTCAAGGCGGCCGAGGTCGCCCGCAGGAAGGGCGTCAAGGTCGTTGCGCTCACGGGGCGCGACGAGACGCCCATCACCGAGCTTGCCGACGTGTCCATCGTGACCCCGGCGGGCCGCTGGGCCGACCGCGTGCAGGAGCTCCACATCAAGTGCATCCATATTCTCATCGAGCTCATTGAAAGGCGGCTCGACAAGCAAAACTACGAGTAAAACATGCCCAAGCGTACAGACATCAAGTCCGTTCTCATCATCGGTGCAGGCCCGATCATCATCGGTCAGGCCTGCGAATTCGACTACTCCGGCGCACAGGCCTGCAAGGCCCTTCGCGAGGAAGGCTACCGAGTCATCCTTGTGAACTCCAATCCGGCCACGATCATGACCGACCCGCAGACCGCGGACGTCACCTACATCGAGCCGATCACCTGGGAGGTCGTCGAACGAATCATCGCCAAGGAACGTCCCGATGCGATCCTGCCGACGATGGGCGGCCAGACGGCCCTCAACTGCGCGATGGACCTCGCGCGTCACGGCGTGCTCGACAAGTACGACATCGAGCTCATCGGCGCCAAGCCCGATGCCATCGACAAGGCCGAGGACCGCGAGCGCTTCAAGGAAGCCATGGACCGCATCGGACTTGAGTCCGCACGCTCAGGCGTCGCCTATTCCCTTCGCGAGGCCAAGGAGCTTCAGGCGAAGTTCGGCTTCCCGACCGTGATCCGTCCGTCTTTCACGCTCGGCGGCTCCGGCGGCGGCATCGCCCACGACATGGAGAGCTTCGTCGAGATCTGCGAACGCGGCCTCGAGCTCTCTCCCACGCACGAGCTCCTCATCGAGGAGTCGCTCCTCGGTTGGAAGGAGTACGAAATGGAAGTCGTCCGCGACACTGCGGACAACTGCATCATCGTCTGCTCCATCGAGAACTTCGACCCGATGGGCGTGCATACGGGCGACTCCATCACGGTTGCGCCCGCCCAGACGCTCACCGACCGCGAGTACCAGCGCATGCGCGACGCCTCGATCGCCATTCTGCGCGAGATCGGCGTCGACACGGGCGGCTCCAACGTCCAGTTCGCCGTCAATCCCGAGACGGGCCGCATGATCGTCATCGAGATGAATCCGCGCGTCTCCCGCTCCTCCGCACTCGCCTCCAAGGCCACGGGCTTCCCGATCGCCCGCATCGCCGCCAAGCTCGCCGTGGGTTACACGCTCGACGAGCTGCGCAACGAAATCACCGGCGGCCTCACGCCCGCCTCCTTCGAGCCGACGATCGACTACGTCGTCACGAAGGTGCCGCGCTTCGCGTTCGAGAAGTTCCCTGCCGCCAACGACCGCCTCACGACGCAGATGAAGTCCGTGGGCGAGGTGATGGCCATCGGCCGCACCTTCCAGGAATCCCTGCAGAAGGCCCTGCGCGGTCTGGAGACCGGCCACAACGGCCTCAACGAAACGGGCGTCGGCATCGAGCAGCTTCGCCACGAAATCGCCGTGCCCGGCCCCGAACGCATCTTCTTCCTTGCCGATGGCATCCGCGCCGGCATGACGGACAAAGAGCTCCACGAACTCTCCGCCATCGATCCGTGGTTCCTCAATCAGGTCCGCGAGATCGTCGAGACCGAGGACAAGCTCCGCGGCAATCCGCTCTCCGCGTTCACGAAGTCCGACATGCTCTTCCTCAAGCGCAAGGGCTTCTCCGACGGCCGCCTTGCCCAGCTGACAGGCGCGAAGGAGGCCGAGGTCCGCGCCGCCCGCCTGGCGATGGGCATCCGTCCCGTCTACAAGCGCGTCGACACCTGCGCCGCCGAATTCGCGACCAACACCGCCTACCTCTACTCCACCTACGAGGAGGAGTGCGAGGCCGAACCCACCGACCGCAGGAAGGTCATGGTGCTCGGCGGCGGTCCGAACCGCATCGGCCAGGGCATCGAGTTCGACTACTGCTGCGTCCACGCCTCGAAGGCCCTGCGTGCCGACGGCTGGGAGACGATCATGGTCAACTGCAATCCGGAAACGGTGTCGACCGACTTTGATACGTCCGACCGCCTCTACTTCGAGCCCGTGACGCTCGAAGACGTGCTCGCCATCTGCGAAGTCGAGAAGCCCGCAGGCGTCATCGTCCAGTATGGCGGCCAGACGCCGCTCAAGCTTTGCCGCGCCCTCGAGGCCGCAGGCGTGCCCATCATCGGCACGACGCCCGACGCCATCGACTGCGCCGAGGATCGCGAGCGCTTCCAGCACCTGCTTCAGAAGCTCAACCTTCGCCAGCCGCCCAACCGCACGGCCCGGACCGAGGAGGACGCCATCAGGCTCGCCGCCGAAATCGGCTATCCGCTCGTCGTGCGTCCGTCCTACGTGCTCGGCGGCCGCGCCATGGACATCGTGCACACGCCCGAAGCCCTGCAGCGCTACATGAAGGAGGCCGTGTCGGTCTCCAACGAAAGCCCCGTACTTCTCGATCGCTTCCTTGACGACGCTGTTGAAATGGACGTCGACGCCGTGGCCGACGGTCATGAGGTCCAGGTCGCCGGCGTGATGGAACACATCGAACAGGCCGGCGTGCACTCGGGCGACTCCGCCTGCTCGCTGCCGCCCTACAGCCTTCCCGTCGTCGTGGTCGAGGAGATCAAGCGCCAGACGAAACTCATGGCCGAGGCGCTCAACGTGGTGGGCCTCATGAACGTGCAGTTCGCCGTCCAGCACGCGCACTCCGAAAACCCCGTCATCTACGTCCTTGAAGTGAATCCGCGCGCCTCCCGCACGGTGCCGTTCGTCTCCAAGGCCACGGGCAACCCCGTCGCCGCCATCGCCGCACGCGTAATGGCGGGCCAGACGCTCGCCGAACAGGGCGTGAACCTCGAGGTGACGCCGCGCTACGTGAGCGTCAAGGAGGCCGTCTTCCCGTTCTCCAAGTTCCTCGGCGTCGACCCGGTCCTCGGGCCGGAAATGCGCTCGACGGGCGAAGTGATGGGCGTGGGCCGTGACTTCGGCGAGGCGCTCTTCAAGAGCCAGCTCGCCGCAGGCTCCAGGCTCCCCGAACGCGGCTCCGTGTTCATCTCGGTGCGCGAGTGCGACAAGCCCAAGGCCGTCGTCTGCGCCCACCAGCTCCACCAGGCGGGCTTCCCGCTCGTGGCGACCGCGGATACTGCTCACGTCATCCAGCAGGCCGGCATCCCGTGCCGCACCGTGGGCCGCATCGGCGACGCTGCGGGCGACGTGATCGGCATGATGGAGGCGGGCGACATCACGCTCGTCATCATGTCGGTGGCCGAGCACGAGGGCGAGCTCAACGATGCGCGCGCCATCCGCAAGCTTGCGCTGGCCAAGCAGATCACGTACTACACGACGATGGCGGGCGGTCTTGCCGCCTCCGAGGGCATCCGCCACATGCGCTCCGTGCAGGTCTACGACCTTCAGGGCCTGCATGCGGGCACGCTGCCCTGACGGATTTGCTAAACTAACGTAGCACAGACTGGGCCGCAACGCGGTCCGGTCGTCCGGATTTTCGATGACGTCCGGCGAGCTTCGTCTCGTCGGACGTTTCCATTCATTCAGAGTTTCCTTTTTCGAGAATTAGCAACATGGTCTCGACCCGCATTCCCATCACGACCCGAGGCGCCGAAAAGCTGAAGGCCGAACTCGACTACCTCAAGAAGGTCGCCCGCCCGAACGTGGTGGCCGCCATCGCCGAAGCCCGTGAAAAGGGCGACCTTTCCGAAAACGCGGAGTACGATGCCGCCCGTGAAGAGCAGGGTCACATTGAAGGCCGCATCGCCGAGCTCGAAGGCAAGATTCCCGCCCTGCAGATCATCGATCCGAAGAGCGTCGACGCCGGCGAGCGCATCGTCTTCGGCGCCACGGTCGGCCTCTACGACGAGGATGACGACGTGAGCGTCACCTACCAGATCGTCGGCGACGACGAGGCGGACATCAAGGAAAACCGCATTTCAGTCTCCTCTCCGATCGCCCGCGCCCTGATCGGCAAGTACGAGGGCGACAGCGTCCAGTTCATGGCCCCGAAGGGACTCGTCTCCTACGAAATCGAATCCGTCGAGTACATCTGATCCGGATTCACGAAGCCCTGAATCAACAAAAGAGCGCAGCCGTCAAGACTGCGCTCTTTTGTTCGGTGCCCTTAAGTCAGGGAGATCAGGAGCGGGAGCCCGCACCCTTCTTCGTCACACGGTTCTTCTTGGAACGGGAGCGGACGGGAATCGGGGAGGTGGCCTTCTTCTTTTCGCCCGGCTTCTTGGAGGCGACCTTCTTGGCGGGCTTCGCGACGGCCTTGAGCGGCGTGCGCTTGGCAGGGGCCGACGGAGCCTCCTTCTTGCCGGCAACGGAGGCCGTCTTCATGGAGAGGATGGCGAGGCGGGATCCTGACGCTCGCTCTCGTCGGCGGGACGCCAGAAGATGAGAAGCTTGCCGATCATCTGGACGCGGGCGGCGCCGAGCTTTTCGGCGACTTCGGCGTAGATGGACTCAAGTTCCTCGCGGTCGTCGGACGGAACGCGGACCTTGATGAGCTCGTGGTCGTTGAGGGCGCGGTCGATTTCGTGAAGAACGGCGTTGGTGAGGCCGTTGGCGCCGAGAAGGACGACCGGGTCAAGATGGTGGGCCTGGGAACGAAGGGCCAGACGCGCATCGCGCGCGAGAATGATTTCTTTCATAATAAACGGATGTGTCCCCGCGGCGCTTCAAAGGGAAGCGCTCGAAGCGGGGGGCTGATAAACAAAGTTGGCTGGGGAAAATATGCCTGTAGCAACCAAAAAACTGCGCTCCAACCGCGCCTGGATCGAACGTCACATCAATGATCCGTTCGTGAAGCGTTCCAAGGCCGAAGGATACCGAGCCCGCTCGGTCTACAAACTGACCGAGCTCGACGATCGTGAACATCTGCTTCGCCGCGGCATGACCGTGGTTGAACTCGGCGCGGCGCCGGGAAGCTGGACGCAGATCGTCCGCGAGCGTTTGTCGGACAAGGACGGCCGTGTCCAGGGCCGCATCATAGCCATGGATATCCTGCCGATGGATCCGATCGACGGCGTGACATTCCTGCAGGGAGATTTCCGTGAGCAGGAAATCGCGGACAAATTAGCAGAAATTCTTGACGGCGACAAGGTCGACGTCGTTTTAAGTGACATGGCCCCGAATCTTTCGGGCATCGCCGCTGCGGACGCCGCCCGTTCGCTGCTTCTCAACGAGCTCGCGCACGAGTTCTGTCTCGAGCATCTCAAGCCCAACGGCGTCTTCGTGACAAAGTCGTTCCAGGGTTCGGGCTTCTCGCAGTTCGTCGAGGCGCTCAAGAAGACCTTCAAGAAGGTTTACACGCGCAAGCCCGCCGCCTCTCGCGACACGTCGGCCGAAGTCTACCTCGTCGCCCGCGAGCTCAAGCCCGGCAAGTAGTCCCTGCGGCCGAAATAATCGGTCACGATTTTTTCGGCTCCCCGCACAAATAGGTGCGAGCAAATGCGCGTAAGGGGGCGACATTCGCGCAGAACGAGCGGCTAAAATATGCCCATTACGCCTTTGCCGATGCCGAAAGGCTTTCGAGGCGAAGGCCTTCTTACAAGACTAAGGAAGATGACGGCGCAGGGCCCGACTGCGGCTCCGCCGTCAGGAGACATACATTGGACAACAAAATCTTCAGCCGCATCGCCGTCTGGGCGCTGGTCGGTCTGGTGCTCTTCACGGTGTTCCGCCAGTATGAAGACGCCTACGCCCCGCCGCGCGACACGATCAGCTACACGCAGTTCATGGAGGACGCCAAGGCGGGCAAGGTCCGTCGCGTCGACATCCAGGGCCGTACGCTCATCGTCACGCCCCAGACCGGCGAGGAATTCAAGCTCACCAATCCGGGCGACATCTGGATGGTGGACGAGCTCAGGAAGAGCAACGTTCAGATCTACGGCAAGGCCGAGGAGGAGCCGTCTCTTCTGACGACCATCTTCATCTCCTGGTTCCCGATGATCCTTCTCATCGGCGTGTGGATCTTCTTCATGCGCCGCATGCAGGGCGGTGCGGGCGGCGGTGGCGGAGCGTTCAGCTTCGGCAAGTCGAAGGCCCGCAAGCTTGACGAGGAGAGCAACAAGGTGCGCTTCCGCGACGTCGCGGGCTGCAACGAGGCCAAGGAAGACGTTCAGGAAATCGTGGACTTCCTTCGCGAACCCAAGCGCTTCCAGCGTCTCGGCGGCCGCATTCCGCGCGGCCTGCTGCTCGTCGGACCTCCGGGTACCGGCAAGACGCTCCTCGCCAAGGCGATCGCCGGCGAGGCGGGCGTGCCGTTCTTCACGATCTCCGGTTCTGACTTCGTTGAAATGTTCGTCGGCGTGGGCGCAGCCCGCGTGCGCGACATGTTCGAGACCGCCAAGAAGAACGAGCCCTGCATCATCTTCATTGACGAAATCGATGCGGTCGGCCGCCAACGCGGCGCAGGCCTCGGCGGCGGCAATGACGAACGCGAGCAGACCCTCAACCAGATGCTCGTCGAGATGGACGGCTTCGACTCCGGCGCCAACGTGATCGTGATCGCCGCGACGAACCGTCCCGACGTTCTCGACCCCGCTCTGCTGCGTCCGGGCCGCTTCGACCGCCAGGTGGTGGTGCCGCTGCCCGACATCCGCGGCCGCGACCAGATCCTCAACGTGCACATGCGCAAGATCCCCGTCGGCAAGGACGTCGACAGCATGGTGATCGCGCGCGGTACGCCGGGCTTCTCGGGCGCCGATCTTGCGAACCTCGTCAACGAGGCCGCGCTCTTCGCCGCCCGCCGCAACGGCCGCGTCGTGAAGATGTGCGACTTTGAAAACGCCAAGGACAAGATCATGATGGGCGCCGAACGCCGCGCCATGGTCATGAGCGAGGACGAGCGCCGCAACACGGCCTACCACGAGTCCGGCCATGCCGTCGTGGCACGCCTGATGCCCAAGTCCGATCCAGTCCACAAGGTCACGATCGTTCCGCGCGGTCGTGCGCTCGGTCTGACGATGCAGCTTCCGAAGGAAGACCGCTACGCCTACGATCGCCAGTACCTGCTCACGCGCATCGCGATTCTCTTCGGCGGCCGCATCGCCGAGGAGGTCTTCATGAACCAGATGACGACCGGCGCTTCGAACGACTTCGAGCGCGCCACGCAGATGGCCCGCGACATGGTGATGCGCTACGGCATGAGCGACAGGCTCGGGCCCATGGTCTACTCTGAAAACGAGGGCGAGGTGTTCCTCGGCCGCTCCGTGACGAAGACGACCAACATCTCCGAGAAGACGATGCAGGAAGTCGACGCCGAAGTCCGCCGCATCATCGACGAGCAGTACGCCATCGCGCGCAGGCTCATCGAGGAAAACCGCGACAAGATGGAAGTCATGGCCAAGGCGCTTCTCGACTGGGAGACGATCGACGCCGACCAGATCGACGACATCATGGAAGGCCGCGCGCCGCGTCCGCCCAAGACCTCCAAGGAGGCCGTGAAGCCTGAAGCGGCGCAGGCCGCCGCGCCCGAGGGCGAGGCAGGCGCCGCAGAAGAGCCCAAGGCCGAAGATGCCGAGGCTCCCGCGGCTCCCGAAGCCGCCGGCGCGAAGGAGGCTTCCTCCTCCGACAATGCCGGTGCCCCGAAGGGCGATGATGACCGCCGCTCCGAATAACCTCGGAACAGGCTAAGATAGGCTGCAGGGCTGAAGAGAGGCCCTGCAGCCTTTTTCAATTGATAAAAACAAAAGCGATAAAAGCAAGATGACAGAACTTCACGAGCGCGCCAGCGTCTGGCGCTGTGGCGCCAAGGTCTTCGAGATCGACCGCCTCCACCCGCTCATCATGGGCATTCTGAACGTGACGCCGGACTCCTTTTCCGACGGCGGCACCCACAACGGCCTTGAGGACGCCGTCGCCTGGGCGCACCGCATGCGCGACGAAGGCGCGCACATCATCGACGTGGGCGGCGAGTCCACGCGTCCGGGCTTCAACGAAACCGGCGTCACGCTTGAAGAGGAGCGCCGCCGCGTCATTCCCGTGGTCGAGCGACTCGTGAAGGAAGGATTCATCGTGAGCGTCGACACCTCCAAGCCGGAGATTATGACCGAGGTGGCTTCGCTCGGCGCGCACATCCTCAACGACATCCGCGGCTTCGAGATGCCCGGCGCGCTTGAAGCCGCCGCGGCGACGGACTGCGGCCTCGTCGTCATGCACCGCTCGGCCACCACGGACTACAAGGATGTCGTGGCGGAGGTCGAGGCCTACCTTCAGAAAAGGCAGCGCCTCCTCGAGGGGCTCGGCGTTTCGGCGGACCGCATCTGCTGGGATCCGGGCTTCGGCTTCGGCAAGACCGTCGAGCAGAACTTCGCGCTGCTCGGCTCCACGGAAAGATTCGTTGCATCCGGTCAGCCCTATCTGATGGGGCTCTCTCGCAAGTCGTCCATCGGGGCGGCCACGGGCCACAAGGCGCCCATGGACCGCATTGCGGGCAGCATCGCCGGCGCGCTTATCGCCGTCGAGCAGGGCGCCCAGGTCGTCCGCGTGCATGACTGCCGCCAGACCGTCGACGCCGTCGCCGTCTGGCGCGCGTCCGAGGAGGCCTGCGGACGCAGGTAAGAAACAACCTAAGGAGAACAATCATGACTCGTCGTTATTTTGGTACGGACGGTGTTCGAGGCCGTGTCGGCAAGGCGCCGATCACGCCCGACTTCGTGCTGCGCCTCGGCCAGGCCGCAGGCCGCGTTCTTCGCCGCCAGAGCCTGACGGGACACGCGACCGTGCTCATCGGCAAGGACACGCGCGTTTCGGGCTACATGCTCGAGGCTGCGCTTCAGGCAGGCTTCTCGAGCGCCGGCGTGGACATCGTGCTCTGCGGTCCGATTCCGACGCCCGCCGTCGCCTATCTCACCCGCGCCCTTCGCCTCGACGCGGGCGTGGTGATCTCCGCGAGCCACAATCCGTACGACGACAACGGCATCAAGTTCTTCTCAGGCGAAGGTACGAAGCTGCCCGACGCCGTCGAGCTCGGCATCGAGGACGAGCTCGACGCGGGCTGCACCTGCGTGCCTTCGGCCGAACTCGGCAAGGCCCGCCGCCTTGACGATGCGGCCGGCCGCTACATCGAGTTCTGCAAGTCGACGATCGATTTCAGCACGGACCTCAAGGGCCTGCGCATTCTCGTCGACTGCGCCAACGGCGCCGCCTATCACATTGCGCCCGACGTCTTCCACGAACTCGGCGCCGAAGTGGTCGCCGTGGGCAACACTCCAGACGGCCTCAACATCAACGACGGCGTGGGCGCGACCCACACCGAGAACCTCTCGCGCCTTGCCGCCGAGCACGGCTGCGACGTCGCGGTGAGCCTCGACGGCGACGCGGACCGCCTGATCATGGCGGACGCCGAAGGCCACGTCTACAACGGTGACGAACTCCTCTACGTGATCGTGCGCGACCGCATGTTGCAGGGCCCAGTCGCGGGCGTTGTCGGCACGCTGATGACCAACTACGCCCTCGAGCGCCGCTTCGGCGAACTCGGCGTCTCCTTCGTGCGCGCCAAGGTCGGCGACCGCTACGTGCTCGAGGAGCTCAAGCGCAACGGCTGGCTTTTCGGCGGCGAATCGTCGGGCCACATTCTTGCGCTCGACCGTCAGACGACGGGCGACGGCATCGTGAGCGCCCTTCAGGTGCTCTCCGCCATGCGCCGCAGCGGCAGGAGCCTTGCCGAACTGACGGCCGACCTGCAGCTTCTGCCTCAGGTACTCGTCAACAAGCGCATTCCTGCCGGCTACGACTGGCAGAACGACCGTGACTTCTCGCGCACGGTCGAGGCCTGCCGCACCGAGGTGGAGGGCCGCGGCCGCGTGCTCATCCGTCCGTCGGGCACGGAGCCCCTGCTGCGAATCATGGTCGAGGCCGACGATGCGTATCTTGCCGCCGAACTGACTTCCCGCATGGCCGAGAGCCTTTCCGTCGAGCATCAGGCTTGATCTACGACGAAACATTGGTAAATTCACGGTGACACGACAGAGTCAAACTTGCTAAACTGCAGGATACGATTCCATCCCGAGGATGGTGTTCAAGAGTTTTTAGATTGATAAGGAAGAGATAAATGGCCGAAGAAGTCAAGTCTGCCGATGCTCCCGTTCAGCAGCCCGCCAAGGGTCCGTTCGTGCATTCCCTGCGCGTCTACCTCGTTGGCGGCCAGCAGTTCACCCTCAATGAAGTGACGGATTCCCCCGAAGTTCCGAGGAACGTCGTCGCCTTTATCAACGCCTGGCGCGCCAAGAAGGACGTCTGGCACAGCCCCAACAACGACGTGCATTTCGGCGTCCGCGTGAAGGATGTGTCCATGTACGAATACCGCGTCGGCCAACCGGCTGCTCCGAAGGCTGAAGAGGAAAAGGTTGAAGCCGAGGTCGCTGCCGAGGCTCAGGCCAAGGCTGAAGCCTGATATCGGGTCATCCGCTGAAGAAAGCCGGACTGTTTTCGGGCAGTTCGGCTTTTTTGTCTTCAAAAAAACGGTTCGGGCGCTCGCAAGCGGGTCTGCATTTGATAGACTTCCGAGCATCTGTCTTTTTATTCCCGGCCCTTGTGCCGGTGCATGTGTCATGAAGCTGATTGTTGCCATCATCAAGCCGTTCAAGCTCGATGAAGTTCGTGAGGCACTCGCCGACGTCGGCGTGAACGGCCTTACCGTCACGGAAGTGAAGGGCTTTGGCCGCCAGAAGGGTCACACCGAGCTCTACCGCGGTGCCGAATACGTCGTGGACTTCCTGCCCAAGCTCAAGATCGAGGCCGTCGTCGCCGACGACATTCTCGAGCAGGCCATCGAGGCCATTCGCAAGGCCGCCTACACCGGCAAGATCGGCGACGGCAAGATCTTCGTCTACGAGGTCGAGCAGGCGATCCGCATCCGTACGGGCGAAATGGGCGAGGACGCCGTCTGACAGGCATCCCGCGTGCGCGCCTTCGAGGCCTGCAGGATGAAATTGAAAGGCAGAGGGGACAGGCATGAGCCTGTCCCCTCTGCTTTTATTGCCAGAAGATCCCGAGTCCTTCCTCAGTCGCGCTTCTGCTGCGTGACGAGCACCCGCACGGCGCCTTCGTCGCCGTCGTTGGGCGGACACTGGACGAAGGCCATCACCTCGGGACGCTGCTTGAGCCAGCGGCGGACCATGTCGCGCAGAACGCCCTGGCCCTTGCTGCCGTAGCCCACGCCGTGAACGATGCGCAGGCAGCGGCGCCCGCTCATGTGGTTCTCGAGGATGAAGCGGGCGACCGCTTCGCGAGCCTCGTCGACGCGCATGCCGTGGAGGTCGATCGCCGCCTCGACCGGCCATTCGCCGCGATAGAGCTTGCGGGGAATGTCGGGCGAGACGCCCTTGCGGTGCATCATGCGGCCGTCTTCGGTTTCAAGAAAGACGGAGGCGTCGAGAAGGTCCGACATCTGCGACTCGGGTTCCTTGTCCTCGCCCGTACCGAGATTGAGGGCGACGGGACGGGGCTTCGGAGCCTTGGTGTCGGCAAGCTTCTTCTGGGACATCTTGCGGACGCCGAACTCCGCCATGGCGGCGGCGAACTGGTTCGCTTCGGCATGCCTGCGGGCTTCCTCGGCACGACGCTTCTTTTCGGCCTCCTCGCGGGCCTTGGCCTCTTCCTTGAGGGCCTTGCTGACCTGCTTGAGGTCGGCGAAGTTGTTGATGACTGGCATTTGTGATGAATCCGAAGGGATTTACCTTGATTGAAGTTACTGTTGGTTTTCCAGGAAGCGCTGGGCGTCGAGCGCCGCCATGCAGCCCGTGGCGGCGGAGGTGACGGCCTGACGGTAGGTCTGGTCCTGCACGTCGCCTGCGGCGAAGACGCCGGGAACGCTGGTGGCGGTAGCGGCGGGGCTGCGCGTGCCGGCCGTGACGATGTAGCCGCGGTCGAGCTCGAGCTTGCCCTCGAAGAGGGACGTGTTCGGACGGTGGCCGATGGCGATGAAGACGCCTTCAACGTCGACTGTCTTGTCGGCTTCGCCCTTCGTGGAGGCGAGCTCAAGACCCGTGACGCCCTTGCCGTCGCCGAGCACTTCCTTGACTGTGCGGTCGAGCTCGAGCGTGATGCGGCCTTCCCTGACGGCCTCCATCAGGTGGTCGACCATGATGGGTTCGGCGCGGAAGGTGTCGCGGCGGTGCACGAGCGTGACGTGGCTGGCGATGTTGGAGAGGTAGAGGGCCTCCTCGACGGCTGCATTGCCGCCGCCCACAACCGCGACGGGCTTGCCGCGGTAGAAGAAGCCGTCGCACGTGGCGCAGCCCGAGACGCCCTTGCCCTTGTACTGCTCCTCGCTTTCAAGACCGAGGTACATGGCGGAGGCGCCCGTCGCGATGATGAGCGCGTCGCAGGTGTATTCGCCGCCCATGTCGCCCTTGAGCGTGAAGGGACGCTTGGAAAGATCGACGGAGGTGATCATGTCGAAGGCGACCTCGGTGCCGAAGCGCTCGGCCTGCTTCTGAAGGCGTTCCATGAGCTCGGGGCCCTGGATGCCGTCGACGGCGGAGGGCCAGTTGTCGACTTCGGAGGTCGTCATGAGCTGACCGCCGTGGTCCATGCCCGTGATGAGCATGGGCTTGAGGTTGGCGCGAGCGGCGTAGATGGCGGCGGTGAAGCCGGCGGGGCCGGACCCGAGGACGATGAGCTTGCTGTGTTTGGCTTCCATGGGAAAAATCTCCGGTGGACCTGCGCCTTTGGAGCGCAGGCGGCATGAGGGGCGCACTCTTCGGGGCGCCCTCATGCAAAATGATAGATGAATTTGATTTTAGACCTAAAATTAATAGTGATGTCTTAAGGCGTCCCGGCCTTCGCGGGCGGGGCAATACGCTGTAACGATTTCCATGCATGGCCGGCTGCCTGCCGCGGCGGCAAAGGGACCGACGACGGCGGCCGAACTTTTTAGAATTAGGTGGATCAGGAGGAGGCGCAGACAGGCCTCCCTACACGTCAAGCGTAAAAATGGCAAGAGAAACGAAAAAAGGCACTCGCAAGCAGAAGACGAAGAAAGACGTCCGGGATCAGGCGACCGAGCCTGTCGTTCAGGCGGCGGCCGTTCCTGGCCGCGACCTCAAGGGACTGCTGTGCGCATGGTTCATGAACACGATCAGGCCCCTCTGGGCATGGAGCTGGCTGCTGTCGGTCTTCTTTGCCATCGTGATCGCGCTTACGCTCGGGAGCTATTCGCTCAACGATCCGTCCTTCTCGGTTTCGACGGGTCGCACGCCCGAGAACTTCTGCGGCGCGCTCGGCGCCTGGACGGCCGATCTCATGCTCTCGGTCTTCGGCTTTTCCGCCTGGTGGTTTGTGCTCGGCAGCGCGATGATCGGCTTCTTCGCGATCCGCACGGCCTGGCGCCGCATGAAGGGCGAGACGGATCCTCTTCGCATCAATCCTCCCAAGATCACGGCCGCCGTCGGCTTTCTGGCGGTGCTCGTTGGCTCGACCTGCCTCGAGGCCCTGCGTCTTCGCCGCTTCCAGATGATCCTTCCGGGCGAGCCGGGCGGCATCCTCGGCGACAGCCTCGCCTGGGGCATCCGCCACTACATCGGCGTCGGACTCTCCACGGTGCTTTTCGTCTCGCTCATTGCAGTCGGCCTTTCGCTTCTGATGGACTTCCAGTGGGGAGACGTCGCGGAGCGCATCGGCCGCTTCATCTGCTGCTGGTTCATCGATCCCGTGGCCCGTCTCCTCAAGACCAAGCGCCGCGAGGAGGTGCTCGCACCCCAGGATGAGCCCGAGACCGTGGACACGGATGCGAGCATCGTGCCGATCGTGCGCGTGGTCGATGATGACACTCCGCCCGCCGCATTTGTCGAGACGCTCGCCAGGGCGGATGCGTTCTCTGCATCCGTTCCGGCCTCCGCAGGTCCTGCAGTGCAGGCCGCCCCGAGGGCTTCCAAGCATGCGGACTGCCCCCTCAGCATGTCGCTTCTCGACGAGCCGCCCGCTCATCGCGAGGCCAACAGCGCCGACGACCTGCAGATGACGGGCAGGCTCATCGTCTCCAAGCTCAAGAGCTACGGCATCGAGGCCTCGATCGGAGGCATCCAGCCCGGTCCCGTGATCACCCAGTACTGGCTCGAGCCCGGTCTCAAGGGTTCGCAGATCGACAACGTGAGGGACGACTTGCGCCGCACGCTCGGCGTTCAGGCCGTGCGCGTCGTGCCGAGCATTCCGAACACGAGCTTCATTGGTCTTGAAGTTCCGAACCCCGTGCGGGAGACGGTCCGCCTCAAGGAGATCCTCGAGAGCAAGGCCTTCCGAGAAAGTACGGCGCCGCTCACGCTCGCGCTCGGCAAGGACATCGGCGGCAAGGCCTTCGTGATCGACCTCGCCAAGATGCCGCATCTGCTTGTGGCGGGTACGACGGGGTCGGGCAAGTCGGTTGGCATCAATGCCATGATTCTCTCGATGCTTTACCGCAATTCGCCCGCGGACCTCAGGCTCGTGCTGATCGACCCGAAGATGCTCGAGTTCTCGCTCTACAACGGCATTCCGCATCTTCTCTGCCCCGTCGTCACCGACATGAACAAGGCGGCCTCGGCCCTCAAGTGGCTCACCCGCGAGATGGACCGCCGCTATGCCGTGATGAGCCGCATGGGTGTGCGTCACTTCAACAACTACAACGAGAAGATCCGCAGGGCCGCGGAAAACGGCGAGACGATTCCCGATCCGCTGCAGTCTCCCGAGGATCCCGTTCAGAAACCGCTCGAGGTCTGGCCCTTCATCGTCTGCATCGTCGACGAACTCGCGGACCTCATGCTCACGAACCGCAAGGAGGTCGAGGGCGAGATCACCAGACTCACGCAGAAGGCCCGTGCAGCAGGCATTCATCTGATCATCGCGACCCAGCGTCCGTCGGTCGATGTGGTGACAAGCCTCATCAAGGCAAACGTGCCCACGCGCATCTCCTTCCAGGTGGCTTCGGGCATCGACAGCCGCGTGATTCTGGGCGAGTCCGGCGCCGAGTCCCTGCTCGGCTGGGGCGACATGCTCCTGCGCCGTCCCGGCGTGCCGCAGTCGACTCGCATCCAGGGGTGCTTCGTGGCTGACGATGAAGTGCTTCGCGTCGTCACCGAACTGCAGAAGCTCGGCGAGCCCGACTACATCGACAGCGTCACCGAGGAGCCTGACGACGAGGGCGGCGACGGCGATGCGGGTGCGGGCGGCGGCCGCAGGTCGGGCGAGTCCGATCCGCTTTACGACAAGGCGGTCGATCTCGTGCTTCGCGAGCGCCGCGCGACGATCTCGTTCGTGCAGCGCCATCTCGGCGTCGGCTACAACCGAGCCGCCAATCTTCTCGAAGCCATGGAGGAGGCCCGCATCGTGAGCAAGGCCAACAGCATGGGCCGACGTGAAATTCTTGTACCGGAGAACTAAATGACTGAACTGACGCGCCGAACCTTCATCATCGGACTCTGCCTTGCGTCCGCCGCGGCCCTTGCCGCAGGGAAGACGGAGGCCACCGGCTCGCTCGCCAGGCTCAAGGCCTTTCTGAAGTCGACCACGAGCGCCCGCGGCACCTTCAGGCAGACGGTGATCGACCGTTCGGGCCGCGAGGTCTCGAAGCCGTCCTCGGGGTACTTCCGCTTCATGCGTCCGGGCCGCTTCGAATGGACGTATGAAAAGCCGTACGTCCAGCGCATCATGAGCGACGGCAAGACGCTCTGGATTCATGATCCCGAACTCTTTCAGGTGACGGAGAAGGCCCTTGAGGGGGCGCTCCCGTCCACGCCCGCCGCTATTCTCTTCGGCGAGCGCGACTTCGAGGAGGACTGGAATGTGACGGAGATTTCGGACACCGTGCTCGAGGCGCGTCCGAAGAACCCCGACGGCTCGTTCGAGTCGGTCGTCATCGAGTTCGACGCAAGGGGCGAGCTTGCGGGCATGGAGCTCGTCGACACGTTCGCCCAGCGTACCACGCTCGTCTTCGGGGAGATCGTCCGCGAGCGCATGGATCCCGCCTCCTTCAGGCTCGAGATTCCCGAGGGCACGGACGTCGTCAAGTCCGCCTTCTGAGCACGGTCGGACGGGCGGGCAAAAAGAGGCTTTCCCTCTCTATCGGTACGGGAAAGCCTCACCGAGGATCGTCCGTTGAGCTGATACAATGAATCCCATAGCAGGGGAGGCGAATCACGGCTTCACCCGGCACAGTTTTTTTCAAGAAGTATCAGCAAGGTCTGCTCAGGCGGACCGTTTTGGGTGGCCAGCATATGCAGGACAGCATGCGCAGAGTTCTGATTGACCGACTGCTTTCCGACAAGAGCGTCGTCACGCTTCAGGAACTGCAGGATGTCCTGAAGGTCAGCATTCCCACGATCAAGCGCGACCTGCGTTACATGCGCAAGGAGCTGAAGGCGCCGATCGTCTATTCACGAACCCGCGGCGGCTATCTTTACGATCTTCCAGCGGGCAAGTCCGGCGCGAGCCCCGAGTTCCAGAGGTTCTGGTTTTCCGCTCAGGAGCTCTATGTCGTCGTGAAGATGGTCGACATGCTCAAGGCACTCTCGAAGGACAAGTCTTCGGTCATTCTTCAGGATCTCGAACCGCTGCGCTCGCGCGTGGCGGGCCTGCTCAATCTCGGCGGCAAGAGTCCGCGCGAGATTCTCGGCAGGGTGAAGGTCATCGACCCGTCGGTGATTCATGGAGAGCCCGAGACCTTCCTGACGATCGGGAGCGCCCTGTTCGAGCACAAGCGCGTGCAGATTTCCTATTACAGCCGCACCCGCAGGGCGGAGTCCTTTCGTGAGATCTCGGCCCAGCGTCTGGTTCATTACCGAAACTACTGGTACGTCGACGCCTTCTGCCACGCCACGAACGCCCTGAGGACGTTCGCCATCGACAACATCCGCCGCGTCATCGTCCTGGGGACGACGGCCAAGCGCGTGCCGCTTCATACGATCGAGTACAACCTCGATCAGAGCTACGGTCTCTTCATGAGCGGCGATCCCAAGCTTGCCGTGCTCAGGTTCGACGCCGAGGCGTCGCCCTATCTCAAGCGCGAGACGTGGCATCCGAGGCAGACACTCGAGGAGCATGGAGACGAGGTGGTCCTGACGGTTCCCTACACGAACCCGACGGAACTCATCGGCGACATCTTCCGCTGGCGAGAGCACGTCGTCGTCGAGGCTCCTGAAGAACTGCGCCGCGAAGTCCGTGAATGTCTCCTGAAGACATTGAGTCAATACTGAGGCTGACGCCGCCTTGAGGGCGGCTCGCTTCCGGATTGACGGTAGACAGGAACTTCAATCATGACGGAAGAGCAGGTCAGGGCGAGGAGACATCGCGGCAGGCGCCATCGCCGCCCGAGTGTCCGGGACTTGCCCGAGATCTTTTTCTGCG
>ERZ857750.1663-NODE-1663-length-23754-cov-3.602430_pt1 | contig 23754 bp, 18 predicted proteins | sample MGYA00519915_ERZ857750 | MGnify/ENA primary metagenome ERZ857750 (study PRJEB31778, sample SAMEA3449358) | human gut metagenome | biome: human gut; feature: human-associated habitat; material: faeces | place: United Kingdom | collected 2010/2012 ... | reverse complement strand
CTTATGGGACTTTTTGTGTACACTCAAAAAGCTCTATAATCTCTACAGTGGTTTTACCCACTACAGAAATTATAGAGCCTTTGTTTTATGCATGACTGGTGATTAAAAATAAATCAATTAAAGTAGCTAGAAATCCAGGAAATACAATGGACTGTTGAGTTTGCCGTGTTTCATTATGTACTTTGCTTGTGCAAAATATTCTGGAAGTGACTGTTTTTCTTGATTATTTATGCTATAATGAAAGAGTAAAATTTTATTTTTTGGAGAAATCTTATGAAAAAAAGCAAATGGTTAGCCCTCGCGGGTGTAGCCCTTCTAAGTGTTGGTGCCTTAGCGGCTTGTTCTTCTAAGTCAAGTACTAGTGGAACGACTTATGGTTATGTTTATAATTCAGACCCAGAATCATTGGATTACATCACTTCAAATACAGGACCTACTAAGACAGCTGTGACAAACGGTGTAGATGGTCTTATGGAAGCAGATAAATATGGAAATCTTGTCCCTTCAGTAGCTGAAGATTGGTCTGTCTCTCAAGATGGTCTGACTTATACTTATAAAATCCGTAAGGGAGTTAAATGGTATACTTCTGATGGTGAAGAGTATGCTGATGTGACTGCTAAGGACTTTGTGACTGGTCTTAAGCATGCGGCTGATGGCAAGTCTGGAGCTCTTTACTTGGTGCAAGATTCTATTGCTGGCTTGTCTGACTACCTCTCTGGTGCCAATAAAGATTTCTCAAATGTAGGCGTTAAAGCAATCGACGATTATACATTGCAATACACCCTTAAAAAACCTGAGCCATACTGGAACTCTAAAACAACTTATGGCTTGCTCTTCCCAGTTAACGAAGACTTTCTTAAGAACAAAGGAAAAGATTTTGGTAAGTCAACAGACCCAACATCTATCCTCTATAATGGTCCTTTCATTCTCAAATCTTTGACAGCTAAATCCTCTATTGAGTTGACTAAGAATGAAAATTATTGGGACAAGAAGAATGTACACTTTGATGCCATCAAATTGTCATATTATGACGGTTCGGATCAAGAGGCTCTAGAACGTGGTTTCACGGATGGTGCCTATAGTTTGGCTCGTGTCTACCCAACGAGTTCTAACTATTCTTCTGTAGAGAAGAAATATAAAGATAACATTTATTACACTGCAGCAGGTGCGTCTACATCAGCCATTGGTGTTAATATCGACCGCCAAAGCTATAAATTCTCAGCCAAGAAGACGGATGCTGAAAAGACATCAACTAAGAAGGCTCTTCTAAACAAAGACTTCCGTCAATCAATCAACTTCGCAATTGATCGGACGGCTTATCAATCACAAATGAATGGTAAAGATGGTGCAGCTCTAGCTCTTCGTAATCTTTTTGTTCCTTCTGATTTTGTCAGTGCAGGTGATAAGACCTTTGGAGATCTTGTAACAGAGAAAATATCCTCTTATGGTGATGAATGGTCAGGTGTAAACTTTACTGATGGTCAAGATGGCCTCTACAATGCTGAAAAAGCTAAGACTGAGTTTGCCAAAGCTAAGGAAGCTCTCCAAGCAGATGGTGTTCAATTCCCAATTCACTTGGACCTTCCTGTTGACCAAAGTTCTAAAATCAATGTTGCTCAGGCCCAATCTTTGAAACAAACCATTGAGCAATCATTGGGTAGCGATAATGTGGTTATCGATGTTAACCAATTATCATCTGATGACATACAAAATGCAACCCTTAACGCGGCTAATGCAGCGGCAGAAGACTGGGATATTTCTAACGGTGTCATTTGGGGTCCAGACTATCAAGACCCATCAACTTATCTAGACATCTTCAAAACAACATCAAGTGAAAATACCAAGACTTTCATGGGTTATGATGATCCAAACAATGCAGCAGCAGCCCAAGTAGGTCTTAAAGATTATGATGCCTTGCTTGATTCAGCAGCTTCAGAAACAACAGACCTCAACGCTCGTTACGACCGTTATGCTCAAGCCCAAGCTTGGTTGGAAGATAGCTCTCTTGTCATTCCATTGACTGTTGGTAACGGTGCAGCACCAGTTATCTCACGCTTGACACCATTCACAGGTTCATATATGCAGGTAGGGGATAAAAACTCAGCAGACTACTTCAAATACGTGAAACCACAAGAAAAAGTAGTTACTAAGAAAGAATATGAGCAAAGTCGTGAAAAATGGCTTAAAGAAAAGAAAGCATCTAACGAAAAAGCTCAAAAAGATCTTGAGAAACACGTTAAATAATATTCTAGAGGAAAAGGCAGTTAGCCTTTTTCTTTTGTCAAAAAAGGTGCGATTCCTAGTGTTCATAAGGGGTATAATTGTGAGAAAGTCAGTATAAGACAAAATATTCTGAAAATTGTACTCATCTTATTTTTTATGGTATAATGTAGGCATATAAAAAAAGATTTTTTGGAGAATGCTTATGAAAAAAAGTAAATGGTTGGCCCTTGCGGGTGTTTCCCTCCTAAGTGTTGGGGTTTTAGTGGCTTGTTCGTCAAAATCAAACACTTCAAGCAATACTTTTAACTATGTTTATAATGCTGATCCTGAGACATTGGACTACCTTATTTCCAATAAGGGTTCAACAATTGATGCTGTGACAAATGGTGTCGATGGTCTTTTGGAAAACGATAAATATGGTAACTTGGTACCTGCTATTGCCAAGGACTGGACTGTTTCAGCTGATGGTTTAACTTATACATACAAACTTCGTAAGGGAGTTAAATGGTATACTTCAGACGGTGAAGAGTATGCAGAAGTAACAGCTAAAGACTTCGTAACAGGTCTTAAGCATGCTGCTGATAAAAAGACAGAGTCAATTTACTTGGCAAAAGATTCTGTAGTAGGTCTTGCTGATTATTTCAATGGTACTGATAAAGACTTCTCTAAAGTTGGCGTTAAAGCACTTGATGATTACACTCTTCAGTACACACTTAAACAACCAGAACCTTACTGGAATTCTAAGATGACTTATTCTCTCTTCTGGCCTGTTAATGAAGAGTTCCTTAAGTCAAAAGGGGATAGCTTTGGTAAATCAACAGATCCATCATCTATCCTTTATAATGGTCCATACATCCTTAAGTCATTGACAGCTAAATCATCTATTGAGTTGGCTAAAAATGAAAACTACTGGGATAAGAAAAATGTCCACTATGATGGGGTGAAATTGTCATTTTTCGATGGCTCTGATCAAGAGGCTCAAGTCCGTAATTTCACTGATGGCGCCTATAGCCAAGCACGTATTTATCCAACAGGGTCGAACTTCGCCTCAGTAAAAAAACAATATAAAGATAATATTTTCTATACACAACCATCTGCTGATATTGTTGGTGTTGGTGTTAATATTGATCGTCAGTCTTACAACCATACATCTAAGAAGACTGATGCTGAGAAAGATTCAACTAAGAAAGCTCTTCTTAACAAGGACTTCCGCCAATCTATTAACTTCTCAATTAATCGTGAGTCATACTCAGCTCAAATTAATGGAGAAGAAGGGGGAGTTCTAGCTGTTCGTAACCTTCTTGTGAAACCTGATTTTGTTTATGCTGGTGACAAGTCATTCGGTGATTTGGTAACTGAAAAGATGGCTTCTTACGGTGACGAGTGGTCAGGTGTTAACCTTAAAGACAGTCAAGATGGTCTCTTCAACGCTGATAAGGCTAAGACTGAATTTAACAAGGCTAAGGAAGCCCTCCAAGCACAAGGTGTTCAATTCCCAATTCACTTAGATATGCCAGTTGACCAAACAGCAAAGACAAAGGTGGCTCGTGCACAGTCTTTGAAACAATCTGTTGAAGAGACACTCGGTAAAGAAAATGTTGTGGTTGACCTCAACCAAATGTCTCAAGATGACCTGTTGAACGCAACTCTTTCTGCTCCTAATGCAACAGCAGAAGACTGGGATATTACTGACTCAGTTGCTTGGGCACCTGACTATGAAGACCCATCAACATACCTTGATATCTTCAAGACAACAGCTAGTGAGAACACAAAAACTTACATGGGATTTGACGATCCTAATAATGCAGCAGCAGCTCAAGTAGGTCTTAAAGACTTTGATGCTTTGGTTGAAAATGCAGCTAAAGAAACAAGCGACCTCAACGTACGTTATGAACGTTATGCAGAGGCACAAGCTTGGTTGGAAGATAGCTCACTCTTCATGCCACTTATGGTCAACAAGGGGGCTGCGCCAATGGTAGCTCGTTTGACACCATTCTCAGGTGCTTACTCTCAAGTAGGACCTAAGGGTTCTGACAGATACTTCAAGTACCTTGAACCTCAAAAAGATGTTGTCACTAAGAAAAACTATGATAAAGCCCGTGAAAGCTGGCTTAAAGAAAAGTCTAAGTCCAACGAAAAAGCTCAAAAAGATCTTGAGAAACACGTTAAATAAAAGGACGATGGAACTTTCTCATTAGATTGGGAAAGTTCTTTTGGAATTAAAGGAAGAGACATGAAAAAATACATTTTATTGAGAACCCTCCGTTCTCTATTGTCAATATTTGTCGTGACGGCCTTGACCTACACGATTATCTATACCATGGTGCCGAGGCGTCTGATTTTCAGACAGGACCCTAACTACAATAAGATTGCTAAGACAGCTGATTCTAAGGCTAACTATGAAAATACAATCTATGAACGTATGGGTTACATTGATTACTATGACACCAAGGAGTTGCAGGAGAAAGCTAGCTCCCTTGATAAGTCAGTAACCACTAAGCCAACAAAAGAAAATAAGGCTATCTACCAAAAATATGTGGATAGTTTGGGACATGGCTGGCGTTTGCATCAGTTCAAGCAAAGTAAACAATTCTATGCGACACGTGATGTGCCAGTACTTGAACGTGTGTTTGGCTTCTATACGCACCTCTTTGAATTTGACAATACTGGATGGGTTAAAGATAAAACAAATCCAAACTTGAAGCGTTATATCCGTATTGAAAATGACCCAGCTATTGGTTGGTCAGTTGTTGGTTCAGGGACTAAGCATAAATACTTGCTTTACTTTAACGGTCAGTTCCCATTTGTTCACCAAAACTTTGTTAAGATGAACCTTGGTACATCTTACCCAACTTATGCTGAGCAAGGTGTTCTTGATGTTATTACACAAGGTCAAGGACAAACACAAAGTTCTGAGGTCAACTTCCCTACTGGTAAGAAGGTATCTTCAGTAGATATCTACTCTCGTACTTATAAATCACCAAGTCAGGCTGATGCTAGAGATCGTTCTTACTATGGAAATGACCCATACACAGCGACCAAGAGTCGCTACCAATACCCATCAATGGTGACAAGTTCTGCCATTGCAGGTTTGATTGGTTTGGTCTTGTCTTATGCTTTGGCAATTCCATTGGGATCGTACATGGCACGCTTTAAAAATACCCTCTTTGATAGTGTATCAACAGGTGTCTTGACTTTCTTGCTTTCACTACCAACCATCGCCTTGGTTTATATCATTCGTTTGATTGGTTCTGAGATTGGTCTTCCAGATTCCTTCCCTATCTTGGGTGCGGGTGACTGGCGTTCATACGTCTTGCCATCTGTTATTCTCGGTCTCTTGTCAACACCAGGTCTTGCGATTTGGATTCGTCGTTACATGATTGACTTGCAATCACAAGACTTCGTTCGTTTTGCACGTGCCAAAGGGTTGTCAGAACAAGAAATTTCGAATAAACACATTTTCAAAAACGCTATGGTTTCCTTGGTTTCAGGAATCCCAGCATCTATCGTTAGTGTTATCACAGGGGCAACCTTGACAGAAACAATCTTCGCCTACCCTGGTATGGGTAAAATGTTGATCGATTCTGTTCGTGCTTCTAATAATGCTATGGTTGTTGGTCTGGTATTTATTTTCACAGCCCTCACCATCTTCTCATTGCTTGTGGGTGATATCCTTATGACTATTATTGACCCACGTATCAAATTGACATCTAAAGGAGGTAAATAATGGCTTCAATTGATAAAAGTAAGTTCCAATTTGTAAAGCGCGATGATTTTGCCTCTGAAACAATTGATGCGCCGGCCTATTCATACTGGAAATCGGTGATGCGTCAGTTCTTCAAGAAGAAGTCAACAACTGTCATGTTGGGAATCTTGATTGCTATCATTTTGATGAGTTTTATCTACCCGATGTTTTCAAAATTTGACTTTAATGATGTGTCTAAGGTTAATGACTTTAGTGTACGTTATGTGCATCCAAACGCTCAATACTGGTTCGGTACGGATAGTAATGGTAAGTCCCTCTTCGATAGTGTTTGGTTTGGAGCTCGTAATTCTATCCTTATTGCTGTTATCGCTACCTTCCTTAACGTTGTTATTGGTTTGCTTGTAGGTGCTGTTTGGGGGATTTCTAAGACCTTCGATATGATTATGATGGAAATCTACAACATCATCTCAAATATTCCTGCCCTCCTTGTAGTTATCGTCTTGACTTACTCATTGGGTGCTGGTTTCTGGAATATGATCTTTGCCATGACTGTTACAGGGTGGATTGGTATTGCCTATACTATCCGTATTCAAATCATGCGTTACCGTGATTTGGAGTATAACTTGGCTTCTCGTACACTGGGAACACCAACTCCTAAGATTGTGGTTAAAAACATCATGCCACAACTAGTATCAGTTATCGTAACTATGGCTAGTCAGCTCTTGCCAGGATTTATCTCTTACGAAGCCTTCCTCTCATACTTTGGTTTAGGGCTTCCTGTTACGACGCCTAGTCTTGGTCGTTTGATTTCAGACTATGCACAGAACGTTACAGTCAATGCTTATCTCTTCTGGATTCCATTGACTACCTTGATCCTCGTTTCCCTTGCTCTCTTTATTGTCGGTCAAAACTTGGCGGATGCCAGCGACCCACGTACGCATAGATAGGAGTCCAATATGACAGAAAATAAAAATGTAATATTATCGGCTCGCGATATCGTCGTGGAATTTGACGTTCGTGACCGTGTTTTGACAGCTATTCGAGGGGTTTCCCTTGATTTGGTTGAAGGTGAAGTTTTAGCCTTGGTTGGTGAGTCTGGTTCAGGTAAATCAGTTTTGACTAAGACTTTCACAGGGATGCTTGAAGATAATGGTCGTGTCGCTAGTGGTTCGATTGATTATCGCGGTCAAGATTTGACTAAGCTTAAGAGTCACCAAGATTGGGCATCTATTCGTGGGGCTAAGATTGCGACTATCTTCCAAGATCCTATGACCAGTCTTGACCCAATTAAGACTATCGGTAGCCAAATTGTTGAAGTCATTGTCAAACACCAAGGAAAATCAGCCAAAGAAGCTAAAAAAATGGCCATTGATTACATGGACAAGGTTGGTATTCCTGATGCTGAAAAACGTTTCAATGAGTATCCTTTCCAATACTCTGGTGGGATGCGTCAACGTATCGTTATTGCCATTGCCTTGGCTTGTCGTCCTGATGTCCTTATCTGTGACGAACCAACAACTGCCCTCGATGTGACCATTCAAGCTCAAATCATCGACCTCTTGAAATCACTCAAAGAGGAGTACGGTTTCTCAGTGATTTTCATTACCCATGACCTTGGTGTGGTAGCAAGTATCGCTGATAAGGTTGCTGTTATGTATGCTGGTGAAATCATTGAATACGCAACTGTTGAGGAAATTTTCTATGAGCCTTGTCATCCATACACGTGGAGCTTGCTTTCAAGCTTGCCACAGTTGGCCGATGATAAGGGTGAGCTTTTCTCAATTCCAGGGACACCACCATCACTTTATACACCAGTTGTTGGGGATGCCTTTGCCTTGCGTTCAGACTATGCTATGCAGATTGACTTCGAGGAAAAAGCACCACAATTCCAAGTTTCAGATACTCACTGGGCTAAGACCTGGCTCTTACATGAGGATGCACCAAAAGTTGAAAAACCTGCGGTTATCCAAAATCTACATGAAAAAATCCGTGCTAATATGGGATTTGCACATTTAGGAGATGAGGAGGAAGGCAATGCCTGAGAAGTTAGTTGAAGTAAAAGATGTGGAGATTTCCTTCGGTGAAGGAAGCAAGAAATTCGTTGCTGTCCACAATGCTAATTTTTTCATCAACAAGGGTGAAACCTTTTCCCTCGTTGGTGAGTCTGGTAGTGGTAAAACCACTATCGGGCGTGCCATTATTGGTCTAAATGATACAAGTAATGGTGAGATTATTTTTGACGGTAAGAAAATCAATGGACACTTGTCTCACTCTGAGAAAAACGACCTTATCCGTCGTATCCAGATGATTTTCCAAGACCCTGCGGCTAGTTTGAATGAACGTGCAACAGTCGATTATATCTTGTCTGAGGGCTTGCATAACTTCCATCTCTATAAGGATGAGGAAGATCGTAAAGCTAAAATCAAGAAAATCATCAAAGAAGTGGGACTTCTTGAGGAGCACTTGACACGTTACCCTCACGAATTTTCTGGGGGACAACGTCAACGTATTGGGATTGCACGTTCCTTGGTCATGCAACCGGACTTGGTCATCGCTGACGAACCAATCTCAGCCCTTGACGTGTCAGTCCGTGCCCAAGTTTTGAACTTGCTTAAGAAATTCCAAAAAGAGTTGGGATTGACTTACCTCTTTATCGCTCACGACTTGTCAGTGGTCCGTTTCATTTCTGACCGTATCGCTGTTATCTACAAGGGGACAATCGTGGAAGTTGCTGAGACAGAAGAACTCTACAACAATCCTATCCATCCTTACACCAAGTCACTCTTGTCTGCTGTTCCTATTCCAGACCCAATCTTGGAACGTCAGAAAGTCTTGAAGGTTTATGATCCAAACCAACACGACTATTCTGTCGATAAACCAGAAATGGTTGAAGTACGTCCAGGACACTTCGTTTGGGGTAACAAGGCCGAAATCGAGACTTATCGTAAAGAACAAAGTAAATAAGTCTTTTCAATGCAAAAAAAATCGTGTTCCTTCTGGAACACGGTTTTTCTTTAGTCTAAATTTAAGCGTTTGGTCATGATATAGTAGGTACCAAAGTAACTTGCTGCGATGAGAATGAGAGACTGAACTAGACTAATGATATATGACGAGTTATTAATTGCAGTATATGTTGCATCTCCGGTCAAGGCTGCACCGAGTCCAAAGAAGAAACCAATAAAGAATAGGATAGCCTGAATGGCGAAAAAGGCGACAAATCCCATAAGAACTTTGTTAGTGTTGAAGAGATTTCCGATACTAATACAGAGGTAATAGAAAAGGATACCAGCAATCATTGACAAGATTGTAGAAGGGATGAAGAGGTAGAAAGCGCCTATCTCTTTTAGGATCTGGCCAAAGTAGCTGGTAGCTAGTAGGATATCTTTCATATCAAGGCAGAAAGCAGCTATAATTCCAATCGAAAGGAGTATAACGAGTGATGAAATGATATCTAAAATAAAGGCTACCAAGAGTTTAGACAAGATTAATTGGTGAGCAGAAACTGGGAGCGTATTGGTTAGATAACCTTCTCTCCCAAAGACAGTCTTTGCAAAGCGTCTGACAATGAGGACTATTGTCGCTATATAAATGGTTCCCCATACGATAATGGTAGCAAAAACCATCAGTGTGAAGAAAGCAAAGAAGAGTAGACTAGGTTCTTGGTGGCTCTGTTCAGTTACAAAAATAGATTTTCGAAGCATTAAACCCAAGGGGATAGAAAGTAGGATGGCAATACCATAGATGCCAAGATACCATTTACGGACCGATTGTAATTCATATTTAACTAATTTCCAAAACATGCTCATACCTCCTAGTTGTGGAACATCTCTCTAAAGAGTTTGTCGATAGATTTGCCATGGGCTTGACGGATATTATCAGCATCACCCTGAAGTTCAATCTGACCGTATTTTAAGAAGACAACTTCATCTAGGACGGATTCAATATCTGCAATTAAATGGGTTGAAATGATAACAGAAGCATCTTCAGAGTATTGGTTGATGATGGTTTTAAGAATGTAGTCACGTGACGCAGGATCGACTCCACCGATAGGTTCATCGAGGAGATAGAGTTTAGCTTCACGACTCATAACCAAAATCAACTGAACTTTTTCTTTGTTACCTTTTGAGAGGTCTTTAAGGCGCAAATCAGGCTGGAGCTTTAAATCCTGCAAGAGTTGCAAGGCAAGAGGATAGCGGAAGTCAGCATAGAAATCTTGGAAGAAGTCCAAGTAGTATTGGATAGTCTTACTTTCATCTAAATAGGTTGTGTCAGGCAAATAAGCCACTTGCGCCTTAGTGATAGGTGACGGCTGAAATCCATTAATAGTTGCTAAACCAGAAGTTGGTTGGAGGAGGCCATTCAAAATCTTGATTAGGGTTGTTTTACCACTACCGTTTGGTCCTAAGAGACCAATGATTTTACCAGACGGGATGGACATGGTCACATCTCTAAGGGCTGGAATACCATTATAGGTCTTGGTGAGATTTGTTAGAGTTACAATATCAGTCATCGGTCTATAAGTCCTTTCCTGTTTGTTCGATGTAGTCAGTGATGATAGATTTGATTTCAGGTGAGCTAAAACCAATGGCTGTCATCTCAGTGACAAAGTTTTTCATGAGACTTTGGGCAATCTCGTGTCGTTTTTGATCAATTAGTTTTTCATCTTCGGTAACAAAGCGACCAGAGGTACGGGCAGAGTAGACTAACCCCTCTTTTTCAAGTTCTTGGAAGGCTCTTTGTACAGTGTTAGGATTGACTCCAGCTTCCTGAGCAAATTCTCTAACGGGTAGGAGTTGTTGTCCCATACTCAATTCCTTGGAAGCTATCTTCAGTTTGACGCGATAGGCGATTTGGAGATAAATTGGCGATTTTTCATCAAATGTCCAAGCCATAAGAGACTCCTTTCTAAAAGTATAATAGCATTATTTTTGTACTACCATAATGATACAACTAAAATACTGAATTTGCAAGTAAAATGCCATATTTTCTCTAATTTCTTTGGCTTTTCCCAAACTTATATTCCTATTTTTGGTACAATAGGGGCAAGTATGTTCGACCTGAAGGGAGATTATTTTGAAAATTTTAGCAACAGATATGGATGGTACCTTTCTAGACCATCTTGGTTCCTATGATAAGGCACGTTTGGATAAGCTTTTGGATGCTTGTGAAGCTAAAGATTATGTCTTTACAGTAGCTTCTGGTCGATCTCTCTTAGCTTTGGAAGAACTCTTTGACGGCTTTGTGGACCGCATTGCTATTATTGCGGAGAATGGGGCCTTGGTTCAGTACAAGGGTGAAGTCCTGTTTGAGTCCAAGCTAGAACCTAAAGATTATTTAGAAATTGCAGACACAACTTTAGCCTTGCCAACTTGCGAGGGGATTCTCTTGTCAGGCCGTCGAGGTGCCTATGCACCAAACGATGCAGATCCAGCCTATCTTAAGGCCATGGAACGTTACTATGAAAATGTCATGGCAACAAACCTTGAAGGGGTTACAGATGATATTTTCAAGGTAACTGCTAAGTTCCAAGGGGATACCATTATGGAACGTGGTGACTACCTCAACACGATTTTTGAGGATATGACAGCTGTGACAACTGGCTTTGATTCTATGGATATTATCCTTAAAGGTGTGGATAAGGGCTTTGGTCTTTACCATCTTTGTCAAGAGTTGGGGCGTCAAGCTTCAGATGTTGTAGCCTTTGGTGATAATCTCAATGATATGGAGATGTTGACCTTTGCTGGGCATGCGGTTGCTACGGAAAATGCCCGCGATGAGATTAAGGCAGTAGCTGACGAAGTGATTGGTCACCATAAAGACGGTGCAGTCTTTGACTACATGGAAGGATTGGTGGACTCAGATGTCTGAGATTAAATTATTGGCCTTGGACCTAGATGGGACACTCTTCACTAAGGATAAGCAAGTAACAGCTGAAAATAGAGCTGCTCTGAAAGCGGCAGAAGCTAAGGGGGTTCATGTGGTCATTACGACTGGTCGCCCTCTGCCAGCTATTACTCATATCTTGGAAGATTTGGGCTTGTTGGATGATAAGCACTATAGTGTGACCTTCAATGGTGGCTTGGTTCAGCGTAATAACGGCGATATCCTCATAAAAAAAGAGATGAGTAGAGAAGATTTAAAGCAGATTTATGCTGTTTTTGAGCCCCTGGGACTTCCGATGGATGTTATCAGTGATGGCATTGTCTATGGTGTGCCAAGTAAAGGCAATCATTCTCTCTATCGTCAGGCTAATCCTACCTTGACCTTCGTTGATGTGGAGAGTATTGATGACATTCCTGAAAATATCGTCTATAATAAGGTAGTTACGGTCTGTGAGGAAGCATTTTTGGATGCCCAAATTCAAAAACTACCTGACCATCTATACCAAGCGTTTGAGGTCTTTAAGTCTCGTGAAATTATCCTAGAGGTCATGCCTAAAGGTGTTCATAAGGCTGTAGGTTTGAGACTCTTGACTGATTACCTTGCTCTGGATAAAGGTCAGGTCATGGCTATGGGAGACGAGGAAAACGACTTGACAATGCTAGAATGGGCTGGTCTTGGTGTGGCTATGGCAAATGCTGTTCCCAAGGTCAAGGCTGTTGCCAAGGCAGTAACGACAAAAACTAATGAGGAATCTGGAGTGGCTGAGGCCATCCACAAATATATTCTAGAGAAATAAGGAGAACCAAATGGGTCTATTTGATCGATTATTTGGACAAGAGGAAAACCAGTCACAGGAAACTGTAGCAAATCAGGAAATTTCAGAAACTGAGGCTCTTGATAATCAAGACTTGTCAACAAGTGAAGGGATAAGCGAGAGTCAAACAGAACAGCTCAGTGAGTCAGAGACTCAAGTAGAAGAGTCCTTGTCCACAGAATCTGTTGAATCTAGTGATTCTACTGTGACAGAAGAAAGTGAAGCAGTGTCTGACGAAGACCTTTCTGTTGATAATCAGGCTTCAAGCGAAGCAGAAGGCGTTTCAGAGTCAGAAGAAAGTCAAGTTGCTGTGGATAACCACTTTGCGGATGTCATGGCTGATTACTATGCTAAGAAGGCTCAAGTAGCTGCTGCTGCAGAAAAAGGTGAAACTGTCACTTTTGAAGCCGTTCAAACCCGTAAAGTTGAGGAAAAACCTGAAGAAGTTCAGGCTTCAAAAACTGAAACAGAACAAGAAAAATATAACCGTACCCTCAAGAAGACGCGTACTGGTTTTGCTGCTCGCTTGAATGAATTCTTTGCGAATTTCCGTCGTGTTGATGAGGAGTTCTTCGAAGAATTGGAAGAAATGCTGATTCTTTCCGATGTTGGGGTTAATGTTGCAACGCAATTAACGGAAGATTTGCGCTATGAAGCTCGCCTTGAAAATGTCAAAAAGACTGAGGATTTGCAACGCTTGATTATCGAAAAACTTGTGGATATCTACGAGAAGGATGATGTCTACAAGGAGCAGATTAATTTCCAAGATGGTTTGACAGTCATGCTTTTCGTTGGTGTCAACGGTGTTGGTAAGACAACGTCTATCGGTAAGTTGGCGCATAAATACAAACAAGAAGGCAAAAAAGTTATGTTGGTAGCTGCTGATACCTTCCGCGCGGGAGCTGTCGCTCAGTTGGTTGAGTGGGGACGTCGTGTTGATGTGCCAGTAGTGACTGGTGCTGAGAAGGCTGACCCAGCTTCAGTGGTCTTTGACGGTATGGAAAAGGCCCTTGCTGAGGGAGTTGACGTCCTTATGATTGATACTGCGGGGCGTTTGCAAAATAAAGACAATCTTATGGCAGAGCTTGAAAAGATTGGTCGTATTATCAAACGTGTGGTTCCAGAAGCACCTCATGAAACCCTCTTGGCCTTGGATGCCTCAACAGGTCAAAATGCCCTTAGTCAGGCTAAGGAATTTTCAAAAATTACACCTCTTACAGGTCTTGTCTTGACTAAGTTGGATGGTAGTGCCAAGGGTGGGGTGGTTTTAGCCATTCGCCAAGAGTTGGATATTCCAGTTAAGTTAATTGGTTTTGGTGAGAAAATTGATGATATTGGTGAGTTCCATTCAGAAGAATTCATGCAAGGTCTCTTGACTGGTTTGGTTTAAAAGAGTATTTAAAAAAGAGTGAGTACTGAGAAAAGGAATTCACTCTTTTTAATGGTGTCCTCACCTTGAAAAAAGTCGCTTTTATTGGTAAAATAGTAAGGAAAAACGCATGCTCTGAAAAGTGAGCTGTAACTTAATCACTGAACAACCCCTAAGCCAAAAAAAGAGATGATTGTTTTCTCTTTTTTAAGGTGAGTCATAAGAAGATTTTTAATCTTAGTTTAAGGAGAAGACATGTCTGAACGTGGACTTTTGATTGTTTTTTCAGGGCCTTCTGGTGTCGGAAAAGGAACTGTTCGTCAGGAGATTTTTTCAACACCTGACCATAAATTTGAATACTCAGTATCAATGACCACACGTGCTCAACGTCCTGGTGAAGTTGATGGAAAGGATTATTTCTTCCGTTCGCGTGAGGAATTTGAAGAGCTTATTCGTAAGGGTCAAATGTTGGAATATGCTGAGTATGTGGGTAACTACTACGGAACACCTTTGACTTATGTTAATGAAACCTTGGATAAAGGTATTGATGTTTTCCTTGAAATCGAGGTTCAAGGTGCCCTTCAGGTTAAGGAAAAGGTCCCAGATGCTGTCTTCATCTTTTTGACACCACCGGATTTGAACGAGCTTCAAGAACGTTTGGTTGGTCGTGGGACAGATTCTGAGGAAGTTATTGCTCAACGTATCGAGCGTGCGCGTGAAGAAATTGCTCTTATGAGCGAATACGATTATGCCATTGTTAATGACGAAGTGCCTTTGGCTGCTGAGCGTGTCAAACGTGTTATTGAAGCAGAACACTTCCGAGTTGACCGTGTGATTGGTCGCTATCGTAATATGATTTCAGAAAAGAAATTATCAGATAAATAAATTAGAAATAGGTATAGAATTATGATGTTGAAACCCTCTATTGACAAACTTTTGGATAAAGTGCCTTCAAAATATTCATTGGTTATTTTGCAAGCCAAACGCGCCCATGAATTGGCCGCTGGTGCTGAACCAACTCAAGAGTTTACGTCAGTAAAACCAACCCTTCAAGCCCTTGAAGAAATTGAATCTGGTAATGTGACTATTCACCCAGATCCAGAATCTAAACGTGAATTGGCACGTTTGAAAGTGATCCAAGCACGTCTTGCTGCTGAGGAAGAAGAACGTAAAATCAAAGAACAAATCGCTAAAGAAAAAGAAGAAGGCGATAAAATCTAAAATCAAAGTCATGCTTTGGTTTATGAGGAGAGGGGGAGCTGAGGCATAGTGTCTCAGCTTCCTTCTTTATGATGATAATCAAGAGCTCAGCTTTTCTTGAGCTTGAAAGATACTGGTCTTAAGGAAGTGACAGGAGGAAATTTATGGTTTTAGTAGCACAAATTATTGTAGACGTTCCTCTGATGCAGACGGACAGACCTTATAGTTACCTTATCCCTGAAGCTATGCAAGGTCAAATTGCCATTGGTATGCGAGTGCATGTACCTTTCGGCAAAGGAAATCGTCTATTGCAAGGCTTTGTTATTGGTTTAGAAGAGCAGGAGAACTTGAGAGACTTTCCTGAATTAAAACCTATCGCTGAGCTTTTAGATTATGAGCCAGTCCTTAATCAGGATCAACTGGATTTGGCTGATCAGATGCGACATACGGTCTTTTCCTATAAGATTTCCATCTTGAAGTCAATGCTACCTGGTCTACTTAATTCGCAGTACGATAAGGTTATCATGGCAACTGATAAACTGGGTGAAGAGGAAAAAGAGACTCTCCTTCAAGGGCAGAATCATATTCTTTTCTCGCAGTTGTCAGAGGTACAACGTCAAGCCATTCCTCGTCTGGTCCAATCGGGGCGTGTAACGGTTGATTACCTTGCTAAAGATAAGCAGAATATCAAGACTGAGAAGCACTATAGTGTTCAAAAGGGTATTCTCGAGACTTTGGCTATTTCGCAAAGGGCTAAGAAACGATTGGAGTTGCGAGACTTCTTGCTAGAAAAGAGTGAGTCTGGCAAGTTGACGGACCTCCACAAGCTTTTTTCACGAGATGTGGTTAAGTTTTTCATTGAAGCTGGTGCCTTGGTCATCACCGAAGTTGAGGTCAATCGTGCCGATAGCTACTTTGAAAAGGTAGAAAAGACAGATTTTCTTGAGCTTAATGCCCAACAGGCGCATGCGGTTGAAGAAATGATGTGCCAAATTGGACAAGGTGGCAAACCTTTCTTATTGGAAGGAGTGACGGGATCAGGTAAGACCGAGGTCTACCTGCATCTTATCGAGAGGACCCTGGCTATGAGAAAAACCGCCATTGTCTTGGTGCCAGAGATTTCCCTAACACCCCAAATGACCAATCGCTTCATTTCACGTTTTGGTGACTTGGTGGCGATTATGCATTCAGGCTTGTCAGACGGTGAGAAATTTGACGAGTGGCGTAAGGTTAAATCTGGTCAGGCCAAGGTTGTGGTAGGAGCGCGTTCGGCTATCTTTGCTCCTTTGGACAATATCGGGGCAATCATTATCGATGAGGAACATGAGGCTACTTATAAACAAGAGTCCAATCCTCGCTATCATGCAAGAGATGTTGCCTTGCTGAGGGCTAGGAGTCATGGAGCTGTGCTTGTCCTTGGGTCGGCAACACCCTCTATTGAGACACGGGCGAGAGCTCAGAAAGGGGTTTACCATTTTCTTGAGTTGACACAAAGGGCTAATCCTAATGCTAAAATTCCGCAGGTGGAAGTGGTGGACTTCAAGGATTTTGTGGGCCGTCAAGAGGCGAGTGATTTTACGCCACCTCTTTTGGAAAAAATCAGGGAACGTTTGGCACGTAAGGAACAAGTCGTATTGATGTTGAACCGTCGTGGGTATTCCTCTTTTGTCATGTGTCGTGATTGTGGCTATGTGGATGATTGTCCGAATTGTGATATTTCACTGACCTTGCACATGGATACCAAGACCATGAATTGCCACTATTGTGATTTTCAAAAAGCAATACCACATGTCTGTCCCAACTGTCAGAGTCGTCAGATTCGCTATTATGGGACTGGGACACAGAAGGCTTATGACCAGTTAACGGAACTTTTGCCAGAAGCCAGAGTGATTCGTATGGATGTTGATACGACACGTAAGAAAGGTGCTCACGAAAAACTCTTAGAGACTTTTGGAAGTGGCAAGGCTGACATTTTGCTTGGGACTCAGATGATTGCCAAGGGCTTGGATTTCCCAAATGTTACCTTGGTAGGGGTCTTGAATGCAGATACGTCGCTTAATTTACCAGATTTTCGTTCGGCTGAGCGTACCTTCCAGCTTTTGACTCAGGTGGCTGGTCGTGCTGGTCGTGCTGACAAGGAAGGGGAAGTTATTATTCAAACCTATAATCCTAGTCATTATGCCATTCGGTTTGCGCAACAACAGGATTATGAAGCTTTCTATGCTTATGAGATGGGGATTCGACGTCAGTTGGCCTATCCGCCATATTTTTATACGGTAGGAATCACGCTTTCTCACAAGGATGAAGAGTTTGTCGTCCGCAAGAGCTATGAGGTTATGGCTTATTTAAGAAAGCACTTGTCAGACAAGGTGACTTTCCTAGGGCCAACGCCTAAGCCTATTGCTCGAACACATAACCTTTATCATTATCAGATTATTATCAAATACCGTTTTGAGGATAACTTGGAAGAAACGCTTAATAGGGTCCTTGACATGACTCAGGAGCCTGAGAACAAGGACCTGCGTTTGATTATTGATCACGAACCTCAGAATTTTACCTAATCTAGAAAAGGAAGAATATGACAAAATTAGTATTTATGGGAACGCCTGCCTTTTCAGCGACAGTGCTGGAAGGACTTTTGACAGATGAGCGTTACGATATTGTTGCTGTGGTGACGCAACCAGACCGTGCTGTCGGCCGTAAAAAAGAAATTCGCATGACACCGGTCAAGGAAGTAGCCTTGGCGCATGACTTGCCAATTTATCAACCGGAAGAATTGTCAGGGTCAGAAGAAATGGCGCAATTGATGGCACTTGGTGCTGATGGGATTGTTACTGCAGCTTATGGACAATTTTTACCAAGCAAGTTGCTTAATAGCATGGATTTTGCGGTGAATGTCCACGCTTCTCTCTTGCCAAAATACCGTGGTGGGGCACCTATTCATTATGCCATTATCAATGGGGATGCAGAAGCAGGTGTGACAATTATGGAAATGGTCAAGGAGATGGACGCTGGTGACATGGTTAGCCAAAAGGCCTTGCCAATTCTTGACGAGGATAATGTTGGTACCATGTTTGAAAAATTGGCCGTCTTGGGTCGTGACCTTTTGCTTGAGACCTTGCCTGCCTATATTGCTGGAGAAATCAAACCTGTTCCTCAAGATGCCAGTCAGGTAACGTTTTCGCCAAATATTAGTCCAGAAGAGGAGCGCCTTGATTGGAACAAGCCGGCTCGTGACATCTTCAATCAAATCCGTGGTATGTACCCATGGCCTGTGGCACATACCTTGCTTGACGGCAAACGTTTCAAGATTTATGAAGCGGACTTGGTAGAAGGCCAAGGACAGGCTGGTCATATCATTGAAAAGACCAAAAAGAGTTTGGTAGTTGCGACTGGTCAAGGAGCCATTTCACTTAAGACAGTTCAGCCTGCAGGAAAGCCTCGTATGGCTATTACTGATTTCCTTAATGGGGTCGGACGCAATCTTGAAGTAGGTGATGCATTTGGCCAATGATTGGAAAAAAACAGCCCGTGGACAGGCACTTCAAGTCTTAGAAGAAGTCTTCCAGGAAGGAGCTTACTCAAATATTGCTCTCAATACCCATCTGAGCAAGTCGCATCTGACAGATAAGGACAAGGCCTTGGTGACGGAAATTGTCTATGGGACCGTGGCTCGTAAGATTACGTTGGAGTGGGTCCTAGCCCATGTCATCGAGGACCGTGACAAGCTTGAATCTTGGGTCTATGACTTATTACTTTTGAGCCTCTATCAGTTGGCCTATTTAGATAAGATTCCAGCCCATGCGGTGGTTAATGATGCCGTTTCTATTGCCAAAAATCGTGGCAATAAAAAGGGGGCTGAGAAGCTGGTCAATGCGGTTCTTCGTAAACTATCTAGCCAGCCTTTGCCAGATCCAAGCACAATCAACCGTGTCAATAAACGCTATTCTGTTCAGTATTCTCTACCTGTATGGTTGGTTAAAAAACTTATCGACCAGTATGGAGAGGATCGTGCCCTTGCTATTTTCCAAAGCCTTTTTGTGAGAAACAAGGCTAGTGTGCGTGTAACGGATGCGTCACGTTTGGAAGAGATTGCGGAGGCCACTGGGGCTGAGTGTTCAGTATTATCCCCAGTCGGGCTTGTTAAGTCTTCAGGTTACTTTGCTGGGACAGATTATTTTAAAGAGGGCTTGTTGACCATTCAGGATGAGACCAGTCAACTGGTTGCGCCAACTTTAGGGATTCAAGGTGAAGAAGAAATCCTGGATGCCTGTGCGGCGCCTGGAGGTAAGACTGTCCATATGGCCTCTTATTTGACGAGTGGACATGTGACGGCGCTTGACCTCTATGATCATAAGCTTGCTCTTATCGAAGAAAATGCACAACGTCTTGGATTAGCTGATAAGGTTAAGACTCAGAAACTGGATGCTAGTCAGGTACATCAAGTCTTTCCAGTTGATAGTTTTGACAAGATTTTAGTGGATGCACCTTGTTCAGGAATTGGGCTCATTCGTCGGAAACCTGACATCAAATATAACAAGGATCTCCAAGACTTTGAGTCCCTCAAGGCTGTGCAGTTGGATATCCTATCCAGCGTTTGTCAAACCCTACGAAAAGGTGGTATAATAACATATAGTACTTGCACCATCATAGCAGAAGAAAATCAAGAGGTGATTCAAGCCTTTCTTGAGAGCCATCCTGATTTTGAGCAAGTTGCCTTAGACCATCCATGTAAAGACATCGTGGTCAATGGCTGTTTGGCAATTACCCCCGAACAGTATCTAACTGATGGTTTTTTCATCGCACAGTTGCGTAAAAAAGCTTAGGGTTACAGAGGAGGAAATGCTGACGCAAGTCAGAAAGAAAACTATGGAAATATCATTATTAACGGACATTGGCCAAAAACGGTCAAATAACCAAGATTTTGTTAATAAATTTGTCAACCAAGCTGGTGTTACCCTTGTCGTTGTTGCAGACGGGATGGGCGGACACCGTGCTGGAAATATTGCCAGTGAGATGTCAGTGACTGATCTTGGTCGTGACTGGATTAACACTGATTTTCGTGAGTTGAGTCAGATTCGTGATTGGATGATTGCTGCCATTGATGCAGAAAATCGTAAAATTTATGAACTTGGCCAAAACGAAGAATATAAGGGAATGGGAACAACTATCGAGGTTCTTGCCTTTGTTGATAATGCTGTGATTTTTGCCCATGTTGGGGATTCACGTATTGCCCTTATCCGTAATGGTGAGTATAAGCAATTGACGAATGACCATTCTTTGGTCAATGCTCTTATCAAGGCTGGTCAGTTGACCGAAGAAGAAGCAGCAGTTCACCCACAACGTAATATCATTACGCAATCTATTGGGCAAGCTGCTCCGATTGAGGCTGACCTTGGTGTTCAACAATTGGAACCAGGGGACTATATATTGGCCAATTCAGATGGTTTGACCAACATGATTTCAGTCGAACAGATTGTTCATATTGTCAACAGCCCTGGTTTCGTCGAAGAAAAAACGAGTCGTTTGGTAGCTGCAGCCAATGAGGCAGGTGGTCTTGATAATATTACCGTTGCTCTCATTAAGGTAGAAAGTGAGGAAGGATAATGATCCAAGTTGGCAAATTGTTTGCTGGACGTTATCGAATCCTTAAATCTATCGGACGTGGTGGTATGGCGGATGTTTATCTGGCTAATGACCTGATTTTGGATAATGAAAAAGTGGCTATTAAGGTACTTCGTACCAATTACCAAACTGATCAGGTGGCTGTGGCCCGTTTCCAACGTGAAGCGCGTGCCATGGCAGAACTCAGTCATCCTAATATCGTTGCTATCCGAGATATTGGCGAAGAAGACGGCCAGCAGTTCTTGGTGATGGAGTATGTGGACGGTTCGGACTTGAAGAAATACATTCAAGACCATGCGCCACTTTCTAACCAAGATGTTGTGCGTATCATGGGGGAGGTCCTTTCCGCCATGACTCTTGCCCATCAAAAGGGCATTATCCACCGTGACCTTAAGCCACAAAACGTTCTTTTAACTAAGGACGGTACAGCCAAGGTCACAGACTTCGGAATTGCGGTTGCCTTTGCAGAGACTAGTCTAACTCAAACGAACTCTATGTTGGGTTCTGTCCACTACCTGTCACCAGAGCAGGCTCGTGGATCTAAAGCGACTATCCAAAGTGACATCTATGCTATGGGTATTATGCTTTTTGAAATGTTGACAGGTCATATTCCTTATGATGGCGATAGTGCAGTAACCATTGCACTCCAACATTTCCAAAAACCACTACCATCGATTTTGGCAGAGAACCGTAACGTTCCCCAAGCTTTGGAAAATGTGGTTATTCGAGCAACAGCCAAAAAACTAGAAAATCGTTACAATAGTACTTTGGAAATGAGCCGTGACTTGGTAACGAGTTTGCATCCTAGTCATCGACGTGATGCCAAGGTAGTCTTTGATGATATGACGGATACCAAGACCTTGCCGAAGGTTGATCCAGTTCCATCAGCAAGTCTTGAGAAAAAAGCCGTTGCTGCTGAACCATCAGAGCCTACACCTGCTCCAAGTAAACAACCAAGGAAAAAAACGACACCAGCTAAGAAGAAAAAGAAGAAGAACTTCTTCTCAACCTTACTCAAGGTTTTCCTAGGACTTGTCTTTATTGGTATTATCATCTTTGCTTATTTAGTCTTTACCAATCCTGATAATGTCCAAGTACCTAATGTGGTCGGTCAGGAGTTGTCCACAGCTCAGACTAAAATTGAGGGTGCTGGATTTAAGGTAGGAGAAGTCAAAGAAGTGGAAGATGACTCTGTCGATACGGGTAAGGTCATCAAGACAGATCCTACAGCTGGAACCACACGAAAAGAAGGATCAAGCATTGATGTCTATGTTTCTTCTGGTAGTAAAGGTTTCGCTTTGAAAGACTACAAGGGTAAAAACTATAAGGATGCCATTGAGGACTTAACTTCGAATTATGGTGTTTCTGAGGACCAAATTGATATTCAGCATGTCGAAGACGACAGTGCTGAAGAGGGAGAAATCCTATCTCAAAGTCCAGGGAAAAACAAGTCTTTCAATCCTAAGGATAGTAAGGCTAAGATTAAGTTCCGTGTGGCAACTCCTAAGATAGTTACCATGCCTGATGTGACTGGTTTGACGGTTTCAACAGCAGTTCAAACCTTGAATCGTAAGAATATCTCAAGTAGTAGCATCGAGTACCACGACTATAATACTGGTGCCAAATTAGATAAGGATAAGGTTCCTAGCAGTACGGAGGTCCTTTATCAAGATCCACAAGCTGGTACAAGTGTTGATGGTACAGTGATTCTCTATGTTTCAGTTGTAACTGAGAGTTCAAGCATTCAACAGTCAAGCTCAGCAAGTACGACACATTCGTCGTCATCTACAAGTTCTAGTTCTGAAAGTACAGCCTCTAGTACCGAAACAGCTACTGAAGCTACCCACACAGAGCAATAATAAGTTTTGAAATCTTAGATATAAGAGAAAGAGAGGTTTTTTGCCTCTCTTTTTGATTCAATTGCTTGGGGATTTTAAAGTGGTTGCTTGTCAGGAATGGCAGATTCTTTTATAATGAACGCGTCACATAGAGGAGAGGCGCAATGAGAAACCGTAGAAAACTGAAAAAGGTATATTATTAGCTACGATATTGTCATGACGGTTCTATCCCTTCTTTCCATAGGGAGAGTGATTTTTGATTTGGTTGGGTTGATTACTATTGGGAGACACTCTTTTCTATTTATTAATCAGACCATTACCCTTATATTTTGCTTTAGGTTATATTATTTGTTTCTCCTTGGCACTTCGGAAGCGGATTTTTGTTAAAACGCATGTGTTGGACTTGTTGACCATCATTTCTTAAAATGAAGTATTCACCTTCCTTTGTTTTTCAAGGGGGCCGCTTTGCTCGTTTGGCAAAAATCTCATGTCTAATTGGTCTAAGTAGTAAACTTAAGCATAATTCAAATCGTATTAATCGTAGGAATGGTTTTTACTTTTTGCTTTCGGTTAATAGTATTATCATCCTTATCAGTAGTGCTATTATCGTCCGTGTGGAGCATCATAATTTTATAGATGCTATTTGGTGGTCTTTGGTAACAGTTCCCACAGTAGGTTACGGGGCCCTAAAACCATCGTAGGTAAGGTGATTGCTGTTGTGCTTATGTTTAGTGGAATTACTACTCTGGGGTTGTTGACTAACTCTCTTAATAATATTTTTGTATGTTCAGGTCGCCAAACTGAACGAAAATTAGCTGAGTTTGAGAAGGAGGTGGCTGAACAACATGCCATTCTTGAGGAGATCAGAAGTACGGTGCTTGCTATGAGTAGGAAAATGGATAAGAACGACGACTAGGTTTTCTGTAGATTAAAGATTGTGCTTCCTATGATGGGGGTGCTTTTTTGTCGCTATCTCGTATAGCCAGTAATCTCTCGAACTAGTCCTCTTTGTCAATTAGTCCAAAATTTGATAGAATGAACCCTGTATACTTTTATTTGAGAGGTCCTTATGACCAAATTTAATTTTTTCTTAGTG
>ERZ857750.1650-NODE-1650-length-23909-cov-2.845686_pt1 | contig 23909 bp, 14 predicted proteins | sample MGYA00519915_ERZ857750 | MGnify/ENA primary metagenome ERZ857750 (study PRJEB31778, sample SAMEA3449358) | human gut metagenome | biome: human gut; feature: human-associated habitat; material: faeces | place: United Kingdom | collected 2010/2012 ... | reverse complement strand
TTCCGCTTTTAATAGGACGAATTCTGTTTTTCTCCATATTGACGTTTCACTCCTCGTTTATTTTTTGGCGGGCTTTACGAATGCCCTTAAATATTGAAAATTCCGGCAAAAACCTTCGTATTTTACTGGTTTTTGTGCAATATCATGGCATAACTTTCCACAATAGCGCATTTTTAACTATAGCATAGCGATATTTAGCTTGTCAATACCCAATTTGAACTTTTTTTCAAACTTTTTTCAAAATAACAGGAGGCATCGTGCTCTCTGCACAGTGCCTCCTGCTTTTCATTTTATGTCTGTAGTATCTGCAACCTATTTTACGGTCACTTTTTTAACCTTAGACCAGTCAGAATGTAAATTCATCTGCTCACCATTGTATTTTACTGTCGTATAAGTACGAACTCTTACATAGTAAACTTTTTTAGATTTTAAATTTTTCACTGTCTTTGTGACAACCGAGTTCTTTGTGATCTTTTTATTCTTCACAGCTTTTACAAAATTCTTATCTGTAGAATACTGTACCTGATATCCGGTTACTTGTGTCGTCTGTTTGCTCCATTTTACATCAAATCTCTTCTTTGCGGCTTTTAATGATTTTACTGTTACAGATTTCGGAGCAATCTTGAATGTCTTTGTCTTTGTTCCGTTGTAATCACCCTTGAATGTAAGAGTTACTTTGTATTTTCCAACGTTCTTGCAGTTACCTGTATATTTTACAGTGTAGCCTTTGATTACTTCGCCTTTTGCGTTCTTAACTGTTACTTGCGGTTTCTGTACTTTGCCATTGTAAATGTATCTTGTATTGGAAAGTGTAATTGACTTCGGAGTGGCCGCTGCTTTTGCATCCTGTAATTCTTTCAGTGTACTCTCTGCTTTCTCAAGTACATCTTTGTTGCTTACCAGTTCTTTCTGTGCATCTGTCAGTGCATCGTAAGCTGTTCTTGCTTCTTTGATCACATCTTCGGATTCCAGTGTTACATCTCCGATCGCACTGATTTTATCGATCACTGCCGTAACTGCTTCCGGCATGGTTACTGTAACTTTGCAGTATGCGTTGCAGGCACCTCTTGTATTATCATTATTATAATAACGTCCAGATACTACATAAGTTCCCGATTTATCAAAAGATACTTTGAATTTACCATCTTTATCTACTTCAATATCTTCGCGGTAATCTTCATCTGTAACCTTATCTGCTCCATTCTTTCCGACGAAAATCATTGTATATGCACCATCTTCATTATTACATGGTCCATACTGTGGTGTGTGCATAGAGCTTGTATAACGATATGTCAGTTCTACATCCTGTCCAACTTCTGTTGTAACGTCGTCTGTCTCAATTGCGCTGTAAGGTGTGTAATCCTGTCCCGGTCCATATTCTCCAAAGAAACCATATCCAGGATATCCATATCCTGCGCCCCAGTTTCCGGCTGCCTGATAGAATGTATATTTGTCTCCGTCTTTTGCTTTATACTTTGCACTTACCGTAGGCGCATCAATACCATTTAAGCACCAGAGCTGATCCATTCCCCATCCAAACATATCTGTGATCCATCCGCTGGATCCGATATCTACAGTTGCAAGTTCGTCTGTCATTCCTTTATCTGTTAATGCCTGAAGTAAGATATGAAGCGGTGTGATATAATCCGCATCATCCGGTGCATTTTTAATCTTGTAGGATTGGAAAGACGGTACCTCGTCTTTGTTCATTGTTACTTTCGTATACGGAAGAATGGTTCCGTCATCCTGTTCTGCTCTTACATAGCAGGTAATTGTATTCTTGTCTGATGAATCTGCGTTATCTGCAGCAGATACTGCCATTGGCAGGATAAATGCAAGCATACAGATACTGACTATAGCAGTCATTATTTTGTTTTTAAACTTCATAAATCTTATTTCCTCCCTTTTCTCTTTTCTTTATATATAAAACCTCAGATAAATTCTGAGATATAAGCACAACAACAATAAAAAACCGGCTCCTGAATCACCCAATTCAAAAGCCGGTTATACGCACACACAAGAAAAACATCTGTTTTTCTTCGCACAGCACAACAAATCTTTTATCTAATATTTCAACTTCGGATTGGGCAAAGTCAAGGATGCAGCACTCCGTGTATCTGACTTAGTCTGTGTATTATAATGGTAAAAATTTCATATTATAATTTCCAGACTTCACAGTGACCGTCTCGCGAGGCTTCTCACCTCATTCCACTGCCGGGGGATTTCTTTATCAATCATCCCGGACGTACTGACCTTTCTTATTCTCTTTTCTATTCACTTCATAATGATACAATATTTTGTTTCATATTTCTACTATTTTATTTTTACGTTTTTGACCGCTGACCATCCAGAATACAATTTAGTTGTCTTTCCATTTATTTTTACATTTTTGTATGTGCGTACCTTTACGTAATACATCTTCTTAGATTTTAATTTTTTCACTGTTTTCTGCACCGTTGTATTCTTAGATATCGTTATGGTCTTTACTGATTTTTTAAATTTCTTATCCGTTGTATAAGAAAACTGATAACCGGTTGTCTGGGTTTTCTGTCTGCTCCATTTTGCTGTAAAGCTTTTCTTTCCGGCTTTCAAAGTTGTGATCTTCGTTCCCTTTGGCACAATCTGAAATGTCTTTGTGACCGTGCCTTTGTAATCACCTTTGAATTTTACAGTCACTTTATAGCTTCCGACATTTTTTCGTCCAGATGCATAGGATACGGTATAGTTACTCGTTGCAACGATCCGCCCTTTGGCATTTTTCGCCTTCACGGTTGGCTTCTGCACCTTTCCATTATGTGTATAACTTGTTTTCGCAAGAGTTACATTTTTTTCCTGTATGACCTCTTTTTCCGGCTCTACTTCCGGTTCTTTTTTTGAAATATCCAGTGAAACGCTTGTGATCGGCGCTGTGTAATCACACCCTGCCTGTCCGTCTCTGTTCTGATATTTCACATATGGGAATGTGATTGTAAGATCCGTATCATCCGGTGTAAGAGATTCTTCTGAGTAGCTGACATATTCTGTCACATCTCTCGTCTTTCCGTTCGTATAGGTCGCAATAACCTGCATACCGGATGGGTCGAATTTTTCTCCTTCTTTATAAGATGTCTTCTTCGGCTGCTTTGTCACTTCCAGTTTACTGATCGTCGCTCCAAGCGCCATCATATGGTTGGAATCATTGCGAAAATATAAAGTTCCGTACTCGTCCACGATCGGGTTGCAGAGTGCATACTGCGCCTGCGCATCAGACGGTGTAAAAAGCACAGTTCCTACATCATATGTATTTCCTTTATCAGTTTCCTGCTCCAGATCAGTGGCTTCCGTCTGTCCCGGTTCATCAGAGATCACACGGAGTTTCCCCGGTGTGTAATTATCAAAAAAATAGACATACACTTTTCCGGTCTCTTTCTCATATGCTCTTGTCAGAACACCACTCGTCTGCGGATATCCCTGCGTCGGTACAACATATGCAATCGACATTGTTTTCAGATCCAGCACCGCGATTCCATGTCCGCTGTATGCACCAAACTGTTCTGATCCCGACACGCCTACATATGCTCTTCCATTGTAAACCGTCGGTGTTGAGGTACTCATTGTAAGATCGGAGCCTTTGCTGTTCTCCAGCTTGATCCACCGCAGCGAATCTTTGTCAAACGTTCCGTCCGCATTTACAGAAATACGATAGAAATAACCGGATTTTGATGTGAAATAATAATCACCCGTCGGGTTGTCCCCTTCTGTGTCTTTTACAATGTTACATCTGATATCTCCGGTAAACGGCAAGGTCAGATCATCGATCACTTTTCCATTTTTCGGATTCATGGAGAACACATGTGCATATCCGCTCTTGTAACCACTCTCTCCGTCTTCCGTTCCCTGCAGCAGGAATTTTCCACTCTCATCCGCGTAAGTTCCTGCCCAGTAATAGCCGCCTTTTCCGGTATGTGTCCAGGTTGCCACTTTCTTTTCATTTGTCTGGGACGGATCTTCGTCTGCTGCCGAAATACATACATAATTCGCTTCTGCTGTCTCTGAATTCCAGAAACCGGTATAAATATATCCATTTTTATACGTAATCTGGCAGTTCGGCTGTCCACCGAGCGGATCTTCATAAACCCACAGCGATTCCATTGTCTTTGCATTGAATGCCTGGATTGTTCCCTGGCTGAGTCCGACAAAAATCATTCCGTCCGCATAAGTCGGTGGCTGGATTGCAAAGGAAGAAGGTCTTGCAAGCGCACCTCCGCGTTTCACCAGTTTTCCGGTTATCGTATCCATTTTCAGCAGATTCTTACTGTCATATGTGTACAGATATCCGTCTACAAGAATCGGATGTCCGCAGTAACCGTCAAAATCATCTTTATTTGCCCAGTAGAGAACGCTGTCTTCTGCTTTGACCGGTGTCTTCTCATCTAAGACTACGTTATTATTCTCATCCCGGAAACTCGGCCACTGAGAATTCAAATCTTTAATTTCTGTATTTTCCGGCGCTTCTTCCAGTGTGACCGGAACTTTGATATCTTCCTCCACACGGAAATCTGTCACCCTGACTGCCTTGTAACCATTTTTTGTAATCGTATAGGAATACGGTATTCCAGGCAACAGTTTACAGATTCCATTTTCCGTATAAACAGTAGTATGATCCGTCTCATTCTGAATGAAAATATTTGCATCTTCCGGATCTACCTGAAATGTCACCTGAACCGGTTCTTTTTTCTTTACACAGATTGTGTATGTATTCTGCACGGTATCCAGATTCGCATGCGCAACCTGGATTTTGATCTCCTCATCTTCTCCATTTTCAGAAATTGGGACTTCTATATCCGACAGATCAGAATACGTCTTATCGCCAATGACTGCATAATAGCCGCCATCATACCAGTTTTCATTCTCTTCATTCAGGAAACTTCCGGAAAGGTTTACAGATTTCGTTCCTTTTGCAACATTTACCTGATATTCATAAATTTCCCGGTCAAACGCCTCTGCCGTTCCATTTGCATTTACAAATGTAAGATCTCCGGAAGCGTTTGATGCTTTCAATGACTTTAAATGCAGAGAACGCCGGATATTCATTTCATAATTCTGGTAATAAGTCACACCGGATACTTCTTTGTAAGTGACAATCGTCACTGTATTTCCATACGCACACGCTTCGATCACATGCCCCAGCACCGTTGCTCCTTTGCTCGTATTTACTGCTGCAATTCTTGTCTGCTCTGCCTGGGTTCCATCGGATTGTTTTGTCCAGACAGCTTTCACCTGATAATCATTTTGCGTATTCGCCTGTACATAAATGGCACTGTTTGCATCCGGTACCGCGTACTGGTACATATGCCGACCAGATTCAAATTCCTGCTCCGGTGTAAATACTTCCCGTCTGTTACCCATAGCAGCATTGTACATTGCGAATCCCGCAAGTCCGTCTTTTTCTTCCGGTTCTGTGGCGGTCACCGTCATTGTGCCGTCCGCAGCCGCTTTCACCTGAAATGTCTTTCTTGCAAAATAGGTATCACCCTTTGATGCAATATAAGAGTAGGAAGCACCCGGAATCAATGCATACGTTCCATCCTCTTCCGGTTCGATCTCTTTATCTTTCGCATCTACAATGACTGCTTTCACGCCATCCGGTGTTTTCAGCGTTACCGGTACTTTTTCAACCAGATTTACTTTGAAATGATAGGTACGCGATTTTCCATTCGTGTGGGCAACTGTCACAGTAACCGAATTTGTGCCTTTGGAAAGATTACATTTTCCATCTTCCGAAACAGTATCTCCATTTTTTACCGTCACACTGTAGCCGTCCGTTCCATAGGTTTTTGTTTCGACCGATACTTTACTGCTGACTGTATCTGTCTCATATTCTGTAATATCCGGCTCAAATCCCAGATTCAGCGCACGACCTTTTGCATCTTTCAGCGAAATGTCTGCTGTCGGAACACGTTTAAACGTCACCGGATATTTCTGCACCTGCACACCACTTGTGCCGGAAGAGTTTTCCACCGTATAACGTGCTTCCAACTCAAGTTTTCCACCAGTCATTCCTTCTTTTACACCGGAAGTACAATCGTTCTTTCCACTTTCCCACGCAATGGTTTCTCTCTCTGCGGATGGCTCCGAATCCTGCGTATCTTCCTTTACTTCCCGCCAGGAAAGGACTGCTGATGCATTTTCCCTGTCCGGAAGATCCTGTCCACGCTCTGCATAGAGGTATACCTTTTCATTTTCCCCGGCACGGTCGTCCACCTCACAGGTTACGCTGTGCCCATCCGCATCCGTTTCATATGCATATGCCTGTTTTTTTCCATCTGCATCTGTCCGGCTTTTCAGTAATTTCACGTCGCTAAACCATTTCCCGGACGGGAGTTCCGCCTGAATGGTCATACTTTTTGTAATCTTCAACTCTTTTCCGTCTGCGTTTTCATAACTGTTATAACCGCCATCGGATATTTCATAGCTGTATGTTCCGGGTCTTAAACTGATCGTTGTCCCTTTTGCCGTAACGGTGTTGTCATACGCATCTGTAAACTTAAGCGTCAGATTCTTCTGTGTTTTCCCGTCCTGCATCGCATTTACCGTGATCTTTACGGCTGCCGCACTCAGATATTTTTCATATGCGGCAATTGCATTATTCAATTCTTTTAAAAGAGACGCCGCTACATCCTCTTCGGCATTGCGGTACGTTTTTCTTGCATTGTCATATGCCTTTGCACATGCCGAATCTTTCTGCACATGGTTCGTCATCTTCTCGTATTCTGCCATGCGAAAAAGCAGCGCACTTCTGCTTTTTGCATATTCTGTCATCTCAGTAAATTCTACTACCTGAATATCTTCCGGTGACGCATCCAGATCATAACTGCCGTCGTCGCAGAACACGCAATAGTTTCCCGCTTTCCCTTCTATTTTCTTTACGAAGCTGTCATCTACACTTCTTTCGAATTTGTATCCACTTTTCTGCAAAGCCGTCCAGATGGTATCTCCTGCCTCATACGTTACATATACCGGCAAGATCAGATTCTCATTTTTACCGGATGCTGCCAGAACGAAACTTCCTGCTCTCTTCGCGGTTTCTTCTTTCTGTTCCGTCAAATCTGCCGTCTGCTTTTTTGCACTGTCTGGTTCACTCTGCATTTGACTGTCTTTTGCAGAACTTTCCTGCTCATAACTTTCCTTTGCAAAACTGCTCTGCGTGGTGCTCTCATCCGCCGCATACACAACCGGCCCCGTACTGACGCTTACCATCGTCACACATAGTATTCCCGCAAGTAATCGTTTCCACTGTTTCGTTTTCATGCGCATTCTCCTTCATTCTTATCTCGTTTGTTTCTGCTCAAATATTCTCTGGCTATCCTGCTGTACTTTTTGAATCAGCCAGCTCATTTTGCCAGCTTTATCTGTATCTCCAGCACAGATAATGATCCCGGAAACATTTCCATTTACTCCTTCGTTTCTTACAAAGACAAATCACTTTTTCCACATAAGCAAGCATTTCCTTTCTTTCTTTTTCGCTTACGGTATGCCCGCTGAATCTCGCTTTCTGATTAAGGAAATGCATCCGTTCGCTTTCTGCCTGCGCACATGTTTCGTCAGCCTCCGTTGCACCTGCAAAACCTGCCACCGGCACTTCCATGCCACATACTTTCACCTCGCACAGTTCCATAAGCTTCTGACTGTAGCCATACAATTCCGCAACTGCTGCCGCTGGTTCCATCTTACTGACTTCTATTTCAAAAGAAACTAATTTTTTTCTTCTCTTCCATAAAATGATAACGCTGATTCCCACAATAACAAGCACCAGAATCAGCAGAAACAGCCACAGAAGATGTTTCCCAGTCTGTCCACGGAATACAGGTTTGTCATTCGAACTCTTCTCCTGCTGACCGTCCGCTTTTTGCGGCTCGTAGGTCTGTCCGCTTTTCTGATATAATTTTCCTGCTGCTCCGCCTTTTCCGTTTGTGCCTGACAGGATGTCTGATAATTTCTGCTCATCTTCCTTATCTGTATAACCCGGCGTCACCTCAAACGGGATCCAGCCAACGCCGTCCAGATAATATTCTGTCCACGCATGCGCCTGTTTTTTCTTAATTTTCACCGGCTGTCCGGCTTTCACATTTCTCATCTCATCTGCGGACACATAATAACCTTCCACATAGCGCGCAGGCACTCCGAGATAGCGAAGCATCAATGTTGCCGCTGTCGCATAGTGTACATCATATCCATTTTTGGTCTGCTCAAACGTATAGCGCAGAAAATCCTGTTTGCCATTATCTGTTCGTACAGCTTCGTTATAATTCAACTGGTTCGCCAAAGTATCCTTCACCAGCTTTAAGATCTTTGTCAGCGAATGTTCTTCCTTTTTTTCATTTTTCAGAAGTTCTTCCATCACGCCGATCGCCGTGTTCGTAAGGCGGAGATCTTTTGCATAGACAAATTTCCGGTATGCCTCTTCCTTCTTAAGATACTGCTGTACTTTTTGCTCCTTCTGGTGTTTTTCAATCCAGACTGCCTGTTTGTACCAATCCGCCGTACTTCCGGTGTAGTATGTCAGTTTCTCTTTTCCGGTCTGCGCCGGATTTTCTGTATCTCCGATCACATCTTCCGCAAAAGCGGTTCCTGCTTTCAAACCATATGGTAAATACCTGTTTTTCTCGCATGCCGATACATTTTCAACTATCACGGACGCTGTTTTTTTCTTACCGGAAAGTCCAAGTGCCTCGCCCGTTACGTTCTGTCCGTAGAGACCCGATCTGTGCATCCAGTAAAATAAAGCTTTTCCTTCTTTTCGATCTTTCACATCCAGTGGCTCCCAGGAACTCCCTGTATAGATTTCCCCGGTCATCTGTCTGAGATAAAGTTTCTGCGGATGCTCCATCGTAACAAGAAGCGCTGTCTTTTTACTCTGTGTCCGCTGTTTTACATCCGTAAGCACACCCTCTGTCAGCGCGGTCTCTCCATGATCGTAACGCATGGCATGTATTTTTCCTGCAAGTTCCAACCTTGCATGTCCGGCATTGAGCGTATCTGCACCTGTACGTTCCAGGATTTCTTTTACGATTCCACTCCCTGCGAGGCAGATGCCGGCTATCAGCACCAACGCACCTGCAAGTGCTATCCTGTTCTTCCAGAATCTTTTTCGTAAACTATCTCCTGCCATACCGGAACGGCACGCAAAATATATGGCAAGAAAGAGTGTTCCTGCAAACAGTCCCCATCTTTTCCGGAAAAATCCGATTCCATATCCTGCCATCCAGATTGTCCAGACCACAAGGAGCATTCCTGTTCTTTTCTTTTTCACAAGAACAAAAAGCAACATTCCGAGAAGTACTGCAAGAAGAACTGCTGCCAATACACTTCCTGCTTTTCCATGCACCGGATAATCCAGCCAGATTTTCCCTGTCTTTCCTGTGAGAAATGCTCTCCAGACATTTCCCTGTCTGCTGAAACCATTTTTCACAGCCTTTCTCTTTACCAGCGCTGTAAGAAGCAGGATTATGCTGAGCCCTGCGAACCACCAGTTGTCAGAAATGGCTTTCTTATTCTGTTTTTTCTTTGTGATATAAAGTCCTGCCAATATAACATCCTTCCTGCATTTTACACGCTGTTCTTTACAAACTGTTTCTTATAATCTCTTCTTTGTGATCTGTTCTTTATAATTCCATTCTTATCAGATCTTCTCTGTAAGTTCCGGCGCAGTAGATGATCCTGCCCGGTTCCGCAATTCTTCGTTCCGGTTCTCTGGCGCAGAGCACCTCTGTCACCTGCGTTTCTTTCAGCTCATCCGGAAGATTTCCTTCTTCCTGATTTTCCATTCCAAAAACAATCACTTTCGCATATGTATTCTGCGTCTGCTCTTCCACCGGAAATTCTCCTTTTAACATCTGCGCGATCGCCCGCTGCAGTTCTTCCTCTGTTCCGACCGGCATATAACAGCTCTCCTCATTCTGCTGCCATCCAAGTGTAAATGTCTCACCCATTTCCCAGATCATCTGAGCAGCAGATGAAACAACTTCTGCCATCGTATCCATTTCTCCTGCTTCTGCCTGTCCTTCCTTATTCCAGAACAAAAGCAATGTTTTTATTTCCGGAAGGCTCGGCTCTCTTATGATAAGCTGCCCTCTCTTTGATGATAATTTCCAGTGGATCTGCCGCAGGCTGTCACCGGGTGCATAATCGCGGAGCGCATACGTCTCGGTCTGATCGTTTCCTTTCCGGAACGGCGACCATTCTTCGGCATCCTCTGTACTTCCGGCTGCCGGCTCTAAAACTATCTGCGGTACAAATGTATCCGGCAGTACAACCGTTTTTGCCACAGACTGTGTCCCGTTCTCTTTACAGCGGACAGCAAGAAAACCAAGCCAGTCCATCAGAAAAACTCCGGTTACCTTCATCGTCAGATAACCGCAATAATCTGAGCGAAAGGAAAAACTTTCTTTTGTCTGTTTCTCTGTCACTGTCGGAATCTCAATATCCTGTTCCGTCATTTCTTTCGTCAGCCTGTTTTTCATCTGTACTCTGACAAAACTATGAAATACCGGAAGTTTTCCTCTGTTTTCAACAAAAATATCCGCAGACTGTTCTTTTCCTTTTTCGGCAGACGCCGGGCAGAAAATCTCCTTTTTCAGATTCTTTCTTATGTACAGATTCAAAGCTGTGCTTATAAACGGAATCAGAAACCAGAACACCACGCAATAAAATGCTATGGCACTGTCACGAAAAAATACAACTGTTCCAAGTACCGCCAGCACAAATATCCAGCTGATCATTCCTTTGATCCTTTGTTTTCTCATTGAATCACTGACTCCTTTATCTCCGGTCCCGGAATCTGTTCTGTCAGTTCTTTTAAGACAAACTCCGCAGACTGTTCATGCAGTCTGGCTTTGGCGGAAAGCAACAGTCTGTGCACACATACCGGTGCAAAGATTTCCAGCACATCTGCCGGTATCACATAATCCCGCCCTTTGATAAATGCACATGCTTTCGCGCTCCGGCATACTGCAAGCGCCGCTCTCGGACTTAAGCCAAGCTGAATATTTTCCTGTGTTCTCGTCGCTTCAACAAGTTCTGAAATATAATTGTAAATCAGATCATCCACATAGATGTTCTGCACCTCTCCGATCAGTCCGAGAAGTTCCGGAATATCCACTGCCGGCTGCACATCATCCAGCGGATTGGCGTGATGTCTGTCTTTCATCATCTCAATCTGCCCGGCACGATCCGGGTATCCCATTTTCAGTTTCATCAGGAAACGGTCAAGCTGTGCATTCGGCAGTTTCTGAGTACCCGCTGTACCGACCGGATTCTGGGTCGCAAGAACAATAAATGGTTCTTCCAGTTTTCTCGTGACGCCGTCCACTGTCACCTGTTTTTCCTCCATTGCTTCCAGAAGCGCTGCCTGTGTCTTGCTGGACGTACGGTTGATCTCGTCTGCCAGCAGAAGATTTGTCATGATCGCGCCCGGTTTATACTGCAATTCTCCTGTCTGCATATCATAAGCAGAAAATCCGACAATATCAGACGGCATCGTGTCCGGTGTAAACTGGATACGCTTATTATCCAAGCCAAGCGCCTTCGCAAATGCTGTCGCAAGTGTTGTTTTTCCGGTTCCCGGCACATCCTCCAACAGCACATGTCCCTGTGCCAGTACTGCGATCAGAACTTTCTCTATGACATCATCTTTTCCGACAATGGCTTTTTTCACTTCTTCCTGTATCTGTACTATTTTATCGTGCATATCTGTTCCTTTCTCCCTGCTATCCTTCTGCATTTTATTTAAAATCAAAAATCCATTTCTTCTCTGTCCGCAATTTCTGTACCGCTTCCAAAGCGATCATTGCCTGATACGTTGCCATCGCACTTCCTTCTTCGTCCGCTTTTTCATGCATATATATGCCATCCTCTTTACGGAACTTTGCAAGCGCGTCCAGCAGTGTGCTTTCTTTTTTCGTAAATGTCTCATCCTTTCCCGGATCTCTTTCTAGTGCGCACAGTGCAAGGATCACCTGGGAAATGGATTCAGAACTTGCAATGTTATCATATAGAAATTCTGCATCGTCAGACTCCTGCGCAGCAAGCCATTTTACTGCTGCATCGATACTTTCTTTCATCTTCTGCGCATCCAGTTTTTCCTTCTTGCATTTGTCTTCTTTATAATAAGGTGCAAGTGCCTGCACCGCCATAGCTGTTATATCTACTTCCGGATCCAGACTGTTGTCGATACAAAAGCCACCACTTTCTTTTTGATACTCCAGAAGCTCTGTTATAAACTTCTTTCTAAGCTCCGGCTTCTTTGGATTGTTATAATCTCCGGCATCCAGCATAAGCAATGCATAGCACAGTCCATTTGCGCCCTGGATTCCCGGATCGCCTTTCGTAAAATTCCAAGTTCCGTCCGCAACAAGATCGATCACTTTCCCGGATGCGTTTTTCACTTTTTCCGGATTCCCGTCAAGCGCCAGCATCGTAAGTGCGATCCGGTGATATTCGGTTGCCTTTACTTTACTTAAACCGCCGCCCTGCTCATATGCTTTTTCGACATACTTCTGCAGCCGATTCAAATATGCCGCCTGCACTTTGCTGTCTGCTTTTCCCGAGAATGTCAGCGCAACCGCCGTCCAGTCGCTCGTTCCGTCTCCCGCCGGGAGCGTACTTTCATCCAGCAGGACAGATTTTTCTTGTGATTCGTAAAATGTATCCAGACTTTCCGCACTCTGTGCAATCTGCGATTTCAAATCTTTTTTTACCTGCGTCTCTTCCTTTGCACATCCGGCACTTCCAACAGCAAGTGTAAATGCAAGGATTCCTGCAAGCAGGCGTTTTCCATATTTTCTCATCTTCTTCTCCCTGGCAGAGACTTTTATTCTCTGTGATCTCTTAATTATCTGTTTCCCCTATTTTGTTTGGCGTATCAGAAATTGTTGGTTTTTTCATTTTCTCACTTTAGTGTATCTGCAGTTGTTTCTTCTTTATCTGTCGGCTGCGTCTTATCCGATGAATCCGGCTTATCTGTGGAACCTGGTTTGTCTGATGAATCTGGCTTATCTGTAGAACCTGGTCTATCCGGTTTCTCAGAGTTTCCTGTCGCCGGAAGTGTTTCCCGCTTTGTCTCGCCACACCGCTTACATGTATACTCTACATATCCATCTTTCGTCGCTGTAGGCTCCACGCGGGATGTCTCTTTATAACTGTGTCCCTGTTCAATAATCTCGCCGTCTCTCCAGACTGCACAATAACCGGATAATGTTCCTTCTGTTGTCGCTGTCACACCGACGTCTTTTCCATAAGCAACTGTATAGCGGAGCACGATCTTCTCTCCACCGTTTAACTTCCATGCAGACATTGCCTTACCCGGGCAGTAACTTCCGTTTATGAAATACAACCATCCCGAACCTCTTGTGAAATCAAATTCGCTCAGCCGGTCTCTGGAGCCCGGCGAAGTAAACGTAATACCATCACGCTTCAGCAATTTTTCCAGTCGTTCTCCAATCTTACAACCTTTAAATGCATCCGCGCGGGCAATGCTGCTCAGATAAAATTCCTGTTTTACAGAACCGCCGGAATTATAAGCATACCCGTAATCATCCAGCATTTTCAGCACCGCTTCTGCCGCCGTATCTCCGGCTTTTACATCTACCGTTCCTTCTTCTACAACGCCACATTCCACGGTTGTCGCGTCAATAACAATCGAGACGCTTCCGATTTTCTCATCTTTATTATGATACTGGTAGCGAAGCTTATATTCCACATACTTGGAATTGCCGTCTTTGTCCCACGCAAGTACTGTGATCACATGGTCGGAAGTATCGCCCACATTCGGACGTTTAAACTGTAATTCATATTCATATACACCACTGCCGGTCGGATTTGTCACTTCTTTTCCATCCATGATTACACGAATCGCATTCGAATAAATACGTTTTTCTTCCCATGTTTTCGCACTGACTGTAAATGTAAATTCCGATGTATGGATCGTATTTAATCCGTCATCCAGATTTGTCTCTATCAATGGCGGATGCTTTCCTACTGTCGGATTATTTTTATCTGCCTTATCTGCCTCATAATCGATCACTGCCTGCGCCCAGTCACGGTTTCCTTTTTCATCCGTATAGTAAATGGTAATAACATTTTTACCGTGCTTTAATGTTGCCTGATAATCTTTCTGATTCTCTGACTTCAGCCAGGTTCCGTTGCCGGTATCATTCTCATGCTTGTAATTTACTTTTATCTTCGCGTCTACATCAGACTTCGAATAATATGCATAAAAATCCAGCTTATCTTCTGTAAGCTCCGAATAAGTGATTGTCCGGCTGTAAAGATCCGTCACCAGTTTCCCGTCTTTGTTTCCGGTATTATCTCCGTTATCCGGCTTTTTCAGATTATGGTTTCCACTGTCTGCATCATTATCTCCATTCGGATTCTTCCCCGGAACTTTATCGTCCGGTTTGCCATTATCACCCTTTGTCTCCTGGTTTCCTTTCTGTTTCTGCGCTTTTGAACCAGAAGATTTCTTTGTCTTTTTCTGTTTCTTCTGTGTGGTGTTCTCTTTTGACATCTCCTGCGTCTTCGTCCCGGAACCATTTCCGCTCTTCTGCGCTTTGTCATCGGTTCCATTTTTTAACTGTTCTTTTTTCTTACCTGATTGACCGCCGGTTCCGAAATTTGTCTTTAACTTTGTTGTCTTATCCGAAATCGGATTATTCGGTTTCACAGTCCGCCCCGGTAGCATCCACAAAAGTGCAACAATCAGAAGAAACGGAAGGATGCCTGTCAACAGTTTTTTTATTCGTTTCTTATCCATTTATTTCTCTCCCAGACTAAATTTTCTTCTGATCCTCATTAGTTTTCGCGTCCACGGTTCTGCTGCCAGATACAGCACAAGCGCCGTGCACACTCCATGACTGATATCAAAATACAAACTCTGCGCATAGGCAAGTCCGATTGTTTTCCAGTTGATCGGATCTACATATCCGATAATATATTGAAGGTTCATAAACCAGCCATAAGCAATTCCGCAGAAAAATCCGAACACACACAGCCGGACTGGTTTCTTTCTCTTTCCATGTTCATCTGTCTGCACCTGTCCTACTGTACCAAATACACCGATCCGGTACAGAAGTCCGGTCACCAGACCGATCATCCCCCATGAAAACATCTGCCACGGTGTCCACGGTCCCTGCCCGAACAGAAAATTACTCAAAAGCGCCGCAAGCGCACCGGTAAGATATCCTGCTTTCGCACCAAATGCAATCGCCGTGATCATCACGATCGCCGTCACCGGCTTGAAATTCGGAAGTGGTACTATGGAAAATGCCGCTCTTCCCACTACGCACATTGCCGCCATCAGAGCAACCGGCACGAGATCTCTCGCCTGTGCTTTTCTTTTATCAAATGTCAGATAGAACGGTACCGATGTCAGAATCAGAAACAGCACTGCCAGCGCCAGATCTGAATTTTGCATGATCCAGTTCAGGAACGGCTTTCCTGCTTTTAAAGAAAGGAACGAAGGCGTACGCATCATCCATGTATAGCAAATAAGCGAAATAATAAGCAACAGACATGTGAAAATTGCTGCTATGTCACTTCTTCGTTTTGTCTTCTGCATACGGGGTCCTCCTCTCCTTGATTTCTGTTCTCTTTGCCGGTAACTGCAAAGACTGCAAATGTATATTATTTTTTATAAACTTATGCGTTTTCAAATTTCCATATGTGATAATACCGCACGCACAACTTCCTCGCACGTAATCGCCTCCGGAATTTCATTCCCGGCAATCTGGTTTGCCGCTGTTGTGTAGAAACGGTTTCCCGCAAAAAATGCGTGCGGCTCTCCTTCGGAGATCACCTGACCGTCGAACAATAAACCGCATCGATCGGCATAAGCTGCCGCAAATTCCAGATCGTGTGTTACAAGGAGAATCGCAATGCCACCCTGTGTCAGTTTCTTCAGTAAGCCTGCAAGTTTCTTCTTAAGATATGCATCCAGACCTTTTGTTGGCTCATCCAGAAGCAGTATCTTCGCATCCAGAAGCAGTAACTTTCCAAGTGCCGCCCTCTGCATCTCACCTCCGCTTAAGTCATATGGATGCATGGAAATCTTATCTGAAAGCTCCAGAAATTCTGCCATTTCTTTTGCACGTTCTGCATCCTGTCCGGCACTTTCCAGAAGTTCTTCCCATACAGTATCATACTGGAAAAGTACTTGCGGACTTTGCGGGAGCATGGCAATACGTTCTCCCTTTTCCCGGATTACTCTGCCTCGCCGCTCTTTTATAATTCCGGTCAGTATTTTTAATAATGTGCTTTTCCCGGCTCCGTTCCCGCCAAGAAGAGCAAACATTTCTCCTTTATATAAAGACAGATCCAGACTCCTTAAAATGTCCACTCCGCTTCTCTCATACCGGAACCAGACTTCCTTCGCACGCAGGACGATGTGTGAATCTTTTTTATCTGCTTTTCTTGTTCCGCTATATTTCATATCAGACTGTCTATTACATCTGTCAGTCAGCACCTCCGCCAGAGCAAGTCTGCCATCCCGGATTGTAAGTGGCAACGGCTTCCCACTGTCATAGATTCCTCTTTTCTTTAATTCCTTAAATATCCGTACTGCTGCCGGAAGTCCTTCATAGATTCTTGATGTATGCTCATCGTTCTCCTCTTCCATTGAAAAACTCAGCATCTCTGCCAGCTTCTGCGGTGTTTTCAGTGCTTTTTTCTTTCCATTTTCCATCAAAAGGACATGGTCTGCCATCAGAAATACTTCTTCCAGCCGGTGTTCACACAAAAGTACCGCAACGCCCAGCTCCCGATTGATCTTGTGAACCATCTGCAATAAATTAGATGCCGCCAGAGGATCCAGCATACTGGTCGGCTCGTCCAGAAGCAGAAGTTCCGGATTCATCACCATCACAGAGGCAAGATTTAACATCTGCTTCTGTCCACCGGACAATTCGCATGTCTTTCTGTGAAACAATGTCTCCATGCCGAAAAAGCTCGCCATCTCACTCACCCGCCGGCGGATCGTCTGTACCGGCAATGCCGCATTTTCCAGTCCAAATGCCAATTCATGCCACACCGTATCCGTCACGATCTGATTGTCCGGATTCTGCTGCACATACCCAATGCGAAATGCACTGATCTGTTCGTCAAACTCCTGCAATGGCTTATTCTTATAATAAATATTTCCTGCAAATTTTCCTGCCGGCTGCATCTGTGGCTTCGCCATCCGCAGAAGTGTTGTCTTTCCACACCCGGATGCCCCGCACACAACAAGGAACTCTCCTTCTCCCATCGAAAAGGTAAGTTCATCTAACGCTTTTTGTTCCGCTTCCGGATAAGTAAAACCTACCCCTTCAAATCGTAAGAGTTCCATGCTTTTTCTTCCTTCCATTGTATCAGTCCCGGGATTCCGAGAAGTATCAAAAATAAAACAAGAAACAAACTGTTTGCTTTTTTGCTTCCTCCACTTTGTATCTGCGGGTAAAATTCCATCGTCATACATCCCATGCCCCGGAGTACGAAACAAAAAATCACGATTACACCCACTATGCCTGAAAAGAAAATATCTTTTTGTTCAAACCGGAACAGATGAAAGGTTGTCCTTCTCCGAAGCCCATTTTTCGCAGTCCGTAACCTCTTGCTTTCATAGAATCCGCCTGCTCCACTACATTTTCCAGGCTCCACCCAAGCAGTACCGTAACTGTCTGCAGTGCGTCCTTTGTCCGTGAAAGTATCTGTTTCCACCCACGCTCTTCTTCCGTTCCTTTTAACATCTTCTGACTGTCACGGATCTCTTTCATTTTTTTAGTCAGATCCGGGATATAATTCCATGCCATTGTAATAAGGAGTGCGCTGGATGGAGCAATTTTCCCAAAAAGATAAAGAAATTTATCATTTGTCATCACTTTCTGATAACAGGCAAACCATAAAATAATCGCCGCCATCGACAAGCCCGATGTCAAACCATACCCAAACGCTTCCAGTGTGATCCACTGATTTCCAAGTTTGAATAACCGTGTCACACCTCTGTGATTCAGAAGCGGATTGACAACCGCTATAAAAAGCACGACTGGAAGCATCCATTTACACCACGAAAATGCACGTCTTCCTTCTATATTATATAGAAAAAACAGTGCACATGCACACGCCAGCACCATTGCCAGCGGATGATGGCAGAGAAAAAACAGTACCATCACTGCCACGAAATATGAAAATAAACATGCCGGGTGTAATTCTTCAAAACTACTCATTCTTTTCCTTCCACTCTTTTGCTTTCTCTTTATCGGTTCCTTTCAGATCAGCACCAAGATCACAACTGTAATTCCATTCATCGCCATCTTTTAATGTATATTCACCACAGCTTACTTTTGCATATTTGCCGTTCACACTGTACATCCAACCGCTCCAACGTCCACCGTCCTGTTCATACAGGTTGCCGATTCCCTGAATATAGGCTGTCTTTTTGCCGCCGGAATATTCCATCTGTATTCCTTTGGCATCCTGCACTTCGCAGAGCAGATCAAATACGGAACTGCCCTTCTTCACCTGCATTTTTTCCTTTTTCAGCATGCAGCCATCTTTCGGCAGCACACCTTTCCACTTTTTCTGTTTTGTCAGACCCTTTTTAATCGCCGTATCACAACGGATTTCCACAGATACGTCCATCTTTTCTTCACTGGTCTTTGAAGATCCGGCTCTGTCCGGTGTCTCCTGTGCACATCCTGCCAGCAGCAGACAAACGCTCAATATCGCTGTGATTTTCCACAATTTCTGTTTTATTTTTATCATTTTTCCACCTTGTTCTTACTTTTTATCCCCAATATATCTGCCTGGCTCCTCTGCTTACAAACAAACTCATTCAGAATCAGACCTTCTAACCTGTTATAAACTATTATAAATAAGTATAAAAAATAAGCCTCCGTCTTCATGCCTCCGGACTTCTCTTTTATGATCTCCAGATACCTGTATCCTGTCTCGCAGTTCCAACCTACTCACGTCCCTTCTCAAGAATCTCTCGTTCTCAATGGATCTGACGCTTTCGTCCTGATTACAGTAGGGATAAAGTCTGTGGCGGAATCTCACCGCATGTTCCTTGAAAAATATAATAAGCCACTGCAAAATCTGGTCGGGCTTCTGTATTTTCCTGCATCTGTACAGACGACCATTTTCATTCTGTTAATCCATATGAATCTTACTATCCCTGCCTGTGTTTGTCAAGCACACCACAGTTCCTGCCACCGACATTTTTCTCCGGCTGCTATGGCAACAGAGACGAGATAACAAAAAGCAGAAGGACTTCCTGCCCACCGGACAGGCTGCCTTCTGCTTTTTATTATTCCTATATTATGATTCCTCACCCATGCTCACACGCTCAATGTGCATGGCAAGATAACCGATCTCCATATCTTCCAGAGTTACCCGGAGTGCCTTGCTCATATGCTCACAGACAGTCTTCGCCAGTGCATAGGATTCTGGAAACTTATACTCTACATAATCATTCATGTTAATTTTCAAAGATTCTCCGTTAAGCGCTCTTGCCACCATATATTTGACATGATTCATAAGACGGTTATAACTCAGTGAAATAATATTAATATGGATACCTTTCTTTTCTTCAATCAGGGATACACACTCTCGCACAGCTCTCGCCATTTGCATCGAAACAGAAACCGACTCCTCTTCCAACGCAGAATGAATATGAAGCGCCACATAACCGACTTCATCATCATCGATCTCTATATTTTTTTCCTTTTTCAGCATCTCTTTCAGCATGCAGGCAATCTTAAATTCACTGTAAAATAAAGCCTGTATATCTTCCGTCAATGGATTCGATATCTGCTCACCGCGTTTAATTCGCTCTACAGCAAATGCAATATGATCTGCCATCGGGAATAAAATACTTCTGTCTACTTTTCCAAATTGTTCCTCCGCTGCATTCAGGATCTGATTCGCCATCTGAAAATACTCCGGTGCTACACTTTTGATCAAATCTGCCGCGTCACCTTTAGAAGATGTTTCCTGCAGGGAATAAACGGTGCAGGTTTCCGGTTTCTCCATCCGTTCACCGATTTTTCTTCCAAATCCTGCTCCCTTCCCGAGTAGAACATATTCTTTCTGATCATTCAGGTCAATTACGATCACACCATTGTGATTTAACACTTTGCTAATACGATACATGTTTTCCCCACCTTTATCTGCCTTTGACAGATTTCCTTCACTATTCCTAGTCTAACATATATCCTTCATATTCACAAATCTGTTTTCGAAGTTTTAACACCATAGACGGTGCTACGGAAAGTTCATCCACGCCAATTTCCATAAAAGTATCCGTCAATTCCAGATCTGCGCCAAGCTCACCGCAGATTCCAACCCATTTTCCATGTTTGTGCGCATTTTCTGTCACCATTCGGATCATACGGATAATTGCCTTGTGATGGGCATTATAAAAATCATCCAGCTTTGCATTCTGACGGTCGATTGCCATCGTATACTGCGTCAGATCATTCGTTCCGATACTGAAGAAATCAACCATCTGCGCCAGTTCGTCGCTGACCATCACTGCTGCCGGTGTTTCAATCATAATTCCCTGTTCCGGAATCTGATATGGAACTCCCTCTTTTGTCAATTCGTTTTCTACTTCTTTTACAATTTTCTGGATTTTGGCAACTTCCTCTTCCGATGTAATCATTGGATACATCACAGACAAGTTCCCATATACCGCTGCGCGAAGAAGTGCACGAAGCTGTGTTTTGAAGATTTCCGGCTGTTTCAGGCAGATACGGATGGCACGATATCCCATTGCCGGGTTTTCTTCTTCACCCAGTCCAAAATAATCCACCTGTTTATCTGCTCCAATGTCCAGTGTACGGATAATCACTTTCTTTCCCGCCATTGTCTGTAATACCTGACGGTATGCACGAAACTGCTCTTCCTCCGTCGGAAAATCTTCTCTTCCCAGATACAAAAACTCACTCCGGAACAGGCCCACACCTTCTGCATCATTTTCCAGTACGGAAGGAATATCGCCCACGTTTCCGATATTTGCATACAGATGTACTTTTTTCCCATTTTTCGTACAGGTTTCTTTTCCTTTGTATTTTTGCAGAAGCGCCTCTTTTTCCTCTTCCTCCTGCATCTTTTCCTTTGCAGCCGCACACTGTTCTTCTGTCGGCTCTGTGATAAATGTTCCTGCAAACGCATCCAGGACAGCGGTCATTCCATTTTCCAGTTTATCCAGATCCATTTCTGTTCCGATCATTGCCGGAATATTCATCATTCTCGCAAGAATTGCCGTATGGGAATTGGAAGATCCATGTACAGTTACAAATCCAAGAATTTTCTCCTTATCCAACTGCACGGTCTCACTCGGCGTAAGATCATCTGCAACAATAATAGATGCTTCCTCTCCTGCTTCCATTCCTATGCTGTTTCCATTTAAATTCTCAACCAGACGATTAGAAATATCTTTGACATCCGCAGCTCTTGCTTGCATGTAATCATCATCCATTGCCGCAAACATCTCTGCAAAATTATCACCTGTCACTGCGACGGCATAAGAAGCACTGACTCTTTCTGTACGGATCATATTGCGGATGGCATCCTGATAATCTTCATCTTCCAGCATCATCTGATGCACTTCAAAAATTGCCGCACTCGCTTCACCAACCTCACTTAATGCTTTTTCATATAAATGCTGAAGCTGTTCTTTCGATGTCTCAACTGCTTCTTCTACTTTTTTAATCTCCGATTCCGGATCCCCTGCTTTTTCTCTTTTTACCTGTACATCCTGTTTTTTAAGGACTGTAACCGGTCCAAGGGCAATGCCCTTGAATACCGGTTTTCCTTTATATTCCTGTGCCATAATTTTTACCTCAACGATATTTTCCACTCTTTTGCATTCTGCAAACTTTTACAGATTTGCCTCCAAAAATGCTTTGATTCCATCTGCTGCCGCTTCTTCATCCGGTCCTTCTGCTGTCACACGTACTTCCTGTCCGCATTTGATTCCCAGTGCCATTAAAGCCATCAATCTTGTAACTTCTGCAGATTTTTCATCTTTGTAAATCGTAATCTTACTTTCGTATTTTTTTGCCTCTTTCGCAAGCATTCCTGCCGGTCTTGCATGGATTCCCTGTTCGTCTTTTACTGTGTACATAAATTCTTTCATTTGTTTAATCTCCTTTTTTCATTTTTCTTTATATAATGTTGGATCCTCCAACGGGTTTCTTAATATCTGTCTATTGCAAATAATGGTTCTCCTGCTTTGATCTCGCCTTCTGCCAGAAGTCTTACTTTATCACTGTCTTCCAGTTCTGTACAAAGGACCGGCGAACACAGAGACGGGGCATGTGCTTTCAGAAAATCAATATCAATTTCCATCAGTTTTTCGCCCTTTTTCACTTTCTGTCCATTTTCTACAAATACCTGGAAGCCTTCACCGTTCAGGCTTACTGTATCAATTCCGATATGAAGCAATAAAGATAAGCCACTGTCAGTTAAAAATCCAATTGCATGTTTCGTATCAAATACAAACACGACTTCTCCGTCCTCCGGCGCAACAATCTGTGCATTTTCCGGTGTCACAACTGCTCCATCTCCCATCATGCGTCCGGCAAATCCTTCATCCGGTGCAGTAGACAGGTCGGCTGCCAGACCTGTGATCGGACTGGACACGATAATTGTCTCTTTTACTTCTTTTGTTTCATTTTCTGCAGTTGTATTTTCTTCTTTTGTTACAGCAACTTCTTCTGCCTGCGGAACGATTTCTTCGTCCGGTGCTGTTTCTAAATAGTCTTCAAAGTTTGACTTGATCACTGTAACTTTCGGTCCGTAAATGATCTGCACTCCATTTCCTTTATGAACCACTCCGGAAGCTCCTGTCGCTTTCAAAATGCTATCCTGTACAAGCTCCGGTTTATAAACTGTGCAGCGAAGTCTTGTCGCACAGCAGTCTACGTCAGAAATATTTTTCTTTCCACCAAGTCCTACAAGAATTCCTTCTGATACTGCATCCTCTGGATTTGCTGCTGCACCTTCTTTTCTTGCGTTGACATCTGCTCTCGTATAAAGCTTTACTTCTTCCACATCGTCACGTCCCGGTGTTTTCAAATCAAATTTTTTAATCAGAAAACTGAACAAAACGTAATACAGAAGGAAATACAATATCCAACTCCGACGATCACGATCCAGATCCAGCTTGTCTTTTCATTTCCCTGTAAAATTCCAAACAGGAACATATCGATCAGTCCACCGGAGAATGTCATTCCGACACCGACTTTAAAGACGTGCATCAGCATATAAGCAAGTCCTGCGAATACACAGTGAATTCCATACAGCACCGGTGCAACAAATAAGAATGTAAATTCCAGTGGCTCTGTAATTCCTGTCAGCATGGAAGTCAGGGCTGCGGATAATAATAAACCTGCAACTGCTTTCTTCTTTTCCGGTTTTGCTGTCTTATACATTGCAAGTGCGGCTCCCGGCAATCCAAAGATCATAAGTGGAAATTTTCCACTCATAAATCTTGTCGCAGATACTGCAAAATGTTTTACAGACGGATCTGCAAGCTGTGCAAAGAAAATATTCTGTGCACCTTCGATAGTTTTTCCAGCCACCTCTAATGTTCCGCCTACAGCAGTCTGCCAGAATGGAAGGTAGAATACATGATGCAATCCAAACGGGATCAGCAGACGCTCCATAAATCCGTAAACCCATGTTCCTGCATATCCGGATTTCAAAACAAGATCTCCGATGTGGTAAATACCAGACTGGATCACCGGCCATACAAAAAACATTAAAATTCCGACTCCTACATAGATCAGACCGGAAATGATCGGTACAAATCTCGTTCCGCCAAAGAATGATAACACTTGCGGAAGTTCGATCTTATAAAAGCGGTTATGCAGCGCCGCAACTCCAAGCCC
>ERZ857750.1645-NODE-1645-length-23940-cov-7.714423_pt1 | contig 23940 bp, 27 predicted proteins | sample MGYA00519915_ERZ857750 | MGnify/ENA primary metagenome ERZ857750 (study PRJEB31778, sample SAMEA3449358) | human gut metagenome | biome: human gut; feature: human-associated habitat; material: faeces | place: United Kingdom | collected 2010/2012 ... | reverse complement strand
TTAAATTTTATCTTAGTTTGAAATTGCTAATTAATAAAATATAATTAAACTATGAATATCTTATAAATAGTATTTATATTTGGGAAAAATTTAAATTTTCAGGGTGATGAGCTAGCAGGTTTGAAAATACGTTAGCTTTTTTATTTTATATTTTATATTAAATAAACTATATAAAAAGTTGTTGACTAAAGAAAAAATGTACTTTATACATTTTATTTCTTTGATTAAACAGTAATGGTATATAATTGATAAATTTTAGTATATTTTCATTTACATAGAAAGGAAAATGAAAATATGGAAAAAATTAATAATGTTAACTTAACAAATTTGGAAAGTCCCATCATGTTGAGTTGGGATGTAACGAACAAGTGCAATTTACACTGCAAACATTGTTTTAATTCAAGTGCTGATACCAATATTCATAATTTTAATGATGAATTAAATTTTAATCAGGTAAAAGACTTGATTAAACAAGTGATAGAGGTAAAACCATATTCATTTTGTATTTGTGGAGGGGAACCCACGCTATTTCCTTATTTAGAATATGTTGCAAAATCATTAACTAAAGAAGGTATTAATACAAATATGGTTTCTAACGGTTATTTTATTGATCTAGAAAAAGCAAAGTGGATAAAAAAAATCGGAATTGGACTGGTGCAAGTTAGTTTAGATGGTGCAAAACCTGAGACGCATGATAAATTTCGATGCTTTGATGGTGCGTTTGAAAAGGCAGTAAAAGCTTTAGAACTTCTAAATGATGTAGGATTAGATACGGCAGTATCATTTTGTCCTAATAAAAAAAATCTTGAAGAATTTAAAGATTTAGTGAAAATTGCACATAAAGTAGGGTGCACAAATATTAGAATTATGCCTTTATTACCTATGGGGAGAGGTCTAAAAAATTTTAAAGATTTGTCACTAGATAATAATGGATATGTAAAGTTAATGGTATACATATCAGAAATGAAGATAAAATTTCCTGATGTTAGGATTGAATGGGGTGATCCTATTGAACATCTATATATTGCAAATTATATACGAGATGTACCAATATGTATTGAAATAAAATCAAATGGAGATATAGGTATTTCTAATTATTTACCAATTACGGTTGGAAATGTAAAAAGACATACTATTAAAGAATATTGGGATGCAGGTTTAAAAAATATTTGGAAAGACAAAAGAGCAAAACATTTTTCTAAACAAATCATATCTGTATATGACTTTGCTTTTTTAGATATACCCACATGGAATACTAAAAGGTATAAATTTGATTTGATTGATAATTACAATTTAAATGAAGATAAAAAGACTAAAAATAATTAATATTAAAGAAAGGAAAACAGTAAATAACATTAGAATATAAACAAGTTTATAAAAAAGTTGATAGGTTATTTACATATTAGAGTATACAAATGAAATATAACATTAATGGAAAACAATGTGTAAAATTAAAAGATGATGTTTTTAGTAGAATTGATAATAATTCACTTTCTTTGCTTTTTAATAAAACGACAGGTTTACAATTTATGGAAGGTGTTTCAACGCAAATTTTCTCATTGATTAAGGAAGGAAAAAGTTTAAATGAGATGCTTGAAATACTTAATGACAAGTATAAGGATGTAAGTGAAAAAATTCTTGAGTCAGATTTAATAGATTTTTTATATGAGTTAGAAATCAATGATATCATTGAATGGGATAAGGCTGACTACATTACTAATTACATGGGAGTTGTACAAGAAAAAGACTATAGACAATTAGAAAAATATTATTTAGAAATCTTGAATATGAAGCTCATAGATAAGAAAAAGACGAATTTTTTATCTGTGAAGTCAAAAAATTATTTTCATGCAGCTTCTTTAAGAACTGAACATATGATGGGTAATGATACTTATTTTATAATTAGTAATGAAAAAGAAATTACCACATCTATATCGTTTTATGGATTAAATGCAGGAATAAAAACCCTTATGTTGGCTAATATTACAGATAAACATAATTCTGAAGAAAATATAATAAAATTATTTAATTATTGCAAAGATTATTTTAAAGAGCTAGGCTTTAAAAAAATAAAGTTTCAGTGTGTAGGATCCAATGAAATTCCTATATTATCTTTAGTGAAAAAAATGGGAATGACATATGAGACAACTTTAAGAAAAGATTTTAATAATTTAGATGTTCATGTTTATTCATTATTTTTGTAAAATGGAGGGCAAGACAGTGTTTAATAATCAGAAAGATGATTTTAAAACAATAAGAGATATACTTTTGAAATTAAGGTATGACTTTTATTATTATAATATTAGCGGTTTTCCAAATTACTATTTTAATCCATATCAATTGGAGGAAAACATATTATTAAAATTAGAAAACTATAACATAGAAATTCAGACAGTATTTAAATTTCTTTTACTGGGTTATGCTATGCCCTTAAATGAGGTTAGTGAAGATTTAAAAACTATAATTATAATTTTACATAAGTATAATATTGTAGTTAATGATGGATTGTTTTATAAAATGAATAATTATTCACTTATTTCATATTCAGGATATTTTTTCATTGTAGATATGCCGTCTTATTATAACAACTGTAATATTCAAAAAACGGAAGTATATATTGGCATAGATACTTATCGCCTATCAAATATTATTCCAAAATTAAAAAATAAACGAATCCTTGATTTATGTTGTGGTAGTGGGATACAAGGAATTACGGCCTCAGAAGATAATCAGGTTGATTTTATTGAATATAATGAGAAAACAATTAAAATAACTAAAATTAATATAATGCTAAATGATATAGACTGCACAAATGTATATCATTCTAATTTATTTGAGAAAATACGAGATAGAAAATACGATTTAATATTATCAAATCCTCCATTTATTCCGGTTCCGCAAAACTTAGATTATCCAATAGCTGGGGATGGAGGAGAGAGTGGATTAGAAACATTGAAAAAGATATTTAAGGGATTAGATGAGCATTTAAATGATGAAGGAATATCTATTATTATTGGGGAGTGTCTCGGAGATAAATATGGACATACAATTCTTGAAACAGAATTAAAAAAAATATTTAAAAAAAATTATAACATTCAATTATTTTTAAATTCAATAATTCCAAAGGAAATTCACGCAAAGATTATGAGTAATATTTATTCACAGCATATCAATAAAGATTATGACAAAAAAACTATAGAAAATAAATGGTTGGATTTATATTGCAACTTAAAAATGGATAGTTATTATTCGTTTACATTATTTATACAAAAATCAAAGTTTAATAAAATTGAAGTAATTAAAAATTATTTTGATTGGAATGATGAAATGAAACCAATTGTTTTAGAAAATCTTCAAATATCTTTAATTAATGACTTATATCAAGTAAAAAATAATAACTTAGTAGTTTCGTATATTGATAAATCTATGAAAAGCTTATTAGAAAAATGTAATGGAAAAAACAAAATGAGTGATTTAATAGATTATAATAAAATCAGTGCTGAAGCATATCAAAATGTTTTAAATATATTAGAAGAATTTTATAAAAATAATTTAATAAAGAAAGGTTGATCTATATGTCTAGTAATAATGATTATAAAAAACCAACACTTGCTGCAGGAGCTCCTGAAACTAGAGGATTAGCTGTGCCAGTATTTACGTTTCCAATGGTTGTAGTTGCATATAGTGTTGCTGTTGTAGGTGTTGTCGCAGCAGCGGTTAACGGGGGTGCTGTTGTAAACGTTGCAGCCGGTGTAAATGTTGGATATTCAGTTAATGTAAGTACAAATGTAAATACGCGAGGATAATGTTCGAGAAATGTGCTTCAGCTAAAGAATACTGGATATTTTAAAATCCGGTATTCTTTAATATAAGGAATTGCTATATAACAAAAGTAGTAGAAATTAAAAATTCTATTAAACTTTTTTTATGTTTAAGTATGATGAAGTCTTTAATTAGAGTGTGAAAATATAAAATTAGTAATATCTTAGTTAACAAAAGTATTGGAATAATGGACTATGTAGGCCATATATGATATAATATGGAACAGAAATTGACAAAGTTTATAATAGCATGAAATGTGTGAAAAAATATATGTACTTTTTATTTAATTTTGAAAATAATAATATAATTTAATTAAATTATACCAGGTGAATAATATGAAAAAGATCAACAATTTATTAGTTTTAGTATCAATTGTATCATCGCTACTAATTATTTTTTTATTAAATAAGGCAATTAAAAACAATGAATTTGAAATGATTCCTTTGCATTTTAATAAACTAGGTGTTGTCGATAGATACGGAAGTAAATTTGAATTATTATTGATGCCTTTTTTTGTTATAATTATATATTTGATAATTATTAGTATTAAGCGGTATCTAAAATGTGATGCAATCTTATTTGATTTTCTTTCATTTGAAATGTTATTATTTATGAACTTTCTTTTTTTGATAATATATGTAAATATTTTTTTTATAGTTAATTTGAATTATAAAGGATTTAAAATTGAAATACCGTACAGTTGCTCATGTTTTTTTTCTTATTTTATTTTGCATTTTGGAGTTAAAGTCAAAGATTTACAGACAAGTACAGAAAATAAAAAAATACAATTAAAACCATTTTTTTATGTGTCTGTAATAATGTTTATTATTTCAATATTAATAAATAGCTTACTTGTTAACAAGAGCACTTCTTTGTTTGTTGTATTATTTATATTTATAATCGGTATCATAATTACATCAATATGTGTATATGTTAAAAATAAAAATTAACATTACTCAGAGCAATGAAAAATAGATAAGTTGTAATTCATAGAATGTTACGAAATAAATTATATCGTAACATTTTTTTATAAAAAATTGATTAAGAAAAACACCATAAAACTTGTTTCTAAATAACAATAGTTAACTATATTATTTAAAAATTAAATTACTCGCTTAATAGAAATTATATTTTTAAATATTGTAAAAATAATCACTAAAGGTCAAGCATATAAGAATATTCGTATTATAATTTTTAATATAAAAAAATTATAAAAGAGATAAGTAATGTTAATAATAGACAAAGAAAGTTATATTTTAGACAGTAAGATTATTTTTTTATGGATAGAAGATGTAGAATCATATTATGAAATAGATATATGAGGAGGAGAATAATGCAAGAATTTATATTTACTTCTGAAAGCGTTACAGAAGGACACCCTGATAAAATATGTGATAGAATTGCAGATACTATATTAGATTTAGCGCTAGAAGGTGATCCTAATAGTAGAATGGCTATAGAAGCTACCATTAAGGATGATATTATATTTATTTATGGTGAGGCAAGTACAAAAACTTTAATTAATTATGAAGAGGTTGCAAAAAATGTTCTTAGATCTATAGGTTATCATGAAGAATATAAAGTATTTACAAAAATCACTTTACAATCAAAAGAGATTAATAATGCGGTTAATAAAGAAATTGGGAAAGTCGCTGCTGGCGATCAAGGAATTATGTTTGGATATGCCTGTAATGAAACCGATGAATTAATGCCAGCACCAATATATTATGCTCATAAATTAGCAAAAAAATTAAATGAGATACAACATAAATATGATTTTTTAGGTGTTGATGGGAAAACACAAGTTAGTGTTAAGTACATAAATAATTTACCTAAAAGTATAGATACTATTGTTGTATCTACTCAACATAGTAAGAATACTAATCAAGATACTTTGAAAAAAATAATATTGGAAGAAGTTATAAAAGCAATTATTCCAAATGAAATGTTGACCAATAATACAAAATTTTTAATAAATCCTAGTGGTAGTTTTGTTTTAGGAGGAAGTTTTGGTGATTCTGGTACTACAGGACGTAAAATAGTTTGTGATACATATGGCGGATATAGTAGAGTTGGCGGAGGATGTTTTTCTTCAAAAGATCCAAGTAAAGTTGATAGAAGTGCAGCATATTATTGTAGATATGTTGCTAAAAATATAGTTGCTAATAATTTGGCAGATAAATGTGAAATAGGGGTATCTTATGCTATAGGGCAAAATCAACCAATTTCTATTTTTATAGATACATTTGGAACTTCTAAAATAGATGAAAAAGAATTATATAGTATAGTCAGTAATAATTTTAATTTTAGTGTACAAAATATTATTGATGAACTGAATTTATTGAGACCAATATATTCAAAAACATCTTGTTATGGGCATTTTGGAAGAAATATTTTTCCGTGGGAAAATATTAAACAATTAAATATTTAGAAGGAAATTGTTAATGATTAATTTTGTTTTGTATAAGATGATTCAACAAGGAATCATTGATGAAAGTGAAAGTATTGAATATGAATATGCGATAGAAGTAATATTTTTAAAATTTATTCATATAATAACTATATTTTCTATGGCTTTTCTATTAAATTTTTTAGTTCCTACATTAATATTTTTTTTGAGCTTTCATTATTTTAGACAGTATATGGGAGGATATCATTCAAAAAGTGTTATTTTTTGTTTTTTCCTTTCACCAATTTTTGTTTTATTGTTATATATATTTACTAATTATATAGAAATTGATTTTCTTGTATTAGATTTTTTTATAATATTGGTGACTATATATATGTACTATTTAAATAAGGATAATAATTTTCTGAATAATATAAAAAAGGGATTATATGTAATTATGTTTTTGTCAAATATATTTCTGGTACTAAATTATTTATTAGGAATGAAAAGTATATTATTTTCATTATTGTTGGTGATAATTTTATTTTTTATGAAAAGGTAAAGCATTCAATAAAATAACGTATTTTAAACAATTGTTTTAATATAATAGACATTTTAAATATTATTTTATTTGACAATAATATTAAAATAATTTTCAGAAGGGAGAATGACTATGAAGGATGTTAAAAAAAGTATGGAGAAACATGTGCTGAGAAAAATCAAAGTATTTTCAGATAAACAAATAAATAATACAATTGATGAACTTTGTTTGTTTTTATGTTATCAACCTAAAGTACCAAAAGAATTAAAAAGAAAAGTAAAATAATGCAATACTAAAGTATTTTTATATAAAGAACCTTCTAGATTAAAATTTTTGTAGATATTAAGTTTGGGAGGTTTTTTATGTTTGGTGATCAAATCAAGAAAATACGTAAATCAAATAAAATGTCACAGGTCGAGTTTGCAGAAATACTGAATGTAAGTAAACAAAGTGTTTCTAATTGGGAAAATAACAATATAGAACCTTCAATTGAAATAGTGAGAACAATTGCTATCAAATTAAATGCGTCTGCTGATTTTTTATTAGAAACTGATAATAGACAATATGTATATACTGGAAATTTACCGATAGAATTTGTAACACATTTACAACAATTAGCATGTGATTTTGAAAAGATTAATCATGAACTGGAGAAATATATGAATGATCAAGATAGCAATATGTGATGATGAGGAATTGCCAAGAAAGCAGTTAGGAAATTTAGTTAGTGAGTATTGTAGCCGTAGAAAAATAGAAAATAAGATTTTTTATTTTTCTACAGGATATGATTTATTGGAAAAAAATTTAGATGATAATTTTTCATTTATTTTCTTAGATATTGATTTAGGAGAAAAAAATGGTGTTGAAATTGCAAAAAAAATAAGAAATATGCAAATTAAACAACCCAATATTGTATTTGTAACAGGCTATGAAGAATTTATGAATAAGGTTTTGTCAATACATACTTTTGATTATATTATAAAACCTATTGATAAGAATAGAGTAACTAGTGTGTTGGATGACTTATTATTTTGGTATAATTCTGATAAAAATAAGACAAGGGAAAAAATGAGATTTAAGACAATTGATGGAGTTGTTACATTGTATTTAGATGAGATTTTGTATTTTGAATACAAAAATAGACGAATTGATATAGTTACTTTGAACAATATATATCATATGTATTCGAAAATGAAAGATATAGCAAAATTGCTAGAAAAATATAATTTTTGTGTTCCTCATGCGGCATATGTTGTAAATTTAGCTGAAATAGATAGGTATATGAAAAATGATAATCAAATTTTTATGTCGAATAACGAACCAATACCTATTTCTCAATTAAAGGCTAGACAGTTCAAAAAAGAATATATTCATTTTTTGAGCAATATACAAGGGAACTAAAATGGAAATAATAACATTGATTGCTAGTAGTGGAATAATAAATTCTTTATTGGTTGAACATCTATATGAATTATATGAAAAAAAGTATGAAAAATTTACATATATAATTTACTTTATCATATATACAGTAGTAATTGTTTTCATTAATCTCCTTAAAATCCCGTTGTTGAATCTCTTGACAAATATATTGTTTTTTCTTTTTTTGGATTATTATTTTTTTATTCACGAAAATATATCTGATTATTTTAGAGATTTGATTTATTTGTTTATGTTAATTATGTTAGATAGTATTGCTTTCTTCTTGGTTGGAAGTATCTATAAAAGTAAAAAAGTAGTAAATATTTTTAGATCGTTATCATCGCTATTATTAGTAATATTTTTTAATACGGCTATAAAAAAATATGTTTTGAAAACAAATATGAATTCAATACCTCATGTAGAAATAATTTTGTATTTATTTATCACTATTTTTTCCTTGTTTATGATTTATATGTTTAGTAAGGATTATGAATTGATAAAAGATGGTTTATCAAAAATATTGATGATTAGTATAGTTATAGGACAAGTGTTAATTAATTTTATAATTTTTCATTATTTAGAATATATTGGCAAAAGTTTTGCAATGGAAAAAGAAATGATTGAATCAAATAAACAAATGGAATTAAAAACAATGTATTATAATGGTTTAAAGGAAAGATATGACGAAAATAGAAAGATAATACATGATTTTAAAAATTATGTCCAAGCAATAAAAAGTACATATGATCAGGGATTAAAAGCAACGGGAGATAAATTGTACTTTCAAATAATGTCTGAATTTGATGGTATTAAAGTGAAGTATAATACATCGTTTGAAATTTTGGATATAATCCTAACTGATAAAGAAAACCAAGCCAAAAAGAAAAATATTAGATTTGATTTTATTATGGAAATAATTGATTTAAATTTTTTTACTGAACTTGATGCAATTACTGTGTTTGGAAATTTGTACGATAATGCAATAGAAGCATGCGAGGAAGTACAGAAAAATAATAGATTTATATCTACTAAAATTTATCAAGTAAAAAGGATGGTAATCATCAAAATTGAAAATAGTTGTTACAATCAAATTAAATATGATAACGGAGAAACTGTTAGCACAAAAAAGGGACATAAAGGGATTGGTTTAAAAAATATTAATAGTGTATTAAAAAAATATAATGGTATTTTTGATATAAATATAAATCATAATAATTGTACTGTAATTATTAGTATACCTTTAATGAAATAGTACAGAATTTTAGATTATAAATTAATAAGTAAAACAAAAGAAGTTTATTGAAATAAATCATATATTTCTGGAATGGGACTTCTTTTTTTGTTTCTTAACCTCTTCTAGAGAAAAACTAGAGGGGGTTTTTTTTGTATATAATCAGATCTCCTCCTGATTATCTTCAGCCAAAAAATACAATGGAGGAAGATAAAATGGAAAACGATTATAAAAGAAATTATTTTTGGATCAAAAGAGATCTTAAAGGAAACAAACACTATTATTTTAAAATAAAAGGTCAATACCATGAGGTATCGGAAGAAGTATATAAAACTTGTTACAATTCATTTAAAAAAGAAGAACGTGAAAAAGAAAAGAGAAGTGAGTTTAAAGTATCCAGTTTAGATCAGTTAGATAATAATAATACAGCGCTTGTAGATAAGATTGCTGATAGTAATAATCAATATGATACTTTTAATGTCAATGAAGAAGTTGAAAATATAATGAATATCATTAATCAACTTTCAGAAGAAGATAAGAATCTTATTACGAATCTTCTTATCAAGAATAAAACAGAAAGAGAACTCTCTACATTGATGGGTGTTTCCAACCAGCAATACATAAACGTAAAAAAAGAATAATAGAAAATATCAAAAATAAGTCAAAAAAGTAACTTGTTTTTTTTATTGGGTTATCAAGTAATAAAAAAATGTCCAGTTATATATGAGGGGAGTTATTAAGCACCTCCTCTCGAGAGGACATTGAAAACAGAATAGTCTGAATCAGCAACAAAAAGTTTTCTAGCACGTTGATAGTTGCGCCAAGAGAATATGTGAACATAGAAATGTAAGGTCACAATAAAATGTGAACTTTTTTCCCTGTTTCGTATTGGAGCGAGAAACAACTGATCATAAAAAGGTAGGGATAGACCTTTGCTGATATGAAAACGTAAATGATACTTCACTCTATTCAACAGTCGAGCGTGAACAAACCGTCGCAACAATTGAGGAGTGGTCTTTGACACGTGTGTCGTATGTTCTTGATGATCCTATACAGAAGCTGGTTTGGACAATGGAAAACAGACTTGAACCGATACGTTTATTGATAGATCGTGACACCTGTATTTTTTACAGGTGTCATCATTGTGTTAATAAAGGAAAGGATTGATCTTATGAAAAAAGTACATATTTTAACACAAGAAGAAAATAAACTTTCTTCGAAACAGTTAGAAGAATATATGGAGTTTGCTGCTAAAAACAATTATGAACTTACTGGAGAATTGCATTTTCATTTTTCCAATGCTTTTTATGAACCAGAGAAGTTTGTGAATACAATAAAGGATCTTACAACAAGCAGAACATTTGTTACTGATGGTGAATGTATTGTGTTTGCTAATGCATTCAATGATGGAAGACTGCTTAAGGCATTTGAAGATAATGGCTTTGAAGTCTATGAACGTGACAGTGGTCGTCTTATTCAGGATGTGTTCAATGAATTCAACGAAAGACAGATTCATACTTTGAAAGCTGTAATTAACAGTGCATTAGAATCAGCTGTTAATAATAAACCACTGTTTGTAACTAGCAATTCAAATAGTGAAGCCACTCATGATTGCGTACGAGAATATGCATCCAAGTATGACTTGGATCATGCTGTTGTTATTCAACTTTCAAATCTGAATGAAGAATTTAAAAAACAGATTGGAGATGTCATAAAAAATGAAAAGTGTGACCATCTGGTACTTATTGAACCTGATTCATTTTCAAAACAAACGCAACAGGATGTTGTAGATTTTGCATTGGAAAATAATCTGAAAGTAGACAGTTACTATGCACAGCCAGAAGTTGAAATTTCATTACAGATGAAAGGCATGGTTAACTGATTGAATGGATATCTTTGATTACTATTATATATATACATGCCTGAAGAAACTTGTCACCTATAAAAAGATCACTAAAAATGTTGCCAATAAAGTTCTGAAAAAGTATGAAGAAGAATGTAATCCACTTGTCAGATATCATTTTTAAATTCACAAAATAAAGTGAATAATGTCATGGATAGTTCGAAAGAGTTGTGGTACTGTGTGTGGTGATAAGAAAGGGGATTTTTAGAATGGCTCAAGCTCAAAAACAAGTACACATTATCGAACCACTGGAAAGATTTGTAAATAGAATCAATCTTATTGGCTGTTATGCGAGAGTCAGTTCAGACAGTGAAGATCAGCTTAATTCATATAACAATCAGGTTGACTTCTATGAATCCTATGTCAACAGTCTTGAAAATTCGAAACTGGTTAAGATCTATACAGATGAAGGAATAACTGGAACAAGAATGGACAAGAGAGACGGTTTTCTTCAAATGATTGAAGACTGTCGAAATGGTCTTATAAATAGAATAATTACTAAATCGATCAGTCGATTTGCACGAAATATAACGGAGACACTTTCAGTAGTAAGAGAACTGAAATCAATAGGTGTCTCCGTTTATTTTATGACAGAAAAAATTGATACAGCAAAAATGGGAAGTGAAATGATGCTTGCTGTTTATGCTGCCTGTGCCGAAATTGAATCAAAAGCAATTTCAAATGCACAAAAATGGGCATTTCGTACAAGGGCAAAAGAAGGAAGATACAATCAACCGAAACTGCCATATGGATATCAAAGAATAGATGGTGAAGTAAAAGTCATAGAAGAAGCAAAGATTGTTGAAGATATCTTTAATAAATATGTGAATAAAGATTTTTCGGTAACAAAACTTGTGGATTATCTGAATAAACATTATTTCAAAAAGAAAAAGTGGTCACAGTCCACAGTTTCATCAATGCTTAAAAATGAAAGGTATTGTGGAGACATGCTTCTTCAAAAAAGATATTCACCTGATATCTTTCCTTATAAGTTAGTCACAAATAAAGGTGAACTTGCACAGTATTATGTTTACGATGTGTTTCCAAAAATCATTGATCGTGAACTTTTTGAAAAGGTAAATGAAAAACTTGTGAACAACAAGTTGAAGTTCAACAAAAACCAGACGGATGGAAACAGAGAATATCTGCTGACATCAAAAATAAAATGTGAACATTGTGGTGGAACTTTTAAAAGAAGGGTGTTGAGGAATAAAGAATATTGGAGTTGCAGTAATCATGTTGCTTCAGCAAAGAAATGTGAAGTAAAAATGATTGGCACGGATGAAATAGAAGATGCATTTTTAAAAATCTTCTATAAGCTCAAAGAAAATATTCATGTTTTGGAAGCCTATAAAAAACATATTGTGAATTTTACGACAAATGACGATGACAGATGTGAACTTGATCTCGCTAATCGTGAACTTAAAAAAGTAACCAGTTCTATCAATACACTTGTTCGATACTATCAGAAAGATCTTATCAGTCTGGAGGATTACAAGAAAAAGCATAACGAGTTGCTGGTAGACAAATCAGTTTTTGAAATGCAAAAGTGCAAACTCAATGAAAAAATCTATCAGAGATTTGAAGTGATACAGACACAGATCATCATTGAATGTTTGGAATCAGCAAAAGAAATCACTGCACTGGATGAAGAAATCTTCAATACTTTAGTTGATTCGATTGAAGTGGGAACATTGGATATCCAGTTCACATTGAAAAACGATCTTAAGTTAAAAGTAGAAAGGAAACAGTTCTAATGGATAAAGAAAAGGCAAAAGAAAACAGAATGATACAGCAGTTTTTTAAAAACAAGGTTTTTTGGGGAATTGACAGCGTTCCTTTAAAAAGAAAAATCTACAGAGGTAAAAGAGATAAGAATGGATCTCGAAAAAATGAATGCTTCTATGTAAGTGAAGATCAGAAATATCGAATAGAAGAAAGTGTTCTGGTCAAGAATGTGAATTTGTTGCTGGAAGAAGTTATCAATATGAAAGACAAATACATACAAGGATGGAACAGTGAATCAAGTGAACAGTATTTTGAAATACTGAACAGAAATGCACTTCAAAATGTGAATACAGAAAGTGACTACAAGAACTTTATCTGTGACTATCTGAATCAGCAAAATTCACAGGAATATGAAAATGTGAAGTTAAAAAGCAATATAGAAAAATGTGAATTCAAGAATATTATTGAAAAGATTGAGGTATATGAAACAGGAATATTGAGTATTTTCAATAATGGTCTTGAACTTTTTATTAATTATTAAGGAAAGGAGGTAAGATTGTGAACTATATTATCAAAGATGACAAAGAACATGAAACAACTGCACCGAAGGTTAAAGTGATTGCTCCAAGGAAGAAGTTCCAGCCATCATACAATGACAGGCAAAACAGGAAAATAAGGGTTGGAGCATACTGCAGAGTTTCAACGGATTCTGACGAACAGGAACTGAGTTATGAAACACAGTGTGAATATTATGAAAACCATATCGGCAGTCATGAAAACTGGGAACTTGTTGCCATTTATTCAGATGAAGGAATAACAGGTACATCAACCAATAAAAGATCAGATTTTATGCGTATGATTGATGATGCTCGTGCAGGACAATTGGATATGATCATTACAAAAAGTATTACACGATTTGCAAGGAATACTGTTGATTCACTAATGTATTTGAGGATCCTCAAGGAATACAATGTCGATGTTTACTTTGAAGTAGAGAATGTTCACAGTCTAGAAGCAAATGAGATGTTGCTGACGATCCTTTCAAGTGTTGCTCAACAAAGCAGTGAAGATAAAAGTGAAAGTATCAAGTGGGGATATCAAAGACAGTTTGAAAAAGGAAAGGTTTATGCTGCCAACATGTATGGCTATAAGTCAAACAGAGGAACGCTTGATATTATTGAAGAAGAAGCAGAAGTTGTTCGAGAGATCTTTTCTAAATATCTTTCAGGGATGAGTGAAAGTAAAATAGCAAGGTACCTGACGGAAAATAAAGTTCCTAAGAAGAACGGGAGTACGAAATGGGATTCAGGAACAATTGGCAGGATGCTGCAAAATGAAAAGTACAGTGGGGATGCTCTTTTAAAGAAGACATTTAGCATAGATTTTCTTCATAATAAACGGTATAAAAATGAAGGTCAGAAAAAAATGTATTTTGTGGAAAACAGTCATCCTGCAATTGTGACCAAAGAAGTATTCAAAGCAGCTCAAGTAGAAAGAACAAAAAGGAACATGAAATCAAATGATGAAAAAGAAGTTGTGGAAAGTCATCATCAGAATCGCTATTCATCTAAAAATCCTTTAAGTAATAAAATCATCTGTTCAGAGTGTGGCGCCTTATATAGAAGGGCTGTCTGGACAAAAAGAAATAAGGAAAAAGAACCTGTATGGAGATGTTCAAACAGGTTGAAGAATGGAAAAGCAATCTGTCCAAACAGTGTGACTTTAAAAGAAAAGCCATTAATGGATGCTTTGACATCATTGATCAATGGAAAAACAAAATCAAAAGAAAAAACACGACTTGAACTTGCTAAAGAATTATCGGAATATTTGAATCCAAAAGATATTATTGAAAAGAAACAAAAACTGAATTGTGAATTAGAAAATGTGAATTCACAAATAAATGAATTATTAGATAAAGGAATGTTACTTGTTGCCAGAGGCGTTCAAGACGAAAGTCAAATTGAGGAACACTTGGCACAATGTTATCAAACCAAACAAATGCTTAAAAAAGAACTGCAAAAGCTTGATGACAAATACAATGCATTAAAGCAAGGCAGACAGGAAAAACTATTAAAAACGTTAGAAAAAAACAGCAATGAACATACTGTTATGACACAAGAAGATCTTGCAGTTTTTATTGATAGGATTGTTGTAAAAAAAGACAAGATTGAAATAGAAACAATTGATGATCAAAAATGTGAACTCCTATTAAATCAGATAAGTTAGAAATTTTTTTAGATGAATGCAAATGATTATTAAATATAGTAAAATATATTTAATAATTACCATAAACAGATGGGAGGAACATTATGGATATAGAGATAAGAGGAAGAAAAATACTACTGATTGGTAATGGGTTTGATTTAGCACATGGGTTACCAACATCATATAGTTATTTTCTTGATTTTTGTGATAAAGTATCAAGGATATTTACATATCTAATGCATGTAGATGAGAAAGTATATGAAAAATCTGCTCTTAATATTTGGGAGGTAGATGATTCTATAAAAGCTAAGTTACTAGAGTGGTATAAAAGAAGAAATGAAAATCCAGATAAATTAGCTGTTGAAATATATAATAATATTAAAGAAAATATTTGGATACATTATTTTTTAAATATCAGATACAGTCTTGGGAAAAATTGGATAGATTTTGAATCTGAAATTTCAAATGTAATACAAGCATTTGAATGTATAAGAGATAATATAGAAAGAAGAGAACGCATCCAACAAAGTGAAAGGAATAAAGTCATAAAATTAGAAGTTGTAAAGGATTTTGTGGATATTTCAAAAGAAATTGAAGGACTTAAAGAATTAGATCTAGAAGATATGTATACAAATTTAAAACTTTTTGATGTATATATTAAAAAAATGACTGTAGATTTGGATAGGTTAATAAGAGCATTAGAAATATATATTAGTGAGTTTATAAATAAAATAGAAGTGTTACAAAAAAATGATGATATCAAAGATATTAATCCAGATTGTGTTTTATCATTTAATTATTCTAATACATATGAAAGAATATATGGTCAATCAAATAAAATTGAATATGATTATATCCATGGTAAAGCGGATATAACTAATAATGTAAATACTTGTAATTTGGTTCTTGGAATTGATGAGTATCTAGAAGAATGTGATAGAGATAATAAGTTAGAGTTTTTGCCATTTAAAAAATTCTATCAAAGAATTTATAAATCAACTGACAGTTCTTATATGGAATGGGTAGATGAAATAAGACAAAATTCAGAATGTCCATATGAACTTTATATTTTCGGTCATTCACTAGATAAAACTGATAAAGATGTTTTGGAATTATTAATATGTAATGATAATGTACAAACTAAAATATACTACCATCGAAAAAGCAACGATGATAAAAAAGAATTAGGTAAATTGATAAGAAATCTAGTACGAGTTATAGGAGCAAAGGAATTAATAAGGAGAACGGGTGGATCGCATAAAACAATTGAATTTATACCACAGACACTTCCTGGAGCAGATTAAAGTAATCAGTTATTTCTATTTGTTAAATTAAAGAAGTATGAGGGTTCTGAATTCTTGTTAGTATATTTTTAATATGATATACTAATCTTGTTTAAAAATTAAATATTCGATTTAATATATGCAGCAAAAGTGATTGTAAGAATTTTATATATGGTGCTGAATTACTTTTTTGAAAAGCTAAAAATACATTTAATGACATCTATATTAACTCTTAAATTCATAAAAGTAATTGATTGAATACATATACTTATGTATTCTTTTTTTATAGAAATTAGTAAAAACTGGCGGTATTGAAGCCGTTATCGATTACTATAAGAATCTAGGTGAAGATTATTATCAAGAACTTATAGATATGCTGGTTTTTGATGCTGTTATCTTAAATGAAGATAGACACTTTGGTAATTTTGGATTATTAGTTGATAGTCATACAAACAAGATAATAGCTCCTGCACCAATCTTTGATAATGGATTATCTTTATTATGCTATGCAATGGACAGCGATTTTAATGATATAAATACTTATGTTTCAACTCGTCTACCTGCAACTTATCAGGATTTTATAGGATTTGTAAAACCTTTAATGACATCTAGATAAAAAGATAAATTAAGAAAATTAATTAACTTTAAGTTTGATAGAAATACAAGATATAAATTATCAAATAAACGTTTAAAACAATTAGAAAAACTGATTCAAGAAAGAGTAATACTATTATTAGAATAGTAATATCACTCGTTTTTATATTGAATAAAGCTTTGCTACTATGTCTTTTCTTTATGATTTTATATCTAATTGTTGCAATAAAGTTTCTGTGATAAAATAAATTTAAAGAGGGGCGATTAATGTGTTAATAGAAGAAAGAATTGATGACATTAACTGGACTGCAAATGAAAAAATTGTAATTGAGTTTATAAGAAATAAGCAAGAAAATATAAGACATTATACTACAACAATGATAGCTAAAGAAACTTATACATCCCCATCTATATTGGTTAGAATTGCTAACAAATTAGGTTATGATGGATATCTAGCTTTTAAGGATGCTTATTTGGAAGAAATGACTTATTTAAAAAGTAGGTTTAAAAATATTGATGCCAATAAACCTTTTAAAGCTAATGATGATATTATGACAATTGCCAATAAGATTACAAAACTAAAAACTGAAAGTTTAGAGGATACATTATCTTTAATAAATCATGATGATTTAAGGAAAGCAATTAATTTAATTGAAAAATGTGAAGTTATAAAGATTTTTGCTATTTCCAACTTGTGTTTTTTGGCCGAGGAAGCCTGTTTTAAATTTAGACACATTGGAAAAAAATGTGAAACTTACTCTTATAGCAATATGATGTATCAAGAAGCTATAATGTCAGATAGTCAAACATGTGCTATTTGTATTTCTTATTCAGGAGTTTCTAATGAACTTATAGAAACTGCTAAATTATTAAAAAATAATGATGTTCCTATTATAGCTATAACAAGTATTGGAGAAAATGATTTATCTAAGATTTCAAATGTAAAGCTGTCTTTGACAACAAGGGAGAAGTCTTATACAAAGATAGCAGGATTTTCTACAATTGAATCTATTAGTTTGGTTTTAGACATACTATATTCATGCTATTTTGCAAGTAACTTTGATAATCACTTTGCTTATAAAACAAAAGTGGCTGAATCAACTGAAAAAAGAAAGAAAACAAATATTATTATTGATGAAATATCAGATTAGAAAGATTTTTTATAATTTAAAGGATTTTTATAAGGAATTATAGAAAGCCTTTTTTTTATATTTTCAATGTATTTACTCTATGATGCGTATCAATATAATGATGGTGAAAAAAAGAAAAAGAGGAGGTTTGTTATGAAAGCAGTAGTCATTGGCGGGAAGGGACATATTGGAACATATTTATGCCCTATGCTTGTAAAAAATGGATTTGAGGTTGTAAGTATTACACGTGGAAATAGTCAACCCTATGAAGATGATTATGCGTGGAAAGATGTAGAAAGTGTATTTTTAGATAGAAATAAATGTTCAAACTTTGAGGAACAGGTTATTTCTATGAACCCAGATATAATTATTGATCTTGTTAATTTTAATATTGAAGATACTAAAAAAATGGTAGAAGCTATCAAAAAATCAAATGTCTCACACTATTTATATTGTTCATCTTGTTGGGCCTATGGGATGGCAGAAATATTACCATTTAATAAAGATGATATGAATAAAGTTCCATTAGACGAATATGGTAAAGATAAACTTGCTAGTGAAATGTATCTTAAGGAAGAATACAGAAAAAATGGATTCCCTGCTACGATTGTAATGCCAGGACAAATATCAGGACCAGGATGGACAATTATCAATCCTTGGGGAAATACTTCTATGAGAGTTATTCAAGATATTGCAGATGGTAAAGAAATTGCTTTACCAAACTTTGGGATGGAAATTATTCATCATGTGCATGGATATGATGTTGCACAAGTCTTTATGAATGCTATAACACATAGAAATGTATCACTAGGAGAAAGTTTTGATGCCGAAGCTGAAAATAGCATTACTTTATATGGATATGCTAAACATTTATATGAGTTCTTTGGTCATGAACCAAAGATTAAATTCTTGGGTTGGAACGAGTGGTGTAAATATGAAGGAAACAAAGAAGAGTGTGAGCATACTTATTATCATATTATACGTAGTGGAACATTTAGCATTGAAAAGGAAAAAAGATTATTAGAATATAAACCAAAATATACAAATCTTGAAACTATAGATTTAGCTATTCAAAGTTATATAGATAGAGGGTTAATTTCTGTCAAAAGATAAAATACATATGTTGAATAATTTTAAATAACTTATTGATTATGAATTCAAATAAAAAAACTAGATTCTTGAAAATAAAAATCTTGTTTTTTAATATATCAAAACAAGGAGGAGTCATATGCTCATTGGAATAATATTTATACTATTGTTTGTTTTAGCATCTGGAGGACAAATGTGTTTTAATAAGTTTTATCAGCAAAATGTTGAAAATACCTTGGTGAGTCATTATATTTATTTATTAGTAATGAGTTTTCTTGCAGCTATCTGTTATTATATTTTAGCTGATTTCAATCTTCAAATAGATACTATGTCTTTTATTTATGCTTTAATGGCTTGTTTGGTTATAGTTGCTTGTCAAATATTAACATTGATATGTATGGCAAATGTTAATCTAACAATGGTTACGGTTTCTACGAATGCAGGCAATTTACTTTGGCCAACTTTATTTGGAATGATTTTTTTAAATGAAAAAATATCTACTACAACAATAATAGGCATTGTTTTCATTTTATTAGCGTTTTTTGTGCCATTTATATTTAATTATAATGAAATAAAAAATGATAAAACAACAAAGATTGGATACATCATTTGTATACTGTTATTTTTAGTAAGTGGTCATGTGAATAGTATTAATAAACTATTTACACTAAGTAATAGTTCTACTTCAAATTCATCATATTTATCGTGGATCAATATCATTATGTTTCCACTAGTTTTATTGGTTTTTGTTTTTTTATAAAGCGTTCTAAACAATCATTAAAAATACTAACAAAAAATATTGATTTTAGATATTATGGTTTTGTGGCAATTGGAACAGTCATTGGCTGTTTTGGAATGTTGTTTTCTTTTGAAGCATTAGCTAGGTTAGATGTATCGTTATATTCACCATTATACTCTTCAATATATATTATTTTTCTAACTATAGTATCAAGATTCTTATTTAAGGAGAAATTGAAGAAAGAAAATTATCTTTCCATTGGTTTAGCACTTATATCAGTTGTATTTTGTTCAATATAAATGGAATGATTAAGTATGAAGATGTAAAACAGTGTCAACCGAAATTGAGACATTATCACATTGGAATCAGATTGGATGTTATTGAATTTTTAAATTGGTTGTTATTTAGTGAAGATAAAGAATAAAATATATTTAATAGAAAGGTAATTAGAATTTAAGAGAACAAAAAAAGATTTTAGAATTCAAATCTAAAATCTTTTTATATTATTGAATAACTTCAGCATCACTCATTGTAAATGTTTCTAAAGAGTTTTCCTTGACTTGTACACAAACAAAAGTGATAGATTCATTGATACTTGCAAAGAATTGACGTTTTTGTGTAGGTGTAATTTTTAACCAATCACCTGCAATTAATTGAACTTCGTCACCATCAATGATGACTTTACCACTTCCAGATATGATCCCATATATCTCTTCATTGTTTTTATGACAATGAACAAAAGGAACACATTCACCAGCTGGTAGAGTATTGATACTAATTTCTGCACCTGTTAAAGATAGTGCATCATGTAATTCCATTCTAGCTTTATTAGAAATATTTACTTTTTTACATTTAGACATTTTATAATCCTCCTTCATTTAAGTAGAATAACTTTCTACGTCATTATTATATATAAGTACGCAATCATTTTGTAGTACGCACTTTTTTGTAACTGTGTAATGTTTTAAAAGTATGTTATAATGCCTTTACAAGAAGGTGAAGAAAATGAAAAGAAAAGAAGAATTACCAGAGTGTCCAATAGCTACAACAGTTTCATTGATTGGAAGTAAATGGAAACTACTTATTATTAGAAACTTATCAAGTCGACCTTATCGCTTTAATGAACTTCAAAAATCATTAGAGGGCATATCTCAAAAAGTATTAACAACAAGTTTAAGAGAATTAGCTGATGATGGTATTATTTATCGTAAGGATTATCATACTAATCCACCAAGGGTGGAATATGGAATGAGTGATCTTGGTAAAGAGTTAATAAATGTTTTAAAATCAATGGAAGAATTTGGCTATTACTATAAAGCTAGATTATAGATACTTACAAAAGGGTAAGTACTATTAAATTTACTAATATTATGATATCTTGGAAAAGGAATAATACGAAAAATTGGAAAGGAAAAGTGAAAGGCCTTAAAAGAAAAAATAAACAAACATCAAAGGTATAGATGGGCCTCAAAGGAATAGAACAGGTTCGGCTCCACTTCTGAAGGCAATGCGAATTTTGATGAGAAGTCGCGATCTTGTCGAATTATAAAAACATTGATCCACACATTGAGATTATAGAGCTATCGACGAACCGTTAACCTTTTGGTACCTAATCCACGAATAACAAGATGGTTAACTGCCGCAGAATCTATATGATTTGGGGGCTTTCTATGCCCTTGATGATAAAATTGGATAGTAGAAGTTTATTTACGTTTTGACAACGGTCATTTCATAACAGGTGAAAAGTATGAAACTAATTAAAAACATTCAAGTTTATGCCCCTAAAGATTTAGGCGTTAAAGATGTATTGATTTCTGATTATAAAATAGAAAAAATAGATAATCATATCGATTTTCCTTATTCTATTGAAACAATAGATGGTACAGGTTGTATCCTTACTCCTGGTCTTATTGACCGCCATGTTCATATCACAGGTGGTGGGGGAGAAGCTGGTTTTATTTCTCGTGCAAGACCTATTGAAGTAGACGAAATACTAGATGCAGGTATTACTACTGTGATTGGACTGTTAGGAACAGATGGCTATACAAGAAACACAAAAGAATTATTCGCAAAGGCAAAAGAATTGACTCAAAAAAGAGTTCATGCCTATATTCTAACAGGAAGCTATACATATCCTACCTATACACTCACTGATTCAGTAGAAGATGATATTGTATTTATTGATAGTATATTAGGTGTCAAGCTTGCTTTAAGTGATCATAGATCTAGTCATATAACAGAGGATGAACTTGTTCGTTTAGCCTCTCAAATCCGTACAGCTAGCCTTATTGCTGGAAAACAAGCTAATTTAACACTTCATATGGGTGATGAAAAAGCAGGATTAAATCCTGTATTTCATGCATTAGAAAGAGCCGATATTCCTGTTTCTTTATTCCATCCAACACATTGTAGTCGTAATCCACACTTGTTTAAGGATGCACTGAAGTTTGCAGAAATGGGTGGTACAGTTGATTTGACATGTGAAGGTGATGGAAAGACTTTGGAATTTATTAAACAGTTTAAGGATACTTCTAAAGTCACTATTTCAAGTGATGCACAAGGTTCATGGTCTACCTATAATGAAGATGGTTCTATCAAAGAAATAGGCATTACACCTGTATCTAACTTAAAGAAAGAATTCATTTCTCTTAAGAATGAAATGGGTTATGAAGAAGCTTTACCATTCTTTACTCAAAATGTAGCCAATGTATTAGGCTTAAAGAATACAGGTATGATTAAAGAAGGATTTGATTGTGACTTAATTATCTGGAAAGATGATGAAATCAAGCATGTTATTACAAAAAAAGATTAATACTACATATAGGTTCTGATTATGATAAATATCATTCAGAACCTTTTGATTTTTATGAAATACCTAAGCGATATTGTAATATTATAAAAAAATAGCAGAAATATATTATCATATTAGTATAAAGTTGATTATTTCATAAAAAAATACAAATGATGGATTAGAAGTTTTGATTAATACTGTTAATCAAAATTTACAATATCTTTTACCATTAGACTTAGAATTAAGTAATGAAGGATTAAAAAAATGGCTTCAAAAAAGGACGATTCATAGAAATAGAGCCTATGTTTCTAATTTTTTATCTCGATTAGGGTTAAATGAAAAAGATACAAAAGGTATTATTGATATATGTCAAGGCTTATCATTGAATGTGTCTATCACTAAGCCCTCTCCATATATGAGTTCATTTTCTATTGCAATCATATTAGTGATAGGAGGAGAAATTCTTTTTCTCCTTTTTTAATTGACAAAAGAAAGAAGAAAGACTAAAATATAAATAGGAATTATTCCTAATAAGGAATAAAAGGAGGAAATACAAATGGCTAATAAATATGCAGGAACACAAACAGAAAAGAACTTAATGGAAGCTTTTTCAGGAGAATCACAAGCAAGAAATAAATATACTTACTTTGCTTCAAAAGCAAAAAAAGAAGGTTTTGAACAAATTTCATCTTTATTCTTAAAAACAGCAGATAATGAAAAAGAACATGCGAAAATGTGGTTTAAAGAATTAAATGGTATTGGAAATACAGCTGAAAATTTAGTAGCAGCAGCTGAAGGTGAAAACTACGAATGGACAGATATGTATGAAGGTTTTGCAAAAACTGCAGAAGAAGAAGGGTTTCCAGAACTTGCAGCTAAATTCCGTATGGTTGGAGAAATCGAAAAACATCATGAAGAACGTTATAGAGCATTATTGCATAATGTAGAAATGCAAGAAGTTTTCGCTAAAAGTGAAGTAAAGGTTTGGGAATGTCGTAACTGTGGACATATCGTTGTTGGGGAAAAAGCACCTGATGTTTGTCCAGTATGTGATCATCCACAAGCATACTTTGAAG
>ERZ857750.1636-NODE-1636-length-24029-cov-7.144698_pt1 | contig 24029 bp, 17 predicted proteins | sample MGYA00519915_ERZ857750 | MGnify/ENA primary metagenome ERZ857750 (study PRJEB31778, sample SAMEA3449358) | human gut metagenome | biome: human gut; feature: human-associated habitat; material: faeces | place: United Kingdom | collected 2010/2012 ... | reverse complement strand
AAGTATTTTACTATTAATCATTTCTGTTTTCAAGATGTTTTTCCAATTTTCTCTTTACTCTTTGAAGAGCATTATCTATAGATTTTACATCTCTATGAAGCTTGTCCGCAATATACTGATAAGACTTTCCATTTAAATACAGTTCCAATACTTCAAGTTCTAAATCACTAAGAAGTTCATTCATTTTATTTTCTATGTTTTTTAGTTCTTCTTTACTAATGATCAATTCCTCTGGGTCTGTAACTATACTTGTTGCTATAATATCTAAAAGAGTTCTGTCTGACTCTTCGTCATATATAGGTTTATTTAAGGATACATAAGAATTTAAAGGTATATGTTTTTGTCTAGTGGCAGTTTTTATTGCAGTAATTATCTGTCTTGTAATACAAATTTCAGCAAAACATTTAAATGAATTGGTTTTACTTCCATCAAAATCTCTAACTGCTTTATATAGACCAATCATTCCTTCTTGTATTATGTCATCTTTATCAGCACCTACCAAAAAGTAGGATTTTGCTTTTGCTTTAACAAAATTCTTATATTTTGTAATAATATATTCTAATGCTATTTTATCCCCATTACTTGCTTTTAATACAATATTATACTCATCTTGTTGATTATTATCCAAGATTTCATAATTATTATTAGCTACTAACATTAAAATCTCCCCCAATTAAATGTTTCATATATATATTATAACTCTTGAAACCTAGCGCTTTCAATACTTTCTACGAATCTTCTCAAGTTTCGACAATATGTCTTTATCTAACCTTTCCTCTAAGAAATTTCGCTGTATTTTTTGTTGATGTCTTTCTTGTTCCTCTTTAATTTTAACCATAGCATTGTCTACATAGAGCTTTAACTCTCTTGCAGATATTCTAGAAGCCCCTTTCCCTAAAATAATCTGCTGTTCTGCATAGTCACTGGTTGCTACTTCTATATCATCATATTTCGATAATGAACTAATATATTTTTCTATATAACTATCTGCTGTTTGATGTTCCTTTGTGTAAACAATAGTTATATATTTTCTTTCTTCTATTTTTTCTTTTGAATTTTTTACATTATATGCATCAAATACTATTATTGCTTTTTTGCCTGTATATTGTGCATATTCAATAATATAGTGGATTAGTTTTTCTCTTGCACTTTCTAAATCCTCTTTAGATATTTCTTTTAATCCATCCCATGCGTTTATAATATTGTAACCATCTACTATTAAATAAGAATTTTTATTAGTTCTCCTCATATCTTCTTATTTTTTAGTCCCTATTTCTTTGCCTAAATATCTCGTATAAAAGAATTCCTCCAGCTACTGATGCATTTAGTGATGTAACATTTCCTGTCATTGGCATTTTAACAGTAAAGTCACAGTTTTGTTTTACTAATCTAGATATTCCAAAACCTTCACTTCCTATAACAAGACCTATAGGCCCAGTTAAGTTTTGTTCATAGAAAACTTCTCCATCCATGTCAGCTGCCGCTATCCAAAGTCCTTCTTCTTTTAATCTTTTTATTGTATTAACTATATTGGTTACTTTACAAACAGGCATATATTCAATAGCTCCTGCAGATGCTTTTGCAACTATAGGAGTTATATGTACAGATCTTCTCTTTGGTATTATTACACCATGAGCTCCAACAGCATCAGCCGTTCTTATAATTGTACCTAAATTATGTGGGTCAGTTATTTCATCTAATATAATGAAGAACATATCTTCATTTGTAGCTTTTGCTTTTTCAATTAATTCATCTAATTCATAATATTTATATTCACTAACTACAGCTATTACACCTTGGTGTGCATGACTTGTACTTATTTCGTCTAATTTGTTTCTATCTACATATTGAACAACTATATTTTTATCTTTAGCCATTCCTATTATTTTTTTAATAGAACCTTCTTTTGCTCCATTTGCTATCATTATTTTATCTATTTGTCTGTCACTTTTTAAAACTTCAATTACGGGATTTCTACCCTCTATATTTGTCAATTCGTTCACCGCCTATAAATTTTTAAATCTTTGCCTTATGATGACTATCTTACCGCAACTTATTTTGCATTTTTATTAGTCTCTTTTTAATTTTTCAAATAGTTTCAGAGGTATGCAATGGCATTTTTACTCATTGAACCTCTAAATTTTAATATTATAAATATATTATACTATATTAATTGTATTATTTCTGAATATTTTGGTTACTTGTTATTTAACCTTTATTAAAATATGTTTACCAACTAATAAAAAAGTATTGCACAAAAGGCAATACTTTTTTATTACATGTTACTTTCTATTATAGAAATTCCTTTATATATTACATATTCCAGTCTTTCTTTTTCTTCATTTAAATATAGGTATCCTACTAAAGCTTCAAATCCTGTTGCACATTTATAGTCTATAATATCTGCATTTTTAGGAGAAGTATGAGATTTTTGATTTCTTCCTCTTTTATAAATTCTCATTTCCTCTTCTGTAAATTCTTCAGACATACCATGTATTATAGATGCTTGAGCTTTTGCATTTGAATATTTAATAGCTGTTTTGTGTAAGTCATTAACCTTTCTATTACAGTTTTTTCTAATTAAATATTCTCTTATATATGATTCATACACAGTGTCTCCTAAGTAAGCTAATACTAACGGTGACATTGTCACTAATTGTGTTTTATCCATATTTATGCTCTTCTCCATTTTACGCCTTGTCTTGTATCTTCAAGAACTATACCTTTTTCTAATAATTCATTTCTTATTTCATCTGCTAATTTAAAATCTTTATTTTTCTTAGCATCTGTTCTTTTTTGTATTAATGCTTCAATTTCTTCATCTAACATATCTTCTTCATGTTTTTTATTAACAATATTTAATACACCTGTTAATTCATTAAATTCACCTAATACTTTATTAGCAAATTCTTTAGTTGCATTTTCATTAACATTAGAGTTCATAAATCTAGCAAGTTCAAATATTATACTTAATGCATCTGCTGTATTTAAATCATCATCCATAGCTTCTATGAATCTTTGTCTAAATGAATTTAACTCTTCTTCTAGTTTTAATTCATCAGCATTTTCTGCGTTGTCATTTAATTTACTTATTATGAATTCTACTCTTTCTTTAGCATTATATAACCTTTCAAGTCCTGCTTTAGATTGATTTAATATCTCATCACTAAAGTTGATTGGATTTCTATAATGAGTTGATAACATAAATAATCTTACTACTTCTAAATCGTAAAGTTTTGATATATCTCTTACTGTAAAGAAGTTTCCTTTTGATTTACTCATTTTCTCATTATTTATATTGATGTATTCATTGTGCATCCAGTAGTTAGAAAAAGTTTTTCCGCTTCTAGCTTCACTTTGCGCTATTTCATTTTCATGATGAGGGAATTTTAAATCTTGTCCTCCAGCATGTATATCTATAGTATCTCCTAAATATCTACGAGACATAACAGAACATTCTATATGCCATCCTGGTCTACCTTCTCCCCATGGACTTGTCCATCCTGGTTCACCTTCTTTTTTAGCTTTCCATAAAACAAAGTCCATTGGATGTTTCTTTTGATCATTAACTTCTATTCTTGATCCTGCTTCTAACTCTTCTTGTTTTATACCAGAAAGCTTTCCATAACCTTCGAATTTTTGAGTGTCGAAGTATACATCTCCATTTACTGCATAAGCATATCCTTTATCTTCTAATTCTTTAACAAATTCTATTATTTGTTCTATATTTTCTGTTACTTGAGGATGAACTGAAGCTCTTTTTATTCCAAGTCCATCAGCATCTACGAAGTATTCTTTTATATATTTTTGTGCTATTTCTTCTGGTGCAATTCCTTCTTCGTGACCTCTTTTTATTATTTTGTCATCTACATCAGTAAAGTTTTGAACAAAAGTAACATCATATCCTCTGTACTCTAAGTATCTTCTTAATGTATCAAAAATTATGAAAGGTCTTGCATTTCCTACATGTATGTAGTTATATACTGTAGGACCACAAACGTACATTTTAACCTTTCCTTCTTCTAATGGTTTAAACTCTTCTTTTGATCTTGTCATGGTATTAAATATTTTCATTTTCCCATCTCTCCTTTCTATTTAGTTTCCTTATTTAATTATGTATTTTAAATATTATAAATAAATTCATTCCATTAAACAGTAATGATATTATTATACCCTTGTATATTTAATTCTTAACTTTAATTTTGCTCATAAGATGCAAAGAAAATACAAATATTTTCTAATAAATTTATTCTACTATAATATTATACATAATTACATCTTTATAAAAAACAAATTCTTTTATATTTAACTAACTAAAACAAAAGAATTGCTACCTTTGGTAGCAATTCTTTTTAATTATAATATGTTATTTTTAACATAGTTTAATCTATTTAAACAAGTTTCTTTTCCGATAACTTCCATGATTTTATTAAGGTCTGGACCGTGCATTTGTCCTGTTAAACTTATTCTTGAACCCATGAATAAGTTTTTACCTTTTATACCATGCTCTTTTTGTATTTCTTTAAGCATTGCTTTAGCACTAGCTTCATCTAAAACTTCCATATTAGATAATTTTTCTATTAAAGCATCTACTAATGTTGGTATATGTTCTAATTTTAAGAACTCTCCACATTCTTCAGTTTCTAATTCAACTGTATCTCCAAAGAATATTGACGCATGGTCAGTTATTTCTTTTACATATTGTAATTTTTCTTTAAGAACTGAAACCATTCCTTTTAAGAAATCATATTTTTCTTTAGCTTCTTCTTCCGTTACAAATCCAGCTTCTACTAAGAATGGTATAGCTAAATCAGTTAACATTGCATCATCTGCATCTTTCATGTAGTGTTGGTTAACCCAATTTAATTTTTCTGTATCAAATACTCCACCACTCTTAGAAACTCTTTCTATTGAGAAGGCTTGTTCAAGTTCTTCCATAGAGAATATTTCTTTATTTTCTTCTGGAGACCAACCAACTAGTGCAACATAGTTAACTAATCCTTCTGGTAAGTATCCTTTTTTCTTGAAATCTTCTACTGCAACATCACCATGTCTTTTACTTAATTTTTTCTTTTCTTTGTTAAGTATATTTGGTAAATGTACAAATACTGGAGCTTCCCATCCGAAAGCTTCATATAAGTAAACATGTTTTGGAGTTGAAGAAACCCACTCTTCTCCTCTTATTACATGAGTTATTTTCATTAAATGATCATCAACTACAACTGCAAAGTGGTAAGTTGGGAATCCATCAGTTTTTATTAAAACTTGATCATCTAAATCATTTGTATTGAACTCAGTTTCTCCTCTTACACCATCTACAAATTTTATAACATGGTTTTCTGGTAATCTAAGTCTTATAACATATGGTTCACCTGCTGCTATTTTAGCTTCAACTTCTTCTTTAGTTAAATCTCTACAGTGTCCATCATATTTAGCAGTTTCTCCTGCTTCTCTTTGTTTTTCTCTTACTTCATCTAATCTTTCTTTTGTACAGAAACAGTAGTAAGCTTTACCACTATCTAAAAGTTGTTGGATGTATTTTTTGTATATATCTAATCTTTCAGATTGTATGTATGGTCCGCAGTCACCTTTTTGAACTACATTTCCATTATCATCTAACATAACACCTTCTGTGTGATTTACGCCAGCCCATTTCATGGCATTTAACATATTTTCTATTGCACCATCAACAAGTCTAGTTCTATCAGTATCTTCAACTCTTAATATATATTCTCCGCCCATTTTTTTTGCGAATAAATAATTATAAAGAGCTGTTCTTAAACTTCCTATATGAACAAATCCTGTAGGACTTGGAGCAAATCTTACTCTTACATTACTCATATTGTGCCTCCTAAAAATTAATCTATTATAATCTTACGTTCTTTTTTTTGAACTCTTCTCTAACTCTAGCTTCTATATCTTCTAAAGCTATTAACTCTTTTTCACCAGTTTCTCTTAAAACAAATTCAACTTTTCCGTCTACTATATCTTTACCAACTGTAATTCTCATTGGTATACCTATTAATTCAGCATCTTTGAATTTGAACCCTGGTCTTTCATTTCTATCATCTAATATAGCTTCAACACCTATAGATTCTAATTGTTTGTATATTTTTTCTGCATTTTCTACTTGTTCTTCTTTTTTCATGTTAACTGGAACTACTATTACATGGTATGGAGCTACTGATAGTGGCCATTTTATACCATTTTCATCGTGATGTTGTTCTATTATAGCAGCTGCTGTTCTTTCAACACCTATTCCATAGCATCCCATTTGTATTGGATGAGATTTTCCTTCTTTATCAACAAATGTACAATCCATAGCTTCTGAGTACTTAGTTCCTAATTTGAAAATGTGTCCAACTTCTACACCTCTCATTATTTCTAACTCTCCACCACAGTTGCTACATTTATCTCCGTGTTGTACTGATCTGAAATCTCCTACTACACCTTCAAAGTCTCTTCCAAAGTTAGCATTTTTTATATGGAATCCAGTTTTATTAGCACCAACTACTAAGTTTGATTGATCTACAACTTCTTGGTCTATAAATAAGTAATCTGCTTTTATTCCTATTGGTCCAGCAAATCCTGTTTCAGCACCAGTAACTGCTTTTACCATTTCTTCTGATGCCATTTCCATTTCGACAACTCCACCTACAGCATTTGCTACTTTAGTATCGTTAACGTCTCTATCTCCTCTAACAACTACTGCTACAGATTTTCCATCTGCATCAAATATTAAAGTTTTAGCACATTTACTAGCATCAGTATTCATAAATTTGTGTAAATCTTCTATTGTTTTTATTTCTGGAGTTTCAACTTCTTCTAACTCTAACATTTCTTCTTTACACGGTTCATGATTAACAGATACAGCTTTTTCTATATTTGCTGCATAATCACATTCTTTACAGAATACTATTTCATCTTCTCCAACTTCTGATTTAACCATGAATTCTGCTGAATATGCTCCACCTATTGCACCTGAATCCGCTTGAACTGGCGCATTATCTAACTCACATCTAGCAAATATTCTTGTATATGCATCAAACATATCTTGGTATGATTTATCAAGACCTGCTTCATCTATATCAAAACTATAAGCATCTTTCATTGTAAATGTTTTAGTTCTCATAACACCAAATCTTGGTCTTCTCTCATCTCTATATTTTGATTGTATTTGATATAAGTTTAAAGGAAGATCTTTATAAGATTTTACCTCTTGTCTTATTATATCTGTAAACACTTCTTCATGTGTTGGTCCAAGACAGTAATCTTTTCCAGTTCTATCTTGTAATCTGAACATTTCCGGTCCCATAACATCCCATCTACCAGATTCTTGCCATAATTCTGCAGGTATTAATCCTGTACAGTATATTTCATTGGCATCTTTTGCGTTCATTTCTTCTCTTATTATGTCGCTTATCTTCCTGAATACTCTTAATCCTAATGGTAATTGGTTATAAAGTCCTGAAGACATTTTTTTTATCATACCAGCTCTTAACATTAATTGATGACTTGTTATTTCTGCATCAGCTGGCACTTCTTTTAATGTTGGTACAAACATTCTTGACATTCTCATATTGACTTACCTCCTAAAATTTCTATATTAAAAAAAGCCCTTCATCTCTAAAAATAGAGACGAAAGGCTTGTACTTTCCGCGGTACCACTCTAGTTAATCTATAAAAATAGATTCTCTCAAAGGATGTAACGGTCCTACCCGTAAAAACTTTTTAACGTTTTTATACTAAAAGATTGGTTCAAAAACTTCCTCTTAGGAACTCTCACCACTATTCCCTCTCTGTAAAGATTTCATTTTTTACTATTTCTTTATTGTTGTTTTTAGTCTTATTTAAGTTGTTTCTAAAATATAATAATTTAATCATATAGCATTTTATTTTTATTGTCAACTTGAACTTTTAAGGAATTTATATGTATTTTTTTGTATATATTCATCCTATTACAAATATAATAACCATTAAACTATATTAATATACTATTAAATTTAAACTTTACTTTAATTTTTATATCTTACTTTTTATTTAATAAACAAATACTTTGAGAAGATATACCTTCTTTTGATCCTGTAAATCCAAGCCCTTCTTCTGTAGTAGCTTTAACACTAATATTTTCTATATCTGTATTTAATACACTTGCAATATTTTTTCTCATATTTTCAATATGAGGAGCCATTTTAGGACTTTGAGCTATTATTATGCTATCTATATTATTTATTTCATATCCTTTTTCATTAATTAAATTATTTACACATTTAAGGAGTTTCATACTATCTGCTCCCTTATATCTTTCATTTGTATCTGGGAAATGTTTACCTATATCTCCTAAAGCCAATGCACCTAGTATACTATCCATAATTGCATGAATTAAAACATCTGCATCAGAGTGACCTAATAATCCCTTTTCATGAGGGATATTTACACCTCCTATGATTAATGGTCTTCCTTCCACAAGTTTATGTACATCATATCCTAAACCAATTCTCATCTAATTAATCTCCTTCTTATTTTCATTTAAAATTTCTTCGCCTATTTTTAAATCTTCTGGTGTAGTAATTTTAATATTGTTATACGAGCCTTCTATCACCTTTACATTATAACCTAAATATTCCATTAGCATTGAATCATCTGTTCCGTAATAACTTTTTTCTTTTGCTATTTTATGAGCCTTTATAATAGATAAATATTCAAATACTTGAGGAGTTTGAATTGACCATAAAGTGCTTCTATTTGGTGTATCACAAACTTCATTATCTTTATTTATGATTTTTATAGTATCTTTTACAGGAACACCAACTATTACACATTTATTTTTTTTTGCACATTCTATAGAATTTTTTATAATTTCATCTGTTACAAAAGGCCTTGCTCCATCATGAATTAGTACAATATCACATCTTTCATTAACAGCTTTTAATCCGTTAAAAACTGAATCTTGTCTTTCTTTGCCCCCAAAAGCAATTTTGATATTTTTATATCCATATTTATCAATAATATTTCTTCTAAAAAAGTCTGCTTCATCTTCTTTTACAACTACAACAATTTCATCTATATTTTTATTATTATAAAATTTATCAATAGTATGAGCTATAACTTCTTTTCCTTTTAATTTTAAAAACTGTTTGTTTATATCAGCTTTCATTCTACTTCCCCTACCTGCACTTACTATCACTACACTATTCATCAATTCACCTCTTTTTTATCATCTTATCCTTAAAAAAAGACCTTCTAAAATTCGAAGGTCTTTTTCATTAATTTTTAGGTTTTCCAAATATCATTCTACCTGCAGAAGTTTGAAGTACTGATGTAACTAATACATTAATAGTTTCACCAATATGTTTTTTTCCACCTTCTACAACTATCATTGTTCCATCATCTAAGTAAGCAATTCCTTGGTTTGACTCTTTTCCTTCTTTTACTACTTGAGCTACCATTTCTTCTCCTGGTATAGCAACTGGTTTAACAGCATTTGCCAGCTGGTTTATATTTAAAACTTCTACACCTTGGAACTGAGCAACCTTATTTAGATTATAATCATTTGTAACGACTTTTCCATTCATAACTTGAGCAAGTTTTAGAAGCTTGCTATCAACTTCTGGTATATCATCAAAGTCTTTTTCAGTTATCTCAACTTCTATGTCTAATTCTTTTTGAATTATATTAAGTATATCAAGACCTCTTCTACCTCTAACTCTTTTTAAATCATCAGAAGAGTCTGCTATATGTTGTAATTCATTTAAAACAAATTTAGGTATTATAAGTTTACCTTCTACAAAACCTGTTCTACATATATCAGCTATTCTACCGTCTATTATTACACTCGTATCTAATACTTTTGGAGGTATTGATTTTCCTCCATGATCTTTTTTACTTGATTTATCTTTTCCTATATTCGAAGATAATCTACTTAATTTATTTATATTAAATAAATCATCTCTACTTTTTAAAGTGATTTTCACACCTATATATCCCATAAATATGTAAATTATTATAGATAATATCATTTTAATTAAAGGCATACCAGAAATTGATCCTAATAATCCACCTACAAGTAAATAAGCTATTACAAGACCTACAATTAATCCAACTACACCTAGCAATATATCTGTTTGTGGGTATTTAGATATTTCTTTATCCAATATCTTAACAAACTCTCTTACCTTACTAAAAATCCAAGGACTAATTAAATAGAATAATATTCCTACTACTAATCCTACTATTATACCTACTAAATATACGTTATTTAATCCAAAGCTAATTTGTGGAAAGTACTTCTCTAAACTTAAATATGAAGTTATTCCTAATAAAACTCCTAAAAAGGATATCAGCGTTCTTATTATTTTGCTTAACAAAACTTCACCCCCTATAGTGTGTGGTTTATATGATACATCATGTGTATGAATTTTTCATTAATTTTTTCTGAATTTTTTATTAATTTTTTATATATGCATATCTAATGATGACATTTTTTCCATTTTTATAAGTCCATTTTTGATATAAGTTGCTCTTATTTCTCCTATTCCTTCGACTTCATCTAAATCTTCTATTGAAGCTGCTTGTATACTTTTGAAGTCATCAAAATAATTAATAATATTTTCTATAATTCCAGTTGGTAGTCTATGAATTTTATTTAAAATCCTATATCCTTTCGGTCTAATTTCCATATCCATACTTTCAGTAATTCCTGAATATCCTAAAATTTTAGAAACCTTAACTAAATCAAGTAACTCATCATCTGTTAAACTTTTCATTTTTCTTTGAATATCCTTTAGTTCAACATTGTCCTTTTTATAGTCCATATAAATCATCATTCTATCTTTTTTAGTAGTTCCCATTAATTCTTCCAACTGCATTCTAACTAGTGTACCTTCTTCACCTAGCTCAATTACATACTTTTCAATTACAGTTATTATTCTCATAACCATTTCTATTTTTTGAACAACTAATGCTACTTCATAAATAGTTACCATATCCTTAAATTCAAAAGAATTAAGATTTAATATGGCTTGATCTAATACTGATTTATATTTTTCTAATGTTTGTAAAGCTTGATTAGCTTTTGTAAATATCTTAGATATTTCTTCAACTACATATTTTTGTTCTCCCCTATACACAGTAATTATATTTCTTCTTTGAGAAATAGATATTACTATAGCGCCTGTCTGTTTAGCAACCCTTTCTGCTGTTCTATGTCTAGTTCCAGTTTCTGATGTTGATATGGAATAGTCAGGTATTAACTGTGCATTTGCCAATAATATGGTTTTTACATCTTCACTTAAAACTATTGCTCCATCCATTTTTGCTAATTCATATAAGTACGCTGGTGAATAATCTGCGTTTATTTTAAATCCACCATCTACTATCTCAGATATGTCTTTGTCATTAGCTAATACTATAAGTCCTCCTGTTTTAGCTCTAAGCACGTTGTCTAGACCTTGTCTAAGAGGTGTCCCTGGAGATATCTTCCTAAGAGCATGAAGTAAATTTTTATTATCCATAATATTATCGATATTATACATTCTTATTCATCACCCCCTTAATATAAGATTTATAGCTTGTCTTAGGTTGTCTACAGGTATTATTTCTATACCTTTTGTATCTTTGACTGATGCATAATTATTTTTAGGAATAACTATTTTTTTAAATCCCAATTTCTTACATTCAGCTATTCTTTTTTCAATATAACTAACAGCTCTAATTTCACCTGTTAGTCCCACTTCACCTGTAACTACAACATCACCATCAATAGGTAAGTTTCTAAAACTAGAAGATACAGATAATATTATTCCTAAGTCCATTGAAGGTTCATTAACTTTTATTCCTCCAACAACATTTATATACACATCTTGATTTTGTATTTGTAATCCTACTCTTTTTTCTAAAACAGCTAATAGCAATGCTACTCTGTTATAATCAACTCCTGTTGCTGTCCTTTTTGCAATACCAAAACTTGTTGGAGATACTAATGCCTGTAACTCTAAAAGCATTGGTCTTGTCCCTTCTACAGTTGAAATTATAACTGAACCTGATACATCTTTTGGTTTTTCAGATATTAAAACTTCAGATGGATTAGTAAGTTCTATTAACCCTGTATCCTTCATTTCGAATACACCAAGTTCATTTGTTGAACCAAATCTATTTTTTACCGCTCTAACTAATCTATAAGAATTATATCTTTCGCCTTCAAAGTATAAAACTGTATCCACCATATGCTCTAGTAACTTTGGACCAGCAAGAGATCCTTCTTTCGTTACATGTCCAACAATAAATGTTGATATACCCATTCTCTTAGAAATCTTCATAAATCTAGAAGTTCCTTCTTTTATTTGGCTAACTGTTCCTGGTGCTGATGATATTTCTGGACTATAAACAGTTTGAATTGAATCCACTATTATTAAATCTGGATTTATATTATCTAAATAAGCTTCTATTATGCTTAAATTATTTTCAGAAAAAATAAGTAGATTATCTGTATTAACACCTAATCTATGTGCTCTCATTTTTATTTGAGATTGTGATTCTTCTCCTGATATATATAATACTTTTTTGCCTGAACAAGCCACATTTCTAGATACTTGCATTAACAATGTAGATTTACCTATACCAGGGTCTCCACCTACTAAGACTAAGGAACCTTTAACAATCCCTCCACCTAGTACTCTGTCTAGTTCTTCTATCTGTGTAGAAAATCTTTCTTCATGTTTTATTTCTATTGAATTTATGCTTATTGGTTTTGAGTCACCTTTATTTATTATAAATACTTCCCTTTGGGATTTCTTCTCTTCTATTTCTTCAACAAATGTATTCCATTTTGTACATTCTGGACATTTACCTAACCATTTGCTAGTTTCATATCCACATGATTGGCATACATATTTAGTTTTAATTTTTGCCATTACTATTCACCCTTAAATGCTTATTATTACTTTATTGTACTATATATTGTTAATATCTGCATATAATATTATTCCTATTTAATAAATATATCAAGATAAACTTTATCTAACTTTAAATAGAGGGAGATAATCCCCCTCTATTTTATAAAATTACTTAACTTCAAAAGTCATTTTGCCTTCTTTAACTGTAGCCTCAACTATGTCTCCTGATTTTATAGTTCCTTGTAATATTAGTTCAGACAATTCATTTTCCAATTCTTTTTGTATGGATCTTTTTAATGGTCTAGCTCCATATTCTAAATCAAAGCCTGATTTAGCTATCAAGTCTATAGCATCTTCATCCATTTCTAATTTTATTGTCATCTCGTCTAATCTTTTTACTAATGTTTTACACATTAATTTTACTATTTGTGATATATCTTCTTTATTTAATGAATGGAATACTATTATGTCATCTATTCTATTTAAAAATTCTGGTCTAAATTGTTTTTTAAGTTCTGACATAATATTTTCTTTCATTTTGTCATATTCATCACGTTCTTTTTTGTCTTTGTCTGGTGTACCAAAACCTAATGTTTTTTGTTTTTTAATAGTTTTAGCCCCCACATTTGAAGTCATGATTAATATAGTATTTTTAAAGTCTACAGTTCTTCCTTTTGAATCCGTAAGTCTACCATCATCTAGTATTTGTAATAAAATATTAAATACATCTGGATGGGCTTTTTCTATTTCATCAAATAATACTACAGAATAAGGATGTCTTCTAACTTTTTCTGTTAATTGACCACCTTCATCATAACCTACATATCCTGGAGGAGAACCTATAAGTCTAGATACTGAATGTTTTTCCATATATTCTGACATATCAATACGAACAATTTGATTTTCATCTCCAAACTCAGCTTCTGCTAAAGCTTTACTAAGTTCAGTTTTTCCAACTCCTGTTGGACCTAAAAATAAAAATGAACCTATTGGTCTATTTGGATCCTTAAGACCTGCTCTTGCCCTTCTAATGGCTGTACAAATAGATTTTATTGCTTGGTCTTGGCCTATAACCCTTTCATGTAATATATCTTCTAATTTTAATAGTCTTTCTGTTTCTTCTTCCATCATTCTACTTACAGGTATTCCTGTCCATGATCCCACAACTTCTGCAATTGTTTCTTCATCAACAACATTAGCATGCTTATATGATTTATTCCAACTATTTCTTACTGAATCTAGTTCTTCTTGAGCTTTTCTTTGCTCATCTCTTAACTTAGCTGCTTTCTCAAAATTTTGACCTCTCACAGATTCTTCTTTTTCTTTTTTAATATTATTTATTTTTTCCTCTAAATCTTTTATATCTTTTGTAGGAGTATTTTCTTTTAGTCTAACTTTTGATGCAGCTTCATCTATTAAATCTATTGCTTTATCTGGTAAAAATCTATCTGTTATATATCTTACAGATAAATCTACAGCTGCTTTAATAGATTCATCTGTTATTTTTACTTTGTGATGAGCTTCATATTTATCTCTAAGACCTTTTAGTATTTCTATAGTATCTTCTTTTGTTGGTTCTTCAATTAATACAGATTGAAATCTTCTTTCTAATCCTGAATCTTTTTCTACGTGTTTTCTGTATTCATCTATAGTTGTAGCACCTATTACTTGTATTTCCCCCCTTGCCAAGCAAGGTTTTAAAATATTAGAAGCATCTATAGACCCTTCTCCTGTTGCTCCTGCACCTATTATCGTGTGCATTTCATCTATAAATAAAATTATATTTCCCTTTTTGATAACCTCATCTATAACTTGTTTTATTCTTTCTTCAAACTCACCTCTATATTTTGCACCAGCTAGAAGAGAACCCATGTCTAGAGTATAAAGAATTTTGTCTTTTAGTGTATCTGGTACTCTACCTTCTGCTATATCTATGGCTAATCCCTCTGCTATGGCTGTTTTACCAACACCTGGATCTCCTATTAATACAGGATTATTTTTTGTTCTTCTGCTTAAAATTTGTATTATTCTTTCTATTTCTTTTTTTCGTCCTATTACAGGATCTATTTTATCTTGCTTAGCACATTCTGTAAGGTTTCTTCCATACTTATCAAGTAATTTTGATGAAGTAGAGTTTTCAGAAGTTGCTACTGATTTATTTGATTTTTGAGGTTCTATGGAATAATTATCTATTCCCATCATTTCTATTATACTTTCAGCAATATCTCTAGAATCAATATTTAGTGATGCTAATATTCTCATTCCCAAACCTTCACCTTCTTGGGCAAGGGCTAATAAAATATGTTCTGTTCCTATATAATTTGTTTTTAACTTATTCGCAAAAGCTCCTGATAATTCTAAAATTTGTTTAGATCTAGGACTTAATGTCACATCAGATGTTCCTATATCATTTTTACCCTCTATCTCTACAATCTTACTTTCTAGTATATCTTCAGTAACCCCTAATTTATTTAATACTTTAGCTGCTATACCATCTTTTTCTTTTAGAAGACCTAGAAGTAAATGCTCTGTTCCTACAATTTTATGTCCAAAACTTTTCGCTGACTCTACACCTAAGTCAATTGCTGTTTTAGCTCTTTGAGTAAATCTATTGAAGTACATTTTCATCCCTCCTATTTCTTATTTCTATTGGCAAGAGTAAATTCTTCTCTTAAAAAATCAGCTCTTTTTATATCACCATCACTAGTCATTGGAGACATCAACTCCATAATAGGCTTCATTCCTGTCATTAAATTAATAACTTTTTCTAAACTAATATCTTTAATATAGTCCATTTCAATCCCCAATTTTATATTAGACAAATGTTTCATAGCTTCTTGTGCTGATATTATTCTGCAGTTTTGTAATATACCTAAAGATCTATAAATATCATCTTCTAATTCTATGGATGCTTCCATATTTACAAGTAATCTAGATTCATTTTCTTTTGTCTTAATATCTTTTGTTAAACTTTTTAAACTTTCAATTATATTTTTTTCTGATCTACCAATAACTGATTGATTAGTTATTTCAAACATATTACCTAAAGTATTTGATTTATTGCTAGAAATACCTTTTATGTTTGCACCTAACTTATGTGCAATATTTGAATAAGTTTCTATTTTCTTTTGTAGTGATAATATTGGTAAATGAATAACTACTGTGGCCTTTAAACCTGTTCCTGCATTAACAGGTAAACAAGTTAAATAACCTATTTTATCATTAAATGCATACTCTATTTTTTCTGATAAAATATCGTCTATCTTATTTGCCATATTAAAGGCTTCATCCATATTAAATTTGTCTTCGTATATTTTAATTCTTATATGATCTTCATCATTAATCAATATACATTTTGTCTTATCTTTGTTAATAATAATTGAACCTATTTCACTCTTTGAAAATTCATTGCTTATAATTCTTCTTTCTATTAAGGCTCTTTTTTCTATTTCACTAAGATCTTTTATATTATGTGAAATAAAATTATCCTCAGATAAATCTTCACATTCTAGTATTATATTGTTAATTTTTTGTGATATATTTTGAGATTCTGTCTGACTTAATTTATGAGGAAAAGGATAGTTATTTATATTTCTAGATAAGGCAATATTATTGGCTATGATTATATTATCTTGCATAATACTCTCCTCCTATTCATTGCACTTTTGTAAATGTTTTATTTTATCCCTTATATCTGCTGCTTTTTCATACTCTTCTTTTTCTACAGCTCTAATTAAATCTTCTTTTAAAATTCTTATTTCTTTGCTTATATAGACATCACCTTCCACCTTCTTTGGAATTTTTCCTATATATTCATCATATCCATAGATATTTTTAAGAATTGGTTTAAGCTGCTTTTCAAAAGCTTCATAACATTTACTACAGCCAAGCTTTCCTGTTTCTCTATATTCGGCATATGTAGTGTAACAATTAGAACAAATAATATCTTTATCTGTAGATTCCTCATCGGCTGCTAGTAATTTATCATATTGTTCATCTGATTGGTTATTTTCATCTATATTAAATTTATCCATTACATCCTTTATGGAAAATGGTTCTTGGAAATTAAAATTAAACAATGGGTAGTCTTTTGCACAATCACTACATAAATACATTCTTGTTTCTTGTCCATTTATTATGGAGCTAATAAAAACTGAAGCAGTTTTCTTATGACATTTTTGACATAACATAATATCACTCCTCTATATTAAATAATTCCTCTATTATATTTTTTAAAATTTTTGCCCTTATTATGTCATTTAACCCACATATAGGTGTATTTAATGATTTATCATCTATAGTACATAATATTATCTTTGCTTCTCGACTATTAATCAAGTTTATGTCTATTAACCACTTTATAATCATTTTACTTTGTAGATATGTTATTTGTTTGTCTATTTTTTCATAAAAGATATTCAAAACCTGATCTTTATTTAGTTTAGTGATTTTATCGATTTTTATATATCCTCCTCCGCCTTTTTTGCTTTGGACCTCATATCCCTTCTCCCTAGAAAAGCGAGTTGTCAAAACATAATTTATTTGAGACGGAGCACAATTAAATAAGTTTGCAAGTTCATTTCTTTGTATTTGAACTGTATCACTATCTTCCATTAAATCTTTGATAAATTTTTCTATTATATCACTAATTGATGCCATATACATCACCACTTAAATAAATTTTTCTTTGACTTTCTTTGACTACTATTTATATATATTATATACATATTTTAGTCATAAAATCTAATTATTATAAATAAAAATATTTTATGTATAATAAAAAATAAACGACATGATATTTTTTAATATCATGTCGTCTAAAATATATATTATTTAATTATTAGCTTCAGCAATTATTTTAGTTGCAAGTTGTTGTGGAACTTCATTGTATTTTTCTAGTTCCATTTCAAAGTAACCTCTACCTTGAGTCATTGATCTTAAATCAATTGCATATTTAAATGTCTCACTTTGAGGCGCTTCAGCATAAATAACTTGTTTACCTTTATCATCAGGCTCCATTCCTAATATTTTACCTCTTCTCTTATTAATATCACCCATTACATCACCCATATATTCCTCTGGAACAGTTATAGTTAATTTCATAATAGGTTCTAATAATATAGGTTGAGCTTCTTCCATTCCTTTTTTGAATGCTAAAGCTGCTGCCATTTTAAATGCCATTTCAGATGAGTCAACATCATGATATGAACCATCATATAGTGTTGCTTTTATATTTGTAACTGGATATCCTGCAAGTATACCTTTTTGCATAGAATCTCTTAATCCTTTTTCTACTGCTGGTATATAAGATTTAGGAACTGATCCTCCAAATATTTCTTCATCAAATTCAAAATCATCTTTAGTTCTTGTAAATTTAATTTTTACATCACCATATTGTCCATGTCCACCTGATTGTTTTTTATGTTTTCCTTGAACATCAGAACTTCCCTTTATAGTTTCTCTATAAGCAACTTTAATGTCCTCTAAATCAACATCTACACCAAATTTGTCTTTTAATTTATTTTTAACTGTATTTATATGAAGTTCACCTTGTCCACCTACTAAAGTTTGTTTAGTTTCTGCATTTCTGTACCATTGTATTGTTGGATCTTCTTCTGCAATTTTGTTTAATGAAGATCCTATTTTATCTTCTTCACCTTTATTCTTTGGTACAACAGAATAATAAATTTGTGGTTTAGGTAAATCAATTTCTTCTAATAACTGTGCATCTGCATTGTTTGCTAGAGTATTTCCTGTTTGAAGAGAATTAATTTTTGTTACAACTACTATATCACCAGAATTTGCACTTTCAATTTCTTCAAGTTCTCCATTTTTCATTGTATATAAATTACTTATTTTTTCTTTTGTGTCTTTATTAACATTAACTATTTCTGAGTCTTTTTTCATTTTGCCTTCAACTATTTTTATATAAGACATTTTTCCTATGAATGGGTCAACCATTGTTTTAAATACTAATGCTCTTAATGGTTCATCTTCTTTTTTATATTTAGGTTGTATATATGAACCTATAGTTTCTAATATTTCTTGTGAACCTATGTTATTAATTGTTGATCCACATATTACAGGTATAATATCACCACTTTGAATACCTACTATTATTCCTTTTTGTATTTCTTCTGGAGTTAATTCTTCTCCATTAAAATATTTATCTAAAATTTCATCATCAGTTTCAGCTATATGTTCCATTAAAGCTTCTTTTACATTTGAAACCTGTTGTTTAAATTCTCCATCTAAATCATCATCCAAGTTTTCTAATACATTATGTAGTCTTACAAATTTTTTATCTTTGTATATCGGGCTTATCATTGGTACTATCTTATTGTCATATTTTTCTCTTAACATTTCTATTGCATCTTTATATCTTGCCTTTTCATTATCTATTTTGTTTATAAACATGATTTTAGGCATATTTTCAGTTAACTCCAAAGATTTTTCTGTTCCCACTTGTATAGGATTTGTAGCATCTATTACTATAATAGCTGCATCACTGGCTCTTAATGCCGAAATTACTTCTCCAACAAAATCAAAATATCCAGGTGTATCTAAAAAATTATACTTTATCCCCTTATACTCTATGGGAGCTAGTCCTATACTATAAGTCATGTTAACTTTGTCGGATAACTTGGGCATTTTTTTTGAGATATTTGTAGTATATGCTAGGGCATAAATTAAATTTGATTTCCCACAACCACTATGCCCTAGTATTGCAACATTTCTTAAATCGTTACTATCATAGACTTTCATATTAGCACCTACCTTTTTTAATTATATAAAACTAACAAGCATTTTATGTTAATTTTATACTATTTTCATGTATAATATTCCCAATCATGTAAGATAAGATTACCTTATTTTTAAGAAAAAAATAATTAGGTATTCTTTCCCTTGGATTTAAAATATATTTCTGCATACATTTATATTTTTCCTCTTTTTTGTATAAAAAAACTCTAAAGTGGTTAAACTTTAGAGTTTTTAATCTTATATTTTATTATTCCAATGTCATTAATAATTGTTTATCTGAAACCATTTCGCCTTCTTTTACTTTTATTGATTTTATTTTTCCATTTGTTTTTGATACTATATTAGTTTCCATCTTCATAGCTTCTATAACAATTAATGGTTGATGTTCTTCAACTTCTTCTCCTTCTTTAACAAGAACTTTGATTACTTTTCCTGGTATGCTAGCTCCTATTTCTAAAAGATTATCCATATCTGCTAATTCTACTTGTTTAATACTTCCTGCATAGTTATTGTCTTTTACTTCTACTTCTCTATGCATTCCATTTAAATCAAATACTATTGTTCTATAACCATTTTCTTTTACTTTTCCTATATTTCTTAAACTAATAGTAAGCATCTTACCTTCTTCTATATCAACATCACATTCTTCTCCAACAGCAAGACCATAGAAAAATACATCACTTTCTAATTTAGATATATCATTATAATCTTGTAAATGTCTTAAATATTCTTCATATACTTTTGGATATAATTCATAACTTAAAATATTTCTAATATTAGATCTCATATTAAATTTATCATTTAAATAATCTTTATCTTTATCAAAATCAGCTTTTGGTATTAATAATCCTGGTCTTACTGTGATAGCTTCTTCACCTTTTAATACAACTTGTTGTAAATCTTTTGGAATTCCACCTTCTGGTTGACCAATCATTCCTTTACAGTAGTCAACAACAGAGTCTGGGAATGATAATTTTTTACCTTCTTCAATTATATTGTCTTTATTTAACTTATTTTTAGTCATAAATATAGCGAAGTCTCCTACAACTTTTGAAGATGGTGTTACTTTTATTATATCTCCCACTATTTTATTTGCTTCTTTATAATTTTTCTTAAGTGTATCAAAATCATCCCCCAAACCAAAGCTATCAGCTTGTGCTTTTAAGTTTGAATATTGTCCTCCAGGCATTTCTAAATCATATATTTCAGCAAAAGATGTACTCATACCACTTTCAAATTTTTTGTATATTTGTCTTAAGTCTCCATAATAATTTGATAATTCTTCATATCCATATAAATCTATATTTGTATCTCTTTCAGTATGTCTAAGAGCTTCTACAATGGCATTTAATGATGGTTGACTTGTTAAACCTGACATGGTTTGAAGAGCTGCATCTACTATATCTACACCTGCTTCAGATGCCATTAAACATGTTGCAACACCATTTCCACTTGTATCATGAGTATGCAAATGAATAGGCGCTTTTACGTTTTCTTTTAAAGCTTTTATTAATGTATAAGCAGCATATGGTTTTAATAAACCTGCCATATCTTTTATGCAAATTATATCTACTCCTAAAGATTCTAATTCTTTAGCCATTTTTACATAGTAATCTAAATTATATTTTGATTTATCAGGATTTAATATATCTCCTGTGTAACACATTGTTCCTTCTACAATCTTGCCTGTTTCAAGACCAGAATTTATTGATAACTTCATATTTTCTACCCAGTTTAATGAGTCAAAAATTCTTATAACATCTATTCCTTGATAAGCAGATTCTTTTATAAAATCTACTATAACGTTATCAGGATAATTAGTATATCCAACTCCATTGGATGCTCTAAACAACATTTGAAACATTATATCAGGTATTTCTTTTCTTAATTTTTGTAATCTTCTCCATGGAGATTCTTTTAAAAATCTGTATGCAACATCAAAAGTTGCCCCGCCCCACATTTCAAGTGAAAATAAATCTTTTTGATATTCATTTGTTGCTTTAGCAGCTTGTAATAAATCATAAGTTCTAAATCTTGTGGCAATAAGAGATTGATGAGCATCTCTCATTGTTGTATCAGTTAACAATAATTTTTTTTCATTTTTTATTTTTTCTATATATGCTTTTTTACCTAATCTCTCTAATTGAGTCTTGCTACCTTCTACTTTAGAAGCTCTTTCAGTTATAATTCTTGGTTTATGTAATGGTTCAAACTCTGGTTTAGGCATGCATTTATTTTCATTTACTATAACATCTCCTATAAATTGAAGTAATTTAGTACCTCTATCCTTACTTTCTTTTATATTAAATAATCTAGGATGTTCATCTATAAATTTTGTACTACATTTACCTGCTCTAAACATAGGGTCTTGTAAAACATTTATTAAAAATCCAACGTTAGTTTTTACCCCTCTAACTCTAAGCTCTTTTATAGATCTTACAGTCTTGTTTATAGCTTTTTCAAAAGTTCTATCCCAAGAAATAGTTTTAACTAATAAACTATCATAATATGGAGTTATACTAAATCCTGCACATCCATTTCCACCATCAAGTCTTATACCTGCACCAGAGCCTGTTCTATAGACTTGTATCTTTCCTGTATCAGGCATAAAGTTATTCTTAGGGTCTTCTGTTGTTATTCTACATTGTATAGCATAACCTGTTAATGTTACATCTTCTTGAGATTTAATATCTATCTCAGGGCTATCTAATCTATACCCCTCAGCAATAAGAATTTGACTTTGTACTATATCTATACCTGTAACTTCTTCTGTTACTGTATGCTCAACTTGAATTCTTGGATTCATTTCTATAAAATAGTGATTTCCTTTATTATCTACTAAAAACTCTAATGTACCAGCACTAATATATCCAACTTCCTTTGCGATTTTTACAGCATCTGAACATATTTCATCTCTAATTTTTTTATCTATAGAAAATGCTGGTGCATATTCTATTATTTTTTGATGTCTTCTTTGTACAGAACAATCTCTTTCATATAAATGAACTAAGTTTCCATACTTATCTCCTAATATTTGAACTTCTATATGTTTTGGATCTTCTATATATTTTTCTATAAATATTAATTCTTCTCCAAAAGCTTTTTTGGATTCACGGCATGCAGTTTCATATTCAAGAACTAAATTTTTCTCATCATATACAACCCTCATACCTCTTCCGCCTCCACCATTAGAGGCCTTTATCATTATAGGATAGCCTATTAAATTAGCAACTTCTTTTGCTTGTTCAGCACTTCTTATTACTTCCTCAACACCAGGTATTGTTGCAACACCAACTTTATGAGCAACTTTTTTAGAATTAATTTTATCACCCATTCTATCCATTATATCAGCAGATGGACCAATAAAAACTATTCCATTCTCTTCACATTTTCTTATAAATTCAGGATTTTCAGCTAAGAAACCATAACCTGGATGAATCGCATCTACATTTTTTTCCTTAGCAAGTTCTATAATTCCATCCATATCTAGATATGCATCTATTGGACCCTTGTCTTCCCCTATTAAATAAGATTCATCAGCTTTTGTTCTAAATAAGCTATATTTATCTTCTTTACTGTATATACCTACACTTTTTACTCCTAATTCATTACATGCTCTGAATATTCTTATAGAAATTTCCCCTCTATTAGCTACTAATACTTTTTTAAACTTTTTAAGCATGTTATCCCCCTTTTCATAATTTAGTTTTAATATTTAAGATTATAGTTTATATAACTATAATCAACAATTATGAATATTAATAAAAAATATGTAATATCTGGGGTTATAGCAACATCTATAGCTATACCATTATGTAGCTCTATATCTAATGCAGATGGAGTTGAGTATAGAACTATAATTGCAAATTCAGTTAACTTTAGAACTGGACCAAGTACAAGTTATTCTTCCATGGGAAAATTAAATAAAGGCGATAAGGTTGAATATATAGGAACTAGTGGAGATTGGGTTAAGATAAAATATAATGGTAAAACTGGTTACGCTCATGGAGATTATGTAGGTACATATAGTGGTTCAAATCAAACATCAACAACTAAAAAGGTAGTTACAGCAACAAGTCTTAATTTTAGAAGTGGAGCAGGAACTAAATACTCAATAATAGGAAGTATAAAAAAAGGTACTGAAGTTTCAGTAATATCAGAGTCAAATGGATGGTCAAAAATTAATTATGGTGGAAAAACTGGATATGTTTCTAGTAATTATTTAGCTAATAAAAGCGAGTCATCAAACAATGGGTCAAGTAATACAACTGAAGATGTTAAATATAATAAAATAGTAAATGCGAGTGGACTAAACTTTAGAACTGGTCCAGGGACAAATTATTCAAAGATAGCAACACTTAGCTATGGAACTGA
>ERZ857750.1635-NODE-1635-length-24041-cov-4.578046_pt1 | contig 24041 bp, 26 predicted proteins | sample MGYA00519915_ERZ857750 | MGnify/ENA primary metagenome ERZ857750 (study PRJEB31778, sample SAMEA3449358) | human gut metagenome | biome: human gut; feature: human-associated habitat; material: faeces | place: United Kingdom | collected 2010/2012 ... | reverse complement strand
TTAACACAAACAACCTTGAGTGGACTCAAGCTATCTTGCGTGCAGCAGAAGCTAAACAAGCTCCAGTACTTATCCAAACTTCTATGGGTGCAGCTAAGTACATGGGTGGTTACAAATTGTGTAAAGTCCTTATCGAAGAATTGGTTGAATCAATGGGTATCACTGTACCAGTTGCTATTCACCTTGACCACGGTCACTACAATGACGCTTTGGAATGTATTCGTGTAGGTTATACTTCAGTTATGTTTGACGGTTCACACCTTCCAGTTGAAGAAAACCTTGAAAAAGCAGCTAAAGTTGTTGAATTTGCACACGCTAACGGTGTATCAGTTGAAGCTGAAGTTGGTACAATCGGTGGTGAAGAAGATGGTATCATCGGTGATGGTGAATTGGCACCAATCGAAGATGCTAAAGCTATGGTTGCAACTGGTATCGACTTCCTTGCAGCAGGTATCGGTAACATCCACGGTCCTTACCCAGAAAACTGGAGCGGACTTCACCTTGACCACTTGCAAAAATTGACAGAAGCTGTTCCTAACTTCCCAATCGTATTGCACGGTGGATCAGGTATTCCTGACGATCAAATCCAAGAAGCTATCAAACTTGGTGTTGCTAAAGTTAACGTTAACACTGAATGTCAAATCGCATTTGCTAACGCAACACGTAAATTTGTTGCTGAATACGAAGCAAATGAAGCAGAATACGACAAGAAGAAACTCTTCGACCCACGTAAATTCTTGAAACCAGGTTTCGAAGCTATTACAGAAGCTGTTGAAGAACGTATCGACGTATTCGGTTCAGCAAACAAAGCTTAATTAGACTATATAAGCTTGAAATGAAAGGGTTTGTCCAATATGGACAAGCCTTTTTCTTATGTTTTGCCACAGATTTGCCACACTTATTGTGTAAGAGTATCAAGGATAGGTATAATTTGATCCTTTGTTTTTTTAGTGATATGCAAATAAATTTCTGTTACTCGACTACCTCTAGAATGTCCAACACGATCTTGAATAGCCTCTAAAGGTACTCCTTGTTCAGCCAAGAAGCTGATATGCGTGTGTCGAAAGATATGAGTTGTAATATGTTTCTTGAAACTAAGCTTATTGTCAATATCGATTCCTGCCCGTCTCGGGTTTCCCTTGCGGTTTAGTTTACCATTTTCTGAAGAGTTGAGGAAGTTGTTTAATACACTGTAATGAAGAGGAGTACCATTGTAATCAGGTTTATGGATGCTCTTAGAGGTGAAAATCCATCCATTATCTTTATAATCAGGATTGAATCTTATATGTTGGTGATTTAACTCAATTTCCTCTTTAAGAATTTCAATAGCCCTTTTAGATAATTGGACATTTCGGTAACTTTGTAAGTTTTTTACATTACCTTCATAGCTATCTTCAGAGGCTCCTCCATGAGTAGCACGAGTTCTAATAACTGAGGCTATATTTTTATTAAAATCAATAGCTTCCTCCTTTAAACCGAGCACTTCACCAATACGCATTCCGGTTAGTGCTTGAAATTCAAAAATACGTGCATACTGTTCATTGTACTTACGAACAATGGATAATACTTCTTTGAGTTCCCAAGATTCAAGATATTGATCTTCTATATCTGATTTCTTTAAACGTTCTAATTCGTCAGAAAGCCCTTTCCTACCAATTGTTATATAAGGCATGGGATTTTGGTCAGGAGAAATATAATCATGAAGAATAGCAAACTTATAGATTGATGTTAGATCGGATTTTACACCTTGTGCGAGTCTTTTATGGTTTCCTATAGGATAAAGATTATCAAGTAAGTTTTTTATTAAACTAGATGGGATATTTTTTAAAATCGAACCCTTAGGGATTTGCTTAGTAATATGGTTACGGTATCTACCATCTTCACCTGCTAATGTTTTAGGAGCAACTAGTTGTCTTTCAACTCGTTCATTATGCCATTCATTCCAGACCTCATCAAGCGTGATATCTGATTTTTCTAGAAGAATAGTTCTAGTCAGCTCTTCATAAACTTTATTGGCCTTCTCTTGAAGTTCTTTATGGATAATAGCTTTAATTTGAGGAGATAGCTTTATTTTTCCTGTACTATCCTTTTTATTGGCGATAGTGTACCATTCTGATAGGATCTCTCTGCGTTTATTCGTTAACGGGTTATTGAAGTAGGTTCTAAATTTTACTTCAATATATCCAGTTTTATCAGTAGGTCTTGTTGTTTTTTGAGTAATATTAGCTATTTTAACTTGTTCCATTATCCCACCTCTTTAAATCGTTTATTTTGCCTATAGCGTAAGAAATTTAAGAAACCCTCGAAGTTGATCCAAACAGTTCTGTGACCAGAATTAATCACATAGTCTTTGAATTGGGGATTCATTCTCATCTCAGTTAGCAGATTGTTTAAGGTTTTCAATTTTAATCCCTCAAATCTTTTCATTAATGCTAACTTATCACCCCATTCGGCTTTGCAGTTTTCAACTGGTACGTATTTAAGCTTTAGCATAAATAACTCCTTTCTATTTTCCAATAACATAAGTAAATTGTTTTGCTGTTTCTGCATCAAAAGTACGATAGCTAACGACTCCTAGGCCTTTGACGTTTGATTCAGAGATAAGGATGGAGCTATCTGATTTGACTTGTTCCACAAAAGCGATGTGTCGATAGGTTGGATCTGCTCCAAATATTCTCCTTTAATGCAAAAAAGACCCGATTTTTCGGATCTTATTTTATGTTTTAATTAATTCATTTTTTTTCTGAAGCTGCTTAAAGTGGTAGTCTAGTTTATCCAATTTATCTTCAAAGTGCAATTTCTTGATACTTTTATTATCTATCTCTTCGAAAAATAATAATAACGTATTGATTTTTTCTGTCAAATTCTTTTTTAGGAACTTGGCATCTTTTTTATTATCTGACTTGAGTTTAGTTATCCAATACTGTAGCTCGGAGATAGCCTGTGGATTGTTTGGTTCTGATGCGTAAAATTTTAATGCTGTGTTGAAATTTTGCTGAATTTCTATAGCATTTTCACTAGGTTTCTGTCTTTCTTCAATTATATGTGCGATTTTAGGCTTTGCTTTATCGTATAAAACTTTTGCCCCTACCCCAAGTACAAAAGCTGCAACTACAGCTAAGGTAGCATTGCTATTATCAGTGTTTTCGTTTTTATGGCTATCGGAAACGGAAAGTGGATCGGAATCTAAATTCTCAGAATTGTCTTCGTCAATGAATTCAATTTCTTGATAGGGTTGAATTCTTTCATTTCCTAATACTACACCTCGTACATCTACTTCTCCATTTAGATACTTTTGATACATATCATCATCCATCTTTACTTTTGCGTTTAATTCAACCATAATAATACCTCAAATGTACATCATAGAAGAATTATAGCATAAAAAATTCAATAGTGTGTTAGTGTCCAATAACATAAGTAAATTGTTTTGCTGTATCTGCATCAAAAGTGCGGTAGCTAACGACTCCTAGTCCTTTGACGTTTGATTCAGAGATAAGAATGGAGCCATCTGATTTGACTTGTTCCACAAAGGCAATGTGGCCATAGGTTGTATCTGCACCAGCTTGTCCTGGGCTAAAAGATAGTGCGGAGTGTTCGGTTGGGGTATGAGTTGTCTGATAACCAGGGGCATTCATCCATTGACCACCATTTCCCATGTACTCTCCGAAGCTAACACCGACCTCTTTTCCTCGGTTGTAGACAAACCAGGTACATTGTCCCCAAGGATAAGACAGTCCTGTATAGCTTGAAGTATTGATTTCTTTGGTGAGGCTGTAGCCTTGTGGGACATCCCCTGTTGTGATACCTCCTCCGTCTCTCGTTTTTCCTGTCGTTTGTTCAGGGGCCTTTGGTGTGCCTCCGTGCTCGTCGATATAAGTATCGAGTTTTTGCATGGTTTCAGCACGCCTTTTTCCAGAGCCAGAAGTGTCTGTGAAGTAGACTCCCCCATCTGTTGAGGTATTGAGGGAACCACTCGCAAATTTTTGGGCTTTGTCATCTTGGACTTTGAAGGTTTCGTTTTTATTGCCAATGATGGTCTGATTGGTGAGTCCAACAACTGCCACTTCATCGTTAAAATTATTAGCGTTTTCTGGATTAGAGTCGAATGCCCCAAAACCAAACATGTTGGAACCAGGATTTGTAGCAACTCCAGCTGTTCCAAGTGAGCTTTCATTTAAGGCAATCGCTACAATGGCACGAACATCTAGATTAGACTTAGCTTCCCAGTCTAGGAGCTTTTTCCCATTGATGCGCTTCTTGTCATAGGAGATCCCTAAAGTATCTAAAAACCCGTCCAATTGCTCTGCTTTAATACCATAGCGATGGACGAGTAAATTATGGGTATAGGGATCTCCATTTGACCAGTGGTCTGTGTAGGTTGCACCATTTAGTGATTGAGAAGAACCACCAGTGCTACCCCCTCCGACTGCTCCCATAATGATGATAATGATAAAAACAGGAAAGAAGAGAGGAATAAGACTAGATAATAAATACCATTTTAGTTTTTTCATTGGCTCTCCTTTCTACTCAATGTCTGATATAAGCTGTAAATAGAACAGTCCCAAAGCGCCATTTGGCATCTAAGACGACGGAATGGGCTTTTGTTTGTGCAATGATCTGGTCTTTGTCTTTTTCTGAGACTGGAAATAAAAGAAGGAAATCGACGGAGCGTTTCCCTTCTTGGTAAGCCTTAAAAAGTGTTTCTTCAAGCATTCTTGGAAAGGCTGTCCTTGAGCGTATTTTGGTATTCATTCTATTCTCCTCTCAATTGGTTTAGGCGTTGCGTTAAACGATCTCGTCGCTCGATATTGGCTCTTATTTTATCGTCTCGTGTCATAGTCTGACGATAAGCACGGGTGAAGGCATTTGAACCTTGGGCTTTATACATGGCTTGAGGATCCTTGTAGGCATCCAATCTCCGTTCTAGGGTATTGATACGATGTTGTTTGAATGGCGAAATCCACTCTTCTCTGAGTGTTTGGAATTCGTCATCTGGACTAGGTGTTCCTTCTGACATAATTGGTGACTCGCTAGGAGGTGTTGGGTTCTCTTCTTCAATTGGCTTGAAGTTATCAGGTGGTGTCTGTGTTGGAGGAATGATTGGTTCTGGAGCTTCTGGCGTTATTGGAGCCTCTGTTGGTCCAGATGGCATAACTGTTTCTGGTTGGCTTGCTTCTTTACGGGTAAAGAAGGAGCCAGCATTTTGGAAATGGCTCTTGGCATTCATCATCACCCCAGTCCCAAAACCAGCACCAGCCAATGCAAAGTTTCCGAGGTGTTGAGCCGTCGCAAGGCTTCGTGTTGGGACTTGTGAAGCTACCTCTTTGGTTTTTGTAACGCCATGTTCAACCTTAGTACCAATATCTGTCGCAACCATTCGAGCTTTGGAGCCAAGAATGAATTGGAGGAGTTGGCCTTTAAATCTCCAGATGAGGAAATAGATGACACCTTTAGAAACTACCGATACTAAGAGTTTGAAGACAAGACCAAATAAAAGAAGTGACGGTAAGGTTTTTAGAACACCATCAAACCCATTTGTGACTATGTTTTCTATCATTTTTTCAATATAGATAATAAGGAGTGTTAAGAGAGTAGTAATCGCTGGAAAAATCAAGCCCCCGAACATAACTTTTAGCACTCCAAAGACCAACTCTTGCATCCTTGGAACGAATGACATGAGAAGGACTACTGGAAAAAGGAGAATCATGGTGAGGACAAGGATTTGAGCTACCACATTTAAGAGCTGGATAAGGATAATGGGGACGGCTAATACAAAAGCTTCTACAATTTTAAAAATCACATAGAACATCCGAGTGAAGATGAAGTCTGGCATGGCTGACACCCAACGGTTCTTTTCACCATCATCGTTGGCACCATCTCCTAAATCATCTAAATACTTGGAACGGTCTTTAGCTTTGACTGCCTTAAAGTTTCCATTCTTATCACTAGTTCCAAGAACTTTACTGTCGTCAAAGGCTTCTTCCTTGCCATCTTGGCTGTTCTTGTATTTTCCATTTTCTTGGCCGGTATTGACGAAGACATAGGCTTTATAGGATGTTTCTGCAATGTAGCTATCTGACATCGATTTTCCAATTTTAATCGACTTGTCTTTGGCATAGTCCACCTTAATCCCTGCAATCTTTTTGGTAACGTCTTTAGAGACGTTATTGACAGTATCAAGGAGATAAAGCCCACCAGAGGTTCCAGCAACAGTCCCAAAGTACCCCAGAGCTAATAGGAGTACTAGACAGACGTGGAGGAGTGTTCTTGAAAAGGAGCCTTTTGAAAAGAAATATTGGTAGAACAGGTAGAAAGCTAAAACCAAAAGCAAGGTGCCTACAAGTGATTTGTTGGTAATGTTGCCAGTATTAGAGCCAGTAAATCCGTGCCAAATACTGCTTGCCCCATGAAAGACATAGGTTTTATAGGTGGCGTAGAGATCAATCTTTTCTAAGATACGAATGAGGAGGGAAAAGAAGCCAACGACGGCATTGAGAATGAAAAAGAAGAGGTTAACGAAGAGTTCATTAATCAGAACCCAGGCCCCATTAAAGGAACCAAAGTTGGTTGGTTCCATGTAGGACTTTAGGGAGAAGATATCCACTCCCTTTAGCTTGGCAAAAGCTTCTTGCATCGGTTCACCTCCTAACTAGCGTATTTATTTTCGAGACTTGAAGACACTGTTGCTTTCATAGGTTTTAGAAGCATATCAATATCTTCAAAGAGATTGTGGACGGAAATCATATTGAGGTTACCGTAGACATCGTAGTAAAGGCACTGACCAGAAATCATATTATCAATCCATTCGAGGTTACTTTCAGTGACTTCTAGATTGACGTGTCTGAGGATATCTTCACGTTCAGATTTTTCATAGAAGGCAAAGATGGTCCCAAATCCAGTCGTGTCATCGTCATTTTCTGCATCATGGACAGATTGTGTAATCAGTGCCAAAGTATTGTTTTTAGAGCGTCCAATACGTCTCATGTTTTTGATTACGGCCTTTCCTTCTGCGGATTTCATCAAAATCCAAGCTTCGTCAAAGAACTCAATGGTATCTTCATTTTCATTGCGTTCGCCAAAGTGGGTACAAAAGGCCCCAAGTGCAAACATGAGGGCAATAGAGTTTCGTTCGTGGTCTGAAATCTTTGTGGAGTCATCCTTTGGGAGCTTGAGGTTATTGACTTCTAGGATAGTAACTCGGGACTCATAGTTAAGACCTGGTGTGCTACCATCTGAGAAAGCGAGTTCCAAGATGGAGTTTGTCACAATAGACGTCAGGTAGCGACCAACTGAGGCAATTTCAGATGAGGAAGCCTGTCTTAAGGCTTCTAGGACATGCTTAAACCCGACGTTTTCACCAGCTACTCGACGTTCCACGATAGTATTGATGGCTTCTGTGATGGCTGTTTTCTGGTCCATTGTCACGTCATCGACAGCTTGTAGGAGAAACTCGAGCATGTTCTTTGCGACCTCTACGGCTTGTTCCTTATCAAGGACTACAATGGGATCTAGAACTCCGTGGTTTGATGGTAGTGAGCTATCTAGTGTCACAAAGTTAAAGTTGTCAATCTGTTTTTTACGTTCAGGGTATCGTTGTGCAAATTCAGGGGAGTTGATTACTTCTTGATAGTGATTTCTGAGTTCTCGTTTGGGGTCAATATAGAGGGTTTTGACATTTTGTAAAGCCACACTTAAAAAGATAATCTGAGCGAGGAAAGATTTTCCTTGTCCTGTCGCACCCGTAATAATGATATGTGGGTTCTTGGTAATCTTTCCAGCGATATCTTCTTTGTTTCCGACTGTGGCATTATAGAGGACGATATTTTTAGAGGAATCAATAGCTTTGGCGATAGTGTCCCAACGGCCAGTCCAGTTGTCCACTCGGCCGATATACCAACCGATACGGTTTCCTGAGGATGTATTGGTAAAGGGCATGAGTTCTGAAAATCCACGGGCTGTGACCATATGTGTCCAAGTACGAGTTTTCTTTTGGAGGGTTTCACCATAGAGTAGGGCTTGAAAGAGGTATGGGCCATCTTGAGAGGCTTCACTGATTTCAACTCCCATATCGTCAAAGTAATTCAGAACTACTTGTCGTCTTTGACGAAGCTGATTGATGCTAGAAGCAGAGACTATGAGATAGGCTCCATATTCAATGATATCTTCCTTGTTTCCGACTTTCTTCATCAGGTCTTTTAGGGAGATAGAGCCCATGATGATTTCATCTTGTTGGACGGTGTCCGTGTTTTCAGCTTCTTCCATGATGTTTCGATAACGGGTATTAGAACGGCCCATTCTCCCCTTGATTTTGTTGGTATCAATGAATTCTGCCTTGATACGTAGTTCTACGGGAAAGTTCAAGCGTTGGACGAATTCGCCTAAGTGAAAGCCGTTGAATTGCACAGGAAACTTCCCAACAGGAAGAAAGGTCACAAAGGAAGAACCATAAGGACTTTCGAGCTTGAGGAAGCCTCCTTTTAGGACTTTGATTAGGGTGTCTGTGATATTAAATTGGGAGCGATTAGCAAGGACCTCCTTCTTGTAATGGGGAATATAGCGGAGGTATTGCATCCGCTGGTAGTAAAAGAGTTCTTCATTGGTCAGACGTTTGGCACGTAGGACGGAAAAAGCTTGGAAAATAGTGAATTCGTCACTTCTGTAATCGTCATACCAGGTGGGACTCAATGCGTATTCGTAGCCAAGACCTTTTGCGATTTTCTCTGAGAATTCGTTAAAACTCTCATAGGCCAAGTCTTTCACCGTTGCCCCGTGATTTTGTTTGCGTAAGGTCACTCCCACAACCCAATCAAACTGATAAGGAATTTCCATTTCATCCGTGAGACGGTCAACTGTGTAAAGAAGGAGTTCTTCTCCTAGTTCACGGCTATCATCAGCCAATGCTTCTGAAAAGTCTCTCATTTTCTCTTCTAAGAGATAGTCTTTGGGAATGAGTGAAATCTCAAAGGACTTGTTTTTCTGGAGCTTCTTCATCATTTGAGCAACTGTGATTTTGTGTTTGCCCTTTTTCTCTTCATCTGTAATGGTGATGGGAGTATTGGGAATACGGTAATATGCCACTACCGTTCGATCCTTTTTGAGGGCTAGATTTTCATGGGTTTCCCTAATAGGATAGGTTAAGGTAATACTCATAAGACCTCCTTTTCTATAGATTTGTTTTTTCAAAGACAATTTCTTCTACTGGCTCTATTCGGTCTTCATGGTAGATTGCTTTTTTATTGAGCTTGAAATCCCAGAAGTAAATCAGGTAGTCCCCAATGAAAACGTGCATCTTCTTACCGTGTGGTTCGTATTCGGTGTAGAATTTAGCAAGTTTATAGGGGAGATACCAGTAGAGCAGTAGTGAAATAGAGTGTGTTAATTTTGCGAGGGGAACCAGGATGAATCCTCCAAATAGCAACATAGCTACAAAAACGAAGGTAAAGACAATGAAAAAGGACAATTGCATTGGTGTCGCAAAGTACCAAAGACGAGTCCCCTTTTTTGTCTTGATTTCCTGGATCCAATAGGGGGCGTTTAAGCCCTTACTGTAGTCATAGAGTCTTTCGTCAGTCATACTCAAAGTCCTGAATCAATCCCAAAGAGTCGTAGGAACCAGCCGACCACTTTTAGGATGTCTTGTCCTTTGGCGATTGAGACAATGACGGCATAGAAACCGACGACTGAGAAGAGTTGAAGCCAAGAACTGTTTCGCCAAGCTTTAATAGCCAACAAAACAGCGATAGCGGTGAGAATCCAAATCCCATCGCCTTGGAGGAAGGTACGTAGATTGTCTGTATTCATAGAGTTCTCCTAATCTTTATCGTTTGCGTAGTTGAGAGGAATGGTGTGATCTAGTTTTGTGACATAGTAGCTCTTGTCTTTTTCTGAGAGCGTGAAGGTGAAGTTTTCAGAGTGTGTCGTTCCTCCCACCTCAAAGGTTGCTTGTACATAAGCAATGAGACCAGCCCCATCTTTCTTCAGATAGGTGTAGTCAATCGTTTTAAAGGTGGTATTGGCTACAATAGCAACGTTCTTGGCAATGAGGTTGAGGTTGTCTTGGTTAGTGGTATAGTTGGTAAAGAAAACCTTGAGGAACTTTTCAACCTTCTTGTGTTGACTGTCTGAGACGTGGTCGTTGGCCGTTAGTTGGAGCTGATCGTCTTCGCTAAAGTGTCCAGCTTGTGAAGACTCAATCGCTGAGAACCAAGGAAGTCCAGAAACGTAGTATTTCCCCTCTTTTTCATCAAAGGGAATATTAAACCCCGTGACCAGTTCTTTTTCCTCGGTGTCTTTGTCATGTTGGATCATTTCCTTGTATTTGACCTTGTAGGTGGCTACCTTACCTTCGACCGTGACTAATTGTGAGTAGAGTAGGGTACTTGGGTTACGCACTTGACCTTGTGCTTTGACGTCTGGAACGAAGTTATAGAAACTGTTGAGGTGTTCGACTTGTGCTTGTTGTTTATCCCCTTCTTGTGGGAGGGTGAAATAGGCGTAAACATAATCATTGAGGTAATACTGGAGCTTGTAGTCGTACTTGCGATTAGCGTCTATAGGCTGTGCTTTTTGTTTTTGAGTCGCTTCCACTTGAGCTTGTAGTGTTCCCACTTTATTTGAGAGTGTGATGGCACGGATGGATCCCATAAGACCAACAAAAAGGAGGAAAGAAATTCCTCCGATAACAGCTATATTGACAGTCTTTTTAGTGGTGACTTTTAGCTTTGGTGGGCCTCCTTTCTTTTCCACCTTTTTAAAGTTTGAGAGGTATTCTCTTGCTTTTAGTATGTAACGTTTAGGTTTTATCATAGGTCCTCCTTTTAAAGACAAGCGAGTTCAATGAGTTTGGAACCTTTGGCGTAGAGGCGCTTATTGGCTTTTTCAATCTCACTGTTGATGTAGTAGTAGCCTCGTAACTCATTATGCAGTTGTTCGACTAACTCAGGCTTTAAGTCCTTGGCTTCTTCTTTTTTGAGAAGAGCGTTGAGTTCTCCAGCCTTGGTCCAAGCCTGTTTGTGGTCTTTCTTTTTGAGTAACTCTCCAAGTTCGTTGGTAACCTGTCCAACTTTTGTTTCAAAAATCGTTTTAGTAGCCATATCAATTTCCTTTCTAAATGTTTCGTGATTGTTTTTGATGGTCTGTTGAATATAAGCAATGAGAGAGGGACGCATCCGTTTATTGAGACTTAGAACCTGACCGTCTAGGGTGAAACAGGCATGTTCATAGTCGTAGAAGCCCCTATCATCTGGAGGTTTTTCGGTACATCTTCCAGCGCATTCATAGTAGAAGTCCTTGCCTTTTCTCAGGAGGATATACATGTTCCAAAACTCCTGATCAGGAAGAAGGAGGAAGTCTGCTTGATAGATTTTCTTAAGCATGGCCTTAGCCCTCTAGGAGGTCCTCGTAGCCAAGTGCTTGATAAATAAAGTCTGTATCAAACCAGAGCCAATCATTGATTTGAGTGTCGGTAGGGGTATTCCCAGAAAAGAGGTCTTCACAGATAGTGGTTAGGGTATCTATGCCACCACGTTCACGGACTGTGTTTAAGGTACTCAGTCCACCAGACCAGGCTTTAAAGTTGTTTAGTGAATTGATTTCGACTTTGTATTCCATAAGAGATTTCCTTTCTAGTGTTCATAATGTTTGTTGGTTTTGAGGAGTCTTAAGATAGCCTCCCCACGATCAGTGATTTCACCGCTATTTTGAATCATTTTCATGTATTCTGTTTGCATGATTTTGTCTGCTTCTGTAACGAGTGCGAGAGAGTTTGCGACTTGGTAGGTTAGCCAGCGAATGGTCCGTTCGATACTGTAGGGTTGTGGACTGGTTGAGAGTTTTAAGGGTTCGACCCCTCCAAAGAGACTTTGCCATTTTTCATCAGGCTTATAGGCTCCAAAACGGGTGACACCATCATAGACTTGGATTTCCTTGTTCACTATACCTCTTGCGATTTCTCCGAGGTCCACCCCATTGATGTATTCCTCCACAACCCCTTGTGCTTTCTGGTCTGAAAAGCGTAGTTCGTAGCGGTTCCAAATACCAAAAATCTCCAAGGATTCTTCCAAGGAGATATTTTCCATACGGGCGATTTCGTATCGCTTTTCATAAAAGTTGAAGTAGAGCTGACTTTGACGGCTCCCAAAGTAAAGGGAGAGCCCGTGATTAGCTTCCATATCGTCGTTATCGGTGAAGGAACCCCCACCTGTGATATTCCATTTTCGAATGGTATCTAGGACAATTTCTTTGGCATAGAGCTTATCAATGAGCTTTGGAATCTGGATATGTTCATCCTCATGCCCGTAGCCTTTATAGAGCTCGTCTAGGGCGATATCAAGGCGTTTTACCCTGACATCTTCATAGCCATAGAGAATATTTTGAAGAAAGGTTTGCCAAGAAATTCCCTTGTGTTCTAAGAGGAGTTCCATCTCCCGACAGCCTTGACCAGAGAGTTGGAGACAAGTTTGGTAGTTATTGGTCGCAGACTTATCAAAGAAATCGAAAATCCAAATGTTTCCCCGTTGCCACAAGTGGGTATAATTCATAAGCCGTGTTTCTTGGTCAGTAAATTCGCTTAAGTGACAAAAAAGAAAGTTCTCACAGAAAGCTTCTAAATCCCGTATACTAGGGAAGGTAAGTCGCAAATAGTCGATGTGAGCCCTGAGATTGTTTTTGTGACACTCTTGATAATAACCGAGCTTTTCTTTGAGTTCTCGGAACTTGTCAATGGTGAGACCTCTTTCCCCTGATTCATAGGAGCGATAAGTTCTTATGGGTAAGTTAACTGCTTGTGCAAAGGATTTTTGGCTAAGGCCTGTTTGTTTTCTGAAGTTTTTGATCTGAAGGGGACTCATTTTAGTCATTCATGGGAACACCTCCTTTTGACTAAGTGACACACTTTTTGGACCAAAGTGACACACTTTCTAAATCTTGAAATCCCAACTCCCACAAGGAATGAGGAGGGGTGGACGTGGCACTTTGGCCAAATGTAACCCCCCTATTAGAAATAGTGGGAAAATCTTAAAAAAAGCCCTTTAAAATAAGGCTTTTTAGATACTTATTTATTTTTTGGTAGCTCTTTTGGTAGCTAAGTAGATTTAATCAATAAAATCATTTGATATGAGATTGAGTTTATCAGTTAATTCGGTATCTGCGTTTGGGTATAAATGACTATAAATGCTAAGTGTTGTTTTGACATCAGAATGACCTAATCGTCTTTGAATATATAGGGCATTTACATTATATTCATTAATAAGCAATGATGCGTGGGAGTGTCTCAAACCTTTTGGTTGAATGTATTTAACACCAGCACGCTTAGAGTATTTTAAAATCTGGTCTCTAATACTACGTTTACGATATGGAACTCCGTCGGGAGACAGAATGAATGGTATTTTATCGACTTTTTCTTGTCTTTCTTTCCACTCCTTAAGCACTTTTAGAGTATTATCATCTAGTCCAATAGTACGCCGAGAGCTTTCAGTTTTTAGCTTATTACGGCGTTCCCAGTTTTCACGATTTATATACTGTAAGTTGTGATTGATAGCTAGAGTTTTCTTTTCAAAGTCCACATCCTCCCAATAAAGAGCAGTCGCCTCATTTACACGCATTCCCGTAAAATAATAAAGCCAAAAGAGCGTATAAATAAAATGCTCAAAATAACTCTCTTTATCAAGGGATTGTATTACTTTTTGAAATTCATCTTTTGTCCAAAAATCTATATGTTTTTTTGTTATTGGAATAGGACTGATATTACTTGTAGGTATTTCATGGAAAATTAACCCATATTTTTTTGCGGTTTTCAAAACTTGATTAAGCAATGTCATTTTGTTTCTTGCATATGAATTTGAATATTTTTCTAATAAACTATTCCTATAATTTATTACATCATAAGTTGTAATTTCTCTAGGTTTTTTCTTACCAAAATATTGGATAAATTCATCAAATATAACTTGACGTCTTCGTTCGAGGTCTGGACTTGTAGTAGCATAATAATTTGGTATAAATACTTCGTCCATAAATTGTTTAAACGTCCATTGAGTGTGTTTAATTCCACCTTTTTGATGCACTTTATTTAATGCTCTTGTACGTGCTTCGAAGGCTTCTTTTGCGGTTTCAAAACCACGTCTGCGTTCTTGATATGGTTTACCAGTAGCTAGGTCAACTCCAGCTTTAAAATAATAAGTATATTTCCCAGTTTTATCGTCTTTGGTAACACCAGTATATCTAGTTTTTGACATTTAGTTCCTCCAATCCAAGAATTTCTGATACAACTGATACGGGAACAGTTCCGAGCCCTTTATTGTTATAGAAATCGAAACCACGCTCAACCATAATATGTTTTGCTTGTCGTAGAATATTATAAGCAGTCCATTTTGAGAACCCTAAGTCCATAATATCTTGTACTGTCATAGTTAGTTTATCGTTCATAAATTATCTTCTCCTTTACTAGTAAGTTCAATGAATTCTCCTATTAATTGTTTTAATTCATTGTTTAATCGAGGTATTTGTTTTTTTAGTGCATCTTGAAGCTCTAAAGAAAATGAGTTACTATCAAATGCTTTTAGGTGTTTTCTAAGCCTAGTTTTTTTGACTCTTATAGTGTTAGGTTTCAGATAGGGGAATAATTCGGGTAAAAGAGCTGGTGCATGGAGAAAGATATAAGCAAATGCTTTGCTATCATCTGGAACACTTGAAAGACTAAAAAAACTAAAATTCTCTAGTCGTTTGGAAATCTCTGAAATGGTTTCTGAGTTTATAGCCTTTGTTCGAAGTTGAAACTCCAACCGCCACCAGAAAGGTTTACTCTCGATATTTAATTTATCGGCTCTCTTATGACTTAATACCTCTATGTTCTTATCGTATAAACGTACTTGAACATTACTACCACTAGCACCCCAGTATTTGCTTTCTATGTTTCCTCCTCTACCATAGAATATTTTATGACTAACTCCACCTTTGATATGTTGTAAAAAGACTATTTCTGGTCTGTTAAAGATATCAAAAGCAAGGTCTAAGCGTGATAGTCTAACATCTAATCCATTTAATCGAGCATAATTCATAATCTGTCGCCATACTTGAAGACCTCCAAATTCTTTAAGCGAGTTTGGGTTGAAGTCTAAACGTATGACTTGAAAACCACCATAGGTTGATAATTGGAAGAAAATTAGATTAATACTATCCTCATTTACCATTTTATAAAGTGTAAAATAATCTTCTTTTAGATTTGCTTGAATGCTAAATTCTTGAATAATAGAATCGATAGAATTTCTTAATTCCCAAAATATACGTCTTAGAGAACAGTTGTCTCTATCAAGAATTACTGTTAGTCGGTCAATACTGATATAAATAGATTTTTCTAGTTCTGATAAATCTACTTGGCTTTGATATTCTCGTAGTGCTTGAAGGTTATTTTTCATCTGTAATGCCTCCTTTCTATAATTGCTAAATGCGTAGGTCAATGTTACTATTGAGTTTTGCTGACGACACGTTACTTAGGGCGTTGCCTTAAGTGTATCTGTTTGCTGGCTGTTAGAAACGCCAGCTTTTTCTTAGAGATTGAGAGAACTGCGTGCTTCGGGCGCATTGCCTTCGGCTTGCGCCCTTGCTCTTGTCTCACAATCTCTAAACTAGGCGAATGGTAGAAGTAAGTATTGCCAATTTCTCTGACATTTACTGTATAGAAGCCATAATATCCTTAGACTAGCCATATTTCGCTTCTTATGGACTTTTTATTACTATTTTGGTATAATCAAATTGGTTTTAAACGAAAGCCTCAGAATGCTTTGCAGAGCTTTCTGGGGTGTTTTTTCATATTCATAAGCGGACTGGTATTACCTACAATGTATATCTTTTAGTTATATAACCAAAATGGTTATATAACTATGATACAACCATTTTGGTTATAGGTCAATAGAAAAGCGAAAGGAATTTTAAAATGTTGAAAGATAATATAAAAAAAGCCCGTCTTAAAGTGGGACTTACTCAATCAGAAGTTGCTGAAAAGTTAGGTGTAGCTCAAGCCCAATATGCTAGGTGGGAAAATGGAGGGAGAAATCCGAAAGATGAAACAGTAGAAAAATTAGCTGAAATCTTTGGTACGTCTTTTGAGATTTTAAAAGGACGTGATGACGGACTAGAAGAAATTGTTAGTTTATTGAGAGAATATGAATTGACAGAAGCAGATAAAAACAAAATTATTAAAACTTTAAAGGATTTATTACATAAATAAATCAAAATAATGTGGTAGTTGGAGAGCACAAAGTGAATAATATCCGGGAGCAAAAAAAGCAAGCTAAAGGATTTATTAAACGCTGGGAAAACCGTGGCAATGAAAGACAAGACAGTCAGTCATTTTGGCTTGATTTGCTCCAATCTGTTTATTGAATTGATAAATGAGAAGATTAAAGCGTTGTAGGAAAATAGATATTTTATGAGGAGGCGAGGCAACTTGAAAGAATATATTGTAAGTTTGGAAAAAGAAATACTCAAATCTGAATTTGAGGGGGTGTTTTTATGTCAACAATTAAAATTGAAAACCTTACTTTCTCATATTATGGCTATGTAAAACCTGTATTTGAAAATGTATCATTTTCATTTGATACGAACTGGAAAACAGGACTAATAGGAAGAAACGGAATTGGGAAATCAACACTATTTAAGCTGCTTCTAAACCAAGAAGTTTATAAGGGGAAAATCAGCAAAAGTGTTGACTTTATTAAATTCCCACCCAATTTAAGTGATACTTCAAAATTAGGGATTGAGTTATATAGAGAACTAATATCAGATGAGGAAGAATGGAAATTATTTAGAGAACTTCATTTGCTAAAGGTAGATGAGAGTCTTATTTACAGAAAGTTTGAAACGCTTTCTAAAGGAGAACAAACAAAAATCCTTTTAGCTATTTTGTTTACAAGAGAAGATGGTTTTTTACTTATAGATGAACCAACAAACCATTTAGATATGGACGGAAGAAAAATTGTCAGTGAATATCTGAAAAATAAAAAAGGTTTTTTGCTTATATCACATGATAGAGATTTTTTAGATGGTTGTATCAATCATATTATTTCTATTAACAGGAATTCTATTGATGTCCAATCAGGAAATTTTACATCGTGGTATGAAAATAAATTGATGAAAGACCAATTTGAGATTAGTCAAAATGAGAAATTAAGAAAAGATATTAAACGATTAAAAGAAGCTGCAAGACAAAGTCAAATTTGGTCTGATAAAGTTGAAAATACTAAAAACGGCGTGAAAGTATCAGGTGTAAAACCAGACAAGGGGCATATAGGTCATCAGTCAGCTAAGATGATGAAAAAATCTAAGAATTTGGAGAATAGACAAAATAAGGCAATAGAAGAAAAACAGAATTTACTAAAAGATATTGAAACAAAGGAAAGTCTATTATTGCATCCGTTACATCACCACAAAAATCCTCTAATATCAGTTTGCGATTTATCATCATATTATGGAAAAAAGCAGATATTAAGTAATATAAGTTTTGATATAAAGCAAGGTGATATAGTGGCTATATATGGGGGTAATGGTAGCGGAAAATCAACCTTGATTAAAATTTTATTAGGTCTAAATCACGAGTATTCAGGTGATGTAAAATTAGCAAGTAATTTAAAAATATCATATGTTCCTCAAGATACATCCAATTTAACAGGTAGCCTAAACGAGTATATTCATAAGCAAGGTGTTGATGAAACATTGTGCAAAACAATTCTTAGAAAATTAGATTTTGCAAGAGAATTATTTGAAATAGATATGAAGAACTATAGCGATGGACAAAAAAAGAAAGTTTTAATTGCTGTAAGTTTGTCAAAGCCAGCTCATATATTTATTTGGGACGAACCACTGAATTATTTAGATGTAATATCAAGAATACAGATTGAGGAAATTATAAAAGAAGCAAATCCTACACTCATATTTGTGGAACACGATAAGAGTTTTGTAGAAGATATAGCGAATAAAATAATACGATTATAAACTAAATAATATCTTTTAGTTTGTCGAGGTAAACCTTTTTAACAATAACCTTATGCTATTGTTAAAAAGATTGAAACTCAGTAATAATGTATATTACTAAAAATCATATTAAAAATAATTCAAATTTATTGGTAGCCTTTTGGTAGCTAAACAGACAAAAGTTAATATCTTCATAAAAAAAATACAGTTAGAGAATGTTGATTTATCAGCATTCTTTTTTATTTCAAATAGTTTCTCGGAATTAGAAATCGGGGGTTGAAGTCTCATCATGGCCTAGGAACTTCGGGCTACGGTCTGCGCCTGACCTGTGGTCAGGCTTGCCCTTGCCCTTGTCCTAGCCCATGATGCCTTAGCGTCGCTTCAACGGCTTTTGGATAAGATTTACGTCCTCCCTCCTCAAAGTGGATGAGGCTTTCAAGAAGGAGTTCTTCTTGAAAAGGGTCAACTAGAATGGCGGATTCTGTTCGTTCAAAAACAATCCCTTGTTCTTGTAAGAGATAAATGATCTTTCGAAGCGTTGCCATTTTGAGGTCTTGTTCCTCCGCAAATTCTTTGAGAGGTCGTCCGTTGGTTTCATTGTCTAGAGAAACTTCTTCCTCTATTGGTTCAATCGTTTCTGGTTCTTGGTGGATTTCTCCAAAGACTTCAAATTCTTCGCCATTGTATTCCATAATAGGGATTTTTGCGTAGGCATCATAGAAAGAGAAGCCTTGGTCAAGTGGTACGTAAGGGGAGAAGAATTCGCCAGCCAAGTCCCCGTTATTGGCTATATAGCCTCGACCTTTAACCTTGACCCCATTGATTTCATCGAGCTTTTTGAACTCTTTGGTTTTATTGGCATCTCCAAACATCATGTCGTAACCTGTGGATTCCAAGTGTCCAACGGAGAGGCGCTTCATAAAGTTATCCCGAAGAGCTGTTTTAATAAATTCACCGTCAGGCCTTTGCATGGCAAAAATGATAAAGACGCCAGCTTGACGGCCCTCTAGGACAAGCTGAGAGAGGTATTCCATGAGTTCAGACTGTAGGCTATAGTCACGGTCAATCTTGGCCATAAGGGCTGCCCACTCGTCTACGAGGACGAATTTGGGTGTCATGCCGTAGTGTGTAAAGTTCTTCCCAGCTTGAAATTTGGGTGAGGTGGACATGAGTTCATAGCGTTTTTCCATGAAGGTGACGTTCTCCTTAAAACACTGGATGATATCCTCTTTACTTGTATAAACACGACCATGAAAGACTGGTATCCTTTTGAGTCCAGCTAGGTCAGAGTTCTTTGGGTCGCAGATATCCACAAATCCAATCTTAACCAGTGCATAGATAATGGTCATAAGGACAACGGTTTTACCGCCACCTGTTCCCCCACCAATGAGCAGGTGAGGCTCTTCAATATAATCCCAAGTGACGTCATTCATAAGTTGGAGTTTAGAGCCCTTAACCTCTACTTCGTTAATGGTGATACGGCTATCAATGCGGTTGATGGCAATGTCATAGGTGATAAACCGTTTATCAAAGGTCTTATTGCGAAAATCCCCGTTAAACATGACTTCGAGAGTCGACCCAAGATTGAGAAAACGGTCCTGAAATTTATTGCCTTCTAGGATAAAACGGACTTCAATCTTGTAGCGAGATTGTTTCAAGTACACCTGAGGAAGGACAATCTTTTCAATCGTTTTGTTTTCACGTCTGATATTCTTAATCAAATAGAGGTTATTTTCTATCAGGAAGCGAGACAAAATCCGTAGGCTATTGAGCTTTTGGAAGAAGACGATTTTCTCGTAGCACATGCGATTTACTAGGTAAGCCACCAAACAAGAAGCAACAAGGACACCCCCGATAAAGTAAACTTGTGGCAAGGGATGTTCTTTCAGCATTTCTTGATTAAGATAGCAATAATGTCCAATCGCTAACAAAGAAGGGAACCACCAGATAAACCAGGTGATTCCCCTAATATGACGATAAAAGGTCCTAACTCTTATCCCACGATAGGTAAAGAGTTTCATAGTGCATCACCTCCTAATTATCCTTTTTGTTGTCCAGAGGTTTGTTTTCCTTGAGCGGTGTCCCTCCATTCTTTTTCTTGATTTTAGAAGCAAAGAGCTTGTAAATATCATTGCGATTAACGTGAGTATGGGTAATAACAATATCTTCTAGCTCTACCTCTTCTCGGTATTTAATGCCCAGGTCTTCAATTTCAGACTGAGCCATATCAGCAATGGTGAAAAAGAGGGTTTCATGTTGGACAGAAGAATGAATCGCCACCACAATCCCACGGATTTCTCCTGTGTTGACTTGGACGAAAGAGCCGTCAGGGTTTCGTTGGGTACGGTCTTCTTCATAGATGATATCAGGGCCTTCGATGCCACGGAAAGATAGCTTTCCAAGCACTTCAGGTACGTTGAGACCATCTGTAATGACACGATAGGTCTTGTCCGCGATTTGTAGTTTTTCTCCGTAGTTTAATCCAATTTTAGCCATGTTTATTTCTCCTTTACTTTCTTATTTTTTTAGGACCAATTTTTCCGCAAAGACATTGAGGTATGGGGCGACTGAGTTCCCGTTTAGAGCCGTATCTGAGAGAAAGATTGGGTTAACCACTTCTACAAGGGCATCTTCTGGGAAGACCGTTGTAGAAGCAGGGGTGATAACGTGGAAAGCCCCATGTTTTTCACTATTAAGGATATGACGTTGGTATTTACCTTCTTTGCCAAAGATAAAGCGAGGGGCGTTCCCTAATTTTTCGTAGTAAGCAGGGCCAATAAAATCTGGTTTCATAACAAGTGTTTCTGGAATCATAGAATTTTCCTTTCTGATTTTGAGCAAAAGAAAAAGAGTTAAGCCAATTGCTTCACTCTTGAATAATAGTGGGTAAATAGTTTACGTTTAAACTGTCGACTATAGAACTGAATATCACCACTAGGATAGCTATTCTTACGAGCTTCTTGGACTAAATGATCGAGGTCAAGAAGAGCTTGTGCATAGAGTTTAGCTTGTAGTTTAGGTGAATAGCTAAACATGCCATAGGTGAATTCATAGTTATCGTAGAGGCGTTTACATTGTAATGCGAAAAAAGTTAGTCATAGTTTCTCCTTTATTGTAAGCGTAAAAAAGCTACTAAGCTAAAATAAAGACTTAGTAGCTTGAGAGTAAGTCTATTTCAAAAGATAGACAGCAGTAAAGAAAAGTTGTTTGGTTGGAAAGATCCCTCTTTCCACGGTGGCAACGTTTAGCAAGGTGCTTTGCATGAATTACCATCGCTTTCCCGGCCAATCTCTTGAGGTAGTCATTATCATACCCTAGGGATTCTCTTGCGCAATCTTGCGCAACCAGTTCACTTTACTATTCGGCAAAAGTGCTAATCGTCCGAAATGCGTGGAAGCCCACAAATACTTGTTTTTATCTTCACTTCAACCATCAACGGACTTGACTTTTCTTATTCAAACAATTACAATAAAGGTACGAAGTTTATGTGTTGTTCTGATGGTCAGTCCTCTGGTTGTCAGACGCACTTTTTATTTAGTTGTCAATGATCATAATGCTGAAAGTTTGGCGTTATTATTTTTAAGGCCGGTATAACTATCAGCTATATTTAAATTATATAACTGATGGTTATATATGTCAAGGGATAATTTGAAAAAATGGAAAATATTTTTTAGAGGTTAAAAATGGAATTTTCGGAACGCTTAAAAAACCTTAGGAAACAAGCAGGACTAACGCAAGTCGATGTGGCAGAAAAACTAGGGATTTCGCAACCAGCTTATGCTTCATGGGAACGTGGAGTAAAAAAGCCAACACAAGAAAATCTAGTCAAGATTGCACAAATTTTAAATGTGTCAGTTGACTATTTAGTAGGCAATTCAGAAGAAAAAGCATATGAACTAGATAATATTGAATTACTTTTCCGTATGAATTCAAAAGGTATGACTGAAGCAGAAAAAGCAGTCTTCAAAAAAGAGCTGATTGAGTTTATGGAAGAACGGAAGAAAGCTTTTTATAAGCCAAAAAAATAATTCTTTATGAGGTAATCGAATGACTAATTTGAAACTACATGAGATAGTATTGACTGGCACTGAACTGGTTGATACTACCACTTTTTATGATATTTATGATGACTATAAAAGCAACAAACAGAGGGTGCCTATCTTTTTGTATAGCTTTAATTTAGTGGATAAAATTGAAGCAGTTTTAGCTCGAGATAACCTAACACTAAAACTGATTAATAAATGTACTGGTGAAGAAGGTAAATTTAATTTAGGAGAGTTTGTTTTAGAGAAATACCTATATAGAAGAAATATTTTTGAATTGAAAGATATTAAAAGCGAAGATATCGAAGTCAGTATTCGAACTCATTTCATAGACATTTCTATTCAAGGAAAATTGAAGAAACTATTACAAAATTGTGAATTTAAGAGAAATGAAGTGTATAGTGATTTTGTAGAATATATATTTCCTTTTTTCCAAAGGTTAGATATAATATTGGATTTAATTTCAAGATATGAGAACATTACTTTTCCAGTTTTTTCTCCAGTTTTTATAGATGTTATTGATAAGTTCAAATATGAAAATCCTCTCGAATATGAAAATCATCTCAAAGACAATAGTATAATAGAAGAAATTAAAAGAATTGTAGTATTACTAGCTAATAAATTACAATGTATAGATATTTTAGCATCTGAGGATTTTTTTAAGCCACTTTTTTTAATGTTAGTGGAGGCTTATAATGAGAGGTCTAATAAGAATTCAATTGACAGCAAAATATATGAGGAAATATATGACTTTTACTTTAACAAATATGTTGAAAAGGAATTTGAAGTCGAAGTAATAAAAAACTTTATGGCTAATGTCTATATTGATTTACAATATTATTCACGCTTTAACTTTGACCATGATAAAGTGACGATCGAGACAATAGATCTTTGGAAGATTATAGGTAACAGAGACTGTGATAAGTATATCGAAGGTGATTCTTTTAAAAATCTGGAATTAGAAAATTTATATATAGGACAGTCTTTTGGAAATAATGGTAGTAGGAATGTACTAGATAGAATTGGTAAAAGTCATGAAAAATTACAAAGAATTTTATGTACAGAGGAAGAATTGAAGATTTCTAAAGAGTTGGCAATCTTATTTTTTCACATGTCTCCGAAGAATCATTTATTAATTGATAGCTATGGTACAACTGCAGTGGAAGATATGAGACAATTAATAGAAGAAAATGGAAATTTAAGCAATAACGCTATTGTAGATTTAGCTGAAATTGGATTAATTACTTATTTCAAACCCAGATTGAATTCTCAGCATGTAGGGGATGATTTTAAAATTGTAAATTCAAAGAAAATACAGGATATAATAGATAATTTTGATGGAATTAATATCAATATGAGTTTTGAACGAGTTAATTGGTTAATAAAGTCAAGTGGTGATGGGGAAGATTATTCCTCTGAAACTTCACATCTTCAAATTCGTTTTAAAAATAAAGTAACCTTTAATCAGATAGAAAACTTTCAAGATCTGTTTGAATCTACTTTTTAAAAAATTATGTGGACAATCGTCCACTTTTTTTATACAATAAATTCAACCAAAATGGTTTAGTTTGATGATTGATACTTAAAGGAGGTACTATTCTTTGAATGAATTGTATACAAGAGTAAGTAATGCAACAAAACAAGAGTTATATCAGTATATGAAGGATAATGATATTTCGTTACTGAATTACAACTTTACTTATTTTTTTCAATATTGTATTCAGAAGAACCAAATCCAAGTGATAAGCCACCACTTTTCTAATCACAAGATAGAAGGTTTGACAGTAGCTGATGAATTAGGGATTAGTTTTTCTTATGAGCGAGAAAATCCAAAAGTAAAACAGAATTTCACACTGTGTCATGAATTAGGTCATTTTATTCTTAAACATAATGGAAATTATTTTGCAGAATCGATTGACAACCAAGAGAACTTGCTAGAACGAGAGGCGAATATCTTTTCGGCTGTGGTATTGATGCCAGATATTGTTCTTTTATCAAAAATATACTATAGTTGCGAGACCTTCCATCAAG
>ERZ857750.1625-NODE-1625-length-24148-cov-3.501432_pt1 | contig 24148 bp, 17 predicted proteins | sample MGYA00519915_ERZ857750 | MGnify/ENA primary metagenome ERZ857750 (study PRJEB31778, sample SAMEA3449358) | human gut metagenome | biome: human gut; feature: human-associated habitat; material: faeces | place: United Kingdom | collected 2010/2012 ... | reverse complement strand
AGCAGCAACGATGCGGGGACGGTACCGACTGATGTGCGTCATCTTCGCTATTTCTTTTGCCGCGTTCGCAGGAGGAAAAAGCGCGCAGCGGGCGGCGAGCAGCACCTTCCGGAGCGCTTCCCCCAGGTCGATTCCAAGCACAAGAAAAGGGACCCGCTTGCGCAGGCCCCTTCCATCAAAGCTGTATCGCCGTCGCGATTTAGATGGTCCAGAGGTAATCCGGATCCTCGGCAGCCTTGGCGTACTCCTTGAGGATGCCGCGGCCGGAGATGTGCACCATAATCTCGACGGTGCCGCCGCCGATCTGGAAGCCGCGGCAGTCGAGCATGAGGCGGGAGACGCGGGTCTCGTCGGTGAAGCCGAGGCCGCCCATGAGCTGCAGGGCGCGGGAGCAGCAGTCGGTGAGCGCCGGGGCGCCGTAGCGCTTCAGCATGGCGGCGTCGTTGTTCACCGGAATGCCGTTGTCCATCTTCCAGCAGGTGCGGTACAGGAAGTTACGAGTGTTGGTGAGCTCGATCTGCATCTCGACGATGTGCTCCTGCACGAGCTGGAAGGTCTTGATGCCCTTGCCGAACTGCTGGCGCTCGTTGGTCCAGGCGCAGGCGTCGTCCATGGCGGCCTGGGCCTCGCCGAGCAGCTCCGCCAGAAGCACGCAGCGCTCCCACTCGAAGTTCTTCATGAGCTGCAGGAAGCCCTTGCCCTCGATGCCGAGCAGCGCCGACTCGTCAACCACGACGTCGTCGAAGATGACCTTGGAGAAGGGCATGATCTGCATGCCGATCTTGTTCAACGGCTCGATGGTCACGCCTTTGGCGTTGGCCGGCACGAGGTACATGGACATCTGCTTGTTCTCGGGAGAGGGATCCTCGTTCTTGCAGACCACGATGAAGCCGTCGGAGTTCTCACCGGAGGTCACCCAGGTCTTGGTACCGTTGATGTGGATCTTGCCGTCGTTCTTGGTGGCCGTCGTCGTCATGTACTGGTTGGCGGAGCCGGCCTCGGGCTCGGAGATGGCCAGGCAGTACGGCGGGTAGCCGTTCTCCTTGTAGTAGTCGACGGCGTACTGGATCTGCTCGGGGGTGCCGAACTCGACCATGTCGAACATGATGAGCAGGTTGGGAGCCATGGGGATGTTGCCGCCGCAGTGGTTCAGCTCTTCGATGATCATGGCCATGGTCTGATGGTCGACGGGCTTTCCACCGTACTCCTCGGGCAGGCCGTACATTCCCCAACCGTCGTCGACCCACGCCTTGGCGATCTCGGGGGCGATGCCGCGGTTCTTATAGCCGGCGGCGATGGCCTCCTCGGTCAGGTGCTTCTTGCCCCACTCGCGGATGCCGCGCTTGATCTCGAGCTGCTGCTGGGAATAGCTGAAATCCATTTCTTCCTCCTTTAAGGAACGTTGCCTTTATTCAAAACGCCTGCGCGTTTGAACCAAATTGAGAGAGCGGGCGCCGCGCCGTTTCAACCCAGCGCCCGTAACCGGGGATAAGCCCGTTTAGATGGCCATGGAGGCCTGGTAGCCGCCCTTGACGGCCTCGAGGGTGCGGTACACCTTGCCGTCGGGGGTGGTAGCGTCGCCGATGAGCTTCGCGTGCGGCCACACCTTCACGATCTCGTCGTACAGGTCGGTGTTCTGCTCCACGCCGAGGGAGGTCAGCACGGTGTCGCACTCGATGAGCTGCTCCTCGCCGGTCTCGACGTTCTTCACCTTGGCGCCCTTCTTGGTCACCTCGATGAGCTCGGTCAAGGGCATCAGGTGCACGCCCTTCTTCTTGAGCAGGTTGATGGTGGGGTTCTTGTCGATGATGCCGATGCCGTTGCCGAGCTTCTTGGCCGGATCGATCACCCAGATCTCGCGGCCGTCGCACATGGCCTCGGCCACTTCCAGGCCGGCGAAGCCGCCGCCCACAACCACCACGCGCTTGCCCACGATGGCGGTCGGGCCGCTCTTCATGTTCAGGCCCATGCGCATGAACCCGACGGTGCCGCCCTGGGCCTTGATGGCCGCCACGGCCGCCTTCCAGATCATGCCCTTGCCCTCGGGGACGATGCCGTTGCACATGGCCTTGATGTCCTCGGACTTCACGACGTTCTTGCCGTCGATGCCGGGCACGTCGATGGGGATGATGCCGCCGCCGGGCGAGACGATGACCTGGTCGGGGTTCAGGGCGCGCAGGGTGTCCACGTCGACCTTGGTGTTCAGCTTGATCTCGATGTTGGGATGAAGCTTCATCTCCTCGTTCCAGTAGGAGACCAAAGGCTCAATGTTGGCATTGAGCACCTGGGCCATGGTCAGCAGGCCGGCGAGCTTGTCGGACTTCTCAAGCACGGTCACCTTGTGCCCGCGCTCGGCCGCCACGCGGGCCGCCTCCAGGCCGCCCGGGCCCGCGCCCACGACGGCGATGTGCTGCTTCTCGGTGGCGGGCTTGTCCTGGGGCAGGCCCACTTCCACGCCCTCCCACACGTTCGCGTTCACCGAGCACTGGCAGGGCTTGCCGATGAAGATGTTGTCCAGGCAGCGGGAGCACACGATGCAGGGACGCACCTGCTCCGGACGGCCCTCCTCCACCTTGCGGGCGGTGTCGGGATCGGCGATGAACTGGCGCGCCATGCCGACCGCGTCGCCGTAGCCCTCGGTGACGACCTTCTCGCACATATCGAGCGTATTGATGCGGGTGCCGGGGAATACCGGCTTGGAGGTGACGGTCTTCACCTGCTTCGCGAGGTCGATGAACTCGCCCTCGGGCACGATCTGGTTGGCCACGGGACGGGGCGCCTCGTGAAAGCCGGCCTGCACGGACCAGGCGTCAACGCCGTGGGCCTCGATGATCGGGATGAGCTCGAGGGTGTCGGCGATGCGGTTGCCGTCGGGCATGAGGTCGTCGGCGGAGATGCGCACGAGAATCGGCATGTCGTCGCCGCAGGTCTTGTGAATCTCGTCGATGATCTCGCAGAGGAAGCGGGCGCGGTTCTCAGCCGATCCGCCGTACTCGTCGGTGCGGTGGTTGGAGTACTTGGAAAGGAAGCGCATCACCATGTAGCCGATGCCCGCGTGGATCTCGATAATGTCGATGCCGGCATCCTTGCAGCGGCGGGCGGCCTGGCCGTACTGCTTGACGACCTCGGCGATCTCCTCTTTGGTGTACTCGCGCTCGGGCATGCCCACGAACGGGCCGGAGGGCACGTCCTTGGAAGGAGCGTAGGACAAAAGCGGATCATCGCCAGAGGCACGCCACTCGTAGCACAGCTGCAGCTGGGCGGCCACCTTGGATCCGTGCTTGTGGCACACCTCGGCGATGCGCTGGAAGCCGGGGATGAACTCATCGTCCCAGCATCCGCAGGCGCCGGTGGTCGTGTGGTACTTCGGCTCGGTGCCGAAGCAGTCGCACACATAGCACGACCCGATCTCGATCAGACCGGCATGGCCCTTTGCGCGCTGCTCGTAAAAGTCCACCAAGTCATCGGTCACGTGGTAGTTGTCCACCTTCTCGATGGTCATCGGCAGCATCACGAAACGGTTGCGCAGCTCGACATTGCCGATCTTAAACGGCTCCACCAGTTTCTGGTACTTCGCCACGGCTAAACTCCTTTCAATTACTTCCCCACAGGTTTCAAGGGTATTAGGTATGATTTCAAGCTTTTGACCATGTTGCCTTCTCATGATCCTCGCATTTGGAAATCTCTACCCAATTTGACTTGCTTTGTCCGCCTTTCAAAGCGCCGACCGAGCTGAAGTCTCCTCGTGACTCTTATTCTACGGAGATTGCTTTGCTTTACGATGGACAGATTTATCTATCTGTGTAGTACTTCATAGGCAAATCTTCATCATCCATAGGCATTTGCCGCATAAGTAGCCGTTTTGACCCCGTTAAATAGGCGCAACTAACCGAACCATCGGCATTTTCATTGCACATTTCGATTTATCTGTCCCATATTTTGTCGAAAGATCCTATAATGGGCGCAACGGAAGAGAACCGAAGGAGGAACCCATGAACGCGCTTTCCACCATGCTGCTCATCTCCGACGCCTTCGTGGAGCTGTGTGACGAGATGCCCTTGCGCAAGGTGTCTATCAGCGACATCGTCGAGCGCACGGGGAAGAACCGCAAGACCTTCTACTACCACTTCGAGAACAAGGACCGCCTCATCATCTGGATCTTCCGCTACGACATGGGCCAGTGCTTAAAGCAGCATTTCTCCGAGTCGGTGCTCCTCTACGACGACGATCCGGAGGATCCCACCTCGCGATTCCCCTACTATATTACTCAGAAGTCCGGCGTGCGCTCGCTCGATCACGCGGAGTTCTTCCAGTGCTTCGCCGAGGTGTTGGAGGGCCGGCGCAACTTCTACCGCCAGGCGCTCGTGGACAACGGCCCCTACTCGCTGCGCAACTACCTGTACGCGCTGTACCTTGAGGCCATGAAGCGGGACATCGACATCATTTTGTCCAACCGCTACCTGCCGAAGGACAACATCGACTTTCTGGCCGAGTTCTACACCTGCGCCTTCCTCTACTACTACATCCGCCGCTGCGACGCCCGCGGCGTCGAGTCCATCGGCGGCCAGGCCGGCCCCTTCGCCAACATCATCCACAGCTCCCTTGAAAACGAGATCAAGGAAGCCCAGATGCGGCGGAATTTGTAGCTCGCCGAAGCACCCTCGAAGGCGTGCTGCCCTTCCACAATCCCTTCCATAGCTTTTGCCTATTTTCCATTGGAAATTTTCGGGCGGTTTCTATTGGACGAACCTCAAGACGGGCTGTCAAACTGTTCACCAGGGTATACGCGCCCGCGCGATGGCGCGGACATACGATCATGAGGAGGCTCTATGGGCAAGTTGACCGACGAGGAGTTCCGCGATTTCCTGAAGACCTGCCGCGAGCTGGCGGAAGGCCCCTTCGAGGAGATGCAGCGCGAGGTGGAGGTCACCAACAAGTTCCCCCAGGAGTTCATCGACCTGGCCCGCGAGAACAACCTGTACCGCTACGCGCTGCCCGAACAGTACGGCGGGTGGGGCTTCACCGAGAAGGAGATCCTGCAGGTGCAGGAGGAGTTCTCCCGGGGCCCTGGCGGCATGCGCATGCACCTGCACTACGCCGCCGACCTGAACTGGCGCATCTTAGACGACTATGGATGCGACGAGCTGAAGGCCGCCTACATGGACAAGTTCGCCGACAAGACCATCTTCACCTGCTTCGCGCTCACCGAGCAGACTGGCGGCACCGGCGCCGACGTGCACACCACCGCCGTGAAGGATGCCGAGGGCAATTACATCTTGAACGGCGAGAAGTGGCTCATCTCCCATACCGACGTGGCCCAGTTCGCCTACGTCATCGCCGTGACCGACCCCGACAAGGAGGGCGACGAGCGCTTGAGCGCGTTCTTCGTGCCCATGGACGCCGAGGGCTTCGAGCTGGTGGACATGCCGCACATGATGGGCTGCCGCGGCGCGGGGCACGCCGGCTTCAAGATGACCAACGTGAAACTCGAGCCGAAGTATTTGCTCGGCCGCGAGGGGCAGGGCATGGAAGTGGCCATGCACTCGCTGGCCATCTCCCGCGTGCACATCGCCGACTCGAACCTCGGCATGTGCCAGCGCATGCTGGAGATGTCGCTCGCCCGCGCGCGCGACCGCGTGACCTTCGGCAAGACCATCAACACGCGCCAGGCCATCAAGATGAAGCTGGCCGACATGGCCACGGCCACCCACGCCCTGCGCTGCATGATCATCGATTTCGCCGAGGACTACGACCGCGACCCGCACAACCCCTACATCGCCGAGAAGGCGGCCATGTGCAAGCTGTTCTCCATCGAGGCGGTGAAGAAGGTCTCCGACGAGATGCTGGAGATTTTCGGCGGCGACGGCTACTTCGAGGACTCCCCCTACGGCCCCACCGAGCGCCTCTATCGCGACTGCCGAGCGCTGTGGCTGGAGGAGGGCTCCCCCACCATCCAGCGCATCACCATCGCCCGCGAGCTGGAGCGCCACGATGGCGTCGTGGAATACCCCGCCCTCGACTGGATCGCCGGCACCGACCTGTAGAAGACACCCCCTTCCAACGAACAGGGCCTCCTGCGGCGCGAACCGCAGGAGGCCTTTTTACGTGCGGACGATTCCCGCTTTCGAGTCCTATCCGTAGGGGCTGACCTCGGTCAGCCCTTTGCTGGCGAGTCAACCTCGCAAGAAGAGGGGCGACCAAGGTCGTCCCCTACGGATTCTATCCGAAATCGCTAGCAAAGAAGGCTGGCTGGGGGCGATTCCTTACTGCCCGGATTTCACCAGTTCTTCGGCCATTTCGCGGAGCCTGAACTTCTGCACCTTCATGGAAGGGGTCATGGGGAAGTCGTCCACGAAGAAGACGCGCTTGGGCACCTTGTAGCGGGCGATGCGCGGAATGGCGTAGGCGCGCACGTCGTCCTCGGTCATGGCCTCGTACCCCGGGCGCGTGCGGATGAAGGCGCCCACGATCTCGCCGAGACGCGCATCGGGAATGCCCACCACCTGGGCGTCCAGCACGCCGGGCATGGTGAGCAGGAAGTTCTCCACTTCCAGCGGGTAGATGTTCTCGCCGCCGCGGATGATCATGTCCTTGATGCGGCCCGTGACGCGGAAGTACCCGTCCTCGTCCACGGTGCCCATGTCGCCGGAATGCAGAAAGCCGTTCGCGTCGATGGCCTTGGCCGTCTCCTCGGGCATCTTGTAATAGCCCTTCATGACGTTGTAGCCCTTGCAGCACAGCTCCCCATGCTCCCCCGGCCCGCAGATGTGGCCGTCATTCACATCGAGCACGCGCACCTCTACGGGCGGATGGGCCCGACCCACGGTCTCGCACTTGTGGGGGATGTCGTCGTCCACGGAGGTCTGGGTGAACACCGGGCTCGTCTCGGTAAGGCCGTAGCAGATGGTCACGTCCCGCATGTTCATGCGCTCCATGACCTCGCGCATGGTCTCCGGCGGGCAGGGGCTGCCGGCCATGATGCCCGTGCGCAGGTGCGACAGGTCGAAGGAGTCGAAGTCCGGATGGTTCAGCTCGGCGATGAACATGGTGGGCACGCCGTAGACCGCCGTCGCCTTCTCCTTGTGCAGGGCCTGCAGCACGAGCTCCGCGTTGAAGTCCTCCACGATGAGCATGGTGCAGCGGTGGGTGAGGCAGGCCATGACGCCCAGCACGCAGCCGAAGCAGTGGAAGAACGGCACGGGCAGGCACACACGGTCCTCGGCGCCGAGTTTCTGGCCCTCGCCGATGTAGAAGCCGTTGTTCAGGATGTTGCGGTGCGTGAGCATGACGCCCTTGGGGAAGCCCGTGGTGCCGCTCGTGTACTGCATCATGACCACGTCGTTGTTGTCGAACTGGCCCTGGGCCCATTCCAGCGAGCTGTCGGGCTTGTGCTGGCCGAGCAGCAGAAGCTCGGGCACGCTGTAGAAGCCGCGGTGCTTCTCGGGACCCATGTAGATGAGATTCTCGAGGAAGGGGTACTCCTCGGAATGGAGGAAGCCGCGCTGCACGTTCAGCGACTCGGGCACCAAATCGCGAATGATCTTGAGGTAGTCCACGTCGCGGTAGGCATCAATCACGCAGAGCGCCTTCATGTCCGACTGCTTCAGCACGTAGTCGAGCTCGTGGGACTTGTACACCGGGTTCACCGTGACCATGACCACGCCGATCTTGGCGCTCGCGTACATGAAGGTGAGCCAGTCGGGGATGTTGCGGGCCCACACGCCCAAGTGGTCACCGGGCTTCATGCCGATGGCGAGCAGCCCCTTGGCCAGGGCGTCGGTGCGCTCGTCGAAGTCCTTGTAGGTCCAGCGCAGGTCGCGATCCGGGTACACGACGAACTCGTGGTCGGGGTCAATCGCCACCTGCTGCTTCAGGTAGGCCCCGATGGTCAGCTCCGAGTGCAACGGATAATCGGGAGACCCGGGAACGGGAGCGTCGGTCGTCTTGTTCTCTTCCGTCATAGAACCCTCCCCGGCTTAGAACGGCGTGTAAACACAGGCCAAGAATTTAGCATTTTGTCCATTGTGCGCTCTTACCTGGTGGGGCACGATGGAATCGTAGTAGATGGACTCGCCGGGGCCGAGCACGTAGGTCTCGTTGCCGTACTCGATCTCGATCTCCCCCTCCATGCCGTAGAGCCACTCCTCCCCCTCATGGGAATCCAGCTTGTGCGTTGCCTCGCCGGTGGGGCTCACGGTGATGATGAACGGATCCATATGACGGGAGGGACGGCCCGCCGCCAGGCTGAAGTAGGACAAGTCGCCGGCGTCCTTAGCGGTCTGGAGCGATTTCACGCGCTCCACTTCCTCCATCTGGTCGGTGCTGATGTAGGCGGGCCCGTAGGTCTCGTCGTCATCCATGAGGGTGCCCAGGCGCACGCCGAGGGCGCGGGTAAGCTTGATCAGCGGCGCCAGGGACGGCGGCACCTCGCCGGCCTCCAGCTTCTCGATGACCGTCACGTCGCAACCGCAACGGTCGGCCAGATCCTGGCAGGTCAGATGATGCGCCTCGCGCAGCGTGGTGATCTTGCGCCCGAGCTTGTTGTCCTCAGCCATAACGTGCCTCCTTGAAATTCGATATCACACTATTTTACTTGAGGACGGAAAAGGGAAATAAAGAAGCCGATGAGATGTCCCATCGGCTTCGGTGAACGTAACGCCAGACACGCTCTTCGGCAACGCCCTTAGAGACGAGGCCTCCTTTAGCGCTTCTCGGCCAGCAGTCGGTTGAGCGCGTTCAAGTAGGCCTTCGCCGAGCTGACGATGATGTCGCCATCGGCCCCTCGGCCCACGTACACCTCGCCGCCGGCGGCCTTCACGCGCACGGTCACCTCGCCGAGCGCGTCGATGCCGCGGGTCACGGCGTTCACGGCGAACTCGGACAGGTCGTTGTCAACCTGCACGATCTGATCGATGGCCTTGTACACCGCATCGATCGGGCCGGCGCCCCAATCGCACACCGTCCGCACGTCGCCCTCGGGCCCGCGCAGGGTCACCGTGGCCGTGGGCTTCAAGGGGAAGCCACAGCTGACCTGCACGCCCTCCAGAGTGTAGATGGCGCACTCCTCGCGATCGCGCTCGTTCACGAGCGCTTCCAGATCCTCGTCGTAGACTTCCTTCTTCTTGTCGGCCACATCGAGGAAGGCAGTGTAGAGGCGGTCGAGCTCCTCGCCCTCGTACTCGTAGCCGAGTTCCTCCAGGCGGTGCTTCAGGGCCGCATGTCCGCTGCGGGCCGTCAGCACGATCTGGCTTTGGCCCACGCCCACCTCGGCCGGATCGATGATCTCGTAGGTGTCGCGCTTCTTCAGCACGCCGTCCTGGTGGATGCCCGAGGAATGGGCGAAGGCGTTGGCGCCCACGATGGCCTTGTTGGCCTGCACGTTCATGCCGGTGATGGAGCTGACCAAGCGGCTCGCCTTGATGAACTCGCGGGTGTTGATGTCGGTGTGCGCATCGAGCTCCTCGCCGTGCATGCGCATGGCCATGACCACTTCCTCCATGGCCGTGTTGCCCGCGCGCTCGCCGAGGCCGTTGATGGTGCACTCGATCTGCGTGGCCCCGTTGCGCACGCCGGCCAGCGACAGCGCCGTGGCCATGCCCAAGTCGTTGTGGCAGTGCACCGACACGGTGACATCGTCGATGCCGGCCACGTTGTCCATGAGGTACTTGATGCGCGCGCCGAAGTCCTCCGGCAGCGAGTAGCCCGTGGTGTCCGGGATGTTCACCACCGTGGCCCCCGCCTTGATGACCGCCTCGATGACCCGCGCGAGGAACGCGAAGTCCGACCGGCCCGCGTCCTCGGCGTAGAACTGCACGTCTTCCACGTACTTCTTGGCGTAGCTGACCGCATGCACCGCTCGCTCGATGCACTCGTCCTCGGTGATGCGCAGCTTGTCGCGCATGTGCGAGGGCGACACGCCGATGCCGGTGTGGATGCGGGGACGCTTCGCAAACTTCAGCGCATCGGCCGCCGAGTCGATGTCCTTGTCCACGGCGCGGGTGAGCGCGCACACCACGGCCGCGTCGCCGGCCAGCTCGGAGATGCGGCGCACCGACTCGAAGTCGCCGGGGCTTGAGATGGGAAAGCCGGCCTCGATGACATCGACGTTCAGGCGAAGGAGCTGGCGGGCGATGACGAGCTTCTCCTCCGTGTTCATAGAGGCGCCCGGCGACTGCTCGCCGTCGCGCAGCGTGGTATCGAAGATGTCGATCTTGCGTGTCATGCCGTCCTTCTTTCTTCTTTTCTTCTTCCGACAGTTCGCGCCCGAGACGCGGACATAGTTGACCGAAAGCATCATAGCAAAAACCAGCGGCGCCCCCGTTAAGAGGCGCCGCTGGACACGGTTAAATCTTTCTATAGCCCGACATCGGAGCCGTCGATGGCCGCTACAAGGTGATCTTCCACAGGTTGCGCAGATCGATGGCCCCGCGCAGGCGGTCGAGCACCGCTTCGGACACGTCCCCCTCGACATTCATGTACACGAGCGCGCAGGACTCCTCCGGCTTGGTGCCGATCTGCATCGTGGTGATGTTGGCCGCAGCGTCGCCCAGAATGGTGCCTATAACGCCGATGCGGCCGGGCGCGTCCACATACTCGAACACAAGCGACGTGGTCGCCGGCGCGATATCGATCTTGTAGCCCATGAGCGAGATGATGCGGGGCGTGTGCTCGGTGCCGAACAGCGTCGCCGCCACCTCCACCTCGTCGGCCACGATGCGCACCGAGGAGGCGTACTCGCCGGCATCGCGCACCGAGGCCGTCGTGACGGAAATGCCGTGCTGGGAGGCCACCGACTCGGCGTTGGCCGCCGAGAAGGCCCCGAGGCGCCGGTAGGACAGGCCGCCGTCGAGCACCGCCGCGAGCAGCGGCGCCGGGTCGGCATCGGCCAGGCCGCCGGCCAGCTCCACCTTCAGGCTCTTCGGCGTGTGACCGAGAATCTGGCTGGCCATCGATCCCATCATTTTGCAGGCGTGCACGTAGGGGCCGATGGCGTCGAAGACCTCCGGCGGCAGCGGCGAGAGGTTCACCGCCGTGGCCACCATGCCGCCCTCCAGGCCCGCTTCCACGTACTCGGCGATCTGGGTGGAGGCGCGCCGCTGGGCCTCGTGGGTCATGGGAGAGAGATGCGGCGTCAGAATGGCGTTCTCGAACTCGTGCAAGGGCGAGTCGGTGCAGGGCTCGGCCTCGAAGGAGTCCACAGCCACGGCCGCGATCTTGCCGGCGGCCACGAAATCGGCCAGGGCGTCCATGTTGAAGATGCCGCCACGGGCCGCGTTCACGAGCACGACCCCGTCCTTCATGGCGGCGAACTCGTCGGCGCCGAACATGCCGAGCGTGCTCACCGTGCGGGGCAGGTGCACCGTGATGAAGTCGGCCTGGGCGAGCACCGGCGCCATGTCGTCGTAAAGCGTGACGCCCAGATGCAGGGCGCGCTCGGGCGAGCAGTAGGGGTCGTGCCCGATGAGGTTCATGCCGAAGGCCGCGGCCCGCTCGGCCACAAGGCCGCCGACGCGTCCCAAACCGAAGATGGCGAGCGTCTTGCCGAACAGCTCGCTGCCCATGAAATCGGCGCGCCGCCACTGGCCCTCGTGCATAGACGCACTTGCCTCGGGAATATGGCGCGCAGCGGCGAGCAGGAGCGCCATAGTGTGCTCGGCGGCCGAGATGACGTTCGAGTTCGGCGCGTTGCACACGATGACGCCGCGCTCGGAGGCGGCCTCGATATCGATGTTGTCCACCGTCACGCCCGCGCGCCCGATGATCCTCAGGTTCTCGGCGGCATCCAGCAGCGAAGAGTCGACCACCGTGTTCGGATGCACGATGAGCGCGTCGTAGGGAGCGATGGCAGAGGCGAGCTCCTCGGCCGTGGGATCGATGAGCATGTCAACTTCATAGCCGTGCTCGGTGAGCGAATCGATGCCTTCCTGCACCAAATCCTCGGTAACCAGGATCTTTTTCGTCATGAGCGCCACCTTCCGCATTCGTCGCCCTCGCAGGGCTTCCGCTTTATCACGGGGAGGCTGGCGCCTCCCCCTTTTGTTTGGTCGTTAACCGTTGTTCTTCTCGAACTCGGCCATGAAGGCGACGAGCGCCTCGACGCCGGCCTTGGGCATGGCATTGTAGATGCTCGCGCGCATGCCGCCCACCGAGCGATGGCCCTTGATGGACTCGATGCCGTGGGACTTCGCCTCGGCCACGAACAGCGCATCCAGCTCGTCGGAGCCCGTGACGAAGGGCACGTTCATGAGCGAGCGATCCTCCTTGCGGGCGGTGCCGCGGAACAGCTTGCTCTGATCGAGGTAATCGTACAGAATGGCGGCCTTCTCCTTGTTGCGCTCGGCCATAGCGGACAGGCCTCCCATCTCCTTCAGCCACTTGAACACGAGGCCGCAGATGTAGATGCCGTAGGCCGGCGGGGTGTTCGACAGCGACTTCGCCTTCGCCTGGGTGGTGTAGCGCATGATGGTGGGCGTGAAGGGCAGCACTTCCTCGCGCACCAGATCGTCGCGCACGATGACGATGGTCACGCCGGCGGGGCCTATGTTCTTCTGCACGCCGCCGTAGATGAGACCGAACTTCGACACGTCCATGGGCTCGGAGAGGAACATCGAGCTCACATCAGTGACCAGCGGAATGTCACCGGTCTCGGGCAGCGTGTGGTACGTGGTGCCGTAGATGGTCTCGTTCTGGCAGATGTACACGTAGTCGGCCTCAGGGTCGAACTCGAGGCCGGCCACGTCGGGCACGTAGGAGAAGTTCTCGTCCTCGGAAGAGGCCACGCAGCGCGCCTCGCCGTAGAGCTTCGCCTCTTTCCAGGCCTTCTTCGACCAGGAGCCGGACACGATGTAGTCGGCCTTCTTGTTCTGCATGAGGTTCATCGGGACGGCCGCGAACTGCTGGGTGGCACCACCCTGCAGGAAGAGCACCTGGTAGTTGTCGGGAATCTGCAGAAGCTCGCGCAGGTCGGCCTCGGCCGTCTCGATGATGTTCGCGAAGGGCTTGGAGCGATGGCTCATCTCCATGACGGACATGCCGGTGCCGTCGTAGTCGAGCATCTCGGCGGCCGCCTGGCGCAGCACCTCCTCGGGAAGCACAGCCGGACCGGCGGAAAAGTTGTAGACCCTAGCCATGAGGCGATTCTCCTTCGTCGCGCGCCCGAAGCCCCTGCGGCGGCGCCGATGCGCCCCGTCCTGCGTCATGCCCCGAGCAGCCGTCAGTTACCCGGCCATTGTACCCCCATATGCGAACCGCGCCCTCAACATAAGAGCCGAACGGTTCAACAGCCTGGGGCGTTTCGCCTCCGGCACGCAAACTGTATGAGAGCACTTTTGCCTTTTTTGGACAAAACATGCCCCGAGTGAACGCTTCGACGGCTCAAAGAGGCAGAAAAGCCATGGTTACACTTCGGCGAAGAAGGGTGTCCTCTCGTTTTTTAGCGCGAAACGACTATTAGAATGGAATCGGAGCGGATCGCGTGTTCACTCGGGGCACATTTTGTCCAAAAATCCCGAGAGTGCTCACCGATGCGACCGTCAACACCAGCGAAGAAAGGACTGTTCATGTACTTCGACAACATGGTTCTCTACCACAAGCCCACCTGCCCCTTCTGCCACAGGGTGCTCGCCTTCATGGAAGAGGAGGATATCGCCATGCCCATGCGTGACACCCTGGAGCCCGGCGTAAAGGACGACCTCGTCCGCATCGCGGGAAAAGGCCAGGTGCCGTGCCTGGTGGTGGACGGCGTCCCGATGTTCGAATCCGACGATATCATCCGCTTCCTCGGCGACCTCATCTTGGAGCGCGAAGAGGACTAACGGCCAGCGGGCCGCTCTCCCACCAGAGCATAGAGCTCGTCTCGACTGTGCACACCCAGCTTCTGATAGATGCGCTGGGTGTGCGATTTCAATGTTCCCCCCGCAATGCAAAGCTCGCGCTCGATGGACGCTGGACTCTTTCCCAGGGCGATTAGCTGGAACACCTCGCTCTCACGCGGGCTGAGGTGATACGCCTCAGCGATGACCGCACAGCGGCTGAGCAGGCGCTCGCGGGCGCTTCCCCCACTTGAAACCGACCCCACGCCGAACAGCGCCGCGCCCCACTGCTTCCTCTCGACCCCGAACAACACGATAGCACTCACGGCAATCACCACAGCGATGAGCACCACGCGAATCGTATCGGTTCCACCTTCCGCACCTGTTCCTGCGTCGAACAACGGCGCCACCTTGTGCCCCGCCACCATGAACATCGACATAAGCTCCTCAATGCCGCAGAGCACGAGCACCGACACGCCGAAACGATGGGCTATGTCACAGAGCAAAATGGTAAGGATCAAAAACATAAGACCATAGCCCAGCGCAACGAGGAATTCCGAGAATGCCCCCTTCTGTCCCATGGACAGAAACGCAGCAAGCAATCCGCAGGCTACGAACAGAAACGGCGTACGGAACATGAGGGCCAAATCGAAGCGGTGTGACAGAAAAAACGCCGCAACGAACAAGCCTCCCGCAGCCAAAAGAGTTCCCAACAGGTACATCGTCCCTTCATCGGCTCCAAGCGTTGCCTCGTTGAATCCTAAGACGAACTCATATACGCCCAGTACGGCCACAAGCCGCCAGGGGAAGCGCACCGTCCCCCATGTCGAGGCAGGCCTATCCTCTCGAGGAATAGACGAGAAAGCCACGTTGAGGCAGCCGACCGACGCCAGGGGGAGCAGCGCGAGCACTACTGCGGCACGAGCACCTTCTGCATCTTGGAACAGCCATCCCAGAAGATCGCCCAAGAAAAAACTTCCGCTCACATACAGAACGATGCGCAGCGTGTTCAAGCAGCTTTCCAGTTCCGCCCAAAGCAAAATGTGCACGGCTGTGCCCACCCCTCCGAGCACCAGCCCCGCAACGAGCAGCGCCCGAGAGCCGCAACCCGCACCTTGGCAGAGAGCCGACGCAATCATGAGAAATGTGGCACCGACGACTACCGGGCGGCGCTCCCACAGCGGCGCAAGACGGCGAGCAAGCAGCACCCCGGCGAGAAAAACCACCACCATCGTAAGACTCAGAATGTCTTGGCCCTTCCATGCACTTTCGCCAAAGACTTGGGCGGCGCGCAAAAAGGAGAGGTCGTTGAACGCCCTAACGAAGGCGAAACCGAATAACGGCATCGACAGGTAGCCAAGCTCGCGCAGGCGGCGGTGAAGCGGCGATGACAGAGCCTCGCCCTTTGAGCGCTGTGAGCCTTCTAGATGTCTTCCTTGGTTTGCCATGGCCTCATTGTAGCGTACCAAGTCGCGCCCGTTGAGTGCGATATGCGAGAGAATCGTCTTGGTCGCGATAGGTACTGCAACGTGTTTCTCCTGATCAATAATGGGTTACATAAGACGGGTTACAAAGTTACTCCTCTGATTTTCCCTAAGCCGATGGCAAGCGTGCGTCCCTTCGGTAGGGTTTGCCTTGTCATGCGATCCGGTGTTCCCTCCCCATGCGCCGGACGAACCCAATACCATAGGAGGAGCAACCCATGTACGAAATTCCCCAACTTTCCCGTCGCTCGTTCATCCGCAGCACGACCATCGCCGGCATCGGCGTGGCCGTGCTCGGCCTGGCCGGCTGCGCGCCGAAAAAGCCAGCCGCCTCGGAAGGTGCGGCCCGCGCCTACACGGCGGGCACCTACACCGCGAGCAGCCAGGGCAAGTTCGGTCCCGTCACCATTCAGGCGACGTTCTCCAACGAGGCCATCGAGAACATCGAGGTGACCGACCACGAGGAGACCGCCTTCATATCCGACCGCGCGCTCACCGAGCTGCCCGAGGCCATTGTCGAGAACCAGTCTCTGGCCGTGGACACGATCACCGGCGCCACCCTCTCGTCCATGGCCGTCCTGGCCGCTACCGAAGACTGCGTGCGCCAGGCCGGCGGCAATCCCTCCGACCTGAAGGAGGCGCCGCAGAAGACCGCCTCCACGGGCACCGAGTCCCTTGAGGCCGACCTGCTGGTGGTAGGCGCCGGCGGCTCGGGCATGGCCTGCGCCATCGCTGCGGCCAAGCTCGGAATGGAGCGCATCGTGGTGCTGGAGAAGAGTTGCTCCATCGGCGGCAACGCCCTTGTCTCCGGCGGCTACCTCGAGTACGTCGAGGCCGACGACAGCCTGCGCGAGGAGATGACCGACAGCCAGCGCGCCCAGCTGGAGGCCGACCTGGCCGCCGCCGAGGGCGTCGTGCCGGCCGAGGCCCTCGAACTCATCCGCGGCCAGTGGGCCAACTGGCAGGCGGCGGGCAACACCAAGTGCTTCGACAGCATCGAGCTGCAGGCGCTCCAGTACACCATCGCCGGCGAGGGCGACTACGAGGGCAACGTGCTGTTCTGCCAGAACATCGCCGCCTTGGACGCCTGGCTTGTGGAAGACGGCTTCGCGTTCAAGGAGCTCGTCGGCATCGTCGGCTATCCGTGGCCTCGCTGGTCCTCGCCCGCCGAGGGCCGCTGCGGCCAGGGCTACTTCCAGCATTATCAAGGACTTGTGGAGGACCAGGCGCTACCTGTTGAGATTCTGCTGAACACCCCGGCCACCGAGCTCATCTGCGAGGGAGACCGCGTCGTGGGAGCCAAGGCCCAGGCCGAGGACGGCACCACCTACGAGGTGCGCGCCGCAAAGGGCGTCGTGCTGGCCACAGGCGGCTTCTCCGGCAGCCCCGAGATGCTTCGCCAGTACAACACCATGTGGCCCTTCGAGGAGGGCGTCGACATCCCGACCACCAACACCTACGGCCACACCGGCGACGGCATCAACATGGCCCTGGCCCTGGGCGCCGGCGTGGCGCTCATGGACGACCAGATGCCCTTCCCCATGGCCGACTGCAAGAACTCCAGCGACGAGACGACGGTGGGCGACGACATCGACTGCATGATGATCAACAGCGAGGGCGTCCGCTTCATGGACGAGGTGCGCGACCGCTACTCCATGACCGCCGACATCATGGAACAGCCGGGGCAAATGATGTACATGATCACCGATGCCGACACCTGCCGCGTCGAAGGCGACCTGAACCGCTACGGCCACAAGCTGGAGAGCCTCATCAATCAGGGTCAGCTGTATGTCGCCGACACCATTGAGGAGCTCGCCGCACAGATCGGCTGCGAGGGCTCCGTCCTGGCGAAGACCGTGGAGGACTACAACGAGGCAGCCCGCAGCGGCGTGGACGCTGCGTTCGGCCGCACGAGCTTCAGCGACCTCAGCCCCATCGAGAACCCGCCCTTCTACGCCTCGCCGCGCACCTGGGCCATGCACATCACCGTGGGCGGCTTGCTCTACGACGACTCCTTCCGCGTCACGACGGAAGAGGGCGAGCCCATCGAGGGGCTCTACGCCGTCGGTGAGACCATCGTGGGCAGCAGCGGTGTGGGCACCCAGGGCGAGGGTCTGGCCGTGGCGCAGATTCTTGCGGAAGTATAGAAAAGTCCTCCGTTGACGGCGAGTCAGCGCTACACTGTTCTCACGCGAAAACGCGCAAGCGAGGACAAGGAGTCTCTATGACCAAGTTCACCAACGTCATCGTCCGTAAGCCGGGCAAGTCTCTGTGCAACGGCATCACGAGCGCCCCGGAGCTGGGCCAGCCCATCTACGAGCGCGCCGTGGAGGAGCACGACGACTACATCGCCGCCCTGAAGCAATGCGGCGTGGAAGTGACCGAGCTGCCGGCGCTGGAGGAGTACCCCGACTCGTGCTTCGTGGAGGACCCCGCGGTTATCACGCGCTGCGGCGCCATCATCACCAACCCCGGCGCCGATTCCCGCAACGGCGAGAAGGACGAGATCGAGCCGACCATCCGCCAGTTTTTCGACGACGAGCACGTCAAGCACATCGTCGCGCCGGGCACGCTGGACGGCGGCGACGTCATGATGGTGGGCGACCACTTCTACGTGGGTCGATCCGCTCGCACCAACGAGGAGGGCATCCGCCAGTTCATCGAGATCCTCGAGGGCTGGGGGCTCGAGGGCTCCGAGGTCCCGCTGGAGGAGGTGCTGCATCTGAAGACCGGCGTGAACTACCTGGAGGACGGCAATATGCTCGTTTCCGGCGAGTTTATCGAGAAGCCGGATTTCGCCCAGTACAACAAGGTAATCGTGCCCGAGGACGAGGCCTACGGGGCCAACTGCATCTGGGTCAACGGCACGGTCATCGTGCCCGAGGGCTACCCCACCGTGCTGAAAGCGATGCAGGACCTCGGCTACAAGACGCTTGTGGTGGACACTTCCGAGTACCGCAAGGTGGACGGCGGTCTGTCCTGCCTGTCGCTGCGCTTCTAAGCCTGCGATACATCGAATACCAGAAGGGGCCCGCGATTACTCGGGGGCCCCTTTGCGTGCCGATCGACTTACTCCCCGGTTCGTTTGCGAAAGCGGCATCCTCCCGCGAGAACGAGGGCGCCAGGCGCTACTCTACCGTGCCGTAGACCTGACCCCAGGCGTGGCCGGCGATAGCGCTGTTCAGCTGGGTGCACAAGCGCTGGCGCGTGTAGTCGCCGGGTGGGAGCAGCGTGACGATGTGCAGAAGCTCTTCGGGCAGGTCGGCCGCCTCGGCCGCCACCACTACATCCAATCGGCGCACCTTGGCGCCGATGGCCTCGGCGATAGTGGGATCCAAATCGCCGTATTGCGCGAACAGGGAGTCCACGATATCTTGGAGCGCCCCGTAGTACTCGCTGCGCTCTCGGTTGGTTCCGGTATGCTCACGGCTCATGACGTCGCCTCCTTCTGCTTGGCGATTATAAGGGCTTCCAGGACGGGAAGGTCGGTTTTCTCGAAATGGTACGGAACGATCTGCGGATCGCACGGGTTGTCGGCGCTGGAGTGCTCGATGCGCAGGAAGTGGGCCTCCACCGACTCGTAGCCCGCGCGCATGAGCGCATAGGCGTAGCAGCTCGCCTGGAGGCGGTGCTTTCCGTCGAGCTGCTCGGGCGCCTCGTCGTTACGGCCGCCGGTCTTGTAGTCGATGAGGAAGGCGGCTCCGTCCCCGTTGTCGGCGAGGCCGTCGATCTCGCCTTCAAGGAAGAAGTTCCCTATCGCCACGGTGAAGGGCACTTCGGCGCGTCGGTTCTCGAAAGCGGCAAAACGGGCGGCCTCGTCGCTGCCGAGCCAGCGAACGAGCGCCGCGCGCAAGCGCGCCTGCTGCTCCTCCGACAGGCCCTCCTTCTGAATCTGCGCCCGGATGGCTTCCTCGCTGGGAGCGAAGAGCGATCCCCGCTCGCTGCGCTCGATGGCCTGTTGGGCCAAACGATGAAACGCCGTGCCCAGGGCCGTGGCGGACTCCTGCGCCCCAAAGACGCACGCAGGGGAACCGTCAGATTCACGAGACTCTGAAGCATCGTCAGCGAACGAAGATTCGCTCTCATCGCTCTCATTCGAAGCCCCCGAACCGAGTGCGCTGCGGCCCTCATGCAACAGAACGACGCCCTCGTCAGCCTCAATAGCCGGCTCGTCGCTATGGGGATGCGCGCCCGAAAGCGACGTGTAGGAGTACAGCCCCTCCCGCGCGAAATTGTGCGGCGCGAGCGCCGGGTCTTCGCCATGCGCTCGCCGGACAACCGCGAAGACGGCAGGGGCATCCTCACTAAGGGGCGGAGCCGCGCCAAGCTCCTCGTCGAGCCGCTCCTCCCCTGTGGGCGCCGAGGCCGCAAGAGGCTCCCCGCCCGTCTCTTCCCCAACCTCGGCGAGAACCCGCTCGCTCGCCACCCGGGCAGGCGCACGGCCGCCGAAATCCATCATTGCGACGCTCGCGCCGTCGTCCATGGCCCAGCCAAGGGCGTTAAAGACGTCGCCGGTCACCCAGGTGCTCTCGTAACCGTCCTCTATCTTCGCGCTCACCCTCATAGCCAGAAGAAGAGATCGGCTCGCGCGCGTGAGGGCCACGTACATGAGGCGCCGCGCCTCCTCGCGCTCCTGGGCGGCGGAATACGCGGCCAGCGCCGCGCCGAATTGAGCTGCGGAAAGAGCTCCGAAGGCGCGCTCGGCCTCGGCGGGGCCGTCCAGGGAAACGTCAAGATCCTCTGCCTCCTGAGCCCGCGCCCATCCTTTCAATTTGGAGGCGGTCTTGTCCCAAGGACCATGGGGCATCCACGTTGCAGCCACGTAGGTCCCCTCGCCGATGTTCTCGACGAAGAACGAGGGGGCGCGACTTCCGGGATAGCCGTCCTTCAGTTCGGCCACGGCCACATGGGGAAACTCCAGCCCCTTGGAGGTATGAACCGTCATGATGCGCACGAAATCGGCATCGAGGCACGCCAGCGCGCCCGGCGCCTCCTTAGCCAGGGAAAGGTAGTCGGCGAATTGGCGGGCCACATCGGCGATACCGCAGCTCTCCCGCGCGAGCTCCTCAACGACCACGCACGCTTTGTTGAAGTTGCCCGCGCGCGCCATGCCGTCGGCCCCCTCAAGCTGAAGCCGATCCGCTAGTCCGCTGTCCACGAAAAGGCGCCGCAGCGCCAACGCCGGCTCTTCGCGAACCGCGCGGCGCGCGAAATCGCGCAGGCAGCGGCGCGCCAGCGCCAAAGCGGCGCGATCGTTCTCCCCGAGGGGAAACCCATCATCTTCCTCTCGTCCGAAGAAGCCGCGAGAGATAGGCTGACGGGGGCGAGCACGGCCATCGTCGCCTTCGCCTTCGCCGTCGCTTTCCGACGCCCAGGCGTCCGTTGTGGCGAGCGCGAGAAGAGCATCGTCGGAAAGCGCGAACAGATCGGAGGCGAGCGCCTGGTAAAGTGCCTCGGAGTCGTCGCGGTTCACTGCCACGCGCAGCAGCGTAGCCACAAGTTGGGCCTCTGCGCTCTGGCCGAACCCCGATCCGCCCGTCACGATGCTCTCGAAGCCCGCATCGCGCAGCGCCTCCTGGTAGACGGAGGCGCGGGTCATCGTTCCCAGCAGCAGGGCCATCTCCCCGGGGCGCGCGCCGGCCTCCCTCAGCTGCGCGAAGCGCTCGGCCACCTCGCGGGCGCACCGGGCCGACAGCTCCTCGGAAGACACGGTGGCGCGACTGCCGTCGTTCTGGAAGACGCTCACGGCGATACGTGCCGGGCCGTCCCCCTCGAACACCGGATCGGCGGCCGTGTTCACCGCGCCGGCGGCCTCCAGATGCAAGAACTCGTCGCCGAAGACCTGGGGCTGGCCGAAGACGGCATCCACCAACGACAAGACGTCGCCGTGGCTGCGGAAGTTGTGGGGCAGCTGGGGGAACTCCGCCTCGGGCGAGAGGGATCGCAGCCGGTCGCGGTACTCGAAGAACACGTTCACGTCGGCGCCGCGGAACCGGTAGATGCTCTGCTGCGTCGCCCACCGTGCACACGTTGGCGAAGCCCGGCTGCGCCAAAGCGGCGATAACGGCGACCTGCAGCTTGTCGGTATCCTGGAACTCGTCGACCATGATGACCTTGAACCGCTCGCGGTAGCGCTCGGACAGCTCCGGGTGGGCGGAAAACGCGTCCAAGCACCGGCGCAGCAAATCGCCCTGATCGAGTCGGTCGTTCCCCTTCGCTCGGGCGTAGGCGTCCTCCAGAAGACGCGCGAGCGACACGGCGGCAACGCTCACCCGCGCCCCCAAGGCCGCTTGCGCCTCGGAGAACACGCTCGCGTAGGCACCTCGCCAGGCAGCGAACGCATCGGCGTCCGGCTTCTTGGCGCGGTACTTGTCCGAAGAAGGGGGAAACGCCAGAAGCGCCTCGAGAAAAGGCCCCGCCTCGAACCGCGCATCCAAGAATCCCTCGCCCGTATCGGCAGCGAGCCACTGCTCGGCCCGGTCGATGCCGGTCTCTAGATCGGAGGCGAACGTCTCGTCGGTGGCATTCATCTTTCCCCAGACCTTCGCCACCTCCTGAATCTCCCTGGCAGCCTCCAGAGCCTGTCGCACAAGGCGCGCAGGCGTGGCGGTCGGCTCGGACAGGCGCAGGCCCTCGAACCCCTCGGGCATCGCCCGCACCCGGGCCACCACCTCCTGGGAATGCTCCAAGAGCCTCTTGTCGAAGGGCCCCTGCCCCCTCAGCCCGAACTCGTCGATGACCGCGCGAAGAAGCGGATCGGCCCCCGTTTCGAGATGGGCGAGCACCTGCTCGGTGGCTTCGGCCCGAAGGTAGCTCGCCTCCGCCTCGTCGATCACCTCGAACTTCGGATCGATGCCTACCTCGAAGGCGTTCTCGCGCAGGATGCGCGCGGCCATGGAGCCGATGGTGCACACCCAGGCATCATCCACCTTCAGCGATTCCTCCGCAAGCCCCTCCTCGCGCAGAAGAGCGCGGATGCGGTCGCGCAGCTCCGCGGCGGCCTTCACGGTGAAGGTAATGGCGAGCACCTCGTCGATGGATTGCAGACCGCCGGGCGCCTCCTCGCCGGCGAGCAGCCCGTAGGCGATGCGCCTCGTCAGGGTGAAGGTCTTTCCCGAGCCGGCGCCGGCGGCGACCATGAGGGGGCGGTCGAAGGTGGTGATGATAAGGCGCTGGCCCTCTTTGCAGGTATCGAGATTCACGCGAGCCTCCCGGGGCAATCGTAGGCGGGACAGAATTCACAAGCTTTCGGTGCGGACGGGCTCACGGGGATGGCCCCCTCGGAAAGCGCCGCCAACCGATCGGCCACCAAGGCCTCGATGGCATCCAGATAGGCGGAGAAGTTCATGGCCACCGCCGAGCTTCTGGAAGACAGGCCCGCAGGGTCGAAGGCCGCACCGTCGTAGGCCCCCGCCAACAGTTCCTTGGGACTCTGCGCCCGGTAGCCCAAGTACAGCGCCCCGGCGCAGGCGAGGCCGAGGTCGGTGCGCAAAAGCGCCTGGGCGTAGATGAGCCCCTGCACGTGATGCGGCACGGACGGCTCGTCGCCCTCCTTCAGGCCGGATGCGTAGTCCTTGGACGATCCCTTGTAGTCGATCACCACGAAACGTCCCCGCTCTGCGTCGGCATCGACGCGGTCGACGCGCCCCCGCAGCCGGACGCCGGCAAAGTCCACGCCGTCGGCGACCTCGATGGGATGCTCGCAGAAGACCACTTCGTAGCCCGGGGGCATCTGGGCCTGCAGGCGCAGGCTGTGAACCAGTTGGCGCTTGAGCTGCGCCACCCGCTGCCGCTCCTCGCGCGTCGTCGCCGCAAGGCGAGAGCCCCCTCGGCGCTCGGGCTGCTCGCGGACAAGCTCGTTCACGAGCGCCTCGAACCGGGGCACCATGGCCTCGATGTTCTCCGCGTCCACGCGTCGCACGCCCTCCTCGGCGAGCCTGTCGTAGAAGCGGGCAAAGGCTTCATGGGCGAAATTGCCCAGCTCCCGCGGCCCGAACCTCTCGTCGGGAGCCTCGGGTCGAATGCACGACTGCACGAACCACCGATAGGGGCAGTGGAGGTACTGCTCGATCGCCGAGGGAGAGAGCACGGGCAGACCCTCGGGCGTGCGCTGAAGGTAGCGAAGAAGCGGAAGCGACCGCAGACTGCCCCGCGACGGGCGAAGAAGCTCCTCGCATCCCGTCACCGGGGCGAAGGCGGCGCCAAGCGCTTGCGGCAAGTCGCCTTCGCCGGCGCATCGGGCGCTGGCGGCCAAGGGCTCGGGGAGTCCGAAGCGCGCAGGGTCAGGGCGGCCCCAACGCAAGGCCAGCTCCTCATCGCCGGCCGCTAAGGCCCGGTCGGCGCCGGCCCGGGCCTGGGCGCTCGCGAACTCTTCCAGCAGAAAGGAGGGGAACAGCTCGTTTTCCCGCTCGTCGCGCCGGCTCACGCCCAGGACAAATCGCCGACGGGCGGCGCGCTGTGCCGCCGCGAACCGGGAGCGCTGGCGCCAGAGCGCCGAAGGCTCTCGGGGAAGTCCGAGCGTCTCGGCGAGGCCGTCCAAAGCCGATAGGCTCTCGGAGATGCCGAAGGTGCGCGCGCTGACGTCCGCCAGGATCACCACATCCCAGCTTTTCGGCACGAGCGAGTCCAGTACGGCCGCACCGGCGATTTCGCAGAGGGGGCCGTCCGTCCCGGAGGAGCCCTCGACGCTCAGCGTGGCATCGGCAAGCAGCGGCGTCAGCGCGCAGGTCGACACGCCCAGCCCCTCCGCCAGGGCAAGCAGACCGCAGAGCTTGTCGAAGGCGGCGCGCTCGACGGCACGCTCCAGCGCGTCCGACGAGGCGGCACCGACGGCGCTGGAAAGGGCGTCGAGAA
>ERZ857750.1604-NODE-1604-length-24434-cov-6.889536_pt1 | contig 24434 bp, 25 predicted proteins | sample MGYA00519915_ERZ857750 | MGnify/ENA primary metagenome ERZ857750 (study PRJEB31778, sample SAMEA3449358) | human gut metagenome | biome: human gut; feature: human-associated habitat; material: faeces | place: United Kingdom | collected 2010/2012 ... | reverse complement strand
CTATCTGAAGAGCCGATACTATCAGCCAGAGATCTGCAGGTTTATCAGTGCGGATAGTACGGAAGTCATAACGGGAACACCGGCAGAATTGATGAATAAAAACCTGTATCTGTATTGTGATAATGATCCAATCATGAAAGTGGATGAAGAAGGACAGATTGCCGGATGGCTGGTAAGCGCTGCATTGGGAGCAGCAGTTAATGTAGTTACATCTTATATCATTGCACAGGCAATGGGACAGGACTTTGGTGTAGAGGATGTCGCAGTTGCAGCTTTGACAGGGGCACTTGGTGGTTTCTTTGGGGGTATGTCTGGTATAGTTAAAGGCTATGGTGGTATATTATTAAAAAAATATGGATCAGCTATTGCGAATGGCATTTTTACAGGCACCGTTATGTATCGCAGTGGTGCCAGTCTGGAAGCTTCCCTGATTGGAGGCGGGGTATCTGCGCTCCTTTCTGCATCAGGTATCGGAGATTTAGCTGATCTTACATTGGTAAATGAAGGCCGTATAGTAACTGGGAATGTTGTGGCTACGGGTGCGATTGATCTAGTTGTCAATACAGGCTATAATGGAATCTCTTCTGCAGTAAGTACAGCCATGACTTCATCGAGTAATAGAAAATCGAAGACGTCTTCAAGTAAAAAATATAAGACAAAAAATGCTTATATGATGTCTATGAAACCAAGAAAAGTATCGGAAAAGGTAGAGCGAAGAAGAAACCATATTTACCGGGTATTGAAATATACGTATCGTGGTCGATTGTATACAAGATGGAATAAAATTCGATAAAGTATGGTTAAAGGGGACAATGCTGTATGGAAGATAAATTGGATATGATTATAATTAAACAAAGTCAAGAGGAGATAGAAGCTTACAGAGGTGGTATTCTTATTTCGGCTTTAGGCGGAATTGTTTCAGTGATAGTAGATGTAGATATACTCTTTTGGTATTGTATTGCAATGGGGTTATATTTTTTCAGATGGAGCGTTATCATCAATTATATACTGATCTTAGGTAAAGACGGAGTAATTGTGGAGAAAAAGAAAAATAAAAAGTATTATAGTTGGGATGAATTTGCCACTAAACGTGTCAATTGTTATACAGGATATGGCGGATTTGGAAAAGCGGTTATTTTCTCGAAATATAAATATATACAAGGTCAGGGTATTCTGCCAGCAATGTATCAATTTATTAATCCCAATTTGTTAATTGAGATACCAGTTGCAAAAGAGATGATAAAACCGGAAGAGGATGGCAGTTTCGTTAGATGTATAGATGAGAATGTGCTTTCAGAAAAACTGCAAGAGTGGCATGTAGAGCTAGAAGGGGATGAACTGGGAAGACCACCATGGAAAAAAATTTTCTAATAGGTATTTGATCTTATGCTTGAAAGATAAAGCATTGTTCCCGATGCCCCGCTTTCCGGGCGGGGCATCTATTGATATTGAAAATACATAAATAAGTAATAAGGGGGTGGACGAATGATGAGAGTGCTTATGCAGCAGTTTTCAAATAATGTTTTTATAGAGCTTTTAATGCTGACAATCTGTGCGGATACATTACTTGGTGTGCTTCGTGCGATCAAGTTCCATCAGTTTAACAGTTCAGTCGGCATTGACGGAGCAATCAGAAAAGTAGCAATGATTGTGTGTGTCGGAATTCTGATGCTGGCAGATTTATTGATCCACGTGAATCTGTTGGCTTTTATACCGGAAGAATACATTCAGTATATGGGGATTCAGAAACTTGGGATGTGTGAATTCTTTTGTTTGCTGTTTACAGCCTGTGAAGCTTTGTCGGTACTAAAGAACATGGTGCTGTGCGATTTGCCGGTGCCGAAAAAAGTCGAGAAATGGCTTAGGGAGTTCCTTGCGAATATGACATCAGAACTGCCTGAAAGTTATTGATAGTGATTAGTTGATTGATGAGAAAGATGATACCATAGTAAACTGGTAATGGGTACTTTTTTATCGAAAATATGATTAGCAATACCATTGGTGCCTGACACCCTTAAACATTTATGATGCCAATGACTGCCTGGTAAAGGAAGTCCAGACCACACCTGATGACGTAAGGACTGTCACAAGAGGTTATGATGCGGACAGTCGTGAAACAACTGTGATCTGCGGCAGTGCAAAGATAGAAAAGATCTTTGACAAGCTGGGAAGACTTTCATCCATTAAGAGAAATGGCGGCAAGCATACCACAACCTATATCTATGAGACTGCTTCGGACGGTGGGCAGACCGGGCGTGTAAAAACCGTGAAAAACGGCAGCGGCACATGGGAGTATGCTTATGATGCCTGGGGCAATGTGTCTAAAGCCACAGAAAACGGCAGTGCAGACAGCCATACTTATACCTATGATGCCCAGGGACAGCTGACCCGTGAATATGACCCGGATAAGAAGCTGTATCTCGGCTATCAGTACGATGCCGGCGGCAACCTGACGGAAGTGCGCAGTTACCCTGCAGGGGCAGAGGGTGGACCGGAAGGAACAGGGACAGTCCTTAAAACTTTTGCTTATTGTGATAACAATCCGGTTATGCGAGTGGATACAGGCGGACAAATCTGGATTACTCTAGGAATAATGGCAGCAGGCGGCGGAATAGGCATGGTAATTGGTGCGGCCAGCTCTGCGATAACACAGTATATGTTCAATGGAGAAATCAATTGGAAATCTGTGGGGGTTGCAGCAGTAGGCGGTTTCGTCAGTGGCGCAGTGGCAGCAAGCCCGTTAGGTTTGACGGGGCAGATTGGAGTTGGAGCAGCAGTTGGAGCAGTATCGTATGTTGCAGATTGTAAGGTGAATGGCAGTGCTTTAAAAGTGGACGAACTGGCAGTTTCAGCGGCGGCTGGTGCAGTTTCAGGATGGATTGGCGGTTCAGGAGCAAATCAGTACAAAGCATTGTCTAACACGATAAAGACTGCTTCAAAGACGACAGCGCGATTTACAAGACTGATAAGCACGAAAGGAAGTGCTAGTCTTGCAGCTAAAAGAATTATCTATCACTGTATTTATCATTTGTTTATATTATATTGTTTCTTGTTTTTTTGATTTTATTTTTACTTTTAGATGCTAAAGTGATGGTTATGGATGTGTTTCACACGGTATATATTATATTCATGTGGATGGATGTGATATATTCTACGATTTTCATCTTTTTGTATAATGTTTGATTGAAGTTGATGTGTTACAAAAGCAAGGGATTTAATTTTAAACGCTGCTTAATAAGGAGGAAAAATGGAACGATACAAAATAATTCTTTTCTTTGCAATCTTGTCTTTTGCTGGTTGGGATTTGAATTCATTATCCATTAGGGGATAATAAAAAGAGTAGGTATTCGGATAAAATTTTATCCGGCTCATTATATCATGCCAAGCAGAAAGATGAGGAAGATATTTAAGCTGGATAAAAAAGAAATACCGAAGTGGATGTATTTTTTACTTTATCTATCATTTGTTTATATTATATTGTTTCTCATTTTTGTGTTATATGTTCTGATAGATGATGAATTAACAATATTACAAGTATTTCTGTATGGATATGGAATCTTAATAGTTGCAAATATCATATATTTGGCGATTTTTGCTTTCCTGTATAAAATCTGATTCTTGTAATTACGTTTATAGATGAACAGTAGCGGGCTGTTGGAAGTTGGATAATGTCGGATAAATAGCTGGATACAGACGGATGGCAGGTAGTCTGGCAGCAAGTCTTGGTAAGGACAACCCGTACAGATTTAAGAGGTACTACTATGATGAAGAGACGGGGATGTACTATCTGAAGAGCCGTTATTATCAGCCGGAGATCTGCAGATTTGTCAGTGCGGATGTGTATATCACAACAGAATTGAACATGAATGGCAGCAATATGTACAGTAGGAAGTACAGGAAGTTTATCAACATTTTTGACAGGCAGTTCTTTAATAAAAACAGCCACAAAGGTAGAAATTAAACTAGGGGCTTCTGCAGCAATCGGTGCAACCTGTGATTTTGGGTATAATCTTATGTCAGCAGCGGCAAGTAAAGCCTATAATGGTTCGATCCATGCTTCGAAAAAAAATAAGGTTAATATTCAAGCTTGTGCGATAGCTTCTGTAATACAGATTGCAGTATGTAAGGTAAAATCTATGAAAAAGAAGCAGAACAATAGGAGGAAAAAAGGATGGATAGATCTGGAGGGTATTCGGAAGAGGAGAACGTACAATTAAAAATATATAGTGATCAGGATACACATGGAATGGCTGCATGGGTTATAATCTTTGCTTTGGTTTTTTGCGGATTGATGTATTATGATAGCGGCGAAACAAGATGGGAATTGATTGAGCGTGTTGTGCTAGGGGGAGTACCTATTATATCTTTGACGATAACACTAGCTATGTATGTTGCGTTTTGTAGAGAACTGGTGATGAGCAAAGAAGGATGCAGGGTGAGTTTTTGGAAAATACATCAATTCTATAAATGGAATGAATTGAGTGTGAAAAGGTATGAAAACTACAAAGATATGATGTATAGTACGCCAAGAGGCATGAAGCGGGGATATGAGGAAGGGATTTTCTTTTCATTGAAAAAGGTAAAAAAGCCAAAATGGATGCAGCCTAAGACGTACTGTTGCTGGAGAAGACCTTGGAGTGCATTTTATGTTAACTTTTATCCAGGTGGAATTGATGCGGATTTAGAAGAACTACAGCCTGAGAAAGGAATTATTGACTGGACAATGTATTTGGAGAAAACAAAAAAGAAACCAACTATGAAGCAGATATGGTTTGAATCACAGAGAGAACCGGAGAATTACCCAGTCGATAAAGAGCTTTTCCTTCACTACATGGATTTATGGGGAGTAGAAATAGAAGGTTATCATAAAGAAGAGGGCTGATTTCGAAAGCATCCTGTATTATAATAGTTTTTTATGAATTATTTGGTTTCCAATGCCCCGCATTCTTGCGGGGCATCCCCTTACCACAAGAAAAATAAACTGAAAATATACAAACAAAAAATTGAGAGGAAAGGAGATTGATGAAAGATGAGAGATTTAATGTTACAGTTTTCAAATAACATTTTTATAGAAATCCTGATGCTGGCTATCTGCGCGGATACACTGCTGGGTGTTCTTCGGGCCATCAAGTTTCGACAGTTCAACAGTTCTGTGGGTATCGACGGAGCTATCAGAAAGGTGGCCATGGTTGTCAGTGTAGGGATTTTGATGCTGGCGGATTTACTGATTCATGTGAATCTTCTGGCTTTTATACCTGAGGAATATGTGCATGATCTGGGTGTTCAGAAACTTGGGATGTGCGAATTCTTCTGTCTGCTGTTTACAGCCTGTGAATGTTTATCCGTATTGAAAAACATGGTTCTGTGTGGCTTGCCGGTGCCGAAGCCGGTCGAAAATTGGCTGAGAGATTTTCTTGCCAATATGACATCGGAACTGCCAATGAACAATGGTATAAATGATAAAGCAGGTGAAGCAGGCGAAACGAACACCAACAGTGGTGTGCTGAATAAAATGAAGGCAGGAGGTGGAGAAAATGTCAGAAAATAAAAAGCTGTTAGTCGTCATTGACCCGGGACATACGGGGAATACCTATAATGCCGGAGCCGTGAAAGGTTATTATGAAAGCAAGGCTGTTTATGATTTGAGTCTTTATGAAAAGACAGCCCTGGAAAAGAGAGGGATTGATGTTATCCTGACAAGAGAACGGAATCAGGACCCGGGGCTTTATGAACGCGGACAGATGGCAGTGAAAAAGGGGAACGGATATGCCAATGTTTTGTTTGAGAGCAACCATACGGATGCATTCAATGGAAAAGCCTGCGGTGTGACGGTGGTTCGTTCGGCACATCTTCCGGGATCAGAAAAACTGGCAGAGAAAATGATCGATGCCATTGTCAAAGTCATGAAGCCATCCACAGGCATTACTTATAACAGGGGAGTCGTGACAAAGACCCAGAGCAACGGCGCAGACTGGTATGGGGTTATCCGCGGGGCAGTATCAGGGGCAGCTTCACAGGGACAGGCGAAAAATGGCCCGGTTCGTTATGATTATATAGTTGAGCATGGTTTTCATGATAATCCCAAGGAATGTCTTTTCCTGTCGAAACAGGAAAACTTAAAAGCTATAGCGGAGGCCAAGGCAGCTGCAATAGCAGAGTATTTTGGTATTGGGAATAAAAGCCAGCCAGCAAATCAAAGCGGGCAGAGCAGTCAGAATAACCGAAATAATAACAGTCATCAGACAGATCAAAATACTTCGACAGATAGTACGACATTAAATAAAAAGACAGCATATCTGGTAAGAGTTTCTGTTGACGATCTGAACATCCGGCAGGCACCTACGATTCATTCAAAGGCTGTGGGATTTACAGGCAAGGGGGTATTTACCATTACAGAAGAAGCAACGGGAATTGTCAATGCAACCGGAGAGAAAAGCCAATGGGGAAAACTGAAATCAGGGCAGGGGTGGATATGCCTTGATTATGCAGAGAAAGTGGCTTGAAAAGTTTGAAAAGAGTTTTAACCAGTTCAAGATCAAGGAATGAGATGCTATAATGAAAGTACTGTGATAAATTATAGTTGTAACAGTAGTAGCTGGTAAGAGATATACTAATGATTATAAGGGATGATTGAACAAAAGGGGCGTCCGCTTTACGATTTTTTAATCGTTAAAGCGACGCCTTATTTACGCGAGCAACGAGCCAGGGTTCGTGCTTGCACGAGACTTTGGCGTTGCTAAGCGCCAGTGGCGCTTGTTTAGCAACGACCGAAACGGAGTGTAGAGGCCGCGATAACTTGAGAAACTCGCGGAGCGTGTTTCTCATAGTTTGATATACATGGGCCGCACGCTTTGGGGTTATTGGTGCAGCCCTTTTTTTAGTTTAGCGGGCTGCAAAAGATTCGCAGTCGGTGCCCTCTTTTGTCTTAGGGGAACATTCGCAGGCGCCGATGCTGACACAGTTTAAGGTACAGTATTCCACATTACCTGCATGATGTTTACAATCATGAACGCCACATTTAATTGAATTGTTTACTTCCATTTTGATAATCTCCTTTCAATTGCGAAAAAACTGAGTCCGTTCAACATGTAATCGTGAGAAATATTTTTCACTTGATACTGTGAACGGAAAAGCTAACATATTGACGGGTGACAGCATTAGTTTGCACCGAAATTTATGAAATATGTATAAAAGACTATTTTTTTTCAAAAAATTTGTTATACTGATAATATACGTTCAAAATAAGAGAAGACAGGAGGGATCTTTATGCAGTATGAGGTAACGGATGTTCAGAAGTTGTTGGATAAGCAAGGATACGTTGTAACGCCTGGATGGGCGAGACGACCGGTCTGGCAGTATAATCGCGAGAATATTGCAGCCCCTTCTTTTCGCATTAAGGAATGGGATTATTATCTTGCGGGCAATGAACATTATGCCGTTGCATTTACCCTGTCGGATCTTGGATATGCGGGATTAATTAGTGTTTCTTTGATTGATCTTGTGGAACGAAAGGAACATACTGAGACCATATTGACGGCAATGCCTATGGGACGATTGGGACTGGGGAGGACATCGGACGATGGCAATGCGGATTTCAGAAATGGTCGGATTCATCTTCGTTATACGGTGAAGCCGCATAGAAGAAGAATTCAGTGTGTTTTCCGTGATTTTCAGGATGGTAAGACATTGACGGCGGATCTTCTGATGAAGCAGCCGGAGATGGACAGCATCTGTATTGCAACACCGTGGAAGGAGAATCAGAAGGCTTTTTATTACAATCAGAAGGTGAATTGTATGCCGGTCAAGGGCAAAGTGAACTTTGACGGGCGCGATTATATTTTTGATGGGAGAAAAGATATGGCTGTCCTTGACTGGGGACGCGGTGTGTGGACTTATGACAATATCTGGCGTTGGGGAACCTGCAGTACAAGGCTGAACGGTGTACCTTTCGGTTTCAATCTCGGCTATGGGTTCAGTGATCGGAGCAGTGCCACTGAGAATGTGATTTTCTATGATGGCCGTGCCCATAAGCTTCAGGAAGTTGTTTTTATGATCGGACAGGATGATAAGGGCAATTTTAATTACATGGATCCGTGGACGATTTCATCCAGTGATGGTCGGTTTGAGGGAATTTTTGAGCCGATCCTGGACAGAAAAGCAAAGATTGATATGAAAGTAATTGCCAGCGATCAGCATCAGGTGTTTGGGCATCTGACGGGGACGGCAGTTCTGGATGACGGAACCGAACTCAAGATGCGGGATGTCATTGCAGCCATAGAAGTTGTTCATAATCGCTATTAAGACTTGTGGGAGAAGTGTTGGCTGATGGAAGAGAGGAACATTAGTCATGTGACAGAAGCAGCTGTTGGCGGAGCTGCAGTAATTAGGAGGGGTTTACATGAGAGGAGCAGTTGAACTTAGGACAGACGGATGTACAGATTTACAGATGGACAGCAATAAGCAATATATTGTGACCAAGTGGTATGGCAGCAGTCTGGCTATTTTTGAAGAAGCCGCTTTTCAGAAATATCTCAGGAGACTGGATACGGATTTCAAGGATAATGGTCATGGACAGAGTGTGATCCGCTATTTTCTGTCAGCGGCCGTTACCATGATGACAGAAGAATCAGATGGATGGCGTATTCCGCCGGAGCTTCTGACGTGTATTGAGAAAGACGGGGAAAGGCTGGAATACTGGGAATGTGAGATCAACAGCAGTTATCAGGACAGTTTGCCTGTTTTTGTAGTGGCAGCATCCGGGAATATGGACAGTGCCATTGAGATGACGAAGGAGCGGCATGCCGCATAAACGGCTTATCCGGTGAATATTATTATGTAACTGTTCAGAGCCAAGTAAAATTTCAAAAAACTTCATAAATAAGCACGAATACATAATGAATATACAGGCAGGGCTGACAGGCAATAGAAGGAGGTGCGGTGCATGGGTGGTTATCTGAATCCTGGGAATGAGAAGTTTGGAGAAGCTTTGAATTCTCAGATTTATGTGGATAAAACGGGGTTAATTGAATATACCAATAGGGTCATGTACAGCAATCAGAAATATGTGTGTGTCAGCCGGCCTCGACGCTTTGGCAAGTCGATGGCGGCCAATATGTTGGCGGCCTATTACAGCCGGGGGTGTGATTCGCGGGAATTATTTCAGGGATTGAAGATTTCCAAAGCGGATGCCTGCGAGAAGAAATTAAATCAATATAATACAATATTTCTGAATATGCAGGAATTTCTCAGTCAGACATCAAGCATGGATGAGATGCTGCGTTTAGTAAAAAAATCAGTTTTATGGGATTTGTTTTTTGAATATCCGGATATTAATTATTTTGATAAAGAAAATTTTAGCAGGGCAATGCAGGATGTTTACCAGCAGACGAAATGTCCGTTTGTGATTATTATTGATGAATGGGACTGCATTTTCAGGGAATATCGCGAGAACCATGAAGCGCAGGAACAGTATCTTGATTTCCTGAGGGATTTCCTGAAGGACAAGGCGTATATTCATCTTGCCTACATGACCGGAATCTTGCCGATTAAGAAATATGGCACACATTCAGCACTTAATATGTTTGATGAGTTTTCTATGACGAATCCGGGACCCTTGGCAGAATTTGTCGGTTTTACGGAAGAGGAAGTTGCCGCTTTATGTAAGCAATATGGAAGAAATTTGTCTGAACTGAAAGAATGGTATGACGGTTATCATTTTGAGAAGGCCAGATCCATCTACAGTCCGCGCTCCGTGGTGACGGCTATTTTAACCGGTATTTGCGATTCTTACTGGAATCGGACGGAGACATTTGAAGCTCTTCGGTTCTATATTGATATGAACTTTGAAGGACTGAAGGATGATGTTTTGAGTATGTTGGCGGGAGAGAGAATTCCGGTTAATACAGGAACATTTTCCAATGATATGACGACATTCTACAGTGAGGATGATGTTTTGACGTTGTTGATCCATCTTGGCTATTTGGGATATGATTTTTCATACAAGGAAGTTTTCATTCCAAACAGTGAAGTGCGGGGCGAATACATCAATGCCGTTGCTGCATCCCAGTGGGGTGAGGTTTCCAAGGCATTAAAGAATTCTTCAGATACGCTTCAGGCTATCTGGCAGAAATATCCTGAGAAAGTCGCTGAAGGGATTGAACAGGCGCACTTTGAAACGGCACATATTCAGTCCAACGATGAAAATGCATTGAGTTATACCATTTCACTTGCTTTATATGCAGCAAGAAATTTTTACACTGTATATCGTGAACTGCCCACAGGAAAAGGGTTGGCTGACATGGTTTTCCTGCCTCGCAGACAGTTTCCGGATAAACCGGCATTGGTGGTTGAACTGAAATGGAATCACAGTGCCGAGGGTGCCCTTGCTCAGATTAAAGAAAAACAATACTGTAAGAGCCTCGAAGATTATAGGGGAAATATTCTGCTGGTGGGTGTCAACTATGATAAAGTGACGCGAGAACATACCTGTGTGATAGAGGAAGCGGAGAAATAAATAATAAATTCTATGTAAGAGGATGTCTTAGGGCATCCTTTTTTTGTCTATAGTTATACTAAATTTTCTTTCAGAATTCTTTCACTCCATATAACTTTCTTACAATACCCCGACTTTTCCTGTTTTCGGATTTTTTTGTGCTATGATAGGGGCACCAAAGAGAACAGGGGGCGATAGCTTGAAAAATATATTGGAATATCTTGAACATTCAGTCGGTCGGCGGCCTGAGAAAACAGCCTGTGCCGATACAGATACATCGATGACCTGGCGTCAGCTTCGAGAGGCATCAGCGCGGATCGGCAGTTTACTGCTGAAGCACCGGTTGACACACCGTCCGGTGGCTGTTTATATGGAAAAAACACCGGCCTGTCTGGCGGCAATGCTGGGAACGGTTTACGGCGGTGATTTCTATACAGTGATTGACACCAAAATGCCCTGGGACAGAATCCGCAAGATTTTCAGTGTGCTGAAACCGGCGGCGATTATTACCGACAGGGACCATGAAGAGACAGTCAGGGAAGCCCTTGCCTCCGAAAGAAAAGACAGTCCGAAGATTCTTCTTTATGAGAAGGCCATGTATGTGCCTGAGGATCGGGAAGGGCTGGCAAAGATTCGGAGAAAAGCAGTGGATACGGATCTGGTGTATACCCTTTTTACATCCGGTTCCACAGGCATGCCGAAGGGTGTTGCCGTTTCCCATCGAAATGTGATGGCTTATGCGGAATGGGTGAAAACGACATTTGATATCAATGAAGCGACGGTTTTCGGCAGCCAGACACCTTTTTATTTCAGTATGTCGGTGCTGGATATTTATACAACTCTGGCAGCAGGCGCAGAACTTCAGATTCTGCCGAAGCAATTATTTGCTTTTTCGGTGCGTCTGTTGGAGTATATGAACAGTCGAAAAGTGAATACCATTTACTGGGTGCCGACGGCTTTGTCCATAGTGGCTAATTGGAAAGTGCTGGATTATGTGTCCCTTCCGTATATGGAGAAGGTTCTTTTCGCCGGTGAGGTGATGCCGGTGAAACAGCTGAATTACTGGCGGAGAAAAATGCCGGAGCTGCTGTATGCCAATCTGTATGGGCCGACAGAAGTAACAGATATCTGTGCCTATTACATTGTGGACCGGGATTTTGCGGATAGTGAAACACTGCCTATTGGGCGTGCCTGCGACAACTGTGACCTGATCATCCTTCGTGAGGATGGTACGGAAGCGGCACCGGGAGAAATCGGCGAACTGTGCGTCAGAGGCTCTTTTGTAGCCGGCGGATATTATGGAGATCCGGACAAAACGGATGCTGCTTTTATCCAGAACCCGCTGAACCCATGGTATCCGGAGAAGATATATAAAACCGGTGATCTGGTCCGCTATAATGACCGCGGCGAGCTGCTGTATCTGGGACGCAGGGATTTTCAGATTAAGCATATGGGATACCGTATCGAGTTAGGTGAAGTTGAAGCCGCCGCCGGTGCGGCCTCTGATGTCAAGAGCTGTGTCAGTATTTACGATGAAGTGCATGACAGAATCGTCCTGTTCTATGAGGGTGGTCCAAAAAATGAAAATCAGATGCGGGTTCTTCTGGAAGGGAAATTGCCGCCGTATATGCGGCCGGGAGAATGCATCAGAGTGAAGAGGATGCCGGAAAATGCCAACGGCAAAATCGACAGGAAATACTTGAAGAGCTACTATACAGATTTAATGGATGGGCAGGCCATCGGTTAGTTTATCATGTTTGCAAAATCGGGGCTTTGAAAGTGCGTGTCTGACGGACGTTTCAAAGCAGGCACGTTTGCACTGCCTGGCACTAGCAGCAGTACATAAGGCACTAAAAGACAGTGCCTAAGTACTGGCTGTGCCGGGAGCACCTGCTTATGAAGCGTCCGTCAGACATGCACTTATCAGAAGTTTATTGGGTTTTGCAAACAAGATAGCTATTGCAGGAATCCGATGGCTTGCCCATCGGAGGTTGAGGGGATAAGAAGTAGTGTTATCAAGTATTAGTTGTGGTAGATAATAGAGTGAAAATGGAAGGAGATGCTATTGACATGAAAGAACTGTTAGATATTTTAAATAAAGTGAAACCGGGTATTGATTATGTGAATGAGAAGCATCTGGTGTCGGATGAACTGATTGATTCTCTGGATGTGATGACGATTGTGACGGAGATCTGTGACGAGTTTGATGTGGAGATTCTGCCGACGGATGTGGTGCCGGAGAATTTTGAGTCTGTGGAGGCGATGTGGCAGCTGATCATGCGGCTTCAGGAGGATTAGTCCGGGATGAGTTATACCTCTTATTTTTATCTGCTGTTTTTTCTGGGGGTGCTGGTGGCTTTATATTACCTGATGCCCTTGAAAAAACGGTGGTTGGTGCTGCTGGGCGGCAGTTATTTCTTCTACTGGCTGGCCTCCGGAAAACTGATCGTTTTTCTGCTGATCACAACCGTTTCGGTTTATCTGGGAGCTCTGGCTATGGAGCGGGAGCAGCAGGCCTTTGACAGTGTGCGCAAAAGTCTGGAAAAAGAAGAGAGAAAAACCAGAAAGGCAGTTATGATGCGCCGAAAGCGCTATATTGTGTTTGCCATGGTGCTGATCAATGTGGGGCTTCTGGCCTTTTTGAAATATTATCACTTTTTCAGTGCCAATATCAATGCGCTGGGAAGCCATCTGGAGCCTGGTTTTCAGCTGCCGGCGCTGAAACTGTTGATGCCTCTGGGCATTTCTTTTTATACGCTGTCAGCGGTGGGCTATGTGATCGATGTTTACCGGGGGCAGACAGCGGCGGATCATCACTTCGGCAGACTGGCACTTTTCCTCAGCCTTTTCACCAATATTACGGAAGGCCCTATCAGCCGTTACGGCCAGCTTGCAGGGCAGGCCTTTGAAGGACACAGGGCTGATTACCGGCAGTTTACCTTTGGCGCGCAGCTGATCCTCTGGGGACTTTTCCAGAAAATGGTGCTGGCTGACCGGGCGGCGTTGCTTGTCAGTACCGTTTTCGGCAGTCCGTCGGATTACAGCGGCGGCATTGTGATCCTGGCGATGTTCGTCTATACATTGCAGATTTATGCGGATTTTGCCGGATGCATGGACATCGTGCGGGGCAGCGGGGCACTGTTTGGCATTGAGATTGCCCGGAACTTCAATCAGCCTTTTTTCTCGAAGTCCATCGGTGAATTCTGGCGAAGATGGCATATGACGCTGGGGGCCTGGTTCAAAGATTATATTTTCTATCCGGTAACATTGTCGAAAACAAATATGAAGCTGGGAAGATGGGCCAAGAAACATCTGAGTGTCCATCTGGGGCAGGCAATGCCAACGGCGTTTGCGCTGTTTTTCGTCTGGCTGGCCAATGGACTCTGGCATGGAGCTGCATGGAAATATGTGGCTTACGGCATGTACTACTATGTATTGACATTATTCGGCCTTTTTGGCAAACCGGTGATACATTGTTTTTATGAAAAAACCGGGATTCGGAAGGAGAGCCGGCCATGGCAGCTGCTGCTGATCATCAGAACTTTTATACTGGTGAATATCGGTATGCTGTTGTTTCGGGCAAACAGTCTGCGTATTTTTGCGGAGATGTTTGAATCCATGTTTAGAAAAACAACAGGAAACTGGCTTGAGCTGGGATTAGACAGACATGATCTGGCTGTGCTGGCGCTGGGCGCTTTACTGATGCTGATGGTGGGTATTGTCAGAGAAAGAGGTATTTGTATACGTGAGCGAATTGCATCATGGCCGATGGTGCTCAGGTGGACCGTTTATGCAGGGGTATTTTGTGCCATTGTACTGCTTGGAGCCTATGGCAGCGGATATGGCGTGGTGGATCCATTGTATGCTAACTTCTAAATCCAAATGCATAATGGGCAGGAGTTTCAGACAGCGACGGAAGCAGAAGTGGGCAATATGTCTAATACGCAGAAATAACTTCGTGAATGAGGAGTCAGTGAAATGCATATATCTAATAGAAAACAGTTTGCCGGACGGGCATTGAAAATGATTGCTTTTGTGCTGTTGACGGTTTTGCTGTTGGTGGGAATGTCGAAGACGTTGGTGCCAAGGTCGAATTCCGCCAGCGGCGGCATGCACAATTACAGAGCCAGAGGGTTTTATGGGGAAGAAAAGGATTCTCTGGATGTGGTGGCTATCGGCAACAGTGATCTGGCCAGTGGATTTTCACCTATGGAATTGTGGAAAACGCATGGCATTTCAGGCTTTGCCTGTGGAGAACCCAATCAGACCATCGATCAGTCCGTGAGATTGCTTCAGGAAGTGCTGACATGCCAGAGGCCAAAAGTTGTTATCCTGGAGACGGACGCCCTTTTCCAGGAAAACATGGACGGTCATCTGACCTCATTGGTCAAGACCGCAGCCAATTATCTTTTTCCGGTATTGGAATATCATGATCGCTGGAAAAGTGTGACGATCTCAGAGCTGATGGGCAAACCGCAGAAACCATGGCATGATGCGGCCAAGGGGTACCGCTATTCGGATGACCGGGTGGATTACAAAGGATCCGATTATATGGCGAAGACGGATGATCGGGAAGAAATAGATGCCATAGCGCTGCAGAGTCTCAATCAGTTTGTTGAAATCTGCCGGAATGCGGACATTCAGGTGCTATTTGTGGAGATGCCGTCAGCCAACTCATGGAATATGGCCAGACATCAGGCAGTGGCGGACTACGCATCTGATCGAAATATTCCTTTTATTGATTTTAATATGAAGGATATGATGACAAAGACGGGCTTTGACTGGCTGACGGACAGTCGTGACGGCGGCAATCATCTGAATTACAGCGGTGCAAAGAAGATCAGTACATGGCTGGGAAATTATCTGGGATCGCAGTACCAGCTGGAAGACCATAGAAAAGACAGCCGTTATCAGCGATGGCAGCAGGACAGTGCTGATTATAACCGCATTGTCTCCGGTGCGGACAAGCAGGCTGCCGATGAAAATTGAACATAAAAATTAGATGGATATACAGAAGAAAATGACCGTTTGTGACCGTTCACAGAATGGTCATTTTTTCGTCACAAAATCCCCACCAAAGCATCACAAATATTGGTTATGCTATACCTTGAGAGAAAATAGCATGCTATAAAGCATGAAACAGACAATTACGAAACCCATTAGATATGGAAAATGCTAAAATTCTTGGGTTTCGTAATTGTCTGTTCAAATAGTGAGAAGGAGGAGAGAGGCTTTGATAGAAGTCAAAAATCTTGTGAAGAAATACGGCGATCATATTGCTGTAGATCATCTGAGTTTTACAGTGGAAGAAGGCCATATTTACGGTTTTCTGGGACCGAACGGTGCCGGCAAATCCACAACGATGAATATGATTACCGGTTATATCGGACCGACAGAAGGCAGCATTATGATCAACGGGCATGATATGCTGGAGAATCCGGAGGAGGCCAAGAAATGTATTGGTTATCTGCCGGAGATCCCGCCTTTGTATACAGATATGACACCCCTTGAATATCTGCGTTTTGCGGCCGAATTAAAAGGAATTGCCAGGAATAAAAAGGAAGAAGAGGTTCAGAAAGTGATCGCAGATGCCAAATTGGAGGCGGTGTCAGACCGTCTGATCCGGAATCTGTCCAAAGGTTACAAACAGCGTGTAGGTCTGGCCCAGGCACTGCTTGGATATCCGGAGGTGATTATTCTGGATGAGCCGACAGTCGGCCTGGATCCGGCGCAGATCATTGAGATGCGCGGATTGATCCGAAGCCTTGGCAAGAAACATACCGTCATTCTGAGTTCCCATATTTTGTCTGAAATCAGTGCAGTCTGTGATGATGTGCTGATTTTGTCCCACGGCAAACTGGTGGCCAGTGACACAACGGATAATCTTGGCAAGCTCATGGAAGATAAGGTAACACTGCATATGACAGTCAAAGGGGATGAGGCGGCTATCAAAGGCGTACTGGATGCTGTTGATGGTGTTGAAAATATTGAATATACGGATTCTGAGGAAAAAGGTTGTGTCGATGTGATGATCCAGAGCGATCCGAAGACAGAAGTCCGTGAGATGATCTTCTACAGACTGGCAGCTGTCCAGTGCCCGATTTATGCCATGAATCAGATGAAGAAGTCATTGGAGGATGTCTTTATTGAATTGACAGCCGAGGGTACTGAAACATCTGCAAAGGCACAAAACAATGAAGATCCTCATGAAGAAGATTCTCATGAAGATGAGTTACATGAGGAAGATCATGAAGAACATGAAGAGCACCCGGGAGAAACTGACGAGACAGATGAAGAAGACGGAAAGGAGGCAGCAGAACATGACAGCGATTTATAAAAAGGAATTACGTTCGTATTTTACATCCATGACGGGCTATATCTGCATGGCCTTTATGCTGGTTGTAATCGGTATCTATTTTGCGGTGATTAATCTGTCTTCAGGCTATCCGTATTTCGGCTACACATTGTCCTGCGTCATTGTCTTATTCCTTTTGATGACACCGGTCCTGACAATGCGTATCCTTGCGGAAGAGAAAAACCGGAAGACGGATCAGCTGCTTTTGACGGCGCCTGTTTCACTCTGGAAAATTGTCATTGGTAAATATCTGGCGATGGTGACAGTATTCGGCCTGGCCCTGTTGATCACCTGCTTTTATCCGTTGATTCTCAGCCGGTTCGGTACCGTTTCCCTGCCGATGGCTTATACAGCCATTTTGGGTTATTTCCTGTATGGTGCAGCCTGCATAGCCATTGGACTGTTTATCTCATCAGTAACGGAGAGTCAGGTTATTGCAGCATTGCTGACATTCTTTGTGCTGCTTGTATTTTATATTACAGGTGTGATCACCAACGCATTGCCGTCAACGGCGGTGGCATCTTTTGTTATTTGGATTTTCGTTATTCTTTTTGCAGCATGGCTGGTGTATAACCTGACATCCAATATAAAGATCGCAGTTGCGGCGGCTATCATTGCGGAAGCTGTCAATGTTATCATTTTCTTTGCAAAATCAGAATGGATGGCCGGTTCTGTGGCAAAAGTGCTGGGTGCCTTTAATATGACATCCTTCTTTTCTAACTTCGGTTCCGGTGTCTTTGATATAACGGGTATTGTCTATTACCTGTCTATTATCGGATTCTGCATCTTTTTGACGATACAGTCCATTCAGCGCAAACGCTGGGGCGGCGATGCCTTGATGACAGCCGTTGTGCTGGCCATTGTTGTGGTGATCAATCTGGTAGTGGGTCAGATTCCGGTGAAATATACACAGTTTGACCTGACGGATAATCAGCTTTATACGATTACTGATCAGACGAAGACGTTTGTCAAGGGATTGGATTCGGATGTGGATGTTTATCTGGTTGCCCAGAGCGGACAGGAGGATGAACAGATCCAGAAAGTGCTGGAACGTTATGAGTCTCTGTCCAGTCATATCAAAGTGCATACAAAGGATCCGGTGGTCAATCCGTCCTTTACAAAGCAGTATACAGACAGTTCCCTGTCAGACAACAGTCTGATCGTTGTGTGTGGAGAAAAATATAAAGTCATCAACTACAGTGATATTTATCAGTCGGAGTTTAATTATTCCACATACAGCAGTCAGACAACCGGATTCGACGCAGAAGGTCAGCTGACCAGTGCCATTGATTATGTGACATCAGATACTCTGCCGAAACTGTATACACTGAAAGGTCATGATGAAGCATCCCTTTCTGATACACTGACCAGCCAGATTGAAAAGGAAAATATTGATATAGAAGAGCTGAATCTTGTAACAAGTGAATCTGTACCGGATGATGCAGACTGTCTGATGATCAACGGACCGCAGAAGGATATTACAGCGGACGAAAAGGATCGAATCCTGTCTTATATGGAAAATGGCGGCCATGTGCTGATATTCACGGATTATACAGAAACGGATATGCCGAATCTGGCAGAACTTTTGAATAATTATGGTCTCTCCACAAGTGCGGGATTGATTTTTGAAGGCAACAGCCAGTATTATTATCCGGGGTATCCATCCTATCTGATTCCGAGAATCCAGAGTGCCGATGCAGTGGGCAGCATGACATCCAAGGATCTGGTGCTGATGCCGTATGCACAGAATATCAATATTTCTGATGATGTGCGAAGCACTGTGACAACAGAAGCTCTTTTGCAGACAAGCAGCAAGTCGTATATTAAAACGGATCTGAAGAATCTGACAACAACGGAAAAAGCTTCAGGTGATGAAGAGGGAACGTTTACAGTGGGTGCTGCAGTCACTGAAAATTATAATGATGTGGAGACAAAACTGGTTTATTTCTCATCCTCAGCAATCCTGGATGAAAATATGAATCAGGCTGTGTCCGGCGGTAATTATGAACTCATCAGCAACGTGATGAGCTGGATGATCGATAAAGAAGAAAGTATTTCCATACCGACCAAGAGCCTTTCCACAACCTATCTGACAGTGACAGCTGCAGATGCGGGATTCTGGGGTGCTGTTGTCATCCTGATTCCGGCGGCCCTTGTGATTGGCGGCGGTGTCGTATGGTTTAGAAGGAGGCGTAAATAGCATATGAAGAACAGGAAAAAAGCGCTTATAATTGCTATCATCTGCCTGGCGGCGGCAGCTGTTCTTTATTTACTCGTTGTGAAGCTGAGTCAGAGGTCGGAGGATGCGGACAGCTCTGATGATTCTCTGGTGATCAGCAGTGTGGACAGTGGTCAGATTACAGCCATTTCTTATGAAAAAGACGGCAAAAGTCTCTCCTTTAGGAAGGAGGACGGCACCTGGTATAATGCGGAGGACAAGAGTTTTCCGGTTGACCAGGACAGCCTGACGACCATGACCAATGCCCTGGGTGCGGTTTCAGCTACCCGAAAACTGGATTCACCGGAAGATTTGTCAGAATATGGTCTGGATTCGCCGGTATTGACTGTGCGATATACGGCCAGTGACGACAAAGAGGCAGAATTTACCGTGGGTGATACCAATGATGCGGCCGGTGGGTCCTATCTGAAAATCAGCGGAGATGACGCAGTTTACCTGGTGGCGTCCGATTTTGCCGATACGTTCAATTCGGATATCTATCAACTGGCGGATATGGAGAGCTTCCCAACCATCACATCGGACAGCATTACGGATATCAATGTCAAATCCGGCAGCCATACACTGGAAATTAAGAATGACAGCGATGGCGGCAGGATAGTTCTTGAAAACGGTGAGGAAAAAGAGAATTGTGCATCATCATCTGTAACACAGTTTATCAACACTGTGACAGGCATCACATTTAAGAGCCATGTAGAGTATAATTGCAAAGATTTGTCGAAATATGGCCTGGACAAACCGACAGCGGACATTTCTGTGGATTATACCACAGCAGAGACAGTGACAGAAACATCAGCAGAAAGTGTACAGGAAACTGCAGATACAGAAGAAACAGAGTCTGAAACGGAAACTGTTGAGGTGGCCAAACAGCTGATACTGCATATCGGCAGTCAGAATGAAGACGGCGATTACTATGCAGCCTTAGATGGTTCAAAAGAAGTCCATGTTGTCAGCGGTGATACGATCAAAGAACTGATTGAAAAGAAAGCAGCGGATTTTACGGATAATACGATTTTGTCCGGTTCTCTGAATAATGCAAAGGGTATCGATGTTACCATCGGCAGTGACAGCTGGCATCTGGTAAAGCAAGAAGTTGCCAAAGCGGATGATCTGTCGGACAGTGCAGAGACTGAGGGTACAGATTCGGAAAAGGCAACAGAAACTACAGATGCGACAGCCGATGAAACGACTGCAGATGCAGAGAAAGTGGATGAATCTGAGACAGAAGAAAAATGGTATGCCGGAGATACAGAAATTGCTTTGACAGATTTATCTTCTGCCTACAGTGATCTTTCAGGCATGTCGGCGGAGAAGATTCTGGATACAGCGGCAAAATCAACCGGTGATGCGGCCATCAGTGTTACTGTCAAGTGGGAAGATGATACCGAGACAACCGTATCATTTACAGTCTATGACAGCAGCTTCCATCTGGCAGAAATCAACGGTGAGGCCAGAAAACTGGTGAATAAGCGGGACGTCGAAAAACTTGTTGAAGATATGACGGCGCTTCTCAAAAAATAAAAAAGTGTGCAGCTTCAAGCAACAGCAAAGGGCTTTCAATGGAACAAAATCGTTTTCGTTGAAAGTCCCTTTTTTTACTTCAGGATTGATTGCGACCGGGGAGAGAAAATGGTATGATTAAGGTAATGTTTGGGTGAAGAGATATAGGGTCAGGAAAATATAAATTTATGATACAGGGAGAATAACAATGATTGTGAATTTCAGCTGTCCGAACTGTGGGGCAGATATGTCATATGATATCAAGCTTGGAAAGCTTCACTGTGCGCATTGTGATCACAGTGAGGATATCCGACCGGATGAGGAGAATTATAAGAATGCGGCCGAAGAACCGGCAGATAAACAGCGCTATTGTGTGAATTGCGGCGGTCTTTTGTCAGCGGGAGCCAAAACCTGTGCCACGCACTGTGAATACTGTGGGGCACCGTTGGTGATGGCGGACCGCCTGAGCGGAGACTGGCGGCCGGCCTATGTGCTGCCTTTTGAACTGGACAGGGAGAAAGCGGAGGCAGCCTTCAGAAAATGGTGTCATAACGGTCGATTTTCGCCGAAGGGCTTTATGGCAGCAAAGAATATCCAGCGACTGCAGCCTTTGTACATTCCATATTGGCTGTATGATATGAATGCCAGTGTGGATGTCCGGGGAACGGCAACCCGGGTGAATATTTATGTGCGCGGCGAAACAGAATACACGGAGACGGACTTCTTTGATGTGCGGAGAAAAATGCGTCTGGAATATACAAAAGTACCCCATGACGCATCAGAGAAAATGGACGATACCCTGATGGTAAAGCTGGAGCCCTATCGTTTTGAGACTTTGAAAACTTTCCAGATTCCGTATCTGGCAGGATTTGAGGCGGATCAGGGAGATTATCGTTCAGAGGATTTACTGCCCCAGGTGAAGCAGCAGGTGGCCGGATATGCTGCAGAATACGCCCGTTCAACGATTTCCGGTTACACAAGTGTACATATTGACCATCAACAGATGGATTATGACCATATCAGCAGCGATTATGTGTATCTGCCAATCTGGTTTATTTCCTATCGCTACAGGGACAAAGATTATATATTTGCCATGAATGGTCAGACAGGTAAGGTCATTGGTGAACCGCCTGTGAGCAGAGGCAAAGTGGCAGGCTGGTTTGCAGGCATTTCGGCAGCGGCCTTTGCGATTCTGATGGTGATTGGAGGGCTGTTGTAATGAAAAAAATATTGAATTTTCTGATGGTGATGCTGATGGTCATGGGCCTTGGAATGGCGTCAGTGATGACAGCCTTTCAGGCAGAAGCCGCGGAGACTGCAGAAACGGCCGGTGAAACAGTATCAGCCGCAGAGACTGTATTGACAGCGAATCAGGATGGGGAGGCAGCGGCTGATTCGAGTATGTCAGCCAGCGGTATTTATGATGCGGCGGATCTTTTGTCGGCGGATGAGGAAGCGTCACTTTTGACTAAACTGGAAAAATATTCTGAGAGATACAGTGCAGATATCGCTATTGTGACAACGGATGATGCAGGAGGATTGAGTGCTCAGGCTTATGCAGATGCCTATGCGGAAAAAATCGGTCAATCCATGTCGAGAGATGAATATCCGGGTATTTTGTTTCTGATTGATATGGATAATCGGCAGATTTATATGGCGACCCAGGGGCAGGCCATGAATTATTATGATGATTATAGAATCAATAAAGTGCTGGATAATTGCTATAATCACATCACAGATGGCGATTATAAGGGCACCTGCGATGCTTTCCTGAAAGGTGTCCGTGATTATATGGGGCGCTCCACAGATAGAAGTGCCCGCATGGATGCATTTGGTGTGCTGCTTCGACTGATTATCGCTATTGTCATCGGCGCAGTTGTGACTTTTGCCATGGTATTCAGACGCGGCGGCCGTGTGACAACCAACAGCCGGACGTACTTTGACGCATCCGGTTCACATCTGGATGCCAAAGAGGATCGCTTTATGAACCGGACGGTAACAAGACGTCATATTGAGAAACCGAAGGGCGGAGGCGGTTCCGGCGGCTCAGGCGGAGGCGGCGTGCATATGAGCAGCGGCGGAGGTACCCACGGGGGCGGCGGCCGGAGCTTTTAAATTGCTAATCGTCCACCACGTTTTTCTTAAATCCTACGGTATAATTTCGAGGAAAACCAATATGATAATAAAATTCATGTGCGTCGGTGCGATGGATGGAAGATGTCAGATTGACATAGCGTCCGTTGTGTCGGCGCACATAGTCTTCTACATACTGCATCAGGGTCTGACCATAGCCCTGCTGGCGGTAATTTTCATCAATCACCAGATTCTCAAGGGAATAATAAAAGCGGGCTTTGGCCGTCAGATCAAGACATTTGCTGAGGGTAATGGTGCCCGCCAGCTTGTCTGCATCGTCAAAAATCCCCACCAGATGATAGTGGGGATCATCTTTCACTTCTTCCAGGACGCGGATCATGTCTTGGATGTCTGAAGTCCAGTCATCCTCCAGCTGGCAGTAGAGGCGGTGCAGGTCTGTGTAATCTTTGGGGGTAATCTCATGTATCTTCATAATTATATTGTCTTTCCACATCAAAATAGGGCAAAAATTTTGGATTTTTGCATTGTTAGGTACCTTAATACCATATTTTCTAAAAACGTTTCGCAACAGCTATATTGGGAATAAAGTAAATCGCATAGTTATCAACAACGGTATAAACGCCGTATTTGCTTCGGTAACAGGCCAGGACTTCTTCGAGATAATCTTCCGTAACATCCAGATATTCTGCCATCTCATAGCGGTTCTGGCAGTGATGTTCAAAAGCATGGATAATACCGCGCAGTCCGATCAGACGGTTATATCCCCACAGGCGGGCATCCAATTCCTGCTGTCGGCTGTTCACATTCTTCAAATCGGTAACATCACCGATGCTTGTAAAGTGATGGCCCATTTCTTCGGCAAGAATAGAGGTCTTCTCTGCGGTGGTCTTCAGCTGTGAATCCAGCGCAATATGGCCATCTACATAGAGACCGTTCAGACGTTTCTCTCCGGTGCTGTCTCCGTTCAGGTCAACAGATTCATGAACGTGTACCTGTTCATCATCGGCATCCTGCAATAATTCTTCATAAGTATTCAGGTGAATCACTTCCTTTGATCATCGAACTTGATAAAGGCGGCAAAAGCCTTAATCTTCTCAATCTGTTCAGGTGTAAATTCATTACCGTCAAAATGAGCGGCAATGGTGGTTGGTTTCTCAGGTGCGTAGCCAAATGTGCCGAGGACATCTTCGACACCGTAGGCACGGCACATGACTAAAAGGGCGTCAGGGGTGGGCTGGCTGTTGCCGTTCTCCCAGCTGTAAATTGTCTTCTCGGATGCTTTAAAACCATTGGCAGTCAGTAATTCAGACATTTCCCGCACGGACTTCCCCGCTGCAATTCTGCATTTTCTTAAGGTTTCACCTACAGTGCTCTTCATTGAAAAAATCTCCTTCTATCATCATCAGTTGTCTTGTGAAATATCAGTATCCTTATAAAGAACAGTCATAACAGAAACATAGATACTGTTTCGGCTGATCGAAATGAAGCATCTGGGATACTGAGAGTTTCATGCCTTTTCGTTTTCTGAGATTATTATACCATTATCCCAGAAACTCGTCAATGATTTCTGAAAATATAAGAAATATCTATTGATATTCTTAGTAAAAGGAAATATAATGACTTCAACATCACGAAAACTAAGAAAATTAGACAAGATATTCTTCAAATATAAGAATACATGTAAGAAAGAATGTCTGAGAAAAGCAGAACTCAATGCGGAAAACCTGTTTCTGAAAATTCGAGAATACAGTTGGAAT
>ERZ857750.1600-NODE-1600-length-24455-cov-4.790451_pt1 | contig 24455 bp, 17 predicted proteins | sample MGYA00519915_ERZ857750 | MGnify/ENA primary metagenome ERZ857750 (study PRJEB31778, sample SAMEA3449358) | human gut metagenome | biome: human gut; feature: human-associated habitat; material: faeces | place: United Kingdom | collected 2010/2012 ... | reverse complement strand
ACTCCTACTCATGGAATAAAAAATTACGATATAGATATATCAGCTAACTCAGAAGACCAAGCTAAAACAACATTTAATGATATATATAATATATTAGAAGATCCTAAATATACAAAAAAAATGAAAAGGAATTTCTATTGGAATAAGGAAGAAATTATAAATCTTAAGACTAAAAGTAAAATAAAGTTTAGAACTAATAATCCAAAAGGGAAAGATGGTTTGCGTTCAGGTAAAGTTGACTTTGATGAAATACATGCTTATCAAAACTGGGCAAATATAAATGTATTTACTACAGGTTTAGGTAAAAAAGATAATCCAAGAAGAACTTACATAACAACAAATGGAGATGTAAGGGATGGTCCACTGGATAATTTATTAGAAAAAGCAATAATGATATTAAAGGGAGAAGTCGAGGATAATGGCTTTCTCCCTTTTATTTGTAAGCTGGATGAAGAAAAAGAAGTTGATAATCCAGATAACTGGGCAAAAGCAAACCCTTCTTTACCTTATAGACCTTCATTAATGGAACAGATGAAAAAAGAATATGCAGATTATAAGATTAATCCTTATGTAAATAATGCTTTTATGACCAAGAGGATGAATATTCCAAAAGGTTCAAAAGATATTGAAGTAACTTCATGGGAAAATATATTATCGACAAATAAAGATATACCAAACCTTGAGGGAGCAAGCTGCACTATTGGAATTGACTATACAAAGGTAAATGACATGATGAGTGTAGGGTTACTTTTTTTAAAAGGTGGCATATATTATTGGGTTAGTCATAGCTGGTTTTGTACTAATTCTAGAGATAAGGACAGAATAAAAGCACCTTTAGAAGAATGGTCAGAGCAAGGATTATTAACTATAGTTGATGACATAGAAATTAATCCAGATATGGCCACAGAATGGATACAAGAACAGCTAATAAAATATAATTTTGTTAAATTAGGAGTAGATAATTTTAGGTTGGCTTTGTTAAGTAAATCTATGAAGAACATTGGGATAGATGCAACAAATAAAGAACAAGTAAAAATAATTAGACCTAGTGATATTATGAAAATTGTACCAGTAATAGATAGTTTATTTAATAATCACCAAATAGTGTGGGGAGATAACCCACTTATGAGGTGGTTTACTAATAATACTAAACTAACGGATAAGAATTTAGGTAACTATGTATACGATAAGATAGAGCCTAAATCAAGGAAAACAGATGGATTCATGGCATTTGTCCATGCTATGATTGCTGCTCAAGATGTATTGGAGGATGAAGATAATAATGAATTATTCTTTATGCCTCCTATTATATTCTAAAAGGAGGTGAGGAAATTGTGAGTATAAAAACATGGTTTATGGACTTTTTAGGGAATGTTAAAAATGAAAAGGGTGAAATAACCGAAAATATAATAGAGGAAAAGATACAAGAAATATATTATAAGGAGTTAGCTATACAAACAGCTATATCTCTTATAGCGAATGCAATAGCTAAGTGTGAAATAAAAGTATATGAAAATAATCAAGAAGTAAAAAATAAGCTTTATTATATTTTAAATGTGTCACCTAATGCAAATGAAAATAGCAGTCAACTTTGGCATAAAGCCATTGAAAAAATGATATATCAAAATGAATGTATATTAGTTGATGTAAATGATAATTTATATTGCGCTGATAGTTATACTCCGGAAGAATATCCAATACTAGGAAACTTATATAAGGGAGTTGTAATAGGAAATTTACAGCTAAATAAAACTTTTAAAAGTAGCGAAGTATTAAGATTGCAATTAAATAATTCTAATATAAAAAAATTAATCGATAATTTATATGAGCAGTATGGAGAACTACTTTCTTATGCAGCAAAAAGTTATAAAAAGAGTAATGGAGCAAAATATAAATTAGTTCTAGACCAAGTTAAAGCATCTGATGAAAACTTTCAGAAAACATATAGAGAGATAGTACAAAAACAACTTAAAGAATTTATGGAAAATGATAATGCTGTATATCCACAATACAAAGGGTATGATTTGCAGTACATGGATGGAACTAATACAAATAAGGATAGTTCTGATTTTAGGGCATTGAGAAAAGAAATGTTTGAAATAGTAGCTCAAGCACTTCAAATACCAGTTAGTCTTATGTTAGGAAACATTACAAATATGAATGAAATAGTAAAAGTATTTCTTACATTTTGTATAGATCCAATAGCAGATATGATTTCAGAAGAAACTACAAGGAAAACTTCAGGAGGATATGATAATTGGACGAAAGGAAATTATGTAAAAGTAGATACATCAACTATTAATCATATAGATATATTAGATGTTGCTGAAAAAGCAGACAAATTAATTGCATCTGGTACGTGCTGTATAGATGAAGTTAGAGAAATAATAGGATTTGATAGGCTTAACACTAAATTTAGTCAACAACACTTTATAACTAAAAACTATGATACAGTGGAAAACAGATTAATAGGTGATGGACAAAATAATAATGGAGGAGGTGAAGAAGATGAATAAAAAATATTTCCAACTAACTCAAAATAATAATGAAGTTGATATACAAATATATGGTGACATAACATCTTGGGAATGGCTTGAAAGTGATGTATCAAGCTATACACTATCTAAGCAAATAGAAGAGTTAGAGTGTGACCAAATAAATGTATACATAAATTCATATGGTGGAGAGGTGGCGGAAGGTTTAGCTATATATAACCAACTTAAAAGACATAAAGCAAAAGTGAAAACTGTATGCGATGGTTTTGCATGTAGTGCCGCCAGTGTAGTTTTCATGGCTGGAGATGAAAGAATAATGTCTACGGCATCACTACTTATGATACATAATGCATGGACGAGAGTAAAAGGAAACTCTAAAGAGTTAAGAAAACAAGCTGATGATTTAGATAAAATTACTCAAGCTAGTGTCAATGCTTATATGCAAGAAATAAATATAACAGAAGATGAATTAAAGCAAATGCTTGATGATGAAACTTGGATAACTCCACAGGAAGCTATAGAAAAAGGATTTATCACGGCTATAGTAAATGAAAAAGAGGCCGAAGAAGTTAGTCAGTCAGTTAAAAAATCATTAATGAAACTTATTTTAAATGCTAAAAAAGAAGATGATTTAAATACAGAAATTAATAATAGCGAAGAAAATAAGAGTAAAGAACCGGAAGAACATACTAAATGTTCTTTTTTTAATGAATTTAAAAATAAATTAAATAGAAAAGGAGGCCAACAATAATGGCAATATTAAATAAAGATATAAAATTTAAAGAAGAAATAACTAAGTTTTTAGAAGCAGAAGATAAAGATCAAGCAGTAATAATACTTAGTGATGCACTAGAAGAAAAAATGCAAAAAATAAAAGATGATGCATTAGAATATCAACAAACTCAAGACAAATCAGTTTTAGCAGATAGAGGTTATAGACAACTTACTACTGCTGAAGAAAAATGGTATAAAGGATTTATAGAAGCTGCTAAATCAAATAAACCTCAACAATCATTCGCAGATTTTATAGGCTCACCAGAAGGCATAATGCCAGAAACTATTATAACTGATATATATAAAGATTTATTAGAAGAACATCCACTATTGACTAAAATAAATTTTGTAAATGCTAAATATCTTACTAAATGGATATTAAATGATCATACAATAGATACTGCAGTTTGGGGACCACTGAACAGTAAAATAACAAAAGAACTTACTTCTGCATTTAAAGCAGTAGACATAACTCAAAATAAATTATCTGCATTTGTTTCAGTTCCTCAAGATATGTTAGATTTAGGACCTACATTTATAGATGCTTATGTAAGAACTATAATGAAAGATGCCATAGCATGTGGAATAGAAAAAGCAATAGTTAGTGGAAATGGTATAAATTCTCCTATAGGTTTAGATAGAGATATACATAAAGGAGTGTCATACTCTACTAGTACTGGATATCCTCAAAAAACTGCTATAAAAATAACAGATTTTTCACCTAAAACTTATGGTGATTTAATTTCAAAAATGGCTAAAACAGAAAAATATACAGATGATAATAGCAAAGAACATGGCGGAAGAACTAGAAAATTTGGTTCAGTATTATTTATATGTAATCAAATAGATTACTTAACTAAAGTAATGCCAGCTACAACTTTACTTAATGTAAATGGAGTATATGTAAAAGATGTATTCCCATTCCCTACAGAAGTTGTAATATCAAATGAAATTGCAACAGGTAAAGCTATAGTATGCTTACCACAAGAGTACTTTATGGCTATGGGTGCAGCAAAAGATGGAGTAATAACTTATTCAGATGAATATCAGTTCCTAGAAGACAACAGAGTTTATAAAATAAAAACTTATGGAGAAGGTAAAGCATTTGATAATACATGTTCTTTATTACTTGATATATCTGGATTAGAAGAAGCAGTAGTATACACAAAAGTAAAAGGAACTGTAGAAAGTACAGTTAAAGGAACTGTAACTACTAAAGCGGGACAATAGTAATAAGAAAGACTAGTCTATGACTAGTCTTTTCTTTTTTAGAAAGGAGAAAGTCATGGATAGTTTATTACAAGATTTGAAAGATAAATTAAACATTACCTGGGATGAAGAAGATACAGAAAGAAAACTTAATATGATAATAGAAGATGCTAAATTAACATTGAATTATAAACTTGGGTATAGTATAGACTACTCTAAAGAGGGTATAGAACATAGCCTTTTTCTTAATTACTGTATGTATGCTTATAACAATTGTATCAATGAATTTGATGATAATTATTTCAATGAGATAATGCAAATAAGGCAAATGTATGAGGTTATAAATTATGAAGAGAGTAAGTAATTACAATGATGGATATATTCGAGTTTATAAGGAAATACCAGTTAAAACTAATTTTGGAGCAAAAGAGAATATTAAAACAAAGGATAATCTTGAATTTATTGTTAAGTTAGCATATGAAGAATGTAGTAAAAGGCAACAAGATTTAGATTTTGCGGAGTCAAATGATAGAACTTTAAATGTAAAAGTTAAAACTAGATTCTATAAAAATATAAATAATGAGTACAAAGTAACAATTGAAAATACACTGTATGACATCATCTATATAGATGAAGATAGAAAGAATAGAGAGTTGTATTTTTATTTGGAAGAGGTGACAGAAGTTGAGTAAATTAGATGGGATACTTGAACAAATACAATCTGTATTGGAACAAACATTTGAGTTACCGGTATGGTATGGAAGAACATTTACAAAAGGAAAAGATAAATGGAATTACTTTGTATTTAACAAAAAGGAATTTGATAGAAGTGGTAAAAGTAAACTAGATTACAACTATTATTATCAGGTTCATATAATTATGGAAAATTATATCCCAGAAGGTTTTGAACAAAAAGTAATAAAAGCAATACAAGATAATACAAGGTTAAAACTAACAGATCAGTCGATGCAGTTTAATTATATTACAAAAAATAATACAGATATGGTGGTTGAAATGCTGACTTTAGAATTCACAAGAGCATTTAAGGGATGTGATTTAGATGGCTAGAGCAGTATTTGGATTATCAGCCGAAGATGTTGAAAGATTACAACAGGCCATAATGAGTTATGGAGATGGGGCAGAAAAGGTAATAAATAATTACTTAAAAAACGAAGCTAGCAACATATTTACTCAAGCCATAATAAATTATATTCCTGTATCAAATCGTGATAAGCAACATGCAAAAGATAGCTCACCATTGAAAGCTGAACAGAAAGAAAATTTATCATTATATATACATACAAAAACACAATACAATTATTTGTATTTTCCACAGGAAGCAGAAGGAGTACACTTCCAAGGCAAAGTTCCGAATGATTTTATGCAACATGGGGTAGATGCTCAATATGATAACGTAGTAAACAATTTATTAGAAAAACTACAAAATAATTTTAAATAAGGAGGATTGATAAGATGGCTATATATCAAACTAATTTCGCAGAATATGAAGTCAAAGAATCATCTGTAAAATTTAATGATGCAGCAGAAAGCTCATTTAATAAACTAGGATGCGTAGGTAAATTAGATGAAGAACTAGAATGTAAAGTAGTACAAAAAAAATGTGAAGGTATTGTTGCTAAAACAAGAACAATAGGAACTGGTAATGGTACATTAACTTTATCTTTACATATTAGATATGATCTTTATGTAAAAGCATTTGGAATGGAAAGTACAGACTTGAAAGATGGGGTAGTAGCTTATGGTAGAAATAGTAGACATAAAGAGTTTACTTATGTAGCTAAAGTATTAGATGAAGATGGGCTAGAAAAGATGATAGCTTATCCAAGATGCATAATGGCTTCTGCACCAAAAGGAAGTATCGAAAATGGAGTAGAAGAAATAGCGGAAATTGAAATAGAAATATCAATAATGCCAGATGACTTTGGTAATGGTAAGTATGAAATGGTAGTGACTAATGATGTTGATGAAACAGTAAAAAGTACATGGCTAACTGCATTCACACCGGCCTTAGTAAGAAAATCAAGTGTATAAGAAATCGAAGGTAGGTGATATATAATGAAATGTACTATGCTAGAACTAGAATTAATAGATGGATCTAAAATTGAACTAACTTTAAATTTTGCTCGACTATTAAAAGTAAAAAATAATAATAAAAAGTTATATGAAGAATATATGAAAGCTTTAGAAGGCGGTAAGGGTTTTGACCCTATCTTTGATAGCTTAAAGGTATTATATGTTGCTTACCTTTGTGCTAACTCAGAAAAATTAGGTACAGATGAAGTAATGAGCGAGGATAAATTCATTGAGATGGTACCTCCAGATATGGAGCTTATAAACACTGTAACAGCTGAATTGATACGCCCTAAAAAAAAGTAGGGTTTAGACAACCATTCATTAAAGCTACAGGAAGAGTAAATAAATCAAGAACAAGAATCCCAAAGTTTATTCTTGAAGATTGGGAGGATTATTATACATATTTTGTATTAATTTTAGGAATGAGTGAAGAGATTTTCTTTAATGTAGATTACTCTTCACTTTTATCTATTTTAGAAGATAAAATAGCATACGATAATTACATTAACTATGTAAAAGAAAAAGAATATGAAAAACAAAGACAAAGAAGAAAATAAAAGGCAGGTGATAAAATGGCTAATAATAAGGAAGCAAAGATAACCTTTAAAGCAGAAACTGCCGAGTTTACCGCTGGAATTAAAGAGATGAATAGCAATATTGGTACATTGAATAAACAGTTGAATCTTAATGCTACTCAACTCAAAGCTAATGGTGATAGTGTTGAACTTTTGGAAAATAAACAAAAGCTACTACAAGATAAACTACAAGCCAGCGCTCAAAAAATAGATTATACAAGAGAATGTCTAGAAAAAGCTAAACAAATTTATGGTGAAAATAGTGAAGAAGTAAAAAAGTGGACAGATAAGCTGATAACTGCTGAAACTCAAAACGCTAAGATACAAAACACATTATCTCAAACAAGTTCAAAACTACAAGAATTAGAGAATTCTACAAAACAATCTGAAAGTGCATTAGGCAAATTAGAGTCTACTATTAGTAAACAAGAAAATGAATTAGGACAGTTAAAACGAGAATATCAAAATGTATGTCTTGAACAAGGTCAAGGTTCTCAGGAGGCTAAAAATCTAGAAAGTAAGATACAATCACTATCGGCAGAACTTAAACAAAATAAAGATGCACTAAAAGAAGTAGAAGATGCATCCGAAGAGTTGGCTAATAATTATGAAGAACTAGGAGATAGTGCAGATAATGTCACAGATATAATGAAAGGCAATTTAGCTAGTGATATAGTAAAAGATAAATTAGATGCACTTAATGATACAACTAAAGAGGTTGCAAGCGGATTGATTGAGTTTGGCGTGGATAGTGACAAGGCGCTAAATACTTTAATTACTCAAACTGGAGCCACAAAGGATGAGTTCAAATCTCTTGAAAATGTAATGCATGAAATTTATGCTGATAATTTTGGAGAGGATATGAACGATATAGCTGAAACCATGGCTATAGTTAAGCAACAAACTGGAGAAACTGGCGAAGAACTTAAGAAAACTGCTGAGAATGCATTTGTACTACGTGATACTTTTGATATGGATGTTGCTGAATCAGTACGTAGTGCTAACATGCTTATGCAACAATTTGGTTATACATCCGATGAAGCATATAATCTAATTATTCAAGGTGCACAAAATGGCTTAAACAAAAATGATGATTTATTAGATACTATAAACGAATATTCAGTACATTTTAAGCAAATAGGTTTAGATGGCGAAGATATGTTCAATATGCTTCAAAATGGTGCAGAATCAGGAACATTTTCAGTGGATAAATTAGGAGATGCAGTAAAAGAATTTGGCATACGTGTTAAAGATGGTACAGCAGATGATGCATTTAAGAAGTTAGGACTTAATGTTGATGAAACTACTGCTAAGTTTGGGAAAGGTGGAAAAGAAGCAAAACAAGCATTATCACAAGTTACAAGTGCTTTATTTGGAATAAAAGATCCTATAGAACAGAATACATTAGGAGTACAATTGTTTGGTACTATGTGGGAAGATTTAGGGGCAGATGGAGTCAAGGCATTAATGGATATATCAGGTGAAGCTGATAAGTCAAAGGATTCACTAGGGCAACTAAATGAGATTAAATATAATGATTTAGGAAGCGCTATAGAAGGTATAAAAAGAACTTTTCAAGAAAGTTTAAAACCGGCCATAGATGTAGTTTTAGATGCGCTTAATGGTTTAGCTAACTGGTTTAACAGTCTACCATCTGGCATACAATCAACCATAGCAACTATAGCAGCAGTAGCAGCTATATTATTATTAGTTGGTTCTACAATTGGGACTTTAATGTTAACGTTACAACCATTGATAGGACTTTTTACTGGATTAGGTGCAGTTATAGCTGGTATATCAACTCCAATACTTATCGTAGTGGCAGTTATAGCCTCATTAATAGCAATAGGTATAACGTTGTATAAAAACTGGGATACAATTAAAGCGAAATGTTCTGAGGTATGGAATGGTATTAAAGATACTATATCAAACGTATGGAATTCAATTAAATCCATTACAAGCACTGTATGGAACGGAATTAAGACTGTAATTTCTACAGTATGGGATTTAATAAAAACATCTATAACTAATCGTATTAATTTAGTTAAGTCTATAATCACTACAGTGTGGAATGCAATCAAAACTATTACAAATTCCATATGGAATGGTATTAAGACTGTAATTTCTACAGTCTGGAATGCAATTAAATCTACTATTCAAACTAAGGTTAATACTGTGAAATCAGTAGTACAAACAGGATTTAATTTAGTTAAGACTTATATAATAAATCCAATTAGGTCAGCTTATAGTACAGTCAGTTCAATATTCAGCAGTATTTATAATACTATTAGTAGTAAGATTAATGCTGCTAAGGATGCAGTTGGCAATGCAATAAATAGAATGAAATCATTCTTTAATTTTTCATGGTCATTACCAAAGATAAAGTTACCTCATTTTAGTGTTAGTGGCAGTTTTAGTTTAAATCCTCCAAGTGTTCCTTCGTTTGGTATAAGCTGGTATGCTAAGGGTGGTATTATGACACAGCCAACCTTATTTGGAGGTGGAGAAGCAGGAGATGAAGCTATATTACCTTTAAATTCATTTTATAATTATCTAGATGATAAGCTTGATACAATGGCGAGAAATACAGCTATTGATTATGATAGAATGGGAGAAGCTATGGTCGATGCACTAAATGGCATTGGTATGTATATGGACAGTAAGAAAGTAGGCCGCTTAACATCAAAACCAGTTCAAGAAGATATAAGTAATAGAACAAAAAGATTAAATAGATTAGGAGGTATATAATGCATAGATATGATAATGTAAAATACAATGGCTTTAATTTATCTGAAGTATGTGACATTGAAGAAATAAGATTGCCTATATTACCTTCTAATAAAATATCAACGCTTGATATAGCATCCAGAGATGGAGAAATATACAATGGTAAGAAATACGAATCATATGTTATAGAAATAGATATATTAATTGACTGCGATACTAAAGAAGAACTTAATGAAAAGTTAAAAGATATAAGAGATATATTTGATGTAGATGAGCCTAAACCTTTTTATATTAACAAGGAAAGATTTATTTTAGCTATACTACAAGATAAAATAGAAAAAGACCCTGTATGTTTTTATTCTTATGAATCTACTATTAAGTTATTTTGCCCAGAACCATATTTTTATTCAGATGAAATAACTGCAATAGATGCAGAAGGTAGTGATTTGACATGTGATGTTACTGGCAATAGGGCAATATCTCCAATTATCCAGATAGGATTTTCAACAGATGCATATTATGCTCAACTTGAGCACAAAGAAACAGGGGAAAGAATATTAGTAGGCAAATATCCTACATTGTCTCTATCAGCAGTAAAACAATCAACGAAAGTATTATATGATAAATGTGAAGATACATCCGGATGGACAACATCTTCTGCTAGTATCGGTTCTGATAGGACTGTAGGCGGAACTCTAGCAGTAAGTGAAAGTGGAAATAGTGTTATTATGGGGACAGTACCTAGTGGTGACACTACGTGGAAGGGAGTATGTGTAAGACAGGATTTAAGTCATAGTGTTGATGAGTTTAAATTAACAGCATTTATGAGACATAATAGCACAGGAAAGAACGGTGACCCTAGTAAACCTAAGTATAAGAATGAAGATGAAAAAATATTGTCAGGTAAAAAGATCCCTTATTATGAAGTAACTAGTTCATCACTAAATGTTCGAAAAGGTCCAGGAACAAACTATAAAAAGATAGGTACATTTAAATATGGTCACAAGATTAAAAATGGAACACTAAAGAATGGATGGGTTAGTTTTGACTATGAGTACACTGATAAGAATAAGAAAACAGTAAAAACTACTGGATATTGCAGTGCTTCCTACCTAACAAAACAATATGATACTACGGAGGTTAAATTAACAGTTAGAAACTTTGTAGCAATTGCTCCAGATAATAAAGAAGATAAGAAATTAGCAATAAGAAAGTCAGCCAAGAAATCAAGTAAAATGGTGGCTACTGTGCCAATAGGAGATTGTGTAAGATGCATAATGGAAGATCATTATGATAAAGATAGTAAGCTTACATATTATAAATTAGCTAAGAAATACAAAGGATATTCAGGGTATATAGCAAAAGACTATCTGGTTAATGCTGATAATGCAGTGTATAGTTATCCAGATGATGAAGACTTTGAAACTGCTGATGATAAAACAGGAATAATTGAGTTATATGGTTTTGGTGTTAATGGGGAAAAATTATTTACTTTAGGAATGTATGACGATAATGCGTGGTATGAGTATACATATCCTAGATGTACTATAGGATCAAGAACAGTTCTTAAAGATTCAACAAAAGTGCCAAAGCCTAATACTAAAACATATATAATTACTGATAAATCAGGAAAATCAGTTGTTACAGTTAGTAATAAACTATCTGGGAAATTAGGTAGTTGGAATGAATATTATGGCCAATGGACATTGTCAAGAGAAAAAATCAATAAGAAATATGTATGGAATGTTACAGTTACTAAGATTAAGGATGGCAAAACTATAAAAAGCCAAAGTAGTAAAAACTTAAAATATTCTGATTTACCAACTGAAAAATTAGCATATGTAGTTTTATATATAGGAACTACTAGCACTCTTGATAAATCAAGTGCTATGAGCTTAACACATATTAGAGTTGATGAATTAAATCCTAAAGAACAAGAAACTCCTAAAAATATTGTATATTTTCAAGAAGGAGATGTGCTTGAAATAGACTGTGAAAATCACAGATGCTATTTAAATGATGAGCCATGCGATGATTTAGTTGACATAGGTAGTCGTTATTTTGAATTAGATACAGGAGAAAATAATATAAAAACAAACAGCAATGATACAGATACTACAACGAGTGTAATATTTAGGGATAAATGGTTAGGAGAGTGATAAAGTGCTAGGTGAATTAATAATTTTAGATTCCGATAAGAAGATATGTGCTAGGTTAACACCTAGCCTTTATTTTGATTATTCATATCATCCATATCTTGAAACTGGAGCTGAAACCTTTGATTTCTCAGTTACTCTTGATGAAGAATTAGAACAGGCAATAACTGAAAGAAATTTTGTATTATTCATTCGAAATAATAAATATAAGATGTTTCAGATTATGGCTTGTGAAGATGAAGAAAATATTGATTCAGTAGTAAGGAATGTACAATCTGAAATTGTAGGGCTTGAATTAAGGAATGATTATATAAGAGAATCTACTATAACTGGTAATATGAATAAATTCTTAGATACTATTCTTAAAGACACAAATTATAAAAAAGGTTATGTAAGCCCAGAACTTGATGATATATCAGTAGAAACTAGTATTACAGAGCCAAAAGCCGTTTATACGGTAATTCAAGAATCAATAGCTAGATATGGTAATTGCGAATATGAATTTACAGTAAATCCTATAGATAGTATTAATGGAAATTATGAATTAATTGTTAACTGCTATGCAGATGGCGAAAGAGGAAATAAAACATATAAAAGATATGATTATGATTTCAACAGTTATGGCATGAAAAGGACAGGCGATGCTACAGACCTTGCTAGTGGGCTTATAGGTGTAGGAGCTAATGGTATTACATTCAAAGATATTAAATGGGAAAAAGACCAAGGCAACCCTTTAGATAAACCATTAGGACAAGATTTTCTATTAGACCCAGATGCACATGATATGTTTTCAAATGGGGACAAGTATATATTAGGTAAATATACTAGTGATACAACAGACCCAGGAGCATTATTATTAGAAACATATAAGAAATTGCAGGAAGTTAAACAAATAAAATATTCATATGAGATACCAGTATATTTAACAGATGATGAATATGATGAAATTGAGGTAGGAGACACTAATTATATAGTAAATGATAAATTTAATCCTCCTATACAATTGGAAGGAAGAATAAGCGAATTAGAATTAACAGACAGTGAAAATAAAATAACCTTAGCAAACTTCAAAAATGTAAAAAGTAATATCAAATCGTTAAAAAAAGAAGATATTATAAATGAAACTATAGATATTATTAAAAAGACAGGAAAACTAACTACAAGCGATATATTAGCAATAAGACAGTACCTACAACAATTAGGTGTGGATAAAAAAAACATTGATAGCCTTATAAAAAAATATACAGATAAAGTAGTACCTGACCCAGTAAAACCTGGAGATGATACAAGTAAAATAAGTGAGGACACAGAAGATTATAGAGCAATAAATATAAAGAAAATAGACAATGGATTATGGATAGGAGATAGTAGAATTCATGACTGTATAAAATACAAATGTGGAGAAATAAAAGGTAAAACACCTACTACTCAACCACAACCTGATAAAAAAGAAGATAGTAGTAAAACTGCAAAACAATACAAAGCAGCCGTAGATTATTATGCAGGATTTGGACTAGGTAAATGGAGTGATAAATATAGCGATTTAAAAAATATGAGAAGTAAATCTAATCATTGGAAAATATACGCTCCAGTTGAATATTATAGTAAAAAGTTTGGACTTGACCCACAACTAGTTTATGCTATGATATATGCCGAGTCTAGTGCCAACCCATATGATGCTACTAAGTATAGCGGCGGCGGATACGGTCTTATGCAATGCGAAAGAGCTGCTTATTTTAATAAAAAACAAAAGATTGAATATTTAGATGGTAAAGTTGAATACTTTACACCAAGTTACTCTAATATGAAACCTAAATCTTGTGGAACTAAAATAATAAATGGAGTAAAAGTAGATAAAGCTATATGTAACCAGATAATGTTTGGTTGTAATGAACTTAGAAAATCATTAAAACGTTTTAAATGGAACATATTTGCAGCCTTGGTTGGTTATAACTTCGGTCTATATGGATGTGATTTATTGATATGTAGATACGTTGCAATGAAAAATGGTTTATCTTGGGTCAATAAATATGGATATACAGTGCAAAGTTCAAAAGTACAATCTTTATATTTCAAAGAATTAGAGAAAGGTACTGCTGCATGGGCCGGTGGTAGAAAATGGTATGTAGAAAATAAACACGCCGGAACTGCTACTAATATTGAATGTTACCTTAGATGGTATAAGGTAGTAGACGGTCAATTGCCATATTGTATTGATGAAAAAGGTAAAAAAAGAGGTTATGGAGCAATAAAACCAGGCACATCAAATAAGAGTGCCGAAGCTACTGCCGTATCTACAGAGTCTTCAATGACTAGAGCAGCAAGTGTTAAAAATGCACCTACATGGAGCATAAGTGATAACACTACTACTAAAAAAGGCGTTGCAGAAAATGTAAGAAAGAAAATAGTAAATAAAGCTAGAGAGATAGTAGAATTACATCAAAAGTATAAAAAAGCTACATATTATGCAGGAGCTTGTATTTATGATGATAGTAAAAGACATAGAGTAAGTGGAACTATAAATGGTATTAAAAATCCATACTGTTATGTGTGTTCTTCTCTTAGTTCATGTGCTTACTTATATGCAGGTCTTAGAAGTGTAACTGCCAAATATGGTGGAGCCAACTGTTCATATGGGACTTTAGTTAAAAGTGCTTGTAAATACAGTGGCTATACATTAAAGAAACTAACAAGTACAACAATTAATGAATTACTACCTGGGGATTTAATAATGTTAAGTAATGCCACAGTTCCATCAAGTGTAACCGTTAGTTGGGCATCAAAGTCTGGAGGTTCCTCTAAATATGCTAGTGGTGGCACACATCACGTAGTAGTATATTGCGGAAAAGTAAATGGTAAACGTATGATAGCTCATGCTAGTGCACCTTATAAATGGCCTAGAGCTATAAGATATGAAGACATGAGTATAACATATAGTTCAAGAGGTAGTATGACTCACTGGTATACACATGGCATAATACTTAGACCTTGGGACTTAGCAAGGGCGGACAAGGAAGCCAAAGTTAAAAACCAATCAGCTACTAAGCCAACACCACCAAAAGACATAGTAGACGACCCAGATGGAACAACTTATGAAGTTACCTTTAAAGGACTTGATAGTGCTGCACCTAAGGACTTTGTAGAGGGTGGAAAACTTATTACTAATATCACTGTTAACGGCGTTACAGACAAAACACCATATCCTAAAACTGTAAGCCATGTAATGTTAGCATTTGGAGTACCTTCTATAACAGATAATATTGAGAGTGTAGTAGAGGACTATACATCACTGATAAAAGCTTTACTTAAAAAGTATCCAAAGAAACCTATATTTGTATGTGAGGAATGCCATTTAACAAGTGCTTATGGAAGTGATTATAAGAATATGAATACATTAATAAATGATTTCAATACAATGATGCTTGATTACTGCAATAAGACAAAATATGTAATATTTCTAAGGAAACCAAAGGATATGTGTAATACTAGTGATAAAACATTGTGGTTAAGTAGTCTAACTTCAAACAGTTGGACTATGAAGGATAAGGCTAGTACTCAAACTTATTATAAGGAATATAAGAAAAAGATATTATACTTTGGAGATGGAGCAGATTGGGAAAGTAATAGCGTAACTAGTAATAAAATGTTGGATAGCCAGCGTGTTTATACTTATAATAAACCAATGACAAAACTACAATTTAGAGTGCCAGCAACTTCATCCACTAATTATAATGATAGTTACTATGCTCGTATTATATTTACTACTGCCAAAGGATTTAAGCTAATACAACCTGACACGGTATATTTGGAAGGTGTTGACTGTAAGAATGGTGTATTAATACCAAAAGTAAATACTACTTACATTGTATCCGTATACTATAATCCTGATACTACAATTAGTGATAAAGCATACCTTGGAAGTGTTGGAGCTAAGAAAAAAGGCAGTAATTATGCACAACCACTATTCAAATACGCCTCAGATCTGGTTAAAATCGCCAATAGTTACTACACTAATAATAGTAAGTTCAGTTATAATAGTACAACTCCTTGTGACTTCAAGAATCCAAGCGAAAATATCAATAAATGGAAAGTAAATGGTAAGTACCAAATAGATGATAGTTGTTTCCTTAATTATGTATTAACAGGTTGGACTTATGATAAATCACCATATGGCAATGAAAAGAAAACTGATAATAATAGAAATAATAGTGTTAGTTGGGCAATACCATCCACTAGAAATGAAGCTAATATAGGTAAATACTTTGTACAAAAGAATTGGGTTGTAGATGTAGCTGACTTACAAACTTTTAAGAATTTAGCTGTTGGAGATATTATATTCATGGACGCTGACAGTAAAAATAATGGTGAATTTATGGCAATATCCCATACTGCTATAGTAGTAGAAAAAGACAAAGACGGGGACTATGTAGCACTTGAATGTACTAATGGATTATCAAGTGGCGTATTTAGGAAAGTGAAAGTAAAAAACCTTGCGAGTAAAAATATATTATTTGTAGGCAGATTTATGATAGGATAGGAGGGATTAATGTGGTTGGTGACGGACAAGAGCACGTTGATAGACCCATATATGATGATGACGGTGAGATAATTGTGTGGCCAACACTAGATGAGGACATGGAAGAATTTGCAGAGGAACCGGAAGTAGCTACTGTTGCTGCTTCCGATAGAGCTGCGGAAGATGATACATATTATGAAGTACCTGACACTGTAGAAGATGACCAAGATAGAATTGATGTACAAGTTGAAGGTATAGAAGACGAAGAATGCGAGGATCCCAAAATAGGTGATATCCAACAAGCCGGAGAGGATTATAATGAGGCTATGGATAGAATTGTTGGTGTATTAATGCAAGCATTAAGTACAGAAGAAATGACAGAGGAGATGAGTGCAGAACTACAAGACGCAACTAACAACATGGAAACTGCTAAACAAACTATAACTGACCTATGTGGTGACCCCGAAACAAAAGCATTACAAACTGACCCCGATACTAAAATTCCACAAGACTTACAGGAATTATTGGAAACACTAACAAAAGATGGAAAGGCACCGTGGTTATACGTAGACGATGAAGGTAATTTATTATTAGATGGGGAACAAGTACCAAAACTAAAAGTAATAGAATTAGAGGCTCAAAAGATAAAAGCTGATTATGGTGAATTTAAAGACCTTACTACTAAAAATTTTACTGCAGTTAATGCTAAAATTGATAATTTAAATGTTGGAGATTTAGATGCTATTAATGCAACTATTACCAACCTTAAAGCTACAGTGGCACAGATACAAACGTTAATAGGTGGAAACTTAACTATGGATAATATCCACTCTTTAGTATTAACAAGTGATAAAGTAACTATAGCTAATGCATTAATAAAAGATGCTATGATTGATACTGTTAGTGCCAATAAGATTAATACAGGTATTCTTAATACAAATAATGTGCAAATACAATCAAAAGATGGAAGTATGTTATTGCAAGGCAATCTTCAACAATTTAAAGATGACAAAGGCAATGTACGTATTCAAATAGGAAAAGATGCCACAGGTAATTTTACATTCAGCTTATTTGATGCTACTGGCACAGGTGTATTAATAGATGAAAAAGGTATTAAATCCGGTGCAGTAGCTAATGGATTAATAGTAGATGCCATGGTTAATGATAATGCTAATATCGCTGGTAGTAAATTGGATATAAGTAGTGTTATTAGTAGTATAAATAATAATACTAATACCATAAAAGCGAGTCATATAAAATTTGATGATACTGAACAGACATTAGATGTATCATTCAATCAGCTTAAAAAGACAGTTGATACAATTAAGAATATTACTGTAGATGGAGACTTAAGCAGTGTTATTGAACAAGTAACTACTAATACAACTAATATCAGTGTTGCTCAAGGTCAAATATCCAGTCTTATTAGTAATACAACTATAACTAAGACGGACGGAACTGTAACACAATTAAAGGATGAATATAATAGTACAAAAGACACTGTGGATAAACATACAACTACAATAGGAAAATTAGAAACCAATGTAAATGATGTAACTAGTAAACAGTCAAAATTAGAGCAGTCTTTAGATGGGTTCAAGATGACAGTTAGTGATACATATGCAACAAAAGAGGGATTAAATCAAATAAAAGAGTCAATTCAGAATTTGGATGGCTATACTATAATACTTAGTAAAGAGTGTCTTGTAACTACTTGTGATTAAAGGAGGTAATAAAATGGCAAGTATAACAGTAACAAGTAACCCCAGTACAACTGAAGATACATTAACAGTTAATTTTACAACGGACGCTACCAATATTACAGATATATTAATTAGTAAAGATGGAGGTAATTCGTACACTAGTGCTACTTCATTTACTAACACTACAGCTGTTTTCAATGTTAGTAGTTGGAGTAATGGGACATATAGTAACTGTAAATTAAAATGTGTATATACGGAATCTACTGGTGGTGGAGGCACTGGAGGTGGTGATACTACTGAAACACTAACTATAAGTAATATATCAAATATAACACAAAATACTAAAACACCATTCTATATAGAATATTCCACAAATATACCAGTAACAAAACATGAAGTATCATGGGATGGTGGACATACATTCTACGATAAAACTAGTGAAGTTACCTCTAGTGGGAATAACCATAAGTTTTTACATGATGATAAAGCGAATGCTGGAACATACAAGATGGCTATAAGAGTTACAACTGCTAAGGGTACAACTAAGACAAGTAATGTATTCACAGTTACATTAGTGGATAACAGTGGATTAACTTTTACTCAATATAAAAAATTGGATAACGGCGTAGTTACTGATACTACAGATACAAAATATTATAGTACAGTGGATAAAATAGCAGTAACTCCATCTGGAAAATATACACTTGATTTAAATCCTGTAAGTTATGTTTGTGTATGTTTCTATAATAGTAGTGATACTTATTTAGGTAATGATTCAGGAGGATTTATAGAAAACAATACTCCAGACTGGTCAGTTGGTTCATTATCAACAACAATTAATGTTCCAGCAAGTGCTTCATATATTAGAATATGTGGTACAAGTGATAATACGCAAGTAACTGGAACACTAACTAAATCAAGTAGTGGTGGCGATAGTGGTTCAGGCGATGCTTATAGACCAGGCAGAGCTTTATTATGGGAAGATGACTTTACTGGCACAACTCTAAATACTGACAACTGGGATTACGAAAATAATTATAGCAGACCGAACGAAGTACAAAACTACGTGGCAGGTACAAATAACGTATGGATAGAAGATGGTAAACTAGTTATCAAGGCTAAGAAGGAAAGCTCTAACGGTAAGGAATGGTCAAGTGGATGCATCCATACTAATGATAAGCAAGAATATATGTACGGTAGATTTGAAGCTAAGATTAAGATACCACAAACAGTTGGTTCATTCCCAGCATTTTGGACTCTAGGTGCCAACTACGAAGAAGGCAATGGTATTACATGGCCATACTGTGGTGAGATAGATATCATGGAACACAAATATGGTTACGCATGGACTACAGCAGGGGCATTATACAGAACAGACCTAGTATGGGACAACTGGGATGCCAAAGATTTAGGTAGGGTGGACTCCGGAAATATAGGAAGCTTCGATGATTATCATATCTACGCAATGGAATGGACTCGCAATAAGTTAGATTACTACGTGGATGATAAGCTTATAGGACATTCTGATATAAGTGATGACAGTAAATGGTTCATGTTCCACCAACCACACTATATTCTACTTAACCATGCATTAGGTGCAGCAGGAGGAAGCGTACCTAGTAATATGACTGAGTATACAATGTATGTTGACTGGGTAAGAGTTTACGCTCCAGAGGATGCTCCTGACGGTGGAGACACTGCAAACCGTATCTGGTTTGAGGACACAAGTGCTAGAAGCATGGGTAAATGGTCTAAGCTTGGTTTAATACCTAAATTTAACGAAAGCTGGACTAATAAGGTTATTACATGGAAATCAAGCGATGAAAGTATAGCAACAGTATGTGGTGGTAGAGTAGACTCTAAGGGAGTTGCTGGAAGCTGTATTATAACTGCAACAACATTAAATGGTCAATCAGCAAGCATAACTGTTAATGTAAGTTAGGAGGGATTATTTATGAGTGAGATATATAGTAATTCGTTCACATCTAAAGTTGAGAGACCAGCTACGACTACTACTAAGGATATATACAGTAACACATTCTCTACTACAATTAACAAGACAGTTATAGGTGAGACTAGCAAAAGCACACAAATTAACATATACAATGGAACTACCCCACTAGCAGCGGTTAACACAACTCCGACTACTGGACAGTATAAGGTAACTATAGTAGATACTGCTAACTGTACTGCTAAATTAGAAGCTGACCATAAGACAGTTACACTGCTTACAGTAACAGGAAACTCAGGTGAAATAAAAATAACTATTAATATAGAAGGAAAAACAACTGTTAATAAAACTATACCCGTGGCATCCATTACCAAAAGTTCTGTAATAAAGGCCACTGAAACAAAATATGAACAATTGGCAGATAGATTTTCTTGGTGGGTTAGAGGTAATAGTACAAGTTCAATGCAACTAACACAAGATGCATTAAATATAATAACAAAACAAGTAAAAGTAGATGGTGATATGATAGTTGATGGGGCTATTGATGGTAAAACTATTACAGGAGCAACTATTATAGGTAGTACTTTTAGGAATCAAGGTAATACTTTTAGTGTTGATAGTGAAGGTAATATAGTTGGTGCTCAGATACAAGGTTCTGAAGTTATTGGGGATAGTTTCTCAGTAGAAGGGGAACTTACAGCTGACACCATAACTGCGAACAAAATAAACAGTGCTCAATATCCAAGCACTTTAGATGATGATATACAAATAGAAATTAGTAGTAGTGGTGATGATAATAGTGAATTATATGATGGGGCAATATTTGCTACAGTAGCAGGTACACTAGACGCACTACCTAAATTCCTTAATGGTAAAACTGTAAATATATGGATACGAGAAGATATAAATGAAAATATAGATTTTCAATTTTTTACTAGTGGTGTAATAAATTTATATTTAGATGGTAATACCGTATATGGTTATATACGAAATTATATGAGTTCTACCAAAGTCCGTGTATATGGTGGCTGGCCAGGTACTGAAGAAGGTCATGTAGGAACAATACATCCAAGTACAGGTTGTGCAGTTGCCAGTAGAACAGGTAGTCTAATTGGACAGGAAAGTTCGCCACTTAATGCGTATAGTGTAAAAATATATGGTAGCGACTATAAAGCTAGTAACGGAAATTCTGCCACTGTTGGTATCATAGGTGACTCATATTCTACTGGATACTATAGAGATGTACAGTTTGTCAATTGTGATATAGGTTTTAGAGCAAATGCAGGAGGAAGAATACACGCCGCAGGTTCAAGTGGTGTATGTAGTCAGTATGGATTCGAAGCAGTAAGTGGAGGCTGCATTACAATAGCAAACAGTGGACAATGCGGTGGTAGTAAATCAAATACCCATGTGAGTTTACCAGGTCAAATAATAGCTCCTACAAATGTTAACCATGAAGGAGGTAACCAAACTACAGACCCAGGTAATACAGCTCCTACTCCGACAACTACCAAAACTGTAACAATAAAATCTATCAGTGGTGATACTTATAGAAGTTCAGTATATAACAACTGGAAAAAAGATAATACTGCAAGACAAGGTGATTATGGTTATGGAGACTGTAATGGATGTTGGTTCTTTGGTAGTCAATTCAACCAATTTAAGGGAAAAAGTATTAGTAAAATTGAACTTACTATTAAGAGAATATCTGGTGGTGTACATGCAGCAGTACCTATAGTAGTTAAGACTCATAACTATGCAAGTAGACCAAGTGGGAAACCTTCATACGGTTCAAGTTGTGGAAGTGTTAGTATAGCAGTTGGTAATAGTGGAAAGTTAACTATAACTAATAGTACTATACTTAATGCACTTTCAGGTGGTACTATAAAAGGATTCGGTATTCAATCAGCTTATAATGCTAGTAGTTATGCAGTATGTAGCGGCAGTGTAACAATGAAAGTAACTTATACAGAATAGGAGGTGATTGAATGGATGCAATAAATATAATAACTGAAATATATAAACAAGAATTGGCACAAGCTAATCATCAAAAAGTACTATTTCAAGCTCAATGTGAAATATATAAGCAACAAATAGATAAACTTAAAAAAGAAAATGAAGAATTAAAATCCACAGATAAAATAGATAAATAAGCAGAGAATTAAAATTAAATTTTTAGTTCTCTTTTTTATTTTGAAAGGAAGGTGTTTGAAATGGCTAATAATGATTACATCACAACCGATTGTAAGTTGACAGTTTCAAAGAATACAGCCAAATTAGATGAAGAAATATTTCTATATAAGAATGATAGAAATATTAAATTGTTAATAGAAATTGTAGATAATAAATACAGATATAAGTCAGATGATTTAAGTAACTTACTAGTGAAATATAAAGCATCCTATGCACAAGTTAAGTGGTATAAAAATGCAGAGGTGAAAAAGGAATTCCCAATACAAGCTACTGACGATGGTAAAGTTGTATTTGTAATAGAGGGACAATTAATAGATGAAGATACTGAATTAGGAGATTATGATTTACAACTAAGACTTCTTAATGAAAGTCAAGAAAGTATAAGATCACTTCCAATAATAAAAGGTGCAGTACATATTCTAAAACCATTGTTTGAAGAAGGTGACATAGCAACAGTTAACAGTGCTGTAGCAGATGTATCTATGCTTAGTTTAGATGGAGATGCAATTGATACTTATAATAGTGACGGAACTTACAATCAAACTAATTGGGGAAATGGAGATGTAATCTCTAGTGCAAAATTAAATAAACTTGAAAAAGTAGCAAAAGACAATGTAGACAAAGTAAATAAAATGCCTGCTAAATCTATAGTAGAAGGTGGAAAAATATACCTAGCAAAAGAGGATGGAACAAAATTAGATAGTGGAACTGAATTACCTGCAGGTGGAACTGGCACATCGTATGATGATACCGAAATAAAAACTGATATAAATACTATTAAAACTGATTTAGGTACTGCACAACTAACTACAACTGCTAAAGATGTTAAAGGTGCAGTAAATGAAGTTGCTGCACAATGTAAAGATATTGCGAGCAAAGTTGAGAATGCAAATATAGGTAATAATAATTTGCCAAGTATATTTTTTACTGGCGATACTAGTGGTATGTCTAAAGAGGTTAAAAAAATTTTACAGATTAATTATAGAAGTCAAAATATTAATTTTGATGGATATGTAACATTAAAATGGCAAGGCAGTTCATCTTTAAAGTATGATAAGAAAAATTATACTATGAATATTTTCGAAGATTTAGCATGTGCAAATAAAAAGAAAATTGATTTTAGATGGGGAAAACAAAGCAAATATTGTTTAAAGGCAAATTATATTGATATGTCAACACATGCTAAAAACATAGTAAGTGCAAATCTATGGTCAGAGATTGTAAAAAGTAGAAAAGATTATAATTCTTTACCACAAGAACTGAGAGAAAGTCCTAATAATGGTGCTATAGATGGTTTTCCTGTTAATGTATATATAAACGATGAATATCACGGAGTATATACACTAAACATACCTAAAGATGGATGGATGTTTAATATGGACAAAAACAATTCAAATCATTGTGTAATTTGTGCTGATACTCAAAATGGTGCAGCTTCATTTAGAGCGACTATATCGAATTTTAACGATGCATGGGGATTAGAGTTTCCAGATAAAGAAAATCCTATGTTAGTTACTTCATTTAATAATTTGATTAAGTGCATAAAAGATACAGATAACGCTACATTTAAATCTACTATAAGAAATTATTTAGATGTTCAATCTGCGATAGATTATTATATTTTTACGTATTTAAACTGTAATACAGATGGATTAGGAAAAAATCTTATAATGTGTACATATGATGGAGTTATATGGAGATGCAGTGCATACGATATGGATTCTATTTGGGGTGCTAATACAGGTGGCGCACAAGTATATCTATATAATAGAAAATGCCCAGAAGAATATGAATGTTGTGATTCTTTATTATTTGCCAGATTAGAAGAATGTTTTGCCACAGAAATGGTTACTAGATATAATGAATTAAGAAAAAGTATTCTTTCCTTTGGAAATGTCGTTGCTAAATTAGATGATTTTATGAAATTAGTAAAAACAGAAAATTATGAAAGAGATTGTAAAAAATGGGGTAAGACTTATTCAAACCCATTTGATACCCTTTGCACATTTATTTCTAAAAGAAATGGTTATGTTGATGGTGAAATGGCTAATTTAATTCCAAT
>ERZ857750.1576-NODE-1576-length-24778-cov-15.356551_pt1 | contig 24778 bp, 24 predicted proteins | sample MGYA00519915_ERZ857750 | MGnify/ENA primary metagenome ERZ857750 (study PRJEB31778, sample SAMEA3449358) | human gut metagenome | biome: human gut; feature: human-associated habitat; material: faeces | place: United Kingdom | collected 2010/2012 ... | reverse complement strand
ATTTTACTGACTTTCTTCAATGTAACCTTATTATAACGTCCTCCCCATATCCCACCTCACGGTTCGGATACTTTCCAAATCCCGGCAACTCTCTCGCCCCGCGCCGGAGATACGCCTTCACCTTCTCCCCATACAAAAACGGATCATTTCCTCTTACGATCCCCCATTCCATCAAAAGTGCCGATGCTCCTGTCACAAACGGCGTTGCGAAAGAAGTTCCACTCACCACTGTCACCCCTCCGCCAACTGCTGTCGTCCTTACGTTCACTCCCGGTGCCACAAGATCCGGTTTCGTCCTTTCATCCTGCCAGGTATATCCTCTTCCTGAAAAAGATGCATAGGAAAAAGTAAGCGCATCATACGCCCCAACCGATATCACTTTATCTGCAGTCGAAGGAATCGTTAAGGTCACTTCTTCATCCGGATACAAAAATCCTGTCCCCCGGTTCAATACATTCTCACTTGGCAGCCACAGATCATACTGCCCTTCCACAACCCTTGTCGGATTCAAAATGATCTGCCAGACTCCCGACGTAATATAATCTGTCACCGGAATCATATCAATATAAATCTCCTGCGCGACATTATACGGGCTCGGTTTTCCATAATATAATAAAATCTCCGTTTCCCCGATCCGGAATCTCTGCGAACCGAGAACAGATTGTATTGGACCGATCCGCGTCCCCGCAGGAGATACAAATGAAATTTCCACTTCGTCCGTATACGCTTTCCAGATCTGAATATTCAATGTTGGTTCATCTGCCTGTACTGCGAGCTGTATTCTTTCTTCTTTTCTTTTCTGCAGCACTCCGGAAGTATGCCCGGCACTTGCTGCTTCATTTCCGGTCCCCACACAGATCACACTCTTCCAGAAATTCGACAGATCATCAATATACCGTTCTACCAGACTCTTGCCGTCATGAGAACCATATGTATTTCCAAAACTCAGATTGATCGCCACCGGCATCCGAAATTCCAGTGCTTTCCTCACCACATAATCCATCGCCTGCATCAGTTCTGTCGTCCGTGGAAATCCGTCTGGCATAGGCGACCCCATTTTTACCACAATCAGCTCACTCTCCGGTGCCACACCGGCATACAGATTTCCGCTTCCTCGCCCATTTCCGGCAGCAATCCCTGCAACTGCAGTCCCATGACCGGATATATCCTGACTTGGTACCATTCTTCTCCTTTCCTCTGACGAGTCAGCCTCAAGTGCCCTGTTAATCTGCTCCTCGGTAAATTCCACTCCCATCCGATAACCTTTTGGTGGATTCTTCTCTTCATCCGCATTCGGTCTTAATGACTGATCCCACATCACCCGTATTCTCGTCGTTCCATCTGCATTCCGAAAATCTTCATTCGCATAATCAATCCCCGAATCAATTATCGCCACAAGTACACCCTGTCCACGCAGATCAAGAAAGCGGGTATCCTGCACCTCATTGATACAGGATACCCGCTTCCCATTTGCTATTTGAAAAAATAAACGTTTCGGTTTCTCTATATATTCTACCTCAGGAATATCTGAAAGTAAATCAATCCTGGACTGATTGATCCGAATGATCGCGTACTCATTCTGAAGTTCAACCACCTGGCTTGCCAAGGCTCTTACCTGATCCAGATTGCCCGAATATTTAATAATCAATTCCCATTCCCTGTCAATCGGATGATACCCGACATCCAGGTTCAATGATTTTTCTCTTTCTTCTTCCGTCGCTCCAAGTGCCAGATTTAAAAGATTTTCCAGTTTCTGATCTTCCATATCTTCTTACGCCCTGTAAGTTATTCCTGATATTTTATGATGACCATTCCGAAATTATTTCTGTATTTTATGCTACATTTTCTGCAGCCTGCTTTTTATTTGCAGGCTTTCCTGCTTTTCTCTTATCATATGCTGCAAATAATCCTGCGAGAAGTGTTCCTGAAATAGAATGCCATGTACAGGATACAGCACAGATAATTGCGGATTCCGGTGCCACCGCAAACTGTGCCGTTGTGGTTGCAAGGTTGGTAGCAAGTCCGGCGTTCTGCATTCCAACTTCGATGGAGATTGTTCTCTTCTTTGCAGTATTCATACCAGTCAGTCTTCCTGCGCCGTATCCCAGCAGATATCCAAGTCCATTATGAAGAAATACTGCCACAAAAATTACAACTCCTGATTCAAAGAATTTGTCTCCCTGCGAAGAAACCACTCCGCCAACTACACATGCAAGTCCAAGTACTGCAACTCCAGGCATCACTTTCTGAAGCTCTGTAAATGTTTTTTTCTTTCCAAACAGATAATTCAGTAAAAATCCAAAAGCTACCGGAACAATAACGGTCTCAACAATAGATACAAACATCGGAAGTCCTTTGATCGTAATATGCGTTCCGCTTGCAAGAAGTGAAACCATAAGCGGTGTCATAACCGGTGAAATGATTGTGGATACCGTAGTCATTCCTACGGAAAATGCCACATCTCCGCCACACAGATAAGACATGATATTGGAGGATACACCACCCGGACAACAGCCTACAAGGATCAGACCAAGTGCAATTCCATCCGGAAGCTGAAGTACTTTCGTCAGTGCAAATGCAAGAAATGGCATGATCAGATACTGCGCGATTGCGCCGATACAGATATCAAAAGGTCTCTGTGCCAGAATCTTAAAATCTTCGGTTGTCAGTGTCAGTCCCATGCTGAACATGATGATTCCGATGATGATCGACTGACAGGTGAACTTGTTGGATACCGGATCAACAAACAATGGGTTATTTACCCATCCCATCATTGCCGGTACAAAGAATGTGACTACTGCAATAGCGATTACCACCAATGATGTATAGTCTGATAAAAATTTGCTTGCTTTTTGTAATGCTTTCATTACAGTTTCCTCCTTTTTCTTTTCGTCCACGCAAAACTGTTCTTCTAATCTTCCGATAACAAAATTCACAGGATTTTTTTGTATACACAGCAACAAAAAAGTCCCTTTCCAGAATCAATCTGAAAAGGGACGAATAAAATCCGCGTTACCACCCTAATTCCACAGATAATAATCTGCGGCACTTCACATACCAACATATGCTATCCATATAACGGTGGATCCCGGCAAAGTCTACTTGCAGATACTTTTTCTGCTTTGGACCCGCTTCTTAGAGAGGATATCCTTATCCGGTTATTACCTGTTCACACCATCCACAGGCTCTCTGAAAATAATGACGGATACGACTTTGTTCTCATCAACGAATTTTGGTGAACCATATTTACTTTAACAGTTATTATAGTCTTCTCTTCGGAAATGTCAAGAAGAAATTTTAATTAAATCCGACAATTCTTCTCGCCACAATGTACGCCAGAGACGAAATCTTTCTTCCTGATCTGCCTGGAAGATTCATGGTCTGTCCAAGGATTCCGTAACGGATCTTCCAATAAGTTCTGTAGTGATTCTTCTTCAGATACTGCCACAGCTCCCGTTTCTTTTCCAGATTCTCTGCATTTTTGGAACGAATCAGAAGAATCGAAGATACCGTCATCATAATTGCAAGATAATTAGTCATATAGGTCCGCAGTTTTTTATTAGAAATCTTGCGCATATCATACATATCAATCATGCACTTTGTGACAAAGATCTGCTGATCCACACGACTGATCATCACCTTTTCATTGACAGACTGATCTTCTCTTCCAATGTAATAACGATAAAAATCCACATCCATGTAATACATCTTACGCACATGCGGAAGTGGATAGTAAACATAAATATTGTCCACATAGAACGTATGCTTCGGCAGCCTGAGCTGACATAATTTCAGGAAATCTGTCCGGTAAATAACAGAATGCATCAGAATATACTGTCCCAGATGGAAATGTTTCACATCATTCCAGCCAAAAATCTCTTCCTGTGGAAGCACATTCTTGTACTCAATCACTTTCTTGTGCTCCATTCCTTCTTTTTCGTATACATAGTTGGCAAGCAGCATATCCACCTGCTTTTCTTCATTTTCAAACGTTTTCAGAACATCCAGAATCTTATATAATGCTTCTTCATCTACCCAGTCATCACTGTCCACCACTTTAAAATATTTTCCCTCTGCGTGGTCAAGACCTGCATTGACCGCATCTCCGTGTCCACCATTTTCCTTATCAACTGCACGGACGATCGTTGGATACTTTTCTTCATACTCATGTGCAATCTTTGAAGTATCATCCTTTGATCCGTCATTAACTATGATGATCTCTACATCTTCTCCACCTTTTAAAATAGATTCCACTGCCCGGTCCATATAAGCTGCCGAGTTATAACACGGAATCGCAAACGATATATATTTCATGTGTATTCTCCTTCTCAATTTAAAGCTCACGTTCCTAGTATAGCCTAATTTTTTTTGTTTTCCAACTGATATTGTAAATTTCACATTTTTCGGCTATAGTTAAAGCTATATGATTACTATGAATAAAGAGGAGGATTTCAACTATGAATCACAATTTACTGGTCGGACAATCAGGTGGTCCTACTGCTGTAATCAACGGAAGTCTCTATGGTGTTGTCTCAGAAGGTCTGGCAAATCCGGAGATTGATAATGTCATCGGTATGGTCAACGGTATCGAAGGTTTTCTTGCCGATCACACAATAGACATGGCACCTTTAAAAGAAAATGGCGAACTGGAACGTATCCGCACCACACCGGGTTCATATCTTGGTTCCTGCCGTTATAAATTACCGGAAAATCTTTCCGATCCGGTTTATCCTGAACTTTTCCAGAAATTTACCGAAAAAGAAATCAGCTATTTTTTCTATATTGGCGGAAATGATTCTATGGATACCGTAAGTAAATTATCCCGCTACGCAGCAACAGTCGGAAGTGATATCCGCATCATCGGAGTTCCGAAAACCATCGACAACGATCTGGTTCTGACCGATCATACCCCGGGCTACGGAAGTGCTGCCAAATATGTTGCTTCTACAGTACGCGAAACTGCAATTGATGCCTCTGTCTATGATAATAAACCATCTGTCACCATCGTCGAGATCATGGGGCGCCATGCCGGCTGGCTGACCGCCGCAAGCGTTCTTGCCCGCAAATTTGAAGGCGATAATCCGGTTCTTATTTATCTTCCGGAAGTTGCTTTCTCCCCGGATGCATTTATCGAAAAGGTAAAAGAAAAGCTTACTAAAACTTCTAATCTCGTTGTCTGCATTTCCGAAGGAATCAACGATGGTAACGGAACCTTTGTCTGCGAGCTTGCAAGTGATGTCGGCACAGATACTTTCGGTCATAAAATGCTGACTGGCTCCGGAAAGTATCTTGAAAATCTCGTAAAAGAAAAGCTTGGTATCAAAGTACGCTCTGTGGAACTCAATGTCTGCCAGAGATGCTCTTCCTCCTGTTTATCTGCCACAGATCTGGACGAAGCCGCTGCTTCCGGCCGTTTTGCTGTAAGTGCCGCTTTAGATGGTGAAACAGGAAAGATGATCAATTTTATCCGTAAGAGTGATGACCCATACATCCTTGAATTCGGAACTGCAGACGTGAACGAAATCTGTAATAAAGAAAAAGCTGTTCCTGAAGAATGGATCACAAAAGACGGTTCCGACATCGGAGATGAATTCATCGCTTATGCCCGCCCACTGATCCAGGGAAGTGTAGAAGTACCTATGAAAGATGGGCTTCCATACTTCGCATTCCGCAAATAGTCTTGTTCACAATTTGTTCATTTATCTTTCAAAAAACCTTCATTTGTTAAACACTCTTTCTTCACAAGTGTTTTATATACTAGAATCATCAAATGAAGAACATAAAAGATAAAAGATTTCAAACAAATCATTTAATAAGACGTGCAGAAGTTAATAATAGAATAACTTTTTCATAATACATGCCGGGGGCTTTTAAGTCACCCGGCATCCTCCCTTTTATGGGACTTTTTCAAAAATTTCTTTCAGCGTTTTATTCTCCAACCCGGATATTTTCTCCATCGATCACAATTTTATATTTTCCCTGAAGCTGTTTAAACGCTTCTGATTCTGCAAGCTCAGGAACTGCCTGGATGGCCTTTTTTACTGCTTCTGCACATAATTCTCTTTCCATTTCCGGATTCTCACAATAACGCTCCAGATAGTTCATCCACAACCTTTCTGAATCCGGTAATACTTCAACCGCCTCTCTGCTGATCTCCCACACTTTCTCATATTCCTGCGCTTCTTCATAAATCAACTGCAGCTTTTCATAAATCTCTTCTAATTCTTCTTCATTCGATTCTAATTTTCTGATCTGTTCATATTGTTCAGCTGCTTTTAAATTCTCACCAAGTTTAAAATAGCTTTCTGCAAGATATTTTCTGACCTCACACTCCTTTTCTCCATTTGTATCCCACCGGTACCACGCCTGTCTTCTAATCATCTCCTCACCAATTCTCTTTGTCAGCCTGTGCCATTTTTCACTCTCTTCCAGAACACTTACCTTCAATAGCGGGTATTGGTACAAATACACTTTCATCTGTATTTTTTCTGCACGTTTCTCCAATTCATCTAATATTTTTTTTACTGCATCTTCTGCGCTTAATCCATCCTCCTGCTGTATACTCCCTTCTTCCAGACTCGCTATGACTACCCGGTATGCATCGGAAAACTCTGTCTCCTGCATTTCCTTATCGAGACTATCCAGGCTATTCACATAATCTTCCCACGCTACATAATAAATAAGTCCCATTTCCAGATAAGGACTGTCCCCATTTTGTTCCACAACCTCTTTTGTCTCCTTTTTCTCCTTTACTCCTTCCTGAACTCCCGCCTCTGGCTGATCCTGATCCGCTGCATTCGCTTTTGTTTCCGGCTTTTTCACTGTCCCTCCGATGATTGCTGCACTCATGATACAAACCGCCAGAATTGCAAGCAAAATCTTTTTTGCCGAAACCTTATCCCTCGGTCTTTCCATTTCCCTTTCCAGAAAACCAATTTCTTTTTGCATATTTTTTAATACTTTTATGGCATTTTTCCCACTGCTATAACACTTTCCAAGCATTCTTTTCCAGACTCGCTCTTCTTTCCGTGTAAATGCCTTTGGATCCAGACATTTTTCTGCTGTAAATTCCATTATCTTTGCCAGACCATACAGATCATCCGACCGTTCTGTCTTCTGCGAAAGAACCCTTTCTTTCCTTACAAAAAGCATACGAAGCTTTTTCTTCTTCATCTGCTTTAAAAGTTCCTCGTTTTCCGGTTCATTGATATCCAGAAGACAAAGCATTCCGTCTTCGGTTATGATCACTGCATATGGGTTCACATATCCATACGCCGCATCCTCATTTCCACAACGATAATACTGTTCCAGCTGTTTTGAAAGCTGTCTGATCCAGTCAAATACTGTTTCTTTTTCCACCCGGATCCCCTGTTTGATATACTCCATCAAAGAACAGCCTTTTGCATAGTCATTTACCATATAACTCCAGCCATTCTGATCCACAAAACGGAGTACCGCATAGTCTCTTCTTTCTTCCATCCTGTTCCTCCCTGTGTCTGTTCATTCATATTAACTTGTCCTGAAAATGTCACATCGAATCATGTGTCTGATATCATATACTTTTCTTGCGATCTGTTTCAAAGCAGAGAATGTCACCCGGCGTATCTTCAGAGTATTTCATTATACCGGATGCAATTTCCTATAAAATAAAATTAGAATCGAATTAGAGTGACTTCACTATACACTGACATCTGCCACTTTACAAGCAGAACTTTTTTCAATAATTCACAAACTTTTTGCTCTAAAATCAGTCACTGATCTTTTTATTTTCTATAATCCTCTGACAGTCACAAGGATTCCCTGTCTTGTGCATTCTGCCAGACTGGTTACTGTTCACAGTACCTGTGACCAGCAACGCATCTCGCCATTTTAAATCGCCTTTGGCGATGGGCGAGATGCCATTCAAGATAAAACGTGCATCCTCCGTGCCAATCAGCGTAGTGATTGACACGGGAGTGAACAGGAACCCGGACTGTACTTTTTCCCACTTGATTTTCACTCCCGTATCGCTTATCCTTTTATTGAATATATTTATGAAAGAAGGCATACCTATGGCTCAATCTTCACATGTACTTCACGAAATCCATCCTGTATTTAACACAGACTCCCGCATTCTGATCCTTGGGAGCTTCCCTTCTGTAAAATCACGGGAAAGTCAGTTTTTCTACGGGCATCCAAGAAACCGTTTCTGGGATCTTCTTGCCACACTTACAGGTGAACCTCTTCCTGCCGGCATAGAAGAGAAAAAATCACTGCTCCTTGCACACCACATTGCCGTCTGGGATGTGATCGCCTCTTGTGATATCGAAGGCTCCAGTGACAGCAGTATCCACAATGTCGTTCCCAATGACCTTTCAGAGATTCTTCAGACGGCATCCATCCGACAGATTTTCACCAACGGTGGCACTGCATACCGCTTATATAAAAAATACTGTTTTCCACAAACTCAGCAAAAAGCAATCTGTCTGCCATCCACAAGTCCGGCAAATGCAGCCTGGTCAAAGAAACGCCTGCTTACCAAATGGAATCAGATCTGTCCTTATCTCGAATAAGAACCAGCAAACCGGCTTTCATCGCCCCGTTCAAAAATGAGGTCAAGATTTTTTGAACTTTTTTCATTTTAACACTTGACATATTGTTTTTTCTGATGTATACTTGATTTTGTTGTTGAGCAACACAGTTCAACACACGATATAAATGTGCGTTTAGCTCAGCTGGATAGAGCGTTTGGCTACGGACCAAAAGGTCGGGGGTTCGAATCCTCTAACGCACGCTGTAAGAGGTCTTTCGTGAGAAAGACCTCTTTTTTATATTTGCCAAGCTGGGCACATATAAAAAGTGCCCAGATAATTTTCATACCAGGACACATTCATTTCATTTCTTTTCGCTTTTCCACTCTGCATTCTATCCAAGTGCCACATCCAGCGTCGTTCCAATAAAAGGGATCATGATCCCGGTAAATAAATTCATGTTTTAAACTGCTGCTCCTGCTTCCTGTGTTAAAATTTCTGTCAGAGCCGCACCACTGCTTGTATGGCTGCGAACCACCTTCGCATTGCTTCTTTTTGCCTCATCAAGCGCGGTTTTTACCATCTTGTGCGATACTGTATTTGTAAAAAGTACAAACAGGTCAGGCTGTCCAAGCTGCTTATTCAGATCGGCAGACATATGCGTAAATACTTTAGCTTTACATTTAAACTGTTTGCATATTTTTTTATACTGACAGACCATTCTGTCATGACCTCCTACAATTACAACGCTCATTCTTATCCATCTCCTTAATTCATTCTAATAACGATTGTGATTTTTTTGTATGCCGCCCCGCAGAAACGGAGCGGCTCTTTTTTGATGATTATTTAGCTTTTAATTTTTGATTTTTATTTGTTTTTGATTCGATTATAATTTTATTTGATTATTTAGCTTTTTCGGTTTTCTGTTTTATTTAAAAGGTATTCGTATCTCTTATAAGCCAGCCACCTCCCTGCCGAGTGACTCACACTCATCTATTGCATCTGCTCCCGGTGTTCCGTGGCAGATAAGTCCTTCTCCGCCGACGATCTGTGCGCCAGCCTGTTCCATTCTTTCAGCCCATGTACGCATCCATTCGCCGTCTCCCCAGTCATAGGATCCAAACAGGGCAACCTTTTTTCCTGATGCAAATCCTTCCAGTTCAGATACAAACGGTTCTACCGTTCCATCTTCCAGTTCTTCAGCTCCCATTGCAGGGCATCCAAGTACCCAGACAGCCTGATCTTTTAAATCAGCAGGCGAAATAGTTTCCATCGGTACTACATCAGCACTTTTCCCTGCTGCTGTAATTCCTGCTCCAATTGCCTGTGCCATTGCTTCTGTATTTCCTGTTCCGCTCCAGTATGCTACACAAATATCACTCATTTTTAAATTCTTCCTTTCTTTTTTCTTTCTATCATCTACCAGGTTTTATTCCTTTATGCAGGCTGTATGTCAAATGGCTGTCTCACGCTTCTTGCTGCATGCCACAGATCCTTCCCTGCCTGCATTTCCCTGATAAATTCCTCTTTTACAACGTTGTAGATAGAAAACATTTTCTTGCGTTCTTCTACGTTCTCATACACTTTCCAGTATCCCTGATAAAGGAAATCTTTTCCGTTGTGCTCAATAAACCCTTTCACATCTGCAAGTGGATATCCGAGGAAAATTCCAAGTTCATGTGGAAATTCTGCACTTCCATGCTGATATCCTTCAAATCTCAGATTCATGATCTGAAGCATCTGCGGAAACTCAAATCCCCGATAACCAAGTGTATCAAGAAATTCGCTGTATTCTTTTTTTCCAAGGATTTCAAGAATCTCTTCTTCTCTGTAGATCAGCCATACTTTTCGGACTCCGCTGTCGCAAAGCATGCTGTATGAAATTCCCATCTCTTTCAGACTTTCCGCAACTTCCTTTTCACTTACATTTTTCAAGGTCAGAATATTGGATGGCTTTACACCGGTCAATACCGGAGCACACTGCCATGCAATTTCCATCTGAGCAGATGTCTGTACATCTTTCTGCATCCAGTTCATGTTGTTTTCCTCTTGTATGAGTTTGTTTGAATTTATTTTAGTTAGCTTTTTCTAACTATTTATAGTCTACTATATTAGTGGGATTTTGTCTATAGGAATTTTTGAGAAGTTTTCTCATTAACCCGTAATTTATGTTTTTACAACATACATTCTATCTGCCCTGGAAATATATCTTACTGTAATTTTGTAATCATTTCTGCAAAAAAAAGTGTATCAAAGTTTTTCAACCTTGATACACTGTATTTTTACAATTAACAGTCTTCCGCAATCTTATCAATCAGTCTCACTGTATCTTCCCATCCAATACACGGATCCGTAATCGATTTACCGTATACCATATTTCCGCCGATATCCTGTCTTCCTTCTACCAAGTAGCTTTCTACCATTACACCTTTGATCAGTTTTTTCAGCTTTGAATCATAATTTCTTGTGTGCAGCACTTCGCTTACGATTCTGAGCTGTTCTTTGTACTGCTTGTTAGAATTGGAATGATTGGCATCAATGATCGCTGCAGGATTCTTCAAATTCTTCTGCTCATACATATCCAGAAGTCTCTTGCAATCCTCATAATGGTAGTTTGGAATCGTTGTGCCATATTTATCCACGCCGCCCCGCAGGATCACATGTGCCAGATCATTCCCACCTGTCGTCACATCTTGCCCACGATAAATGAAGCGGTGCGGTCCCTGTGCTGCAACAACAGAATTGAGCATTACCGATAAATCTCCACTTGTCGGATTCTTCATCCCAATCGGGATATCCATTCCGCTCGCAGTCAAACGGTGCTGCTGGTTCTCAACCGAACGCGCACCAATCGCTTCATAAGAAAGAATATCATCCAGATAACTTCTGTTCTCCGGATAAAGCATCTCATCTGCTGCTGTCAGATAAGTCTCCTGCATGGCTCTGATATGCATTTTACGGATTGCAATGATTCCGGCAAGCAGATCCGGTGCCTGCTCCGGATCCGGCTGATGCAGCATTCCCTTGTATCCCTCTCCGGTTGTACGTGGCTTGTTCGTGTAGATTCTTGGAATGATCATCAGCTTATCCGATACTCTGTCATTTAACTTTGCAAGCCTGTTCACGTACTCACATACCGAATCTTCATTGTCCGCCGAACATGGTCCGATGATCACCACGAATTTGTCTGATTTCCCTGTAAAAATATCACGGATCTCCTCATCCCGCTTCGCCTTGATAGCTTTTAATTTATCCGATAACGGATATTCGTTTTTCAGGTCTGCCGGTAATGGCAGCTCTGCGTTCACTCTCATTCCCATTGTATTATCCTCCTGCATGTATTTTTCTAGTCCTGATAATATCTTACCATATCTCTTGTAATTTCTGAAACAGAATGTGCACCGCACATCTGCATGGCATCTTTGAGTTCTGCTCCCAGCTTATCAATGTAAAGCTTCACACCTTCTTCTCCACCGCCATAGACCGCTACAACGAACGGCCGGCAGATCAGTACACCGTCAGCACCAAGTGCAAGTGCCTTGAAAATGTCTGTACCGGAGCGAATCCCTCCGTCAACCAGAATCTTCATAGAACCGTTCACTTCTTTTACAATCTCTTCCAGCACTTCTGCAGTTGCCGGACACTGATCCAGCACTCTTCCTCCGTGATTAGATACGATGATCGCATCGGCACCTGCTTCTTTTGCTTTTCTCGCGCCTTTCGCTGTCATCACGCCTTTGACGATAAATGGTCTTCCAGCCATCTTCACAATCTCGGAAAGCTCCTGTACATTCTTGCTTCCTGCCGGCGGATTCATATTTTTCAGAAACGGAAGTCCTGCCGCATCAATATCCATCGCTACTGCAAATGCTCCTGACTTCTTCACCAGTTCCATCTTCTCCCGGACAGTATCCAGATTCCAAGGCTTTACTGTAGGTATCCCGCATCCATCATTTTCACGGATTGCCTCCGTTGCAGCCTCCATTACCTTTGCATTCACTCCATCTCCGGTAAATGCGGCAATTCCGGCATCTGCACAGGCTGATACCAGTACATTATTATAAGAAACATCATCATACCTGTCACTGTAGTGCAGATTCACGGCTCCAACCGGTCCTGCAAAGAACGGCATCTTAAATTCCTTTCCAAATAAATTCACAGAAGTGTCTGCCTCTCCGCCATCACAAATCGTATCCATGTTCACGCGGATCTCCTGCCACTTTTTATAATTTCTGATCGCAGTATCACCAACACCTTTTGCGCCCGGTCCCGGTATCTGGTTTTTACATGCTCTTCCATCACAAACCGGACAGGCTTTGCAGTAAAGCCCCATAGATAATTTTGCGTTTTCCATCATTTCCTGATATGTCATATCATTCCCTGCTTTCTTTTGTTTTCCTGTATCTGACAGCTTCGACTTTCTGCCACGTTACTTAGTCAGTATGATATCACTTTTCTGTCTGTTCGACAAGAATACCTCCTTGTTTTTGACAGGATTTTCCCCTATAATAAAAACAGAACACTTGAATCATAAAGGAGACTTAACTTAGAATGAAATGCCCTGTATGCGGTCACAAAGTCCGCCCCAGCAAAAAATATCCCGGCAAATATCTCTGTGATACCTGCCGTAAAAGATTTCCGGCATCCGCTGTGATTCCGGATGATACAGATACCCGAAGTGCCAGATCTTCTGCTCATAAGCATGAATCTGTTTCCGTAAAAAAGCGCCCGGCTGCCAGACAGCAGGCTTTTTTCGACGATCCCCTGAACGGACCGGAGATCTACCACAGCACAGCTGCTGCCATGCGCAGCATGCGTAAAAATGTTCCGGAAGCAGAAGAAGCAGAAGCTCAGAAGAAAACCATTGAAAAAAAAGAGACTGAAAAAGTTTCTACAGACAAACCCTTTTCCGGAAATGAATCCTCCGTACAGGAGCATGCTCCAGTTCCAGAACCAGTTATCAGCTCCGGTCAGGCAGATGAACCTGCTGCCAAACCAACGCCAGTTTCCAAAAACGATACTGCAGGCACAAAGTCCGATGCATCTTCTGATGATGTAACTTCACCAGACCAGCTAACAAACCCCAAAAAGAAACACAAAAAAAGTCTGCCGTTTATCATCCTGATTCTCATCCTGATCATTATTGCGGTTATATTCTTTTTTTCCAAAATGCACACTTCTTCTGACAATTCTTCCGGCACTTCAACACCGAAGAAGACAGCTGATGCCACCAAAGAGATCTATAAGCAAAATGAGACCGCCGCATACAATGGCATTGAGATCACGATGGACAGCTACGTAGAATCCGAAGGAGATGACTGGTCTGTCCCGACAGAAGGCAATGAATTTATGTTTGTCCATATGGCAATTGTCAATCAGACATCTGATGATCTGGTCATCAGCAGTATGGCAAGCTTTGAAAATTATTGTGACGATACCAAACTTGACTACAGTGCAGCTGCATTTACTGCTCTTGCAACCACAAGCGACCAGCCAAAGCTCGATGGAACGATCGCTCCCGGCGAAACCCTGGAAGGATATCTTTCTCTGGAAGTCCCACTGAACTGGTCTACCATCGAAATCCGATATACCGATAAGATCTGGTCTGATGATGCCGTTCATTTTCAGATCAAGCGCCAGGAGTAAACTACTACCTGCAGATACACGGATGGCAAAAGCAAGCTTCTTCGGAATTCTCTGTCAAATAAAAAAGGATGCAGCTCTAAGACTGTATCCTTTTTTATTTCAGAATCTTAAAGATTCACTCCGCGCATTTTTTCTTTCTTACTGCCCCTGCGATCACAATCAGAACGCCAAGACCTGTCAGTATCTTTCCTGCAGTCACTCCAGGCGCATGATACAAAATTCTGATTTTATGTTTTCCTGCTTCCAGATGAAATCCCAGAAACGCTTTATTCACTCTTTCACATTTCACCTTTACGCCATCTATCGTCATTTCAAACCCTTTATCAAACGGAATGGACGTAATGAACATTCCATCCTTCTGACTTTTGATTCTCCCCTGGATCAGATTCCCTTTCGTCTGCTCTTTATCCACCCTGAATACACTCTGATAAAGGCCGGTATCTTCATTTAATACGCCGTTATATGCACTCATATCCTTAATCGTATACTCTCCTTTTCCAAGAGATAAACGGACCGTTTTCTGCCCCTTTTCCAGTCCTACTGCATAGGTAAATACGGTATTTCTGTTATAATACACATGCTGGATTGACGAAAGTTTATTGCGCTCTCCTTCCAGGGATATTTCGATATCCTCTTTCGGTTTTTTATTTTCGATTCGAAACTGTACAAACAGAACTCCATCTTTCTCTTCCTGTTCCGGGACAGCCACTTCGAACTCCTGTTCCTTTTTCATTTTCACCTGATATCCGTTTTCAGTCGGGACAACCAGTGAAATCCCATTATTCTTTTCCGGAATCCGAAAATCACATTTCTCTATGTCTTCTGCCAGTTTTTCTTTCACCTGTCCTGCCGATACAGTTCCGTCCTTTGTCACAGCATATCTGGTAAATACCAGCTGATTATATGGGAAATCCAGTCTGTCATATTCCGCTTCCGACATCGTCTGATCCGTCTCATAGGCAATCGGTGCTGCATTTTCATTACAGTACACATCCCCTCCCCCGGTCATCCACTTTTTCTCATATCCCGGTATATTCTGACTGGAGATCAGATATTTCACTCCCATCAGCTGTCTGAATACCGGATTCTGCGAAACCGACTGCATCAGAAAATTTCGGTACGGCTGCTCTACCTGAAAATCATTTTTACGGAAATTCTGGTAATCAGCATTATAGGAAGACGAATACAGGGATGTAATATATTGCTCACTGTTCCACACACGATTCAGATTTTCCGCATTTTCCTCTTCATTTCCAACCTGCTCGACCCGGTAGAATCCACTATCTGATGTAATTGCCTTGTCCACAGCTTTCCCGATGGACCGGCTGGTATCTTCCTCATATGCTTTCCTGCTCTCCAGATTTCCACTCTTTTCCCAGGAATAGCTTCCGGTAACAATAAGGCTCAGGATCACCGGTCCCAGAACGGCTACTGTCAGATACTTCCGAATCCATGCACTATACGCTTGTGCCACGCAGATCAACAGTGTTATGACCGCATCCAGCAAAAGTAGTTTCCAAAGGACTTCACTTTTCACATCATCCTTCTTCAGATAAATATATATGATAATTGCCAGACATGGAAGAAGCATCCAGATTCTCGCTATTTTCTGATTTTTCAGCTTCTCCAGATATTTTGCCGTAAGATAGCACAGAAGCGGCAAAAACGGGATCAGCGACTTCGGTCTGATATAAAGTGCACCATTGAGCAGATACGAAAAAAACGGAACTGTCAGCACCACCAGACAACCAAGCGACAAGATCTTCTCATAAGCCTTTTTATAAAAAAGTCCGGTCAGCAAAATAATCAGCATCAGACAGCTAAGTCCCGGTCCATATGCCCCATACAGAAATTTTTCCAAATTGATCTGCGGTGTCAGAAGCTGCCAGATATCTGTTTTTTTCCCCTTGCTTCCGCTTCTCCCGAGAAGAGCCATCGCAGTCGGCACAAGAAGAACTCCTGCAAGCATGATTGCCGTCAGGATCCTTCCTGCAAACCGCAGTCCGTCACCTAGAAATCCTTTTACCGTAATCATCTCTTCTGCCCGCTCTTTTGTCCTTGCATACCGGTAAATTCCATATAGACCAAGCGCCAGTATTCCACCGATGCTGAAATAAAAGCTTGTCATGATCATCAGAAAGGTTCCGCCGATCAGCAGACCGGATTTTTTCTGTTCAAAATATCGGTCGATTCCCAAAAATGTCAGACAAAGAAATGGCATATAATTTACAAACATAATCTGATGCGACGACTGATAGATCATAGGTCCTGCGAAAAGAAACATCAGCGCTGTCATCCCGCTTACCGCAGCTGTAAATTCCCGGCTTTTCAGCCACCGGTACAAAATTATAACCGCTGCTGCCAGACAGACAATACTTGCCACCATCATATAATCCGACATCTTCACATTCGGCAGAAGATAACCGATCAAAACGACCGGACTAAACAATCCATAATAAGAAAAATTGTAAATATTCTGACCACCGCCAATATTTAATGCAAACTCAGGAAAAAACTGCCCTGTACGATAAAACTGCTGTCGGAAATATTCCGGGAACACACTGTGCTGACTGCTCCAGTCCACCTTTGCCCCGAAAATATTTCCTGCGCCTGTAGAGTACAGACAGGCGGCAACCGTAAGCAGGATCAGTGCCATTTCCCATAGCAGACCTTTTCTACGTTCTTTCATGCTTCTGCTCCTTATCATCGCTGGAATCCTTTAAAATAAAAATCGGACGTTTCTTCGTCTCAAGATAAGTCTTTGACAGATACTCCCCTACAATTCCGGTACAGAGAAGCTGTACTCCGCTGACCAGGAAAATAATACAGGCAAGTGACGGCCAGCCGGATACCGGATCTCCCCAGACCAGCGTCCTTACTACGATCACTGCGATCATAATAAAGGAAAGCACGCAGAACAGTACACCCACTACCGAAGCCAGTGAGAGCGGTGCCACTGAAAATCCGGTAATTCCCTCCACCGAATATTTAAACAGCTTCCACATGGACCACTTGGTTTTTCCGGCAGAGCGCTCAATATTATCGTACTGCAGCCATTTTGTACGGAATCCAACCCAGCCGAAGATTCCCTTTGAAAAACGATTATACTCGCTCATTTCCAGAACTGCCTGCACCATCTTCCGCTTCATCAGCCGGTAATCTCTCGCTCCATCTACAATCTCTGTCTTTGAAATAGCATTGACAAATTTGTAAAAGCTTTCTGACAGGAAAGAACGGATACGTGGCTCTCCGGTTCTTGTGACCCTTTTTGTCGCTACATTGTCGTATCCATCCTCCTGCAAGATCTCATACATCTCAGGTAATAGCGTCGGTGGATCCTGAAGATCTACATCCATAAGTGCAACATAATCGCCTTCCGATGCTTTCAGTCCTGCATAAATCGCAGCTTCCTTTCCAAAGTTTCTGGAAAATGAAAGATATCTGCACCTGCTATCCTTTTCATTCAGGTCTTTCATGATACCAAGCGTCGCATCTGATGAACCATCATCTACAAAAATCAGTTCAAATACAACATCCTTCATCTCGTCCATTACACGGCACATTTCTTTATAATAAACAGGCAATGCCTCTTCTTCGTTATAACATGGTACTACTACCGAAATCTTATCCATATTCTTCACCTCGGAAGTAGAGTTTACTCTCTTTTTATTAAATATGCACATCCATTTCCCTTAATATTTTCTGAAAAATTTCTAAACAGAAAATTACACTTTGAAAAAAGTGTGCTCCGGCACTTTCCAGTCCCAGGGCACACACATTTTCCATACCTTTATTCAACAATTGTATACTGAAGTAATTCATAATGAAGGCGGCTTCCTTCCCGAATCTCTTCCGGAAGAAGTGCTCTTGCTACCATCTTTTCCTCTTCCTCTAGCAGATTGGTCCGCTTCAGCATCGCATAATCTCCATCGATTCTCTCTACAATATAATCACAAACCAGCATCTTGTTCCTCCTCTTTTTTCTTCTATCTTAGCTCGCCACCGCTCTTTTTTCAACTACAAGCTCAGGAGTTACATTCTGATGCCGGTAAATACTCAGCAAAATTCCCATCAATACTGCTGAAACCATCTGGCCACTTCGTCCATATCCGAAGAACAGACACCAGGCTCCCTGACCGAACCTGGATACCCCAATGTTCGCCAGCAGTGATAACAGAAACTGAATTGCCAGAACCATCACACAGCCAAATCCCATCATCATACCAAGCTGGTTCTTCTGCTTTAGCGCGCTTCTTAAAAACCAGCACAGCAAACCGGCAATTATTGCAATACAAAGAACCATCACAAGAATTCCACAATACCCCGCAATTCCAAGCATCATATAATCCGCGGAACTGATACGGTCCCCAGTCCAAAAGTCCTCTACTCCGGTGGCGCGTCCAACTGCCATACATTTCGACAGCAGTTCCCGTACTGCCCCAAGCGTTGTTCCTTCCATCATTTGTGACTTATTCACTGCAAACATCGCCAGGATACGGCTTTTTTGATATTCCGCACCAAAGAAGAAAAAATATGCCAGTATGCCAACCGGAACTCCAACAACACTGATACCTATTCCGGTCATCACCTTTGTAACCACAACCTGATACCATCCCTTTTCCAGTGCCAGCATCAGCATAAAGACACAGGAAAGTCCAACCGTCCCTGCCATCACAAGATCCGGACAGGTGATCAGGATCCCTGCGATAAGCAGCATCCAGACTATGGCTTTAAGAACAGCACCATATCCTTCTCCCCGGTACCGATACAACACTGCACCATACAATGGAAGAAACAGCCAGCTCATCAGCGAAAGACTTACAATGAAGCCGCCGACTCCAATCCATCTTACTGCACCGTTAATCTGAAGGGCAAAAAAATGTCTCATCAGAACCATAAACAACAGATAACTGCCTGCCAAAAGCCTTGCGTGCTTCCCGATCCAGCTGTAATCCATATAACACACCAGGATCATAACCGAAAATGCCATCGCAAGCCGGAATATCTGCCGGATTCCTGCGATATATCCATAACTTTCATTCTGTTTCAAAAAGAAAGCTGCAAACATTCCACTTAAAATCTGCATCAGAGCGATTACAAAAATTGCTTTCCATGGCATCTTCGGTCTGTGGATCTGATCCATCTCCACTCCGACTTCCACCGGGTCACCCATCTCCTCCACAGCTGCCTTCTCAGCTTCTTCTTCCTTCATCCCTTCTGCCATAAAAACCTGCTTTTGATCTTCAATATGATCTTCTACTTCCTTTGCAATAACCGGACACATTTTCTTGCAGCGGATCTGACCGGTCATCAATTCCAGATAATCACGCCGTTCCAAAACACACACCTCCGATCACCTGTAAAATAGCCTCCGAATACTCTTTCCACTCTTTCTTTTTTGCCTGATACTGCTTTTTCCCATCTCTGGTAATCCGGTAATACTTCCTCATCTTTCCGCCGGTCTCCTGCTCATATACGGTAAGCCATCCCTTTTCTTCCATAGAATGCAATAGCGGATATAAGGTTCCCGCTTTTAGTTCAAATACATTGTTTGACTTTCCTTTCAACGTATCGATCATCTCATATCCATACATATCCTTCTCTTCCAGAAGGCTTAAGATCAAAAGAGTCGTACTCCCTGATATCAGACTTTTATCAACTGCCATTTCTTTCTCCCTCCTTATATCGATTATCTATATACTTTGTACCTTCATATTATATCGATAATCTATATATGTCAACTGTTTTGCTGAAATTTATCTCTTCTTCAGAAGTTTTTAAGATATTTCAGGATTTCTTTATCTGCCCGTCACATTCTTTCCATAATTTCCCGTTATACTAAATGCATAAAGTTAAGGGACGCCGGTAATCCTATATGATATAAACTCTGTAAGATTATCAGGATGTCCGCCTAAAAAATCAGGCATATGTCTTTGACCTATACCTTTTATATATATCTTCTCTCTACTCTGCCGATACAGTTTTGTATCGGCTCTTTTTTCATCTTATGAATTTTCAGCTTTCCGACACAGATATTCCTCATTTTCTCCTTAAGCTAAAAATTCAGCCGAAAAATTTTATTTTTTTCAAAAAAACACTTGTCAAAATCATATAGTTATGCTATTATAATTTTCGGTCACTGTTATAAAACAGTTCACCAAAATAGTTTTGGCTCCGTGGTCAAGCGGTTAAGACATCGCCCTTTCACGGCGGTAACACGGGTTCGATTCCCGTCGGAGTCACTTGGTTTAAGCCAATTGTATATACACAGCAATATGCCGATGTGGCTCAATTGGCAGAGCAGCTGATTTGTAATCAGCAGGTTATCGGTTCGAGTCCGATCATCGGCTTTTGTCCTTAGTGGGACGTATTTAATTTGGACCTTTAGCTCAGCTGGTTAGAGCAATCGGCTCATAACCGATCGGTCCCGGGTTCGAGTCCCTGAAGGTCCACTTTTTTAACAATTTCATATGGCCCGATGGCTCAGTTGGTTAGAGCGCCGCCCTGTCACGGCGGAGGTCGTGGGTTCGAGTCCCATTCGGGTCGCTTAACTGATTATTCAGTTTTCGGGATCATAGCTCAGCTGGGAGAGCATCTGCCTTACAAGCAGAGGGTCATAGGTTCGAGCCCTATTGGTCCCATTTTCATTATAATTTCATAATGATATGCCGCAGTGGCGGAACTGGCAGACGCCCGGGACTTAAAATCCCGTGGGTAGTGATACCCGTACCGGTTCGATTCCGGTCTGCGGCATTAAGTAAAAAGTAGGAGAAACGTTGAATTTACAGCGTTTCTTTTTTTCGCAACAAAACGGGAGAGCAAAATCCCCATGCCTCCCATCTTTCAGCTCATCCATTCTTATTCTTCAACAGCCCATTTCTCAATCTGTTTCATAAATTTCTCATCTTCTGAAATAACTTTTACCGGCTTCTTATAATCAATTGCCATAAGTCCCAGTAGTCCAAATCGGGTTAATCTTTCTTTGTTTATTGCAAAATTCATAACTCTTCGTTGACACATGTAAGCGATTCGACTACCTGTGTATGCCGTAATCCAAGCTGTATCCTTATCAACTCCGAGTTTCATCAAATTCTTTATACGATTCTGTGGGGTTTTCCCTTGCTGTTCAGCTATATACTTCCTTGTTACCTAGGTGTATTCGGGACTTTCACCCGTTAGAGCGCGCCCATGGTGCGCAAACTACAAAAAGGATGTGCCAAGGCACATCCTTAGATAACTTATTCTATATTCTGCTTACCGAATCAGCTGTTCCAGCTCACTCTTTTCCTGAACTCCTAAAGTTCTCTCTGCGACCTTTCCATCTTTGAATACGAGAAATGTCGGAATTGACATTACCTTATATTCTCTGGCAAGCGCCATCTGTTCATCCACATTCACCTTACCTACCTTTACATCTGTAAACTCCTGTGCGAGTTCATCAACAACCGGTCCCATTGTCTGGCATGGTCCACACCATGTTGCCCAGAAATCTACCAGTACTGGTTTTTTTGCATTTAATACTTCTTCTTCAAAATTCTCTGTTGTTAAATTGATTACTGACATGATAGACATCCTCCTGTTTCATTATCTTTTTCTTCTTTAAGGGCAGTAAGCCGTTCCTCTACTTTCTGGATCGTGATTCTTTCCAGATAATCATTACAGCTCCTGTTCATCCCTGTTACAAGTTCGTCCATAACTACAGACATCCCACTTGCAACCAAACACTTTTTATCCGGGTTTCCTGAACGCCAGGATGCTTTTACAAGCGTATTCTCCAGCGCATCACTGATCTGCCTCAGCGTAATATCCGAATTTGCTTTTGCGATCCGGTAACCGCCTCCCATGCCTTCTCTTGTCTCGATCAGACCGGCTTTTTTTAGTTTTCCCATCACTCTGCGTATGCATACAGGATTTGTACATACATTATCTGCGAGTTCTTCACTTGCGATAGTAGCATTGCTGCGATCCAGAAATACAAGTGCATGAACCGCTATTGCAAATTCACTTGTCACGCTTCTCCCTCATTTCTTATATGTTGAACTGTAATCTTTTTAATTACAATTTATACTGTAACAATATCACATACAGTTCTCCATGTCAACCTCTTTGCCTGGATTTTGTTATGATTTTTTATCTCTGTTGACATTTGTGAGGAAATATGATAGTTTTTTGTGAAAATTTTGTTTATTTATGAGGATTATCTGCTATGAATAAATTATTACATAACAATACACTTTTTACACTCACACTACTTGGCATCGCGACCGCACTTGCCTTTCTTTTTTTCTCATTCGTTTCTGAAAATACTGCAAACATCGCATTACTTTATATTATTGCCCAAATCTTGATTGCACGATATACGAACGGATACCTGCACGGGCTCTTTTCTTCTGTTTTCTCCGTAATCTGTATCAATTTCTTCTTTACCTATCCGTTTTTCCGACTGAATTTCACATTGAGCGGCTATCCGGTCACATTTATCGGAATGTTGATCATTACATTGCTCACCACAGCAACCACTTCCCGTCTGAAGAAACAGACAGAAATTCTTGCAAAGCAGGAAAAACAAGTACAGATTGCACGTCAGGAATCCCTTCGTGCTAACCTGCTCCGTGCAGTTTCCCATGATCTGCGTACACCACTGACCAGCATTATTGGAACCACTTCCTCTCTTCTGTCTGATGATTCCATCTTATCAGATGCAGAAAAAAGAGAACTTCTTGAAAATATTGAAAATGACTCCAGCTGGCTCCTCAATATGGTTGAAAATCTTCTCAGTGTAACAAGAATCAATGATACGGTTACACATCAGGTTAACAAAACACCGGAAATTGTAGAAGAAGTTGTTGCTGAAGCTGTACAACGTCTGAAAAAAAGATTTCCTTCAGCCAGTATTATTGTCCATGTTCCAACCGATTATCTACTGATTCCAATGGACGCAATTCTGATTGAACAGGTTCTGATCAACCTTCTTGAAAACGCTTTGATCCATTCTGGAAGCAGCCATTCTCCGGAGCTTACCGTCACTGATCATCCAGACCACGTAACCTTCTGTGTCAAAGATTTCGGACATGGTCTGAACCCGGACGTTATTCCGGATATTTTCAGTGGCATCTGCCACAATACTGGTTCCGTTGACTCCCACAAGGGTATGGGAATCGGCTTATCAATCTGCAAAACGATCATTGACGCACACAATGGTTATATCGAAGCCAAAAACCACACCAATGGTGCTTTATTTCTGTTTACATTACCAAAAGAAGAGGAGGAAAACATTCCATGCAGCCAAAAGTAAATATCCTTTTTATAGAAGACGAACGAAATATCCTTACTTTTGTTAGAAAGCTATTATATGGGCACAATTATAAAGTAACAACCGCCATAACCGGTACTGAAGGTCTTCAGCTGATAAATTCTATCTGTCCAGATCTCATTCTCCTTGATCTTGGGCTCCCGGATATGGATGGTCAGACAATCATCCGGCAGGTTCGTGAATGGTCCGACTGTCCAATCATCGTCATCTCTGCCCGTACAAATGAACATGAAAAGGTAAAAGCTCTCGATCTTGGCGCGGATGATTATATCACCAAGCCATTCGGTTCCGCCGAACTCCTTGCACGTATCCGCACCTCACTCAGACACAGTACCCGGATGAATACCTCTTCAGATCAACTCTTCCACCCTTACAAATGTGGTGAGCTAATACTCGATTTTGAAAAACGTACCCTGACTATCAGTGGAAATATCGTTCATTTGACTCCAATCTCTTTTCAAATTACATATTTTCTCATAAAATGACTTTATCAAAAGAAATACAAAGAACTGGAGTGAGAGAGGCATGAATATTGGAATGTTACTTTTGGTTATAATTGGAGGCTTTGCAGGTCTTTTTTCTACACTTTATATTTGTATCAGTCTTCCATTCACCATTATATGGAAGATTTATCGCCGGGTTGCAAAAGGCATCCCGATTATGAAATAGCTGTTTCGTTTAACATCCTAATTCCAAATAAGAATGCCGGAGTAATGCTCCGGCATTCGTCATCTTTATTTTATTATTTTTTGTCTTTATTTGTAAGATTACACATTACAATTGCTACCATCACAAGAATAATCCCGAATATTTCTCCTGCTGATAAGGTTTCTTTATATAGTATTACACCAATCAAGGTAGCTGCAACTGGCTCAACTGATGCCAAAATAGAAGCTTTTCCATTATCTAAATTTTTAAGACCGGCAGTATACAGGCAAAATGCAAGCACTGTACTTAAAAAAACAAATTTCAAACTTGCGGACAAAAATTCCCATGCTTCCCCAAAGTATCCCTGCCAGAATTACCATTCCTGATGCAAGTTTTTCATTATCCTGCCTCCTTATATCCAAAAAGGATGATAACGCAACAAGCATACAAATATGCAGAGCTGTCCAGCCTAAATCAGACTGAATCTTTTATTATATTTAAATTTGACCGACTCCACATATGGTGTCCGGATAAATATCATCGATACAGTTCCTTCGGAATTTCCTATGAAATAAAAAAAACTGTAAGCAACCGCTTACAGTTCTCAACTCCCCGAGTTGGGTTCGAACCAACGACCCTTCGGTTAACAGCCGAATGCTCT